>Ga0055531_10000194_pt1 | contig 67531 bp, 74 predicted proteins | sample AraplaCvi_mCL_r2_FD_55008 | JGI IMG/M metagenome (GOLD analysis project Ga0055531, IMG submission 55008) | Arabidopsis root microbial communities from North Carolina, USA - plate scrape MF_Cvi_mCL_r2 | ecosystem: Host-associated > Plants > Roots > Endosphere | place: USA: North Carolina...
GAAATCCCGCAGTCGCGCGCTTCCGTATGTTCGTTTTTTTGCGAAAACGGTCCCTAAATGGGGGGGGGGGTGGGTCGGGTCGGGCACCCGCGCCACCCCTGATCCACTGCGCCCAGCGCCTTGCCGATCAGGGCAAAAGCTTCGCAAGCGCGCCGTCAATCCGTTCCTGAAGCATCGGCCCGGCTATGCGATCGAACGCCGCTTTCGTAGCGCCCTTAGTCATTTCGACAGGGATGACAACGCCGGACCGGGCGAAGGTGATGCGGCTACCAGACCGATTAAGTCGATAGAACGCGTGACCGTCGAACCGCGCTACCTCTTTGCGGTCGGGGAAACGCCCGCCACGCATGAAGGCTCCGGGATAGAGCGTAGACTTCCCGAACGGGCGAGCCACCACGCCGGCTTCGGTCTCTTTCGGGTTGAGGTACTTGAGGCGGATATTCCCGCCTCGCGTCACCATCTCGTAAGACAGACGCCCCGGTCTCGCCCGCGTCGGATCGCCGACTGCTTTCACGATGGTCTTGCGCGGCAGGCCGGTCTGTTGTGTCAGGTTTCGAATTACCTGCGTCTTTGCCCGATTGCCGACCTGGTTGACGATGCGCGGGAGAACGTTCGGGAAGCGCTCGTTCAAGACCAGGACCCGCTTGCGATATTGCTTCAGAACATCGTCAGCCCATCGGACATCGACAAGACGCGCCATTGCCAGCCCTCGACAGATACGAAAAAAGGCGACCCGATTGGATCGCCTTGAAGTCATAGCTCACGCTCAGATCTTGAATCGAAGTCTCAGGTGAGACCGTCAAGACTGGGTTGCGGGGGCCTGTTCCCTTGACCTTGATGGAGGTCGGTTCTGCCAGCGTCCAGCGCTGACATCGGAGGGTGGCACATCCACAGTGGCCGTTGACGAATGACTCTCATAGCTTTTCGAGAAACGCAATGGGCATGTTGTCGACGACGACAAAATTTCCCTCGACCTCTACGCGTACCTTGCCCCTCGGCTCCCGCTTCCATTTCACGCTCATGACGACGCATTCGAACCCCGAGAACGGCCCGTCCTTCACGCGGCATCTCGATGCCTGTCCGATCGTCCTGTCGACTGGCAAATCGGCGATAACGGGAGCGGAAATAGGCTTAAAAACAACGACATGCGCATCCGGTATGATGTGGTAGCCGTTCGCCCCGCCCACAAAACCGGATATGTTCTTCTGTTTTCTAACCCCCGCGAACGCCTCGGCCGAGGGCACAAGGCGCACCAGGAGATATCCCGGAAAGAACGCCCGAAAGCATTCGATCTTCTTCCCGCGCCTGATCTTTTCGACGGTTTCACGCGGCGCCAGAACTTGAACACCGCAATCGGTTAGAAGCTTTTCCACAGTGAAATCGTGTCCGTGAGCCACCTTCAGGCAGAACCACCGCGCATCTTTCGCCCGTGATTCGGTGATTTCGATCGAAGCCGCGCGCAGTTCGGCGCGGGCGAGCCGAAGCACTCGTCCTTCGCGGACCTTCCGGCGCTGCTCGATCTCGTCGAGCGCGACCTGATCATTGTCGATACGAGCAGTAGCCCGTTTACCCCCTGTCATGGAAAACCTCTTTCGCATGCTGTTCAAAAGCTGAAATTCCCCCCGGCCCCCCGGCAGGAAACCAGACAACCGGCATGGCGCCGGTATCGGGAAGCCACGGATACACCCAGTCGAAGTGCCATTGCCGCCAGTCTTCCCAGACCTCTGAACCGACCGGAACCGGCTCGCACCAAGGCTTCATTGCGGCAAAGCGGGCATCAACTTGCACCGGCCCCTTGCTTGGATCCTGCAGGCGGTTGACCTCGGGAAAGCCCTCAAGGATGTGCCGGCGCCGCAGTTCCTGTTCTTCGAAATCGTCCGGAAAGATCAGACTGCCGTCAGTGGCGATAAGGAGGCCCTTCGCGGCCGCGTACCGGTGCGCGCCGGCCAAGCTCGATTTCGCGAGGACCTCGAAGCTCCTGGTCACCGTTTCTCGAAGCCCGTCCGGCACGTCGACGCGGACCGGCCCGGCGAGCAATGCCATCATGCGGGCCGATGCCCAGGCAGGCCCGAAGATCGGCGCCAGCATCGTCTTGCCCGCCGGCGTCGCGTTCGCGGCCATCAGTGCCGCGACATCGAGGAATTTCTTCGCCCGCAGATAGATCCCGAGAGAAACCGGCTTTGCGCCGGCAGCGGCAAGGTAATCATCCCGGCGCTGTTCCGCGAGCAACCTTTCGGCTGGCGTCAGGTTGGCGAATTGCGTCACCGCCCATCGGGTATCCTTGCCGAGCGATCCCGGCCACGGATTGTTGTGGCGACCGATTTCGAGAGCCTTCACCCGCTTTTCGAGCGACTTGAAATTTTCTTCCGCATCCTCCTCGGCACGGTCTTCCTCTTGCCGGGTCTCTCGCAGGGGTTTCCTTACAGGTTCTCTTACAGGATTACTGTCCAGATTCTGGACTCGGCTTTCACCGATTTCTGGACTCGGCTTTTGCCAGTTTTTGGACTCGGCTTCGGCCGATCCGTGTCCAGTTTCTGGACTCGGCTTTGTAGAAGAGAATTGCGCAAAATGCGCCTCGAAAGGAAAATAATACCGGGTCCGTTCCTGTTTCCGGGAGCCAGGCTTTTTGCGCTGTTCCCGCGCGATAAGGCCCATTTCCTCCAACTGTTTCAGATAGGTGTTCAGCGCCGAGCGGGAGACGTTGCACATGCCGGCAAGCCGCTCTTGGCTCGGAAACGCACCGCCGTAATCCGGGTTGTGGCAATCGGCCAACCGCAGCAGAACGATCATCAGGTTGGGCGGAATATCCCGCTGTTCAAAAGCCCAGTTCGTTGCCTTGTGGCTCATTGCGCATCGCCTTTCGAAGGCCGCGCGCAGGCGATCGCGCGCATGGCCGAGCGCCCGCCCTCAAGCGTGCCGCGCACGGCGGGCGGCAAGTCACCGTCGCCTGCCCGGGTCGCATGGAGGCCGGCGAGCCGTATACCGAGGAACTCGGCGCCATGGCGAAAGCCGGCGGCGAGCAGGATCGACCGGATCTGTTCGTAATCGCGCAGCACCACGCCGTCAGGCACTGTCAACAGCCAGTCGGCCCGTTCATGGTCGGTCTCGCAGTTGTCGAGAAATTCGATGATTGGCAACATGTTCATGTCAGTGACCGCGCCGGTTGGCATTGCGGGTCACAAGTCCCCTTTCTTCCAGAGATAAAATTCGGTGCTGAGCTGGTAGAAGGCTTCGCGCGCGGGGCCGGCTTCGTTGAGCTGGCTTTTCGATTTGATGTTGAGCAAGAATTTGAGGCGGGTATCGGCCGCCCGAGCATCGGCGACAGGACCGCCGGCACCCTTGCCCTCAAGGAAGCGCTGAAACAGCACCTGGTCGCAGAGGCTCTTTGCCCGGAATGCGGCATCGTTCTTTCCGGTCTTCGCCGCTTGCTTCGGCACACCGGCATCCGGCGCTCCAGCCTTGCCAGTCATCGCCAGGATCCGCGCGGTCGCCCGGTCGATCAGTGTCAGTGTGAACCGCAGGGCGTCGGCGGAACCGCAGATCAGGTTCCTTTCATCGGTCGAGGCGGCGCGATGGATTGTGGCGATATGATCGGCCTCCCCGCCCCGGCGCACGACGATGATATGGACGTCGCCATTCTCGGGCTGGACCATCCAGCTGTAACCCTCAAGGGCATCTCGCAGCCCCCGCAGCCGAGTAAGCTGGCGCTTTTCCGCCATTCGGTCCGCCGCTGTCATCGGTATGATTCCGGACAAAAATGTCCGATCCCGCTTGACAGTCGGACAAAAATATCCGAATATCTGGCCATCGAAACGGAGATGGGAATGGACAAACGAGACCGCTTCATCGCTGAAATCAGGGAGGAAGCAAAAGCAGCCGGTCTTTCCTTCCGGCTTAGCAAGTCGAAAGGAAAAGGTGGCCACGCCACGATCTGGGTCGGAGACAATTTCACGACCCTTCCCAGCCGGGAGATCGATCCGAAAACGGCCTCGAAAATTCGAAAGACGCTGGGGCTCAAGTGAGCCCCAGCAATGCCCGCTCCAAGTAAAAGACCTCTAGAACCCCCTGAATGCCCCTTAGAACCAACTGAATCAAACCCAATTGAACTCAAGGATCGGAACCCATGAAAACCTACAGCTATGCTGCTGTCTTCGAGCCGACCGAACGTGAAGGCGGTTTCACCGTCAGCTTTCCGGACGTTCCGCAGGCCATTACCGAAGGCGAGGATATGGCCGACGCGCGCGCACAGGCGGAAGACGCCCTTGGTGTCGCCCTGCTGACCCTTCTGGAAATGGGGCGCGCCCTTCCCGAGCCGGTTACCGCCGGCACGATGATCGCGCCCGCCCCTGAGATCGCCATGAAGATCGCGGTCATCGAAACCTTCCGCGCCTCGGGCCTGTCCCGCACGGAACTGGCGCGACGCCTCGGCAAGGACGAGAAGGAAGCAAGACGCCTTCTGGATCCGGACACGCCCACGAAACTGCCGCTGATGAACAGCGCACTGGCCGCAATGGGCCAGCGCCTGGTCATTGGTCTGGAGGCCGCGGAATAGCTCGCTCATGCTGCAACCCTTTCCCGGTCGACGGCAAGGTGGTTGCAGTTGGCTGCCACCAGCGCTTTCGCCACGGGCGGGCAGACGCTGTTCCCGACGCATGACACCTGCACGGATTTCGAGAATGGTACCCAGAGCGGTCCGCCGTTATGGCCGATCTTTGCCCGATGATAGAATCCCTCGATCTTATAGTCGGGCGGAAAACCCTGCGCGTTGAACAGCTCGCGCGGGGTCAGCATGCGCATGCCGATATCGACAATGACGAACGTCATGCCGTTGACCTCGACAGTCACGAACTCGCGCTCATCCCAGAGGCCATTCGCCCGCATGAAGTCGGCCACCTGCCGCGCCCGCGCCGCCTGCGCTTCCGTGAAGGGCGGCACGTCGACGATAGCCTCGATATGGGCATGACGCTGCTTGACGGTCGCTGTGCGCATCGCCTCGTCTTCGCGCGAGCCCTCCCCGGTTCTGAAGTACGATTGCAGGTAGGGCATGATGAGCTGACTCTTACCCTGCCCGTCAGCCATCGTGGTCGCTAACGGCTGATCAACAGGATGGCCGGTCGACGTGCCGAACTGCCGGGCGATGTAGGCCGAGGCAACCTGCTGGTGGCTACCGGTTTGCGTGATCGTCGAGATTGCTTCGTCCATGGGGCGGCCGGGATTGACCCCGCCGATGCGCCGGCTGTCGCTGTTGGCCTGCGCCATCCATGCACACATGACGGAATTCTGGTCCTTGTCGCTGGCTGTGATCGTCTGCGCCTGTCCATCCACCGGACGGTTCGCGCCACCTTGCTGTGCATAGGTCAGCACTGGAGCCAAAAGGCCGAGTGGCGCAGCCCCACCAGGGCGCTTGATGAAACTGTTCGCGGTGATCGTCGGCATTTGGCCTCGCATATCGCCACCGGTGGCACCGGTGTTGAAACGCTGGATGGACGGCGAGATCAGCGCCTTTTCGCCCCGATGGGCAGCCGTGATCACCCTTGCCGGTTCATCAATACTCTCGGTGCGGCCGCCATGGGTGAGGTTGACCAGGAACGGACGGTTCGCGTGAATAACGAACCGATCGAGCCCCCGCGCAATCCGGGCGTGCGAGGCGACCGCCAGCGGCCGAACCGCCCGCACGCCGTGCTTGGCCCAGATCTCCTCCGCCGTATCGAAGATCGACGGGCAAGGGATGCTCCAGTCGATACAGTCGGCGACGATGGGCCATGGCAACTTGCGGCCGGCGATAACGTCGGCATCGTCCGGGCTGCCGTGTGTCGGCTGCGGCCAGACGATTTTCTGTCCGTCGAATCGCATGATGATGAACAGCCGCTTGCGGATCGTCGGCGCGCCATAGTCGCGGCCGCGCAGCTCCCGCATCTCGATCTTGGCGCCGAGGTTGCGCAGCTTGCGGCACCATTTCTGGAACGTCTCGCCCTTGCGGTCGGGATCCGGCATCTCCCCCTTGGCCGTCGTGATCAGCGGCCCGTAATCCTTGAACTCTTCAACATTCTCCATGATCACGACGTCGACCTTGCCGCCGCTGCTCTGGATACGCTCGATCCAGCCGGGAATGATCCAGCAGAGATCGCGGATGTTGCGCGCCACCGGCTTACCGCCCTTGGCCTTGGAGAAATGCTTGCAGTCCGGCGAGAACCAGGCGAGCCCGATATGCTTGCCGCGCAGATGGTCGAGGGGGTCGATCCGATAGACGTTCTCCGAAAGGTGGATCGTCTCCGGATGGTTGACCTCGTGCAGCGCCAGAGCGTCCGCATCGTGGTTGATGGCATAGTCGGGCGACCGGCCGAGGGCCTGCTCTATCCCTGTCGATGCCCCGCCACCGCCGGCAAAGCTGTCGATGATGATCGGCCGGCCGGGATCGGAGGTGAGAAGCGTCGAGGCCGCGAGCGCCGTCAGGAGTGAGGCTTGGTGCATATTCATGCCGCACCGCCTTTCACCGCGCCGTCGTCCCGCAGATGGCCGTCGTTTTCGATCTGATCGAAGAGATGCACCGCCGGCGCCCATTGCATGCCAAGGCGTTCCTGCAGAAGCGCGACATTGAAATCACCGCCCTCCCCCAGGATTTCGAGCGCCCGCCGATACAGCACCACATGCCGCCCTTGCCGCCCCGGTTCGCTCGCGGGCGAGATCAGTCCGGCCGCGACGAACTCCGCAATGATCGCCTCGACCGTGCTGTCGCGCCGGCCAATGCCCCTGCATAGTTCCGCACGGTCGAAGTCGTCCCGCTGTAGCACCCATGCGCGGGCGTCTTCGCGATCGCGGTCGACCCGCTCGTGAAGCTCCAGTTTCGGAGTTGTGCGCGGCGCGTCTTCAAAGGAAATGCCAAGGGCATTACCGCCCTCGCCCGGCTCCAGCGCCTCGGCGTCGATATAGTCCTTCCAGTCGATCCGGCGCATGATCGTCGTGTTGCCGTAGGTACCGTCTTCCTGCCGTTCCCAGACCACCCACGCGGTATTCATGCGACTGGAGGCTTTCGGCCCGTCGTAACCCTCGCGGTGCATCATCGGGAGGCGCCGCTTAAAGACGTAGATCCGCGCGGGCGGGCATTCGTCCATGACAAAATTGCGATCCTCGTCCGCAAAGCCTGCCAGGACGTTCAGATTCAGCAGAAGCGCCAGTTTGCGGGGCTTGTAGACGCGCAAGGCGTGCGCGATGAACGCGTTCAACGACTCGCCATAGGGCGGGTTGGTGACGATATCCGGCCCCTCCCCCTCGACTTCTGGCCTGCTCAGCAGAAAGTCGCCGACAGCTTGCACCGTACCGGCCTCGGAGATCGTCCCACGATCTTCGATATCGGAGAGGACGACGTCATAGCCCCGTGCCTCGAAGACGCGGCCGATGGCATTGAAGCCGCAGGCGGGCTCAAGAATTGTCGGCGTAAAACTCTCGTGAGCAAGAAGCGCGATCGTTGCGACATCGGGAGTCTGATAGAAGTTTTTGCCGCGATCTTCCTTGGATGCCGAGGCCGTACCGACCGCCGCGCGAAGATTGCTGCGGCTCGGCACGCCGCCGTCGGTCCGCGTTTCTGCGATGCGCCGGCGGATCACACCCGGCTCATTCCTCTCCGCGTCGCGCAATTTGCGCGCGACGAGGATGCGTCGCTTGTCGATGCCAATATCTTCAAGCCGTAAAAGGTCCTCGCCCACGACCTTTTTGGGACGCCCGCGCATTGCAACGAAACCGGCGCGTTGCGCCTGGTCGAATTCGTTCGCGAGCGCGACCAGGGCATAGCTTTCGATCTCCAGCGCCTCGTCGATCATCGCGCCGACGCGCGCGATGACTTCCTCGCCGGCCTTCATTCGCTTGGCGAAACCTTGCGCAGCCTTCGCCTCGTCATAGGCCGCACCGGAAATCATCAACGCCTTCTGCATGTCTCCGGCGCCAAACAGGTGTTTCGCCTGCGCAAGCTTCGCGGCGAGCGAGGTCGTATTGAAGCGATCGAGAGCGACAGTGCCGACAACCGGTTGTGGATCAGGGAGAGCAAGGGCCGCCATCATCGGTCTGACCTCGCTTCGTCCATCAGCTCGCGCGTTTCAGCTTCGGAAAGCCCGGCCTCCCGCGCGATCTCGGACAGCGAGAGGCCGTCGCTCATCAACTGCCGGATCCGCGCCGCCTTCGATTCCCGCACCAGGTCATCCGCAGTTGGATCGTCCTGCGGCCGCGCCGCTCGCTGCGCCGCGCCGCTCATCCTTCTTTCCTCGCCAGGATCATCCGCGTGAGGGTTGTTCCAGCGGCAGCGCAGGATGTGGCGATGTCGCCGATCTTTTGGAAAAGCTCGCGAAGTTCGGCCAATGAAAGGTCGCCGTCGGCTAGGGCTTCGGAATGGGTGCTGAGATATTCCGACACCTCGTGCATGATCGCGGCCGTTTCGAGAGAGAGTGTCCGGACGCGGGAAGCTGGCGAGATTTCGGCAGTGGCGGTCGTCTCGCCAGGCAGGCGGGCATAGGCTGCGGAGAGGATCGAACGGCCGAGATCCGCCTCAAGCGTGACCATCGCCCAGTGCGGCATCAGGTCCGCCATTTCCCAATTGTTCCAGTTGCCGACCACAGTCTTGCCGCAGCCAAGGAATAGGGAAACCCGGTCGATGCCGCCGGCTGCGGCGATTAGGTCGCGCGTGGTTCCCTTGATCTCGGTGAACCACTTCTGCTTGACGATGTCTTCTTTCTTCACGGTGCCAACCTCCAGGCAAAGCGAGAGCGCAACCGGAATTTTCTTGAAAAATTCCAGTCGAGCGGTACGCGGTCGAACGCTAATGATAGTCGGGAGTCCGCTGAGTTACGGAGACCCCGATGCGATTGCTACAAAACCATTCCTGCCGATCGAGAACGGGTGGACCGTCTGGAGCGCCCTCGACCGGCAGGATGCAATCAGGAACCGCGAGCGCGGAGGCGGGACCTGAAGCAGCGAAAGTGCAGCGCCGAGCCGCAACCGCATGCCACACTGACGGGCGCAGCGGGCTCGGCGCACGGTCAGTCGCGAGGAGGATTTCGCGCCGGACCGGAGGAGATTGGAAAAAGGGTTCATTTGCCACCGGCCCTTCCGGCGAAGTTTGCCCAGTTCAGCATTTGGGGCCTCCACCATCGGTTCCGTAGAGATCCGGCCGCAGCCTGTAGCGGGAAACGCCAGTCAGCTTTTCAACAGCAAGAACACGCTTAGGCGGCACAACATCCCATTGCCATACCGCTTGTGGGGACACGCCGACTTCGCGAGCGATAGCGGTGATGCTGCGCCCCTCCCTCGCCTCTTCCCACGCCTGCTTCGCTGTCAAATCCGTCATGCGCCGATGAAAAGCATATCTTTGGCGAATCATCAAGGGATACTTTAATGGACACATTTCAAGCATTGCTTACAAATCCGGCGATGAAGAACAAACCGGAGATGGCCCGACTTGTGGGCGAAGCCCTTCGCTCAGCCCGCAAACAGCGCGGCTTGACCCTCCGGGATGTTGCCTCACCGCTTGGCAAAACCGCTCAGGCGGTTGGCAACTGGGAGAGCGGCGCGAATCTTCCATCCACAGAGAATTTGATAGAAGTTGCAAACGTACTTGAGGTTGATCCTGTCGCCCTCTCCCAGGGTGAGGTGAAATGGAAAACACAGCGGCCGCTGAACGAGGCCGAAGTCGTCTCCGAACGGGCGCCGCTCCGGATGGGTGCAATGGACGTTGAAGTTTTGGGCGGCGCCGTCGGCGGTGACGACGGCGACTTCTCACTAAATGGCGAGGTTGCCGGATATGTCCGGCGCCCACCAGGCTTAGCAAACATGATGAACGTGTTTGCCGTCCACATCCTGACCGACAGCATGGTTCCCAGATATGACCCCGGTGAACTCCTCTATTGCGGCGGACGGGCACCCCTGCCTGGCGACCATGTGCTGGTGGAGATGTATCCGGAGGATGGCGAAACAAGCGGCAAGGCGTATATCAAGAAGCTGAAGCGGCGCACCAAAAGCGAGATCATCTGCGAGCAATACAATCCCCCTGGGGAGCGGACTTTCGATGCTTACCGGCTGAAAAACATGTGGCGCATCATCCCGCCGCGCGAACTCTTTGGCTTTTAGCCGAGGCCCAAGCCTCGCCCTTCCGTTGTGCTACCAAGTCCACGAAAGCCACCTGCACTACAACGTTTTTTCCCGGCAAGCCTACCTCCTTGCAAGGCGAACACGACAAGGCTCTGGACACTTCCTCGATCGGGGTCGACGCCCTAAAGCCGTAGCGATAGAACTCTTGGCTGCGGCGCCAACGAGAGTGGCCGCAGTCCCCACATTCGATCGAAAGCGATAAAGCGTCACCCAATTTCGGTGCAGATCCCACTTGCATTTCTTGCCTCTGTTCCTGTTGCGTTCTCAATATCGAATCAATTTCTGGAAGAGTCGAATCCTTTCTTCCAAAAAATTAATTTTAAAGCGTATCTTGATATCGCTTGATTAATATGGTTCCCCTAATGTCGTTCCGCTTGAAAAAGACAAGCGAGACGATGACGGTCACAACAGCCGAAGAGGAAACCACCATGCACAAATCAAACAAGAAAGCCCTTCCGGGCCTCATCCGCGACGTCTTCGCAGCCAAGCTGGCTGGCGCCAGTTCCAAGACGGAACTCTATCGAGCTGGCTTTGATGACGAAGTCATCGCCGCGACCGCCGATGGCGTCGAAGCCCTCACCCAATCTCTCGAAGATGGCGTTTTCAACGCCTACCTCGCCGGCGCCCGGTACGAAAAAGACTACAGCGCCGCTGGCTTCTCCCCGGAAGAACTTGCCCTCGTTTCCGATCGCGTCGCTAAGCGGGTGCGCAACGCCGAGCCGATGGCCGCCTAAAGGCTGATCGGGTTCGGCATGGCCCGTCCGGGGGCGCGGACGTGGCCATTCCGAAAGCGATGACGCTTTCATCCTACGAGAGGAAACGATCATGACGACCACAATTACCGTCAAGGCAAACCACGGCTGGCCCGTGGACGTGAAGGCCTCCAATCCCAAGACGGGGGAGAAGATCGAAGCCTACGGCGACCGGGTTGCCGCCGGAGAAACCCGCGATTTCATCTGCCATTCCGACATGGATCTCCACATCCACGAAGTTCAGCCCGACGAAGTCGCGGCCGAGGGCGATACCGAAACGGCCTGAGCCCCGGCGGCCCGTTTTGGTGTCCGGCTCTCTACGAGGGAGAGCCGGCATCCCAACCAGGCGAAAGGGAAGTCCCATGAGGAACAAGGAAGAGGCCGGTCAGATCGACCGGGCGGCAGGCGCACGGCTGCGCGCAATTCGGACCATGCGCGGCATGTCGCAGGAAGCGCTTGGCGCTGCGATCGGCATCACGTTTCAGCAGGTGCAGAAATACGAGAAGGGCACCAATCGAGTCGCCATCTCGACGCTCGTGCTCATCTGCCGGGCTTTGAACTGCAAGCCGATGGAAATCATCGGCGAGGATCTGGATCAGGGCACGTCGGCAACGATCGAAACACTGGCAAGCCGCAACGCGGATCTGGAGCGGCGCCTCTCGGAGGTTGGCAAGCTGGTTAAGCTGCCGCGCCATCACGGGGAGATGCGCCAATGAGCGAGAAGCAGGCAGACGAAAAACAGCATTTCGGCTGGTTCCAGGCGCGATACCTCGCGCCGCTTTTCCCGTTCGTCGAGTATGGTCGCGAGATCGACCCGATGCGCTTTTTCAACGGTAACATCGGGCTGGAACCCTGTGCCGAGGGAGGTGCCTATCTGGTCGCGGCGACCAGTCACGCGACGGTCATCATCCGCGATCCGGAAGCCCATATCGATGAGCCCGTCACACTCGATATCCCGGATGCCGCATTCATGCGGGCAGAGCCCGTCGAAGCACCCTGTATGAATTATGAAGGCAGGCACTACGTCGTGCCGGCGCCCGATTGGTCCCAACCCGGCTTCGTCTATGTCCATCGGGCCGGGATGCATATTGCCCCGAAAATGCGTCATCCCATGTGGGCCGAGGAAGCGGACGATTTTCAGCCGGCCCTATTCAGTGTCGGCGCGAGCGTCGGCCGACATGCGATCGGCCACGACTACCGTCTGAGCGAAGGGTCGCTGGCGAACTGGCGCGGCCTTCTGAAGAACGTCGATACGGCCCCGCTCGCGGAATGCTCCACCATCTTCTTCAATCCCAGGATACCGGGACTCTTCTACGACCTGGTTGACGCGGTTTTCGAACATGAAGCCGAGCGGAGCGAAACGCCATGGTTCTCGGTTGCCCACACGATCGCCGCGACGAAGGACGCGAACACCGCCATTCTCCGCTTCATCGGCCATCCCGATATTATCGGGATATGGGCGGGCCAAAAGGCAACCGAGCCACCGCCAGCCATCCCGTCGCACTTCCTCGAGACTCCATCGGCGGAGGACGTGAAGTGAGCGACGCGCCTCTTAAGTCGACCCATCTCGATTTCATCAACAGCCATGATGACTTCGATGGCGCCATCCGCGCGATCGAGACGGCCTTGCCGCATGCTTACTGGCACCTCGCCAAGGGCAGGGTCTCGCAGAACGAACCCCTTTATGCCGCCGTCATATTCAACGGCGTTACGCCGATCGGCGACGCCGAAAGCGATCTGGGGCCGGGCGATGCCCTGCGACGCGCACTCAAGGCCACTCTGTCGGGCACATGGGTCAACCCCTGCGACGTCGATTCCGCCGACCAAGACATTATCCGGCACATTGCCACCGTTGCGACCCGCATCGGCGACCAGGCCGGTGAACCGGCGATGGAACTGGCGGGCCAGATCGTCTCCGTGCTCGCCGCCAATCCGGAGATGACCACGGACTTCATGTCGCGCGGCGCCGAACTCTTCATCGACGGCCGCATGAACGTCGAGCACGGTTGCCTCCCCTATCGGGCAATCAACGGCGCGATCGTCTCGCCGGCCGACATTCGCCGGAAAATGGGGATCGCACAATGACGAGGCCGACGATCGATTTTCCGAAGCTCGACGACGATATCGACGAGGCCAACGCGCTGGAAGCCTTCGAGGAGCGCAGCCGTCGCCTCGTCGAGGACGAGCGCCGCATCGTCATCCGCCGTGGGCCGATGGTGCTGGTCAGCCTTCCGCGCATCTCCATGCACGTCGCGATGCTGCCAAAGGCCCGCGTAAAGGAAGCCGACCTCGCGCCGCCGAGGCCGAAAGTGCTTCGCGACGCCAAGTACTCTTGAAAAGGGCAACGCCGATGGGCAGCAAAACCGCGATTTCTTGGTGCCGTTATACATGGAACCCGTGGATGGGCTGCACGAAAGTCAGCCCTGCCTGCGATGGCTGTTATGCCGAAGCGATGATGGACAAGCATTATCGCAAGGTCGAGTGGGGGCCGCATGGCACGCGAGTCCGAACCCGTGAGGAGAATTGGAAAGAACCGCTGCGCTGGCAGCGCCAGGCCGAGCGCGACGGCGACCGACCTTTCGTGTTCTGCGCCAGCCTCGCCGATATCTTCGATAACCAGGCGGAGCCGGCATGGCGGCGGGAGGCGTTCGACGTCATGCGTCATACACCGAACCTCGTCTATCTGCTTTTGACCAAGCGGCCGGGCAATATCGTGCGCATGACGGATGCCGCCGGCGGACTGCCGCCTAACGCGGCACTTGGCACCACGGTCGAAGACCAGCCGCGCGCCGACATGAACGTGCCGGCGCTGTTGACGGCGAAGGTCGAACTTTCGCCGCTCTTCGCTTTCCTGTCCTGCGAACCGCTGCTCGGGCTGACCAGGATACCGATGATCGAGCTTGTCGACTGGGTCATCGCCGGCGGCGAAACCAGCCAGATCGGCCACCAGGCGCGGCCGACGCACCCGGATTGGTTCCGCGAGCTGCGAGATCAGTGCGCATCGGCCGACAAGCCGTTCCATTTCAAGCAGTGGGGTGAATGGACGGCCGGCGAGAACGTGCCGCACACCGTGCGCGGCCGTCGAGCGTCCGCCCATTGGATCGCCGACGAGTGGTCGATCGGCTCGACGAATATGGATGATCCGGAAGACGGGTGGATGGACGAGCCGGATGTGTATCGCATCGGAAAATCCAATACCGGCCGCATGCTCGACGGCGTCGAACACAACGCTTTCCCGGTGGTGGCGCCGCTATGAACCAGGACGCATTTTTCACCGCCGTCGTCGCGATCGGCCTCGTGCTGGTCAGTGGCCTGTTCGGCTGGATCATCGGCGACGCCCGGTCTTTCCCCGGCACATGCCAGCCCGCCGTCACTACCCTCGAAATCAGGAAGCTTTGAGCCATGAAAGCCACCAATGAACAGATGTCGCAGCAGCTTTCCGTCAAGGTCGAAGACGGCCAGTTGAAAATTTCCATCGGGATCGCACTGCTGGCCTTTGCCGTACAGGCGCAAGATCAGTGGCCGGAGGAATGTTACGTCAGTGACGTTCGCGAGTTCGCGAAGTCAGTGGCCGGACGGCTGCAAAAGGAAGAAGAGGACGGCACGACACCCATTCACCGCATGTTCGACGCTGTCGCCGAGACAGTCTTGGAGCAGGGAGATGACGGCGTTGACGAAGGCAATGTTGAAGCAGGGATCGACATCGCAAAGGCCATACTCGATGGCAAGGCGGCCTCATGAGCATTACTCTTTGGAAGCCGGAACCTGACGTGGTTCTGCATCAGGCCCTTGGCAAACTTGCCGAGGAATGTGCCGAGCTTTCGCAGGCGCTCGCACGATGCCTTATCCAGGGTTATCGCGAGGAAGAGCCCGCGACGCAGAAGCTCAATCGCACTCAGCTCATGGAGGAAGTCGCCGACGTCAAGGCCGCGATGCGCTGGCTGTTCGACGTCATCGACGAACCCTTCAAAGGCGAGAGCAGCCGGGAACGGCGTAAGTTCGCCGGCTTCAAATGCTGGCAAGCAATGTTGGAGGCTGACCTTGAGACACGTAGACCGCCCCAGACACCGGATAAGCCGTCACCGGGAAACCGTGCCCTAACCGGAGAGACGGCTAGGGGGGAGAGTTGTGACCTCCCCCCGCCCCAAAACAATGTGGAGAGTAGATCATCTGCCGTCGGGTGCGTTCTCCACTCGAAGCACGATCACGAAAACCGCTGCGGCGAGACCAGCTGCGGTGCCAGCGAAATAAGCGGCCACGTAGACGAAAACTGCCAGCACCAAAGCATTGAAAAACCGCTCCCAAATCTTCCCCATGCAACCTCTGCAACTTCGCCCGAACCGATACCCGCCTACGTTCGAGATTTTTTAGGCAAGATGCAAGGCGTCTGCATGGGTGTGGCCATGTCAGGCGACGATCATCCGGATCCGGACGGCGCGCTGCTAGAGCTTTTCAACGAAGCCCAGGCGATCCTTTTCCCTGCCGCCACCGCGATGGAGGGCTCGGACAATGGCTGATCGCTTCTTCGGGTGGCATACGATCTTCGATGACGCCGGCAAGAGCCGAACCCCTTACATGACGCGTATCTGGATCGGCCGCCTGCGCCTGCACATCTTCCATCGCGGCGACAATGATCCGGACCCGCACGATCATCCGTGGGATTTCTGGACGTTCCCTCTAACCTCCTACGTGGAGGAGGTAGCAGAGCCGGTGACCAAGGGCGTTGCTCCGCTTGAATTGCTGCTATGCGGCCCGGAGCATTACACCCTTCGCCGCCAAGTCGTCCGCGCCTTCCGCTTTTCCTATCGGCCGGCCACCCATTGCCATCGCGTCATCGGCCGATACGCCGGATGGGGCGCCCTCGGTTGGCCCGAAACCGATGGCCGGAAGCTGGTCACCATCGTTTGGCGCGGCAGGACCGACCGCAAGTGGGGCTTCCTCCGCAATCGAGATGGCGCTTGGTGCTGGACGCCGTGGAAGGAATACATCTTTGGTGGCGGAAAGCATGCGCCATGCGAGCCAGCATGCCCACCAACGCCCCAACCGAAGGTGAGGTCCGAAGAAGTGCTCCGCGCCAAGGCGATCGAGATCATTTGCAAGGAAGCGGAAGAAATGGGCTTCCCCGATGACGCGTTGGCCGAGTTCCGTGCAGGCGAGTTCGACGGCGACGATCTCCTGACCTTGCAAGCGGTTGAGCGCGCTCTTTCTAGCCCCTCGCCCCAGTCGAATGTGGTGGGTGATGACGCCGAGTGGATAAAGAGTTGCACGGCCAAGGTTTCGAACGCCATTGGCGGCGGCTCGGAGCTTTTCACCCGTCAAGGCGACCAATACCGGCTGGACATCGATTTCGTCTGCAAACGCATCTCGGAGATGCGCGAGCGTCAGCATGAGGCGATGCATCGGGCTATCCGCGCCGAACGCGCCCTCGCATCGGAGGGACGGGCAGAATGAGGATACTCGTCCAAGAGCGCGGCTATTTCCGTGGCACCCACAACGGCGCCACCATCGAGATCGAGCGCGACCATGATTACCCGCAGCACAAATTCTACATCCGCGTCCGCTGGAAAGACGGCGGGCACCTTTACGACGGCTACTCGCCGGAAGGTGTCAGCACCATGTCCGAAGCCAAGCGGGAAGCGATCAAGGGAGCATGCCTATGAGCATCGTTCGCGACAACCTCATGACCCGCAAAGGTTACACGCCGTATTGTGGAAACACCGATTGCCGGTTCCAAATGCCACGCACCCGATATATCGGCGGGCAGTTCCAGTGTGGTTGCGGTTGGCGCTCATCCTTCGACGACGAGTTCATCGAAGCCTATGAGGCGAAGTGGGGCGAGCCATCCCCGCAAACGACTGAGGGAGGCCAGAGCTGTTTCCAAATTACCCTGGCCTCGTCGCCGTCCGGATCGCTAGGTCGAGAGCCGGAACCCTCAGCCGCCTCTTACGACGAGACGAACGGCGCCAGCAAGAGCCCGTCAGGCCAAACTGCGGTGATGGCGCCGACCGACTACCTGGAAAGGCTCTCCGACTTCCTCGACGCACTCGACGAATGGGGCTGCGAAGACAACGCCGAGCGAGCGGAACAGATCATCGAATTCCAACGCACTGGTTACGACCTCGACACATACCTCGTCGAGCATTCAGACCGTGAGAAGTCGGAGCTGAACTGATGACCACCAAAAACACACCACCCTCATCGCAAATGGCGGTGATTGCAGAGCAGATGGATGCCGCCAGGGACATCGGTACACTGCTTGCGCAGATCGATGGGCTGCAGGAAGCGACCGGCGAAAAGCTCGATATCGAAGACGCCGCCATCGTCGCGCAGATCCGCGAGGCGTGGGGCGGCATCGTCTCAGGTCCGAACGGACCTGTCACCGGCAACCACCTTCGCGAAATCCTCGGCATAGACCCGGAAGACGGCCTTGATCCGGATGGCGAGGGAAGCATCCAGACATGCGCCGGCATGTGGGTGAAGGAAGCGACAACTGGCCTTTGGGTGTTCGAGGAAGACGAAGATGACTGATCACCCGAAATTGACATTCTCGGCCGATGAGGTTTCGAACCTCGCGGCTCACCAGACCGCTGGCCGTTTCCATCCCTTCACTTGCGCAAACCGTGGCGATGGCAATCATCGTAATGTCTACGGAGACCTCGGCGCGCTTGTGCCGACTGTTCGTGGATGGATTTGCCCTTTCTGCGATTACACCCAGGACTGGGCTCACGCCGGCATGAAGGCTGGCTCGCCGGTAGACCCATCGCCCCAACCGAGTTTGGCATCAAGGGCTGGCCCTCCTGGCAGCGGCCAGCCCCTAGGCTCTGACAGGGAGCCCGGCCCATCCGTATCACAAGAAATGGTTGCACCAGCATCCCAAATGCAAACGGTCGGGGGCTCCACACTTCCCCCGACCGCCACTGGCGATATCCGTCCGGCGCCTTTGCGGCCGAACGAAGATTTTATCGGCGAAAACTCCGATGCTTTCATCCCTGAAAATCCAGGGGTGCCGCCCCAGAAACATTTGGTTGCGGCCGAGGCGGAAGCGCTGTCGCGGATCAACGCCGCGTTGGAGGCCATTCGCAGCACATGCGGCACGATGGAGCGCGATGACCGCCACCTGATCGGCAGAGAGACGCTCGCGGCACTACGAGACGCCGCGAAGCTCATCAACGAGCTTGTCTGGAAAACCAGCGATCAGCCAGCACCCCAGATGAATGTGACGGGCGACCATCACGAGCTTCTTATGCGTCTTCAGGCTGTCCAACATGGCTCCGACAGACCATACGCCGCCTCTGTGGCGAAAGACGCTGGCGATGCGATCAAGGCATTGGTCTCGCGTCTCGCGGACATGACTACCGAGCGCGACAATCTTTCCAGCATCGTTGCCAGCGGCATTGAGGAGGTCGCCGGTGCGGCGCTGGATGATGCCGAAGAGGCGATCCAGCGCCTGACCGAAAACCAATCGCCCCAACCGAATGTGCTGCCGCCTGTCGTGACCGGACAGCTGGAAATCGAGCAGGACGTGACAGCAACCGATCTAGGGGCAAACGCCGAACCCGACGCCGACGATTATTGCCCGGCTTGTGGTGGCAGTGGCCGTGTCGGGCCATTCTTTCCGGGTGGCCTATCCACAGTCTGCGGCAACTGCTCCGACACCGTGCCCCCATCGAATGTGACGGGCCTCTCCGACGAACAGCGCGGCGTTGGTATTGGAATGGCGATCGCGGCCGGCATCGTCATGAAGTCGTGGGGCAACGACACCTACGCCCGCGAGATCCTCGGTGCGGCCGGCCTCGACACCCTCGCAAAGCTCAAAGCATCAGGTGTCGATCAATACGACATCGATCTAGTGATCCCGGCCCTTGCCGCCACCGCGACGGAGGCAAGCCGATGATCAGAGACTACATGGGCAAGGCCGAGTTCGACGACGAGGCACGTGAAGGAACGCGCGTCCTGGCCAAAGAGGAGTTTTGCCGCCGCTTTGTTGAGTACATGACACGGGAGGCTGGCTTCGAAGTCTTCGATAACGGGCAAACCGTTCGCGCCTATGCGGAAGAAACCGCCCCCGACTATTGGGATAACAGTCCCGACATCCCAGCCGAAGAAGCCGCAGAAGCCGACATGGATTGCTGGGAGGATTGACCATGACAAAAAATGACACCCCAGCGCCGCAGACGAATGTGCGGCCGCTTGAATGGCGGCCATACCCTGAAGATGGCGGCAGGATGTTCGAAGGCCAGAACCAGCAGCGGCGATATCTCAGTCGCGCCCTTACGCCGTGGGGATCCGCGATCTTCGTCATGGAGAAGGATGGCGTTTATACCCTCGAAGGATCCTGCGAGGTGTTTTTTGCCACCGAACAAGCAGCGAAGGATGCCGCCCAGGCCGAATTCGATGCATGGATCCTCGCTTCAGTCGAAAGCCCATCGCCCCAACCGAATTTGGAGGGGTGGACCAAAGTCCCCGACGACCCGACGCTTGAGCTTCTGCGGTCGATCAACATCGACAATCAAGTCCTCGCCTATGAGAACGGCCGTTACTACAACGCTTGGTTCACGTTCGAGCCGGGCGAAGGTGGCTGGTTCTGGACCGACGACGCCGACAGCGAGCCGAACCCCAGTCACTATCGCGCACTCGGGCCTATTGCCCTTGCCGCCACCGCGACGGAGGACGGCCGATGAGCATCACCCTTTGGAAGCCAGAGCCAGACGTGCTTATCCACCAGGCGCTCGGCAAGGCATGCGAGGAAGCAAACGAGCTTGCGGGTATTCTCGCCCGGTGTCTAATTCAGGGGCTGAACGCAAGCGAACCTGTAACCGGCAAGCCGAACCGGCAGGCCCTGTTCGAGGAAATTGCCGATGTTGACGCCGCGGTCCAGTGGCTGCGCGAGCTGATCGACGACGAATATGACGGCGACCGCGCCGATCGCAAGCTGAACGGCTTCCGGCGCTGGCAGCGCATGCTTGAAAAAGACATAGCCTCCACCCCAGCTCCCGAAACGAACGGGACTGGCTCCGCATGCCCAGATCGGCTAATGTTGGTGGATGACAGTTCGCGCACCGATCCGGAAAAAGATGCAACAGATGCGGATGCGCCACGCTGCGATCCTCAAGGCGCGGAAACCCAAAAAGTTGGATCTTCGGATCGGTCACCACAAGCGTGCCCTCATTTTGGATCGGTAACCCCCGAGACTAACGCGGACTGGCCGGCGATCGCCGAACACTACCGGTTCGCAATGCTGGACGTTGAGCGCCGGATCAGCGCGCAGCCGGTTAGAGAAATGCTTCCCGGTCAATCGATCAACGAAACCGCGAAGTTCATCAGCGACCTTTCCCAAGTTCTTTGGGAGGCGCGCCAGAAGGTGATTTTCGGGGAACCGTTGGCCGCGCCAGCGCCCGAGATCAATGTGGTGGGGATGGATGACGAGGACCGGACTCCGGTTCCTGAAGGCTTCGACGCTGCAAAGTGGCAAAAGGCTGATGAAGTCTTCCATGCTACGGCATTGGTTGCCGACGACTCGGAATGCGTCAAGATCATCTACGCTGCCCTCGAAGCGGAGGGTCGGACAGATGGGTGAGCACGGCAACATCACCGACCGAAGCGAAGACTGGTATACTCCGCTCTACGTGTTCGACGCCCTAGGCTGCAGCTTCGATCTTGACGTATCGGCACCCGTGGAAGGTCCGCGCTATGTCCCAGCCTCGCGCTGGTTCTGGGAGCGAGGCCTTGAGCAGGAATGGTCCGGATTTGTCTGGATGAACCCCCCATTCGGGCATCAAAGCACCAAACGAGCATGGCTGGCGAAGTTCATCGCGCATGGCCATGGAGTGGCGCTGCTGCCGGATCGCACAAGCGCGCCGTGGTGGCAGTGGGCGGCACCTCAGATGGACTGCCTGTTGTTCGTATCCCCTAAGATCAAGTTCGAACGCCCGGACGGCAGCATTGGCGAACAGCCTGGCAGCGGGACGGTCCTAATGGCTCGCGGTGCTGACGCAGTGCAAGCACTCAAGCGCGCCGCGATTGCCGGTCTAGGCATCATTACCCAGCCGATCCGGAAGATTGGAGAAGCAGCATGACCGACATCAAAAACCCACCGCCCCAGCCGAAAATGACGGCCAAGTTTTCAGATTGCAAAACCTACCGGTATCTGTTCGGCCGCGTCTGGGACGAAAGCCGCAGGATCCTGCCCGTGGTGATGCTGAACCCGTCGCGCGCCGACGCCGACCGCAACGACCCGACCGTGACGACACTCATCCATTTCGCGGGGCTCTGGGGTTACGGCGGGCTGGCCGGCGCCAACCTTGCCGCCCTCGTCACCTCGAAGCCGGCGGTGATGATGGCGCATCCGGACCCGATCGGACCGGAGAATGACCAGCACATCGCGCAGCTCTTCAATCTTGCTCGCCATACCGGCACACCGGTGCTGGCTGCCTGGGGTAATGGCGGCAGGTTTCGCGGCCGTGATGAATGGTGCACCTCGCGCGCTCGCGCCGCCTTCGTCGATCTCGTCTGCCTCGGCATCACCAAAGACGGCTTTCCCAAACATCCGGCCGCCCGAGGCACGCATCGCATCCCGCGCGATCAGCAGCCGATTGTTTGGAAATCATGGCGGGAAACGGGAGAACAATGAGCCTGTTGCATGCCCGCCTCCCCTGTCCGTCAAACGGTCATTTTCCGGTTCAAATGAATAGCGTCCGGCAAGATTGCGAATCGACGGGAAATCGGAAACATTCCAACGTTATCGAAATAACGGATGATTCGTACGCCATGGCTTTGATCGGATATGTCAGGGTCTCGACTGAGGACCAGGACACTACCTTACAACGGGACGCGCTCACCCGCGCGGGCTGCGACAGGATTTTCTCGGATGTCGCTTCGGGCGCCAAGTCCGATCGCCCCGGCTTGACCGAGGCGATGAACTACCTGCGCGCCGGCGACACCTTCGTGGTCTGGAAATTCGACCGCGCCGGACGATCGCTGAAGCACCTGGTTGAGATGGTCGCCGAGCTGGAGGCGAAGAAGGTCGGTTTCAAATCGCTGACCGAGGAGATTGACACCACGACTTCCAACGGCCGGCTCTTCTTTCATCTCTTCGGCGCCTTTGCCCAGTTCGAGCGGGACCTGATCAGCGAGCGCACGCGCGCCGGTTTGATCGCGGCAAGCGAACAGGGCCGCAAGGGCGGCCGCAAGCCGGTCGTGGACGCGGATAAGCTGAAGCGGGCGAAACAGTTGATAACGAGCGGACTGAACGTGAAGGAAGCCGCCGGCCGTATCAAGGTCGGCAAGTCCGCTCTTTATGAAGCACTCAAGGCCGAGCGTGGCGGTGCGCCGCTTCTCCCGGCTGTTTTGGGAAACACGAGGACCACAAGTGAAACAATAGGGGCATAAAGTAAAAGCCCTGCCTTTGGCGAGGCAGGGCTTTTTGGCAGACAGGCAAACTATGTTGGCACCGTCCTAAGAACACACCCAACATAGTCCACAGATTTTAAACCCGCAAGAGTCACGACTCGCGGGAATGCAGATTCTTTGCCTGGAGTCCATGCCCTTCCGACCAGGAAGGAAATAGGAACCATGTTCAAGCAGCTTGGTACCGCGTTGGCGTACGCGCCGACGAGGTCGAGGCGTACCCATGCGCCAGTGCATCGCAACTCTCGCCTTGCCGGCCAGTGCGAGGGAGCTTTCTGGCGCCGCACGACGCGCAAGGATAGCCGGCGGATCCTACTCGCCGCCCGGCGGTATGAGATCGCCAACAAGGCAGCCGGTTCGCGTAATGGCCCGCTTGGGGCTATCGGCATCGAGGTGCTGGAGCTGCTAGTAAACCTGGTCGACTACAGGACCGGCCGGCTAGAGCCGTCGATCGATACGATGATGACCAAGCTCCGCCGCTCCCGTGATGCGATCGTCCGGGGCCTCAAAGCGCTGCGGCAGCATGGCTTTGTTGATTGGTTGCGCCGATATGTCCCGACTGAGACCGAGGGCGACAAGGGTCCGCAGGTGAAGCAGACGAGCAATGCCTATCGTCTCGCACTCCCCGGCAAGGCTGAAGCATGCCTCGGGCGATACGGTGAAACCCCTCCCCGGCCGGAGGATTGCGATCAGGCGTTGGAGGAACGTCAGGCAATGGTCGACGCCTTTGCCAAGGCTGATATCGTCCGCGTCGATCAGCTCGCGCTTGCGTTCGAACACGAGAATCCAGTGGTGCGGAAGCTCGCGGAAATGAGAAGGAAAATGTTTAAGCAACGTGAGTCCGCCGGACGGACTGAATCCCCGCTAGATAATTTATATAAGAGAGAAGAATGAGCGGACGCCGCTTACAGCGGTCGCTTTCGCTCCCGCGCGGCGGGCCTTCCGGGCGAGCGGCGTCAAAAAAGGTCCAAAGTTGAGACCTTTTGTTGGCCTCGCATGGGCTCTTGAGAGGGAGCCTGGGGCAAAGGGAGCGGAAACTATTCCTACGAAGGCGAAATGGCGAAGGCCATGGCCCTTGACATATACAGCGTATACTCCAATATCGTATACAGCGTATATGTGAGGATCGTACCGTGATAGGCAAATTTGAGGAAATCGCCCTCGGCGCCCTGATCAAGGCCGGACCGGATGCGAACGCGTCCAGAGTGTTCGAGGTGCTGGAAATGACGCTGGAAAAGCCGCCGCTTTTCGCGGCGCTTTATACGACGCTCGATCGGATGGTCACAAAAAAATTGGTTTCCGAGAGGCCTGAAGAGACGCCGGGCAAGCGCACGAAGCGGTTGTTCACGATCACGGGTGAAGGACGCCGCGCCTATGCAGAAGCTGTGAACGCGACGAACGCGATTGCCGCTTTCAATCCGGGAGGTGCGATCCATGCCTGATAAAGAAACGGACTACGAAGCTTTTGTCAGGGTTCTGAAAGCATCTCGCAATTCGGATTGTGGAGCTGACGTTGTCATCAAAAACAAGTCTGGCGAATACGTCTATCAGGTGAAGTATTCCGCCAAAAACGGCAAGTCGCGTCCGTTGATCCTTACTCGCAAGCAGTGGGATAATTCGTTTTCCGGCCGTGAAATCATTGATGCAATGAAACGTGCCGAAGCGGTTGATGACATCGATGGAGATACTTCGCACGGAGACAGCTTGGTTGTGCCGGTCGCTTTTGAGGTAAGCCCACCGGCGGCGCCTTCTGGGTTCATAGTATCGCTCCTGACTGACCCGGACAAAGCCGAGGACTTCCTTGCGAATTTGGAGGAGTTTCATTTCCCCCGCTGGGTCAAGAGGCACGGTGAACTCGGCGCCAGGGCGATATGGCATGCTCAGTGCGTCATTCGTGTGTGGGATCACTGGGTGACAAAGGCAGCGAAACTCCTCCCCTGGGCAAAACTGCTCTGAGGAGCGCAGCTTCGACGCGCTTTGATGCGTCAAGATTGACGCGCGTTGACGATAAAGCCCGCGTCCGGATGCCACCGCGTGAGCATCATCGGAACACGGCGACGGGAGAGGAGTTCCGTCGCAGCCCCCTGCCCTTTCGTCAGTAGGACCGGCAGGGATGTTCGCCAAGAAAGCGGCTGGCGAGGTATGCCAAATTACCTCATCCCAGAAGACACAATGACACAACCTCTTGCGCCGCGCGTGCACATGCGTCAAGATTGACGCGCGTCAACGAGGACGCACGCGCGTCCTTTTTGATGCAACTGCGGCCACGCATCTTAACGCAACGGCAAGCATTATCGTTGATCATGACGCTTTAACGTGCAGCAACAAGGAAGCCGCCGATGCCAGTAATAGCCGTTGCCAATCCCAAGGGCGGCGCGGGCAAGTCCACGACGACGCTTGTCCTAGCCACCACGCTCGCCCGGCAGGGCGCCAGCGTCACAATACTCGACTGCGATCGCAACCAGCCAATCGCGGGATGGAGGGCAGGGGGGTCGCAAAATCCTGTCGTCGTCGACAGCGCCACGGATGAGGAGACATTCAAGGAAAAGCTCGACGCCCATCGCCGCGAGCGGCAATTCGTCTTCGTCGACCTTGAAGGCACCGCAAGCCGGCTGATGTCGCGCGCTCTGTTTCGCGCTCACCTGGTGATCATTCCGATCCAGGCGAGCCCTACGGATGCTGAACTTGCGGCACGGGCGATCCACCTGATCAAGGACGAGGGCGACGCGTTTGACAAGCTCATTCCCTACCGTGTGCTTTTCACCCGCACCTCGCCGCAGATCACCACCAAGCTGGAACGGGCTATTCTGGCGCAGCTTCAGGCGGGGGACATACCGCAGTTCTCGGCGCATCTGAATGAGCGCTCGGCCTTCAAAAGCATGTTCTATCATCAACTCGATCTAGATGAACTTGATCCGGCCGACGTCAACGGACTACCGCAAGCGCGCGAAAACGCGCTGCGCCTCACGGGTGAACTCGTCAATATCGTCGTGGAAAAGGGAGTGGCCGCATGACCGGAAAAAATCTAGGCTTTGCCGACAAACTTGCAGCGATCAAGCCGGACACGGAACAGGAACGCGTCGTTCCCGATCACAAAATCGACGAGGTCGCGGAAAAGCACGGCTTCGTCGCCCGAGATCCGGTTCAGAAGATAGTGCGCCGGAAAGAGGCGGAACCGTCCGCGAACCTGAACATCCGCCCGCCGGTCTCGACCTATAATCGTTTCGTCAGTTGGGCGATGGAAGAGCGGTTGAGCTATCCGGAAGCCCTGAAGGAGCTGATGGACAGGGCGGGGGTGCGTTGACGCAGATGCGTTAACGCAAATGAACGCAAGCGCCTCTCAGGCACCGGCTCAACCGTATATTGCAATATGTCTCGACGCCAGAACCCATCTCAGGATAGATATGACCATGATGGGAAAGGTTGAGCAGGCTGAGGGCAGGGGAAATGGCCAAAAAATCTATGTCGGAGATAGCAGCTGAACTTGAGCGCGAGCGGATAAAAGAAGGCGGCGCCATAGATTACGATGATTTGCGTAAGCATCTGACCGACAATGCTTACCTCTATTACATTCATCACCGCGTCGGCTGGTCGAACAACTACCTTAAAGAGATCCGAAACACAGGCTATGTATTGGTCGTGCTGGTGACGGGGATCGCGGCGAAGCTCTACGGCATCCTGTGACATGGTTGCACTGTACGAGCCACGTTACCAATGGAAACGGACGCAGATCGACGACAATGATCCGCCGACTGATCTGGACTGGATAGGCCTCGACAGCACGGATTATATCGGCCGGATCAGGAAAGAAACCAACGGTCCGACAAAGGGTAAATGGCAATGGGCAGGGTCATATCCACGGACTCACAAAGGTAGCCCGCCGATCCCCAATACAGGGTGGGTTGATACCGCTCGCATCGCAACGCAGAAGGTTGAGGAATACTGGGATCGCGCCAAGCAGGTGATGACGCCAAGATGATCCTTGGCAAAACGCAAAAAGCCGCCCCGTCTCCGGAGCGGCTTTCTTGTTATCAAACGAGGATCATCCGCGCTTGCTGCGAATGATCTCTTCCTTCAGCGAAGAGAGCCCGTGAGTGACTTCCTTCAACGCGTCAGTCAGATCTTCAACCGCGCGCTCCATCGATTTCCGATAGTTCAGATTTTCGGCCGCACCATCGTCGATCGACGCGCAGAGTGCTTTTACCGAGCCCTCCAGTGCCTTAACAGCCGCGCTATCTACGAGCGCCCCGGCCACCTCGATGGAGCCAGCCATACTATTCGCTGCCCCACGCCGCCCATCCCGGCCTGCCTTGAACCCGAGCCCTGCGGCAAGGCCTACAACAAGAATAACGATGGCATTGGCGATCTTTTCATAATCCAGCGCCGCCCAGTCCATTAGCCGAATTCCATTCCCTGCTTGCCGACATCAGACCAGGACCGATGCGTGTTGATGATTTCGAGCAAGACCATCGTCGACCAGGCGATGACCTCTGATGGTGGGCCGCCGGCCGTCAACCAGGCTATGAGAAAACCGAGGCTGACTTGGGACCACACGCCGGCCCCGATCAGCGAGGCGCCAGCACGGATATGCGGCGAGAAGATGAACCCGCGAAAGGTGCCGTTGATCGTCAGAGCGACGAGGCGCGCCACTCCACTGGCAGCAAGGAACCATGCCCACGTCGTTTCCTCGCCCCAGCTTGCTATCACTGTGAAGGAGGGAGAGGTATCGAACATGTCGGGATTGAGCTGAAGGACAGCCCACAAGCCAAAGGCCGGCCATAGCATGATCCATTCAGAGGCCCGCACCACGAAATGGCCAGCAACACCATCATAGACGCGTCGAAGGACGATCATGACGGCACCCCCGCGAGGTTCCGGCGAAGATCCTCGTTGAAGAGGTAGCATCGCCGCTTGCTGGCATTGGAGCGATCGAGCGCGGCTCGCTCCCGGTCGATGACGGCACGGGCTTCGTCGCCCTTCCGGATGGCGGCGTGTGGTTCGTCCCGTCCACATTCCTCCGGCTGCGCCGGCAGGTTGACGCCGGCGCGCGTGGCGCCGATCGCAGCGCCCGCGTCATGGAGGCGGGCGGTTGTCGTGGCGGTACAGCCACTCAATATCAGCATCATCGAGATCGCAGCGACGCTGCGCCTGGTCGAGCCGTATGGCATAATCGAGCCTTTCTTTTTCACGCTGGGTTTCCGTCTCGGCCGCATGCATCCGTGCCGCATCGGCTCGCTTCCGATAGTCCTCTAGAGCGCGCGCGCCGGCATCCCGCTGGCGCTGCATCTCATCGAGGCGAGTTTTGACCGCTTCGAATTCGACCTTGGAAACGAGGTCGGCGGTGGCCTCGGTCACCGCCTGGTCGATGCGCAGCTGAAGATGCCCGACCGCGAGCGGGCCGAGGACCGGCAAGCTGCTGACATTGACGTCGCCATAGAAGGGGAGGGCGACGGACGCCCGATCGTTCAGGAAAGGGATGCCCAGCCAGTAGACTGAGGAGACAACGCCAACGATCGCCGCACCCGCGAGTACGGACAGGATGTCTCGAAGAGTTGAGAAGATAGGAGACGTCGCAATCATCCGCGCTCATCCTTTACCGATTGATCTTGAAGGGGTTCGCCCCCGACCGCGACGGGCGGCGAGGCGTAGGGGAGGCCGGTGCGGGTGGCGAGGATCGCGGCGATATCCTGTGCTGTGGCAAAGCCGGTATAGAAAAACACCAGCGAAATGATCATGACGATCCAGCCCCAGGCGATGGTCTGGTTGACCATCGTGTCCGGGGCGTTCTCCATTGCCATCAGCCGCCAGCAGGCGAACATGATCAGCGGGAAGATCGCGGCCCGTCGCCACGACCATCCAGGCTCGCCGCTACGCTTTACGTCCGGCCGGCGCATTACATTCGGGCCTTAACGTCCCGGCGCATCTTGTCGCCGCAGGCCTTCGCCCCGACAACGCTCGGGTCGAAGGCAAGCCGGGTGAAGTCCCACTTGCCCGCCTGCTGAATGCCGAGGTTAGGCTGAACCTCGGCATGGCTCAGGATCGTCTTGTCCGTGACTGGGATGTTGTAGAACGTGGCGAGCGCCGCGATCACATCCATGGCCCGCGCCCATTGAATTTCAGTCATCGGGAACTTGCCCGGATTGAACGGACTTTCGATCGCGCCCGCCATGCAGGCGAGCGAGACGCCGATCGCCCCTGTGTTGCAGCCGCGAGTATGTGCCGCATAGTCGTCGTCGGCAGTGCTGACATTATCGGCGATATCGTGATCGCCCTTCACGACATTACCCGTTCCTTCGATGATGAAGTGGTAGTGTTCCTTGTCGAGATCCGAAGCGTGATAGGCGCCGGCGCTCCAGTGAGCGACAATCCGAGTCATGCGGACAGGCTGAAGCCATGCCGGATTGAGGGCATAAGTCATAGTTCTTCTCCATTTGAGGATGCGCCCGTGGTTCGGGCATTGAGGATCGTCGTGAATTCCGCCAACTGGCGAATGAGACGCGCCGGCGGGCCGAAACCTAGCCGAGAGGAAGGTTGGCCGGCTTCGGATCTTTCCCGTCGAGGATGATGACCTCCCCGACGTCTTTCCCGGTTCCGCCCCTGACCGTGTAGGTGAGGCCGACCGATATCATAGGGAATGCCGAGAACACCTCGCGGACGCCGGGGCAGTCGTTGAGCGAAATGATGAAACGGCCCTTGATTGTGGCGAGCCGTTCGGCCATGGCGCCGAAGGTCTCCCGCGAGAAGGCGTCTTTCCCGTAATCCCCCTCGTTTCCGTAGTAAGGCGGATCGAGATAGAAGAGGGTTTCGGGCCGGTCATACCGCCCGATGAAATCCGACCAGTCGAGGTTTTCGATCACCACGCCCGTCAGGCGCTCGTGTACTTCCTCAAGGATGATGCCAAGGCGGGCGAGATTGAACCGGGCAGAACCCGTCGTGTCGACGCCGAAGCTGCGGCCGACGATCTTGCCGCCGAAAGCCAGCCGCTGGAGGTACAGGAACCGTGCGGCCCTTTCGAGATCCGTAAGGGTGGAAGGGTCGGTTGCAGCTAGGCGTTCAAACTCCCGCCGGGACGTGAGCTGGAACTTCATTACCTCCATGAACTGGGGATAGTGCCGCTGCAATATCCGAAAGAGCGTGGCGACGTCACCGGAACGATCGTTGATCACCTCGCTCTTTGGAACGAGGCTCCGACGAAAGAAGACGCCGCCCATTCCAACGAAGGGCTCCGCATAAATGCTATGCGGGATCTGCTCAAGGATGGACGCAACGCGCTGGGCGAGCTGCTTCTTACCACCGAGGTAAGCCGCAGGCGGGGACACCGGCCGAACGGCGGTGAAATGAAAAAAGTCATGCATTGTGAAGGCTCGGAATTTCTGCCAAACCCTTGCCGCCCGTAAGGGCCTCGGGTGTGGCGATTATCCGACAGGATTACCAGGCGGGATGCGACGCCAATCAACGCCCGCCGTTGCAGCCGTAAGGCTGCAGCCACCCGAAGCCGAGGGGCCATAGGGCCGGGAGGGAAACCTCCCGGCCAACCTGCTGTTCCGACCTGGTCTGAACGACCATCGGTCAGTTTTCGTCGGTCCGCCCGAAGCGGCGATTATAGTCGGCGAAACTGTCGGCACGGCCGCCGGCCGCTGCGGCATTGCCGCTGGACGATCCACCCTGTCCGCCGGCCGCCGAGCCCGTCTTGTCCGTCGACGGCTTGCGCTCGTCCTTCCCGGCCCCTCCGGAAGGCTGCTTCAGTTCCAGTTGGGTTGTCGATCCGCCGGACCGGTCCGCCTGATGATTGACGCCGCTGATCCGGTACATGCCATCGACACCGGGCCGGGCGCCGGTGAGGACAAAGGTACCCTCGGCCTGCGCCGTGACTTCGAGGTCGAGCGTCACCGACCCTTGTCCGCCTTCGCGCTCACTATTGGCCTTGCGACCTTCGGCGACGGCCTTGGCCTGCTCCTCATCCGCGACCGTTGTGCGAACCTCGTCGGTGGCGTCGGCATCGACGCCGGTTTCGATCTCGATTTCTTTGAAGCTGGCGGAGGGCCGATCGAAATACCGTACCTTTGACTTGGCGAATTTCTCGCGGCCGGCCGTGGGTGCGATATCCCAGTTGATGACATTACCGGTCAGCTCGCCCGGAGGCGGGGCGATGCCGATGACAGTCGGCAAGGCTTGTCCGGTGGCACTCAGGCCCTGCCCACGCTTGGCAAGGACTGCCTGGTCACCGCGGATCTTGAACGTGCCGCCCAGCTCCCGAGCCATCTTCTGTCCAAGATGGAGGAAGCTTTCGGAGGTCGCCGACCAGTAGTCCCGCGTGATGTTCGCGAAACTCGGATCGATGACGATGCCCTTGAGCCCGGCGTTCTTCGCGGCCGTGTCGAGGAACTGCTGAAGCGTCCCGTCATCCATATGATGGGACTGGGGTTCCTTCGCCTTCCCCTTGGCATCGAAGCCTTTTGCCGAGACGGACAGCGTCCGGCCGCTCCCGCGTGCGCCTCTGGACCGGACGCTGTCCACCTTGCCGGTAAACGCCGAAATCCCCTGCAGGTAAACCTGCACGGCCGCCCCTTCCGCCGGCAGCTTAACCTGACCTCCGCTGTCGTCGAATTCGAGGTTACAGGTGTCACTTGCCGAACCGTCCTTGTCCGAGATCGAGATCTTCATCAGGTAGGGCCGCATGGCGGACGTCAGGTCCACCCCGTCGACGATCACTTTCCATTCGACTGTCCAAGGCATGACGATCAGTTTCCGAAAAGTGAGACGACGGGCTTGAATACGGAGGCGGCCGGCGCGGGCCTGTCTGGGATGGTCAGCACCGTACCGAGTGGCAGAAAGGCTGCGACGCTCGACAGCCCCGGATTTTTAGCGAGCGTCTCCTCGAGGAGTGTCCGCCCCTCCACGCCGTAGGCTTGGTGAAGAAGCAGCTCGACCGTCATCCCCTCGCGGGCGATCTTGAACGTTTGTGGCATTGCTCTACTCCATGAGGCCGAAGAGAGAGAGGATTGTGCCGATCACCGATGGCGAGGCGCCGACCGGACTGACCTTGGTCAGCTCGATCGAATGCCGGATGAAGAAACCGACGCCATCCCGCATCAGGTCTTTGTGCCCTTCCGACATCTTGTCGATCGTGAACCAACCGAGGCGGGCGCCGTCGCCACGAAGCACCGGGAGCGGACGCCCGGCAAGCATCAGGCTCTTTGCCAGCTCCAGTTCGGAAAGGCCGCCGGTCCTGAAGGGCAGGAGCTGGCCGGACAGCACCAACTTTTCTTCACCCTCACCCATGAATTCGCGGGCGACCTTCCCGCCGACGATAGGCTTGTCGGCAAAGTCGACCGACATTGTCCGTTGGACCTCGTCGACGTTGAAAGGACGCGTGTCGAGTTTCAGGGCACCGATCAGATAAAGCATCAGGCAACTCCATAACCGGTATCGGCATAGATGCCGGCGACTTCCTCACGAAGGCGCTGGCCAACGATGCCCGATACCTTGCTTGCCAGTTCTTCGGGATTGGTGACCCCGGTCACCTGCATGGTCACCGACAGGCTGATATTAGGCGCCGGGCGAGGATTAAGGACATTGACGTCCTGAGTCCCGCGAGGCTGCGTCAGGGCGTCGATGCTGCCAGCATCGATCGCGATCGGGCGAACGATACCGAGATCGTCGGCCGTTTTGCCGGGGAGGGTGTCGGTCGTGTTGCCGCCGATCCCAGCCGCCCTGGCCGCCCGCGCATTCTCAAGGGCCATCAGAGCGGTGACCGATGGCGCGGGAGAGACGTCGGCCTCAGAAAGCTTGCCCAGTCCCTCTTTCAACCAATGCAGGGCGTCGGTTGGGCTCGGGAGCAAGGATTTCCCTTGAGCGTACGGGGTTTCCCCAGTGACGACTTCCTTCCCGGCGGTGTAGGCACCGCCGGCGGCGGCGCCGAACGCGCTCAGCCTCGCAAGACCGAGGAGACGCGTGAGCAAACCCGTCCCGGCCGCCGTGGTTGCCGCCCCAGCAGCGCCGCCCGCTGCTCTGGCCCCACTTGCCGCCGCACCACCAGCAGCGGCACCACCACCGACAATCCCCGCAATGCTGCTGACGGCTTTGAACGCCGCAAGGATCGTCGATGCGCCTGAGAGCAACATCAGGGCCGACGCCAAATTTCTTACCGTCCCCGCGAGGAAGGCGATCCCCGCACCCCAGGCCAGAATTTGCAAGCCGTAGGGGGCGATATCCGCAAAGAACTGCACGATCGGGTTATCTTTCAACGCAGCACTCAGCTCTCGGATCGATGCGCCCCAATCCTTTGCCTGCATGAAGATCCGGCCGAGCTGGTCCCCAGCGTTAGCATCGATCTTTCCGAACAACAGGTCGCCAAGATCCTCGATGATCTCGCGGATGCCTCCGTACCCAAGGCCCTGGGCAAAGCCTTTGATCGCAACTTCCATTTCGTCGAAGATTGAAACGCGCGAGTCGAGTGTGTCGAGCACGTATCCCATGCCCAGCGCGGCTTCCTTGATCGCCGGAAGCATCTGGTCGCCCATCTGCCAGAACCGGTTGGCGATCTTGTTCTGGATCAGCTCCAGCGCATTGGCCGTGGTATCGGCCCGCTGCACATATTCCTTGAATGCGGAACCGGAATATTTCGTTCGGTCGCTGACGCTGTCGAGCGCCTGCCCCAGTAGGTCCATGTTGCCGATCAGCGGGGCGAAAGCCTTCGCCTCGTCACCGAAGAAATCCGAGAGGAGGGCGAGATGCCGATCCTTGGGTGTCTTGGCGATTGCCGTCAGGACCTTGCGCAACGCCTTGGGGGCGTCCTTCTGCATATCCTTGGCAATCTGTGGAAGATCGAGGCCGAGGGCCTTGGCAACTTCGCGCTGGCTTTTGTCAGCGGAGGCGCCTCGCGTCAGGGCCTTTACGACGTTCTGCATCGCCGTGCCGGCGGTCTCGGCTTCGGCGCCGGCGGCGATCATGGCGCTACCGATACCGGCGATCTGTTCCTTGGTGAAACCGCCCATTTCGGCGAGCGCGCCGACCCGCAGCATATAGGCGGTGATGTCCTTGGCCTTGGAGGCCATGTTATTGGACAGGTGATTGATGGCATCGGCCATGTCGCCCGTCTCGGCAACCGTCAGCCCGAGCTGCGTCTTGAGTTTCGCCAAGCTTTCACCGGCGTCGCCGGCGGACATATCGAAGGCGATGCCGACGCGGGCCGCCATCTGCGCAAAGTCCTTCAGATCCGCCGTGGCAATGCCGGATTCCCCGGCAGCCGCGAACAGCGCCGCGATGTCGTTGGCTGCGATCGGCAACTCGTTCGACATCTGGCGAATGGTCTGGCGCAGATTTGCGAATTGCTCGTCGTTTGCGTCAACGACTTTGCGCACGTCCGCAAACGCGGACTCGAAGCTCATCGCCGCGCCGGCCGTAGCCTTGATACCCTCGGAGACGCCGAGATAGGTACCGCCGAAGGCGAGCACCTGTCCAGCAAGCGATCGAAGCGGAGCCGTGAATGATGCCGCCTGCCGCTCAATACCACCGAGGGCATTGACGATACCGTGCGCACGGCTGGTCACTTGGTCCAGCAGAGTGATTTTCAGCCGGCTTTCATGTGTAGTCATTGCCGCGTCCCTTTGGGCTTCTCAAACATTTTCTGAGCGCGATTGAAGCACTGGAGGAGGCGGGCAGGGGGCCAGCGCCAGATCATATCCAGCGGCGTGTTCGTCCAGTGCGCGACGTAGATCGATATGCCGAGCCAGTCGGTTTCTAGATTTCGTTTCCCACCAGGGTCCCGACTTTTTTCATAATATTCTTCAGGTCCCGTGCCTTGACCTTGCGGAACACCGGGAACGGAACGCCTGAAGCCGCAGCCAGGACCATCGCGATACGCTCCATCTCAGTCGTGCAGGCAGCGGCGTCGATCAGGTCGCCGACTTCCGCTTCGCGAAAGGTAAGCGTGGTGATCGTCTTGTCTCCGTCCTGAATAGGGGAGAGCAGGGGAACGGACACGGTCTCGGTCATTTGCATTTTTCCTTTTCTCGTGAAAGTTTGGCCGCGCACAACTTGAGGGGTAGTCGTGGCGCAAGCAGATGAAAGTCAGAGTGTGAAGAGGAAGGGCAGCGCGGCAAAAAGCTGGGGCTGCTCGGCCTCGTCGTCGCGGGATTGGCCTTTTGGTTCCTCTCGCAAGGGTCGAGGACATGCGACCAGCTGAAGGACGAGGTCATTCCACTTTCGAAAGAGAACGAGAACGCCCTCCATCCGAGGATGATCGATGTCGTGGAAATCAAGACCCTGTCATCGGCAGACGGTGAACTCCGTTGCACAGGAGTGGCGATCCTCTCGACCGCCTATAAGCAAAACATCACGTTCCAAAAGACCAAGGAATATGACAAGTGGTGGGTGAAGTATGAAGGCCTTGGCCTCCCCTTTAAATAGGGGAATGCCAGAGCCGCCAGTTTTCAGCCGCCCAGTGCGCGCCGATGATCGGCAAAACGATCGACCCCGTTGACGCGCATGATCCGCTCCCAGAAGTCAACGTAGAACAGTTCCTTGCCGTCAAGGTGGAACTCATAATGCGTCACCTCCGCAAAGGTGTGCGTGCAGCCCTGAAACTCAGCGGGGTCGCTTTCGTCGGGTTCCCACGCGTTGATGACGCCTTCGATGATAGAACGTCCGGCGACCGGAGCCCCGCCACCGGGGCCGCGCTTCAGGTAGCTTCCAGCAAAGATCCAGCGATCGGTGTCGCCCATTCCGTTGAAAATGTCGGTGTCGATACCCTTCGCCGAAAATTTGGGTTCGACAGCCTCGACGCGCGGCATCGAGAAATTCACGGCCATGACGCCGCCGCCCGGGTTATGCTCGCCGGTCGCGAACGTGATGCCGGGCAAGGTCAGCGAGGCGATCGTAATGCCGCGCAGCGTGTCCGGCTGCGACACCCGCCGGACGTCGACGGCGGTCAGCAGATAAAGAGGAATTTGTGCCATGGAAATGATCCCTTCCGGTCTGGCTTAATTGACGGTGCTGAGGCGGGCGATGATGTCGCGCACCAGGCCTTCGACAGCGGGGCGATAGCGTCGGACTTCGTGCCGGGCGACCTTGAACGCCGGTACAGGCTCGATGCTGAGGTTGACGGTCAGATGGCCGAGACGGATTTCTTCGGGGCTGTTTTTGTCGGACCGGAACTTCACTTCCGATCCGAGGATATCCTCGTCCGCCTTATGATCCCGCAGCATGAACTTCAGGCTGTTGAGCCATGCTTCGGTGCTGCTGGCGGAGATCTTCTTGCCGAGGAACTGGCGGGTGATCTCCATCATCTTGACGGTGAGATAGTCGGCGCCGCGCACCTGGTGGATCTGCTTCCAGAGTTCACCCGTGGTGGTGTTGTCGGTACCGACGAAGACGAAACCGCCATCGGCGATGGCGCCGTCGACGCCGCTTTCGCCGGCTGCGACGATCGACACCTCGCTCTCAAGCATCTGCTGACCTTCGGTCGAACCGTCCAGCAGCGAGAACGGGATCTGCCGAGAGAGACCGGCGATCCCGTAGATCGCGCGGTTGGCGATCGGATTGAACGGCTTTCCTTCGTTCTCCGAATCCACGCGCTGAAAGAGGCCAATGATGCGCGGACCCATGGGCCGCGTAACCAGTGACGCGCCTTCATAGACACGCGCAGCCACGCCAACCGGCATGATGCGCTCCGAATTCATCGTCTCCCGCGCGTCGATCGCGTTGGCGGCCGAAGTGTCGTCGACGTCGATAACGGAGACGGCGAGCAGGCGTTCGCAGGCGGCGTGCAACGCAGCCGAAACCGGTCCAGCCGTGTCGAGGTCGGCGCGATAGGCGCCCCGCCCGGCCCAGACCAGGCGCGGTGTCGCATTAACGAGGGACGGGATGCCGGCGATGTTGGTCGGCGAGAGCGCGGTTGCGATATTCGCTGCGGTTGCTGCGGCGTTTGCACCCTCCGCAATGCGGTAGATCGTGACATCGGCGCCAGCATTGAGGCCATTGAGCTGCGAATTGATACCGTTCACGGCGTCGCGCAGTGGCCCGGTCCCGAGCTTGGCGACCATGCCGGCATCGGCAGAAGAAATACGGACTGGCGTGCCGATCGGAAACGCGGAATTGTCGGCATCGGTGGACGCTTCGACAAGCAGGCCTTTCGAGAAGTCTGCACCAAGCACAGGTACAGGCTCATCGCTGGGCCGCGAAAAAGTCATGCCGAACACGGGATCGGACATCATAGGCTCCTATTGAAATGATGGTAGCCTTGCCAAAGGGCCGAAAGGGCAAAGAGAAACCCGCTATAAAGCGGGCTATTTCTCGTCGACGGGGGACTGGAGCGCGACTAAGGAGCGGGCCAGTAGACCGGGTTGGTCGCGAAGTCGGCCGGGATCGGGTCGAAGTTCTTCAGCGCACGGGCCGCGCGGATATGGCTTTCCTTGTGGGCCATTGCTGCCGTCCCGAGGGCGAACATTCCTTGCGCGTCGAGCGGCATTTCCGAATTGTCGGCGGCAATCCAGGTGAAATCGACGTCGCCGCCGGTCCACCGGAAATCACCCTCCTGCGCGCCGGCCATCATCGCGCCGATCGCGGCCGTCGATGCCCCAGCGATGTTTTCGCGATCCTCCGGACGAGACTGGAAGAACACGCCGTTGAAGGTGAAACCGGCCGTGATCCGCCGATCGCGCTCTGCGTCGACTTCGGCAGGCAATACGGGAGCCACGACGACAGGCCCCCATTCGCCCGTCTGGCGGTTATACAACTGCCGAATATCGCCCGGAGGGACCGTGACTTCATCAATGTAGCCCTCTGGCAGCTCCTCGTCCGGCCCATCGTAGCTGCCGATAAAGCGGCCCGCCTCGTCGATGAAAAAACGCTGGGTCATGCGAATGCCCTCACTACTATGCGCCAGCTTGCGGGTGTGACCCCATTGATGGTGGTGCCGTCGTTGGCCGCCTTGTTCGGTATGGTCAGACCGTGGATCGGAATGCGGACGACAATGCTAGTGTTGGTCTTATCGATGCTGACGCCGTAAGCACCTGGCGTGATGCCGGAAATACCCAGCATGGAGATGCCGATTTGTGTGATATCGCCCGGAACGTACCCACCTTGTGCCGTGATACAGACCAGGTCTGCTACGACTATGCTTGGAACGGCACCGAGACCATGCGAAAGCGTGATGGGAGACCCTTGGGTGAATACCTGCTGAGCGCTAGTGTACCGCTTCGGAATAGCGCTAAGCGCGTTGTACAGACTGTTGCCGAAGGCAGTCAGCATGCCGCCGGTGAACTCGATGTTGCCATCGGTATAGACGATTGAACCGGTCGGGCCGACGCGAAGGGCCCCTCCGGTCGCCAGCTCGTAGGCGCCACCATAGACGAAACGGGTGCCGTCAAAGCCAGCATAAGCGTTGGCCTTGTTCCAAGTGAGGAAGCCATCGCCGTTGGCGTTGCCTCGGCTAAGCAGAATATCGCCATTTGCGGCGAGCTTAGAATAAAAAGCGGCTACGCCCCAGTTGAGCGCGCCCGTCAGAGTTCCCCCGGAAAGCGCGAGCTTCTGGGCGATCAGGTTTGTGATCGTCGTCGAAAAATTCGCGTCATTCCCAAGGGCGGTGGCAATCTCCTTGAGCGTGTCGAGCGTGGCCGGAGCGGCATTGACGACTGCGGCGACTGCGGCGTTGATGGCGGCCGTCAATCCGACGATGTCCCCGGTCGCGTGCTGATGAGTACCGAGCGCGGCGATCGCCGAGGACGGCACCCATTGGCCGCTCGCGTTCTTGACCAAGACATAATTGTTTGCTGCGCCGGCCGCGCCATCGACATCGGTTAGGTCATCAAGCGAGAACGCGCGATCGGCTGCCATTTTGCCATTAAGAGCCGCCACGAGCCCTAAGATGTCGGCCATGCCGTGCCCGTGACCGGTATTTGCCTTGTTGGCGACGACACCGGCCAAAGTCCAGATAACGGCATCGACGATCGCCCACGCCTGCTGCAGGCGGTAGAACTCATCATCGACGTCGGCCGCCGGATCGGGAAGCGGGATTTGGTAGTGTTCGGTGACTGCCATGTTGATCCTCAGAAGATGCCGGCGCCAAGATCGCCGATGATGAGCCGGGCCGCCGGGCCGCCGGTTGCGGTGATGCGCAGGCGAACGGTGGTGCCGGTTTGGCCGGTGACCTCATGCTTGCGCTCGGTCCACAGCGGGAATGCCAGGGCATCGGCGCTGACGAATGGTAAGGTCGTCCAGGGGCCACCATCCTTGGAATAATCCATCGCAGCCGTGGCGCCGCCCGGCAGGAATGCCTTCAGGTAGCTGCTGAGACGGACAGCATTTCCCAGCGTGAAGGCGCGGGTGACGTAGGTGAGCGTTGTGCCGATCTTGCCGGCTACCAGCTGCACCGGCGCGAACAGAACCGGCGAAAGCTTTTCCGTGCCGGTCAGGATCGCCCGCAACTGCACCGTCTCGGTAATGAACTCGGTGAGTTGAAGCACCTGAAACGGAAGCAGCCTGTAGATCGTGCCGTTGGTCCGCACGATCTCAAATACGACCGAGCATCCGGGACCGGGCAGCTCGACAGCCGCCCGCACCTGAAGGTCAGACGCCTGAATGAGTGCGAAGCTACCCAACGGGACCGTCTTGGTGGTCACTGGATATTTCGCGGCGACAATCCGGAAGGCCAAAGCTTCATCCTGGTGCGCGGTCCAAGTCTGGGCATTGACGGACGAGAAGCGCGGACCGGTCACATAAGGGTGCGACGTGACGAACTTCTGCAAGGTTTCATCAAATCCGCCGACTTTGGCGAATGAGACGGAATGCTCGGCGTCGTCCGTCTTGATGACGAACGCATGCGCCCTATCGGCCGGCGTGGTCAGCGGCAGATTGTAACGCGCCGACTTCCACCCCACGACCGCACCCGTCATTGGCACGACCACCTCGGCGGCAATATTCGTCGTCGGATATCCGTTGTTGATGGAGACCTGATCGACGAGAAGATGGTTCCCTTGGTTGCCGACGCGACAGATATGAAAATCGACGCCGACAACCTGGCGCATCTCCGGTACCGCAAACATCTGCGCCTGGGGATCGGTAGAGCCACCGACGCCGTCAGACGAGCTGTTGTTGTTTTCCCAGCCGGGGTTTCCTCGGTCCCGCACCCATTCGACCAGTTGCGGCGCCGTCCAGTTCTGAACCGTGGTCACCCGCCGCATTGTGTCGATCTCGATCGTACCTTGCCCGGCGAACATGGCATTGGCTTCGGTCCCGCCGACACCTTTGGCGGCGACGATCTTGGTGCCGGCGGTGACGTTCAGCGGAATGTTGAACGTGCCAGTGATCTGCCCCTGGCCATTCGCGGTCTGTGTTCCGGCCGGCTTCACGTTGATGCCGTCGAAGGTGAGCGTCTGCAGGATCTCGCCCGGTCCGAAGCCGCTGATGGAAAAGGCCACCGGGATCTGACGCAAAAATTCCAGCTGCTCGACGCGATGGTCGACGAGCTGGTCTTCCGTGTTTGTGGTCTGTAGCGGACCACCGTCGAAACGGGTGCCCCGGTTGAACTCGATCGTCTGCGCGGAAAGCCAGTCAGTCCGATCCTCTGTCCAGAAGTCGGCAGCCGGCGTCAGCCGAAGAGTGCCGGGAAGCGGCGTGAAGTTCTGGTAGGGGTTGATCAGCTCACAACCCGTCTTCAGCTCCTGCGTGACCAGGACTTCCTCAACCCAATCCAGCATGACCGGCGCCGTCAGCGTACCCGTGAAGAACGTCGGCGTGATGGCGAGCTGCAGCATGCCATTGCCGATCGCGCCGGTTTGCACCACGCCGGCATCTCGATAGCTGTCGTCGAGGAAAGGATCGACGAAGATGCCCTTCTTGGCGACCGGCTCCCGGAAGTCGATGTTGTTACGGAGGCGCTCCAGCTGGAACAGCCGCTCATAATCGATCACCCGATTGAAATACCGCCACATCTCCGAATAGGGCAGCGACCGAACCCCGTCATTGGTGACGACGGGCAGCGACATCCAGTCATTGAAGATCTGGCAAAGCGGCAGAATTTCGCTTGGCACGCCCGGCGCCATCGGATTGGTGCGTGCCGGCAGTCCCTTGATGTAGATCGGCGAGCCATCCTGGCCGAGGCAGAGGCGATCGATGCGGGGCAGCTTCTGGGTATAGGCGGTGATGATGTCGCCGCCGGCCACGCCGCCCGAAACAGTGATTGTCGTGTCGGTGCTTGCAGTGGGTGAGACAGCGGCGCGATACCGATAGGTGACATTATAGGTCGAGCCGGCCGCCGGCTCCGCGCCGGCCGGCGCCCAATCGATGTTATTGCCAACGAGATTGTAGCTTGTGGCGGCAACGTAGGTGGTTCCGCCCTGGACCACGGACGAAACCGAAATCACGCTATTGTCGGGCAAGGCGTCAGCACCGTTGGCGATCGCACCACGCGTCAACGTGACGGTCTTTTCCTTGGTCAGCAGGATCGAGTTGATGACGCCGATCGGCGCCTGGTCGACCGTGTAAGTGTAGCTCGCACCGCCGCCATAGGTTTTTGTCTCGCCGGGGATGGCAAGCTCTTCCCAGGCGATCGGCTGAGTGTGCCGCAAGGCCGCAAGGCGGGTGCGCTTGTAGCCGTTGATATTGGCCTCGCCCTGTTCGATCGAGAAGATCTGGTTTCCACCGCCGGAGCTGATCGCCGTCACGCGGCAGCCCGATACGATGTAATTGCCATTGGGCCGGTCGTAAGCGGCAATCGCCTGAAGCGCCGGCTCCAGAATGGACGGGCCAGTCTGGTCGAGGATCGTTCCGTCCAGCAGGGTATAGACCGAATAGAAGGTGCCTTCACCGTCATCGCCTTCGAGAGCCCAGGAGATCCGGGCGATCTCGCGCGCGGCGCCCGGCTCACCTTCAGCCAGAGAGCCGGGAACGAGGCCGACGAGACTCGGATCATCCTCGTGCGTTAGGTAGGAGCGGACAAGACGAACGCCGATTTCGACGCGGCCGGTCATCGGCACGTCCTCAAGAACGGCTTCGGCGACCGGAAAGACGTCACCCGAGACATAGATGCTCCCGGAGGCAAGGGTAATGGTTCCGGTTTCGATGTCGACGATAGCATCGGCGCGGGCGATACGATTACCTTCACGGGCAACCAGGCGGCCAAGCCGATCGTGGCGACCACGGATGATCGTCTGAAGCTCGACCAATTCGGCGCCCTGAATGAAGGGGCGCTCGCCATAAAATACGACGCTCTGCTGCTCAGGCTTGTCTGCGGCGCGGTCATAGGCGTGCGGCAAGCCGCTTGCGTGTTCGTACATTAGAACCTCATGAGGATTTTGATCTGCTCGCGCACGGTCTTGCGCAGCGGCAGCGAAATGGACGTGACAGCGATCGCATGACCGCCGAGAAGCTGGCCGGGCTGCAGCCAGAGTCGGCCGGGCTTGATGCCGGGGGCTGGCGTTGCGCCGACCGTCAGTTCCACGGCTTTCGCCTCGACATCGAAGGCATCCTCGAAGTCGGTCATGGCCTCGATGTAGACGCGGGAGCCGCCCGGTTGCGCCTGATAGCGGACGCCGCCGAACTCATAGGCACCGTCGATCTGCTCGCGCACCGGATGGTCTGCGCGGCAGCGTCGATGACCAATGACTGCGCCGTCCTGGTCGCGAAAGGTGACGTAGAGGACGCGGGCAGCAAACCATGCGGCCATCAGCGTGCGGCGCTGCGCCGCCGGATTGTCGGCCCAGAGGAAGTTCGCGGTGATCCATGGGTATTGCATGTCCGCCCACTTCAATCCGCCTTCCGCTGGCTCCTCGATCCAGTTGCCGATCGCGGTGCCTTCGGCTTCGGTCAGCAAGTGGTCGATCTCAGTCGTCCGACCGAAGGACCAAAGCGTGCCGGCGGCTGTGACGGCGACGCCGCTCTCACGATCGAGCATGCTGTCATCGAGCCGGCTTCCATCCGCCTCAAGCGCGCCCGCGTCGTATTGATGGACGCCACGGCGGAGGCGGGAGCGGAGCGGCATCGATAGCCGGGTGATGCCCTCGATCCGCTCCAGATCCGGATTGTCGTTTGCCGGCAGAACCGGAAACCGCAGCTGGGTGCTGTTCCAATAGACGCGGCCGTGCCACGCATCGTCCATCGTGGCGGAATAGCCGAGCCAGCCAAGGCCTATGTTGACGGCCGCCGGCGTGCCACGGATCCGCTGCCAATTCACACCCTCGCGGCCCACTACGAGGGTGTAGAGGTTGGGAACATAGGGTGTCAGTTCGCCGAGACCGTATTCATAGACTAGGAACGGTAGGAACGACGGCGGAGGGTTGAACTTCGCGCCTTTGATGGCGTCAGCCCCACTTTCGAGCGCGGGCCACCGTTGTTCCCATGACCGTTCGAAAGCCTTTTCGAATAGGCCAGAGCCATCCGGAAGAAGAGACTGCATCAGAATGCGCGCCCACGATTGTTAAGGGTGACGGTTCCGATGGCGATCGCCTCGGACGGAAGAGCGACGACGTCGTCCATGGTCGTTGTGACCTTGTGAACGCCGGCAATCATGAGCTGGGCTCGCCACCAGCTCTCGGTCAGGTCGCGACCGAGTGCCCGGACCTTTGTCCAGTTGGCCCGAAGATTTGCCTCGGCCCGTTCCACGGTGGCGATGTCGGCATCCGGCAACAGCCAGATATCGGCGACAAGGTTGGCGACCTGCTGCACCGCCGAGGCCACCACGATGGTATCATTGACCATGCGCCGTGCGGGATCTTGAACCGCCGCGTCGACGATCGCCAGAAGGTCAGGCGTCGCAACGCCATCCGGAGCGGTCGAGAAGACCGCGACACGGATGAGAGGGCTCCTACCGACCGTGTAGACCTTGGCGTCTTGAACACGAATGTCCGCCGACATCACGATGAACTTGTACCGAGGCTCTACGCCGCCGGTCGACCGACCCTGAATGGCGAGGATGACACGCTTTACCAGCCGTTCGTCGTCTTCGCGGTCCATGCGCGTGACGTCATAGAAAGCCGCCAAATGATCGAGGTCACCATCCATTGCAAAGGCAAGCAGGTTCGCCCTTGCCGCTTGGTTAATGCGATCCCGCAAGTTCGTCTCGCGATAGGTTTCGGCCTCATTGCCGACCATCGCGGGATCCGTCTCTAGCAACTGCACATCATAGTCGGGCAAGACGGCATCAGGATTGGCGAGCTTGACCTCCCGCCAAACATCCATGAATTTCTGGCGCTGGCGGGCAAGGATGGCCTCGTAGTCCAGTTCCTCGATCACACCAGGTTTCGGAAGAAGGTTGAGATCGAGAGAGTCGGTTGCGAGAGCCATTTCTTGAACCCTTTTAGGCCGTTCGGACCGTGACGCCGCGTCCGAAACTGACGGTGAACCCAACCACGCGTTCGACTGTGAAATCGCCGAGGTGACCGCGCGGCCGGTATTCGGCTTCGATTAGCAATCCGGCATGGCCGGTTCGGATTTCGTCGACAGAGCCGGTCGGAGCGATCCGTCGAACGGAAAGACGCGGTTCCCAAAGATCGATCGCGGTCGCCACCAACTGCATCCATGTCGCGAACAGAGACGGCACAAGCGCTCGCCCGAGAAGGTCGACCACGCCGGCGCCAAATTCCCGCCGCATGATGCGGCTGGCGAGCCTCGTGGTGAGGATCACTTCCACCCCTTGATAGGCGGAGGTGAGATTGTCGATTACCGCGCCGGTGCGCCTATCAATCCCCGCCATCGCCGTCGCCACCGGCCAGGATCTCGGAGGGCCAGTCAGCCGGGATCGGCTGGCCGACCGGTGCTATGCGCGACAGCCCCAGATCGTAAGAGGACTCTTCGGGCGTGAGCCGTACGGTCTTTTCGCCGGTCACGCGCCTGCCGTTGATCCATTCGACGCCGGGCCGGATTCGGAATTCGGTTTTGCCGTCCGCTGGACCGGCAGAAGTCGTCTTGCCGGCGGGCGCCGGCAAGGTGATTGCCTTTTTCATGATGCTCTCCTGAGTTAGTTTGCCGGCACGTCGGTCTTCTGGTCACCGACCCGGATGCCGCCATGCACGTGACTGCTGCCGACATTTCTTCCGTCGTGCCGTTGTTCGCCGCCCGTTTGGAAAAAGCCATCCGCGCTGAAGCGGAAGGTTGTTCCGCCGCCCTTTATCGTCAGGGCACCGTCAGCGACCGAGATCCGGATGCCGGCGTCTTCGAAGACATTGGCATCCATGTTTTCATTCGGACTGGGATTGGCTTCGGAATATCCCCCCCGGAACATGACACCCTGCCGAGGATCTCCGGTTGGGTTGATCACGCCGACCACCTGTCCCTTTTTCAGGGGAACCGACGTTTTGCCGGTTTCCGGATGCGGGTACCAGGGAGATAGGAACGGATTATCATCGGTTCCCCCGAGGCGCAGGCGGTAGCCCTTCTGCGCGTCGATTACCTCGACAGGGCCGACCTTCAGGGAGTTTCCGAAAGCGGTCTTCAGCATCTCGATATCGAGACGCATCGCGACGAAGTCGGAGATCATGGGTTCGCTACCGTCGCCGCGTTTAGGTTTTCGATTTCGATCGTTCCCCTCGCGGCTGGAGGAGTAGAACGCTCAACGTCGGCAGCAAGGGGACCTTGTCCGAGGGCAAGAAGCTCGGCCGCCGTCATACCGTTCTGTCGCTGCAGCCCTTCCCAGTCTTCGCCGGCGCCGGTCACCAGGCCTCGCATCAGCTGCGCCTGTTTGACATAGGAGGCATCGGCCGATGCATCCATCGCATCGAGGAACAGCATGAACGCGGATTTCGGATCGAGCGGCACGCCTCTTACCGGCTCGTCGGCAAGATGAACCGTGAGGCGCATCTGATGGCCGGCTAACCGCTGCCCATCGTCGGTATTGCGGGCGCCCGCAAATTCGATCTTCACGATACTATAATGAAGCGCCCGGAAGATCTCGGCCCAACCATTGCCCGGATCCGTCAGTGCCTCGCTCAGCTGCCGCTGGACAATATCGAGGAAGAATTCGCGGTTGCGGTCGGAACCGGGGATGTTGATCCCGACCAGAACCGTTTCCTCGGTATCCTGGTCGACTTCGAGCATGGCCGACGAAATCCCCATCTCGAAGATGATGTCGCATAGGCCGTTCTCGGTTAGCGACCGGCCCGTGACATTTTCCGCCTTCGCCTGGTCTGTGTAGACCGAGATGAAAGGCTTATCCTCTTCCGTCCGAAGACTGCCGTCCGCCTGAATATCCAAGGCCCCATTCGGCGTATCCAGCACATTGTTGCCGACAAGGGTTCTCCCCTTGATGGCCTCAACCGCCGCGATCCGCAGGGCAATCCGCATAAGGCTCATTCTTCGCCAAGCTCCAAAACAAGACGGCTGTCGCCGCGATCATCGACGCGCAGCACTTCGAAACGAGGTTTTCCGCGCCGCGTGAGCGCGCGAATACGATCGCCCTTTTTGAACGCCGGCCCTTCGTAGTGAGCCACATCGATGTGAAGCTCCGCCTTGCCGGCTGCTATCTTGGAGCGCCAGGCACGCGAGGTGCCCGGCGCTGCGCTGGTTTCTTTTCCGCCGCCAACCCTCAAAACCGAAGCGATCTCAAGTGAAGGCCGAGCGGGATCGACCTTGCCGTCAAGCATGAAGATCAACTTCACCTGCTCAGCAAATCGCCAATCGACGTCCTCGACCACACGGTCGCGCATCCCTTGAAGGCTCGTGGCGATGGGCATCAGTTCGCGCCGGCGGCTTCGATGGCCGAGATGATGTCAGCCTTCGTTTTCGAGGGATCGAGGTCGAGACCGCGTTCCTTTGCGAGCACGAGAAGCTCATCTTTGGACTTCCGATCGAGCTTAACTTCGTCGGTCTCGTAACTCGCACCCGGCTTTAAGAACTGGCCATTGTAGAAGCCAGCTTCGGTAACAGTCTTGCGGGACATTAGTGATGTTCCTTATTGCTGGCGTGAGCTGGATTACTGCGACTTCGCGCGCAACAGCATTTCGGGGCGCGTGCAGATGAACAGCGGATAGCTGTACAATTCGACGCGATCCCACTCATCGCGGCCGGAGGTATCGGAGAGCACGAGCCCGTAGAATTCCTGCCCGCGCTTGTTCAGATACGGCTTGAACTCGCTGGCAGGCGCCCATCCGACCTGAAAGGCCCCACGCACGCCAATCGGGAAGAAGCGAGCCTTCTGGCTGCCGATCGCAATGGTCGTGCCGTCATCAGTGCCCTGATGGTTGATGAACGTAATGCCTTCGATTTCGATCGAGGAATATCCCTCGATGTTTTCAAGCACCGGGGCACGGTCCGTTCCGATCTTCGTTTCCTTGATCTGCGGGTGATTGACCAGGGAGTCGAAGAACTCATCGCCGACGAGAGCGCCGACCCGAGCATTCGGCGACCAGACACCCTTGGCGGCCTTTTTCATGGCACGCTTGACGTCGCGGCATTTCTTGCGGACGTCGGTCGTTTCGACGTTCAGGGCGAAGTTGATCTCGGTCGGTTCCGCGATCCCCCAGAAACTATACCAGTCGACAAGCACCGTGGTGCCATCGGCATCCATCACCTTCCCCTGAATAGCGCCAAAGCGCATGTTCTCCCAGGTAAGCTCCAAGTCATCCTTGATATCACCGGTACGGCTGGTGACCTCGTCGGCGACTTCGATGGTCTGCTCGTCGAACGGGAGTGCCAAGACGCCAGCCAGCTCGATCGCGTAGATGGTGGAACCCTTCGCCAAGCGGACGGCTTCCATCGTACGAACCTTGGCGCCCTTCGGGATCAGCTCTTCGGGAGGCGCACCGTTCGGCGACGTCGGGATGAGTGTGCGCGAGCCGTTCCGATCGACGATCGCGATCGTGCGAGAACGCGAATAGATGGGCGCGAACAGACCGAGCGTGCCGAGGAGCTGAGGCTTGAAGTCGACGCGCTCGACAATCTCCTCCTGCACTTCGATCACGCCCCATGCGTTCTGATTGAAAATATCTGCAACAATTGCCATCGAGGTGCGCTCCTAGCGGGCTGCAATGCCAAGCGCTGCCAACTGGGCGAGCGCGGCTGTTTTCTGGGTGTCGTTGACGCCGGCCGCCCAAACCAGGACGGCGGCTTGAACTTCGGCGTCGCGGGCGGTGACGGTGCGACGAACATCGGCGGAAGTGGCGTCGCAGGCCTCGAAGAGGATAGCGGCGGCGTTCTGGGAGCCGTCGGACGCTCCGGGCGCGAACGGAACCAGCTTCTTCGTCGCCGTGATGCGGCCAAGAACGGCGCCGGCGTCGACTTTGCCGGAACCGGAGGCGATGATCCCCACATCACGCGATCGGAAACCGCTGGCCTCCGACACGAGATAGTGGGCGGTAGGGCGGAGGCCCTGAGTGAGCGTAACCATGTGAGCGGTCTCCTGTTAGCGGCGCTTGTTGGTGCGGTCGACGGAAGCCGAAAGGACGGAACGGTCGCCCTTCTGGGTACCGCCGTCAGCCGTGTTCAGGCCGGACGCGTTCATGCGACGCGGGCGCCATTCACCGGTCTGCGCCTCGGCTACAGCCTTGGGGGAAACCGCAAGGGTTGCCTTCGCCTGGTCGACGGAATTGCCGAGGGTGAAGAGATGATCGGCCAGGGCTTCGCGTCCCTTGGCTTCTTCCAGACCCATGATTGCTTCCCGGCGTTCGCGGTCGGCTTTCAGGGCCGCCTCGATACCGCCGCTCGCCTTTTCCAGATCAGCTTTCAGCTTGGCATTTTCGGCGGCAAGCTGATCCGCACGTTCCTTATCCGTCATGGAGGTCTCCTCAATTGGACGGGGTTGCGCGGCCGGCGCCGCCATGGTCGCGGGAAGCGACCAGTTCTTGTTTTTCGCCATTGTCGTCAGATGCTTGGGTGCATGGGCGAAGAGGCGATAATCAAAGGCCGCCACCGGTTTGGCCTTCATCTCAGTGGTTGCGTCGGCAAAGCCTTCTTTCACCGCCTCTTCCGGGGTGAACCATCGCTCGGCCTTCATGATCTCGCGGCATTCTTCCGGTGTCTTTCCGGACTTGGCCGAGTAGACACGGGAATATGCCGTTGCGAGGGCTTCCAGCGCCTCGATCGTTTTGCTGTGATCGGAGGAATTGCCGAAGGTGTACCCGGCCGGGTCATGAATCATCATTACGGCGCCGGCCGACATAGTGACCGTTTCGCCGGCCATCGCGATCAGCGACGCGGCCGACGCGGCGATACCCTCGACGACGACGTTCGTCTGGCCTGCGCGCGCGATGAGGATTGCGTGGATCGCCGCACCCTCGGAGGCTACGCCGCCGCCCGAATTGATAAAGACATCGAGCGGATCAGTGTCCTCGATGCCTGCGAGCGCGAGCACTACATCCTGCGAGGTAAAGCCATCCTCGAAATAATAGTCGCCGACATAGCCGGTCAGCCGGAGCTTCCCGTCTTCAATAATTGCAGCCATGTTGTGAACCTCAGTAGGGGCGCATCCGGCCCGACATTGCGTAGCGGGTCCGCCTCGGGGTCTCGCCACGCGAGATTTGGCACTTGCGAATTGCTTCATCGAGTGCCGTTTTTACGTCGGCGAGGCTGGCGTTTGCGTACCGCGCCATATCCTCGCCAAAGCGTGCTTCAGTAACCATTTCGCCCATCAACAAGGCTTCTTCGACCTTGCGGAGCTTCGCGGCCCGCGAACACCAGTCGATGGCAATTGGATCAACTTCGTCTGCCATCACGCGGCTTCCTTCGCTGGTTCGCGGTTGCCGTCCATGGCGCCCCCTTGTGGGCCGGCACCACCCTGCGATCGCCCAAAGGGATGAGGAACGCCGGCGGCATCGAAGGCCTTCTTTTCGCGCGCGAGCTGAACGATCTGTTCTTGACCGTTCTTTCCGCGTTTCGCGCAAATGTCTGCGAAAGACGACACGCCGATCTCCATTTCGATCTTGTCCGCCATGACAGCTTTATAGTTGTCGGCCGAGGGTGCGCCCGGTCCGTGCCATTCAGCCTGAAACAAGGCTTCGCGATTGCGTCGAAAGGCCTCCCTGCCGCCTTTCAATTGAATGCGGCCGGTCTCGATCATTTCCTCCAACCAGCGCTCATAGATGGCCTGCAGGAACGGAATTACGATGCGAGTGCGGCGGCGCATGACGATCGGCCAGATAGTCGCCACCGACATGAGGACCGATGAGTAAGTCGCGTTAGAATGATCCATTGACAACGATTCGAACGTGACGCCGAGGCACCGAGCGATTTCGCGCAACAGGTTTTGGAAGAACGCGATGTAGTCATTGCTCGGCGTTGTCGTGGTGTGAAGCTGAAGTTCTTCACCCGGCCCGAGATGGCTGATCCGAGCAGGGTCGGACATCGAGATGCCCTTATCTTTCAGTGCGCCGAGGCGCATATCCCAGACTTCGAGCAAATCCTGCTGGAGGCCGCCGATAAATTCTGTCCAAGTGCCATCGCTCTCGTCAAAGCCCTCTGGCCGGTCGATTTCGCTGAGCGTCTGCAACGCCTGGAAGGCTTGATCGCTTTGTTCAGGGCTTTTGATCGTCGCGGCGAAAACCGTTTGCAACAATGTCTTCGCGAGCGTCGCATCCGCCAACTGGTCCGATTGCGCCAGCACCTTCAAGGCCGGCGCGACTTCCGAGATCCCGCGAGAGCTGTTCAGGTTGGCGCCGCGATCCATCACATGGATGACGTCGGCGGCGTCGATATCGCGCTCGCGCTCCATCCCGCTTTCCCGCACGCGGAATTTATAGGCAATCGGGCGATTGTTGGCATCATGATAGATGCCCTGCTCAAGTCCTTCTACCTCGCGTGTAACACGCGGGCAGCGATGGGACGCGATCAACGAAACCTTTGTCGCGGTCTCGATGCCGTAACGCCGCCGATCAGCAGGCTCCATGTGATCGAGGATGCCGAATGCTTCGCCGGACGCGAGATAACTACGAAGCGCCGCGTCGGCCATTTCTGCGATTGTGGACTTGCCGGCGAGGTCGCATTCCTTGGGGTTCCACGCGTACCGGCGCCATTCTTCCTCGACGAGGCGGCACCACTCTGCTGCGTCTTCCTCCTCGTAACCGAGCTTCTTCAGCTTGGCGCGGCAATTGAGCTTCAGCTCATCCCCGATCGTATCGCAGAGGATCTGCGTAACAGCGCCGGCGATCCAGCCACTGTTATGCATGAAGTCCACTGCGAGGGCAGCAGCCCGTTCTGCCGCCTCCCGGACGTCGTGGCGTGCGTCGCGGGTAATGGCTTTGCGCATCCCCAGCACGCCCGACCGGTCGCCCCGTAGGTAGCGAGCCACAGGGCGACGTGGGGGTGGCGTCTGCATGGGTGCAGACGCCACTTTCTGCGACTTGGCTTTTACGCGAATACGCGGCTTTGCTTCGATCACGAGTATGACTTCCACTTGTTGCGCGGTGGCCGGGGCTTGCCCGTCGCCGTCGCGGCCTGCGCTGGTTTAGGCTTAGGTTTCACGAACGGGTTTTGGTCTGCAGTTTCGAACAGGTCTTTAGGATCCTCGTGATCGCCGTGAAGCTCCTGCACCAGGTCGGCCCAGCGATCGAGCGTCAAACGCCGCTTCGTCTGCAAGTGCCAAGCAAGCGCAAAGGCGTAGACCGTGGCGTCAAACCAGTCGTTCATTCGACCGACGATTTTTTTCCATTCCCGGCCGGCCTTGGGCTTGATCAGGCGGCGGGCGCGGCGACTGACACTCGACCGTGCTTCTTCTTCAGCATCGACCAGCCGTTCGGCGGTCAATTCTTTCGCAAAATCGGCGTCGCATAGGTCAGAGCCGAAATGGATGGTGTTGCGCGGCCACTGACCAAGTTCGGACCTGCCTTGCACCAGATTTGCAAGCGCGGCGGTGACGGCCGTTTTCACGTCGTATAGGCCGACCGGATACAGAAGGACCTTCGAGATGACCCGCTTTCGTTGATCCTTGATGTCCTTCTTGACCGGGGTTCCAAGCCACGGGAGGCCGATGGGCTCCCGGCCGTCAAGCGCATACACATTCGGCCGACCGGCGCAGAAGCGGTAAACCCGGTCCGTAGCCCAACCAGAGTCCACACCGTTGAGGTCGATGCCCTTTTCCCTCGTGCCATTCTCGATCGGATACGTCCGGGCCTGAGCGTCGGACAACTTGATCCACGGCTCGTCTGATTGGTCCGGAGCACCCTCGAAGATTTCACGATCAATCAGTTGGATCTGGTCGCGGGCGCCAAGTGCGTAGGCAACCCATTTGATGCCGTAACCCTGTACGTCGGCCGCCGAGACCACAAGCGCCGCCCATGCCGGAATGATGCGGGAAGGTAGAAGTTCGGCCTTCGCCGCGTCTACGATCTTCTCCCATTCAACGGTGACGCCACCGGGATCATAAGGCTCCGCCAGATCCTGCTGGCAGAAGGTGCGCATTTTTGTGGTGTCACCTTCGGCATCGAGCCAACGGTTCCAGATCTCAGACCACTTTTCGCGGGGAGCATATGCTGCCCATAAATGATAACTTGGCTGCCAGTCCCGGCATCTTCCCTCGCACGGCGGACACGCCCACGCGTCGATTTCCACCGACGGTATTGCCATGGGTACAGAGACCGCGAATTCAGCGACACGGCGAGCAATCCACCGACCCCTTTCCATCATTTCCCGCTTATGTCCGTCGAGAATGACCTCGTCGCAACTCAGGCACCGCATATGGACGGGTAGATCCTTCTCGGGATCTGGACCGCGCATCATGTCGAAGCTAAGCGCCTGAAACGTCGCGCAATGCGGGCAGGGAAGATAGAAATAGCGCTGATCGCCAGCTTCGAAATCATCGCTGATCGTACATTCACCAGCGACACCAGGGGTCGATCCCTGCCATTCCTTGGCGAGATCGCCATACATTTTCTGTCGCGCACGCGCTTGGTCTCGCGGACTGCCGCGACCGTCGACATCTTTCGGGTAGCCGGTCGTTTCATCCATCGCGAGATACTTGATCGAGACCATCTGCAGACCCTTGGAAGAACCCGCATTCACGATCTGACAAAAGCCGCCGGCATATCTTTTGAACGACGTGGTGCTACCCTGTTCGTCGCGGCTGCTCACCGGCATCACCTTATGCGCAATCCGCTTCGACGCCTCTATGGTCGGCTGAAGCTTCACGCGGTTGAACTTGGTCGCCTCCTCGATCGAGGGCAGGACGATCATCATGGAGCCCGGCGCCTGGTCGACAATGAAGCAGAACCAGTTCTCGATCGCGGTCGACTTCCCGAGCTGCGCCGCCCATCGCGCGGTAACGCGTCGGGCCGGATGGTCAGGATGCAAGCAATCTTGCGGCTCGCGCAGATACGGAACGCGGTCGGTGCGAAAGTCCCCCGGCCAGGGCGAGCCGGACTCGGCGGATACTTTTCGGTATCGGTCGGCATGTTCGCTGATCGTGAGATCTTCGGTCGGCCGGCTCGCGGCCTCCATACCGCGATAGATGGCGATCGCACCGTTAGGGAGCTGCGGAAACCGCGCTCTGATATCGTGGACGGTCATTGAAGTGACTGTGTTTGTTCCGAATAAGCCATGTCGTTGTCACCGGCATCTTCGCGACGCCGCATGGCATCGAGTTTTTCAAGGATCTGGCGGTTAAAGACGGCGAGGCCCGTCTTCGAAAAATTCTTCAAGGCAAGGCGAACAACGCGCTCTTCCCAACCGTATTTGAGAGACAGAGTGCTGGCCTCGGTCTCGATCGCGCGCTCAAATGCGCTCTGCATCATCGCTACGGCATCACGCCCGGCTTGGTCGACCTCTGCATAGGGCGTCAGTTCCTTGCGCCGTTCGGCAAGATCCATCTCTCGCAGCTCTGCGTCGGCTTGTGCTTTTCGCGCGGCACCGTCGGACTGCGTTCTTGTCGGAAGGGTACCGCCAGCGGAAGTCGTTGGGCGAGGCGGGGTGGATGCTGGAGAGATCGGCAGAGGGCGAATTCGGATATTTTCGCCTCGGTGCGCAACCAGAGCACCGTATTCGACAAGGCTGGAGCGGCCATCGGGCTTCAGTGGCAACGCCTCCGAGTGCTGCTTCAGATATCGGGAGAGCGAAGAGCGATCGATGCGGTCACCCGCTTCAGTCAGCCTAGCCGCCGCATCCGTGATCGAAATCCATTCCTCATCCATCGTGCGCCGTCCCGTGCAAACACGTGTGCTTACACGTGTATTCGTGTACCGCCTGCGAAGTATCGCACTGGTGAAATCCCGCAGTCGCGCGCTTCCGTATGTTCGTTTTTTTGCGAAAACGGTCCCTAAATGGGGGGGGGGGTGGGTCGGGTCGGGCACCCGCGCCACCCCTGATCCACTGCGCCCAGCGCCTTGCCGATCAGGGCAAAAGCTTCGCAAGCGCGCCGTCAATCCGTTCCTGAAGCATCGGCCCGGCTATGCGATCGAACGCCGCTTTCGTAGCGCCCTTAGTCATTTCGACAGGGATGACAACGCCGGACCGGGCGAAGGTGATGCGGCTACCAGACCGATTAAGTCGATAGAACGCGTGACCGTCGAACCGCGCTACCTCTTTGCGGTCGGGGAAACGCCCGCCACGCATGAAGGCTCCGGGATAGAGCGTAGACTTCCCGAACGGGCGAGCCACCACGCCGGCTTCGGTCTCTTTCGGGTTGAGGTACTTGAGGCGGATATTCCCGCCTCGCGTCACCATCTCGTAAGACAGACGCCCCGGTCTCGCCCGCGTCGGATCGCCGACTGCTTTCACGATGGTCTTGCGCGGCAGGCCGGTCTGTTGTGTCAGGTTTCGAATTACCTGCGTCTTTGCCCGATTGCCGACCTGGTTGACGATGCGCGGGAGAACGTTCGGGAAGCGCTCGTTCAAGACCAGGACCCGCTTGCGATATTGCTTCAGAACATCGTCAGCCCATCGGACATCGACAAGACGCGCCATTGCCAGCCCTCGACAGATACGAAAAAAGGCGACCCGATTGGATCGCCTTGAAGTCATAGCTCACGCTCAGATCTTGAATCGAAGTCTCAGGTGAGACCGTCAAGACTGGGTTGCGGGGGCCTGTTCCCTTGACCTTGATGGAGGTCGGTTCTGCCAGCGTCCAGCGCTGACATCGGAGGGTGGCACATCCACAGTGGCCGTTGACGAATGACTCTCATAGCTTTTCGAGAAACGCAATGGGCATGTTGTCGACGACGACAAAATTTCCCTCGACCTCTACGCGTACCTTGCCCCTCGGCTCCCGCTTCCATTTCACGCTCATGACGACGCATTCGAACCCCGAGAACGGCCCGTCCTTCACGCGGCATCTCGATGCCTGTCCGATCGTCCTGTCGACTGGCAAATCGGCGATAACGGGAGCGGAAATAGGCTTAAAAACAACGACATGCGCATCCGGTATGATGTGGTAGCCGTTCGCCCCGCCCACAAAACCGGATATGTTCTTCTGTTTTCTAACCCCCGCGAACGCCTCGGCCGAGGGCACAAGGCGCACCAGGAGATATCCCGGAAAGAACGCCCGAAAGCATTCGATCTTCTTCCCGCGCCTGATCTTTTCGACGGTTTCACGCGGCGCCAGAACTTGAACACCGCAATCGGTTAGAAGCTTTTCCACAGTGAAATCGTGTCCGTGAGCCACCTTCAGGCAGAACCACCGCGCATCTTTCGCCCGTGATTCGGTGATTTCGATCGAAGCCGCGCGCAGTTCGGCGCGGGCGAGCCGAAGCACTCGTCCTTCGCGGACCTTCCGGCGCTGCTCGATCTCGTCGAGCGCGACCTGATCATTGTCGATACGAGCAGTAGCCCGTTTACCCCCTGTCATGGAAAACCTCTTTCGCATGCTGTTCAAAAGCTGAAATTCCCCCCGGCCCCCCGGCAGGAAACCAGACAACCGGCATGGCGCCGGTATCGGGAAGCCACGGATACACCCAGTCGAAGTGCCATTGCCGCCAGTCTTCCCAGACCTCTGAACCGACCGGAACCGGCTCGCACCAAGGCTTCATTGCGGCAAAGCGGGCATCAACTTGCACCGGCCCCTTGCTTGGATCCTGCAGGCGGTTGACCTCGGGAAAGCCCTCAAGGATGTGCCGGCGCCGCAGTTCCTGTTCTTCGAAATCGTCCGGAAAGATCAGACTGCCGTCAGTGGCGATAAGGAGGCCCTTCGCGGCCGCGTACCGGTGCGCGCCGGCCAAGCTCGATTTCGCGAGGACCTCGAAGCTCCTGGTCACCGTTTCTCGAAGCCCGTCCGGCACGTCGACGCGGACCGGCCCGGCGAGCAATGCCATCATGCGGGCCGATGCCCAGGCAGGCCCGAAGATCGGCGCCAGCATCGTCTTGCCCGCCGGCGTCGCGTTCGCGGCCATCAGTGCCGCGACATCGAGGAATTTCTTCGCCCGCAGATAGATCCCGAGAGAAACCGGCTTTGCGCCGGCAGCGGCAAGGTAATCATCCCGGCGCTGTTCCGCGAGCAACCTTTCGGCTGGCGTCAGGTTGGCGAATTGCGTCACCGCCCATCGGGTATCCTTGCCGAGCGATCCCGGCCACGGATTGTTGTGGCGACCGATTTCGAGAGCCTTCACCCGCTTTTCGAGCGACTTGAAATTTTCTTCCGCATCCTCCTCGGCACGGTCTTCCTCTTGCCGGGTCTCTCGCAGGGGTTTCCTTACAGGTTCTCTTACAGGATTACTGTCCAGATTCTGGACTCGGCTTTCACCGATTTCTGGACTCGGCTTTTGCCAGTTTTTGGACTCGGCTTCGGCCGATCCGTGTCCAGTTTCTGGACTCGGCTTTGTAGAAGAGAATTGCGCAAAATGCGCCTCGAAAGGAAAATAATACCGGGTCCGTTCCTGTTTCCGGGAGCCAGGCTTTTTGCGCTGTTCCCGCGCGATAAGGCCCATTTCCTCCAACTGTTTCAGATAGGTGTTCAGCGCCGAGCGGGAGACGTTGCACATGCCGGCAAGCCGCTCTTGGCTCGGAAACGCACCGCCGTAATCCGGGTTGTGGCAATCGGCCAACCGCAGCAGAACGATCATCAGGTTGGGCGGAATATCCCGCTGTTCAAAAGCCCAGTTCGTTGCCTTGTGGCTCATTGCGCATCGCCTTTCGAAGGCCGCGCGCAGGCGATCGCGCGCATGGCCGAGCGCCCGCCCTCAAGCGTGCCGCGCACGGCGGGCGGCAAGTCACCGTCGCCTGCCCGGGTCGCATGGAGGCCGGCGAGCCGTATACCGAGGAACTCGGCGCCATGGCGAAAGCCGGCGGCGAGCAGGATCGACCGGATCTGTTCGTAATCGCGCAGCACCACGCCGTCAGGCACTGTCAACAGCCAGTCGGCCCGTTCATGGTCGGTCTCGCAGTTGTCGAGAAATTCGATGATTGGCAACATGTTCATGTCAGTGACCGCGCCGGTTGGCATTGCGGGTCACAAGTCCCCTTTCTTCCAGAGATAAAATTCGGTGCTGAGCTGGTAGAAGGCTTCGCGCGCGGGGCCGGCTTCGTTGAGCTGGCTTTTCGATTTGATGTTGAGCAAGAATTTGAGGCGGGTATCGGCCGCCCGAGCATCGGCGACAGGACCGCCGGCACCCTTGCCCTCAAGGAAGCGCTGAAACAGCACCTGGTCGCAGAGGCTCTTTGCCCGGAATGCGGCATCGTTCTTTCCGGTCTTCGCCGCTTGCTTCGGCACACCGGCATCCGGCGCTCCAGCCTTGCCAGTCATCGCCAGGATCCGCGCGGTCGCCCGGTCGATCAGTGTCAGTGTGAACCGCAGGGCGTCGGCGGAACCGCAGATCAGGTTCCTTTCATCGGTCGAGGCGGCGCGATGGATTGTGGCGATATGATCGGCCTCCCCGCCCCGGCGCACGACGATGATATGGACGTCGCCATTCTCGGGCTGGACCATCCAGCTGTAACCCTCAAGGGCATCTCGCAGCCCCCGCAGCCGAGTAAGCTGGCGCTTTTCCGCCATTCGGTCCGCCGCTGTCATCGGTATGATTCCGGACAAAAATGTCCGATCCCGCTTGACAGTCGGACAAAAATATCCGAATATCTGGCCATCGAAACGGAGATGGGAATGGACAAACGAGACCGCTTCATCGCTGAAATCAGGGAGGAAGCAAAAGCAGCCGGTCTTTCCTTCCGGCTTAGCAAGTCGAAAGGAAAAGGTGGCCACGCCACGATCTGGGTCGGAGACAATTTCACGACCCTTCCCAGCCGGGAGATCGATCCGAAAACGGCCTCGAAAATTCGAAAGACGCTGGGGCTCAAGTGAGCCCCAGCAATGCCCGCTCCAAGTAAAAGACCTCTAGAACCCCCTGAATGCCCCTTAGAACCAACTGAATCAAACCCAATTGAACTCAAGGATCGGAACCCATGAAAACCTACAGCTATGCTGCTGTCTTCGAGCCGACCGAACGTGAAGGCGGTTTCACCGTCAGCTTTCCGGACGTTCCGCAGGCCATTACCGAAGGCGAGGATATGGCCGACGCGCGCGCACAGGCGGAAGACGCCCTTGGTGTCGCCCTGCTGACCCTTCTGGAAATGGGGCGCGCCCTTCCCGAGCCGGTTACCGCCGGCACGATGATCGCGCCCGCCCCTGAGATCGCCATGAAGATCGCGGTCATCGAAACCTTCCGCGCCTCGGGCCTGTCCCGCACGGAACTGGCGCGACGCCTCGGCAAGGACGAGAAGGAAGCAAGACGCCTTCTGGATCCGGACACGCCCACGAAACTGCCGCTGATGAACAGCGCACTGGCCGCAATGGGCCAGCGCCTGGTCATTGGTCTGGAGGCCGCGGAATAGCTCGCTCATGCTGCAACCCTTTCCCGGTCGACGGCAAGGTGGTTGCAGTTGGCTGCCACCAGCGCTTTCGCCACGGGCGGGCAGACGCTGTTCCCGACGCATGACACCTGCACGGATTTCGAGAATGGTACCCAGAGCGGTCCGCCGTTATGGCCGATCTTTGCCCGATGATAGAATCCCTCGATCTTATAGTCGGGCGGAAAACCCTGCGCGTTGAACAGCTCGCGCGGGGTCAGCATGCGCATGCCGATATCGACAATGACGAACGTCATGCCGTTGACCTCGACAGTCACGAACTCGCGCTCATCCCAGAGGCCATTCGCCCGCATGAAGTCGGCCACCTGCCGCGCCCGCGCCGCCTGCGCTTCCGTGAAGGGCGGCACGTCGACGATAGCCTCGATATGGGCATGACGCTGCTTGACGGTCGCTGTGCGCATCGCCTCGTCTTCGCGCGAGCCCTCCCCGGTTCTGAAGTACGATTGCAGGTAGGGCATGATGAGCTGACTCTTACCCTGCCCGTCAGCCATCGTGGTCGCTAACGGCTGATCAACAGGATGGCCGGTCGACGTGCCGAACTGCCGGGCGATGTAGGCCGAGGCAACCTGCTGGTGGCTACCGGTTTGCGTGATCGTCGAGATTGCTTCGTCCATGGGGCGGCCGGGATTGACCCCGCCGATGCGCCGGCTGTCGCTGTTGGCCTGCGCCATCCATGCACACATGACGGAATTCTGGTCCTTGTCGCTGGCTGTGATCGTCTGCGCCTGTCCATCCACCGGACGGTTCGCGCCACCTTGCTGTGCATAGGTCAGCACTGGAGCCAAAAGGCCGAGTGGCGCAGCCCCACCAGGGCGCTTGATGAAACTGTTCGCGGTGATCGTCGGCATTTGGCCTCGCATATCGCCACCGGTGGCACCGGTGTTGAAACGCTGGATGGACGGCGAGATCAGCGCCTTTTCGCCCCGATGGGCAGCCGTGATCACCCTTGCCGGTTCATCAATACTCTCGGTGCGGCCGCCATGGGTGAGGTTGACCAGGAACGGACGGTTCGCGTGAATAACGAACCGATCGAGCCCCCGCGCAATCCGGGCGTGCGAGGCGACCGCCAGCGGCCGAACCGCCCGCACGCCGTGCTTGGCCCAGATCTCCTCCGCCGTATCGAAGATCGACGGGCAAGGGATGCTCCAGTCGATACAGTCGGCGACGATGGGCCATGGCAACTTGCGGCCGGCGATAACGTCGGCATCGTCCGGGCTGCCGTGTGTCGGCTGCGGCCAGACGATTTTCTGTCCGTCGAATCGCATGATGATGAACAGCCGCTTGCGGATCGTCGGCGCGCCATAGTCGCGGCCGCGCAGCTCCCGCATCTCGATCTTGGCGCCGAGGTTGCGCAGCTTGCGGCACCATTTCTGGAACGTCTCGCCCTTGCGGTCGGGATCCGGCATCTCCCCCTTGGCCGTCGTGATCAGCGGCCCGTAATCCTTGAACTCTTCAACATTCTCCATGATCACGACGTCGACCTTGCCGCCGCTGCTCTGGATACGCTCGATCCAGCCGGGAATGATCCAGCAGAGATCGCGGATGTTGCGCGCCACCGGCTTACCGCCCTTGGCCTTGGAGAAATGCTTGCAGTCCGGCGAGAACCAGGCGAGCCCGATATGCTTGCCGCGCAGATGGTCGAGGGGGTCGATCCGATAGACGTTCTCCGAAAGGTGGATCGTCTCCGGATGGTTGACCTCGTGCAGCGCCAGAGCGTCCGCATCGTGGTTGATGGCATAGTCGGGCGACCGGCCGAGGGCCTGCTCTATCCCTGTCGATGCCCCGCCACCGCCGGCAAAGCTGTCGATGATGATCGGCCGGCCGGGATCGGAGGTGAGAAGCGTCGAGGCCGCGAGCGCCGTCAGGAGTGAGGCTTGGTGCATATTCATGCCGCACCGCCTTTCACCGCGCCGTCGTCCCGCAGATGGCCGTCGTTTTCGATCTGATCGAAGAGATGCACCGCCGGCGCCCATTGCATGCCAAGGCGTTCCTGCAGAAGCGCGACATTGAAATCACCGCCCTCCCCCAGGATTTCGAGCGCCCGCCGATACAGCACCACATGCCGCCCTTGCCGCCCCGGTTCGCTCGCGGGCGAGATCAGTCCGGCCGCGACGAACTCCGCAATGATCGCCTCGACCGTGCTGTCGCGCCGGCCAATGCCCCTGCATAGTTCCGCACGGTCGAAGTCGTCCCGCTGTAGCACCCATGCGCGGGCGTCTTCGCGATCGCGGTCGACCCGCTCGTGAAGCTCCAGTTTCGGAGTTGTGCGCGGCGCGTCTTCAAAGGAAATGCCAAGGGCATTACCGCCCTCGCCCGGCTCCAGCGCCTCGGCGTCGATATAGTCCTTCCAGTCGATCCGGCGCATGATCGTCGTGTTGCCGTAGGTACCGTCTTCCTGCCGTTCCCAGACCACCCACGCGGTATTCATGCGACTGGAGGCTTTCGGCCCGTCGTAACCCTCGCGGTGCATCATCGGGAGGCGCCGCTTAAAGACGTAGATCCGCGCGGGCGGGCATTCGTCCATGACAAAATTGCGATCCTCGTCCGCAAAGCCTGCCAGGACGTTCAGATTCAGCAGAAGCGCCAGTTTGCGGGGCTTGTAGACGCGCAAGGCGTGCGCGATGAACGCGTTCAACGACTCGCCATAGGGCGGGTTGGTGACGATATCCGGCCCCTCCCCCTCGACTTCTGGCCTGCTCAGCAGAAAGTCGCCGACAGCTTGCACCGTACCGGCCTCGGAGATCGTCCCACGATCTTCGATATCGGAGAGGACGACGTCATAGCCCCGTGCCTCGAAGACGCGGCCGATGGCATTGAAGCCGCAGGCGGGCTCAAGAATTGTCGGCGTAAAACTCTCGTGAGCAAGAAGCGCGATCGTTGCGACATCGGGAGTCTGATAGAAGTTTTTGCCGCGATCTTCCTTGGATGCCGAGGCCGTACCGACCGCCGCGCGAAGATTGCTGCGGCTCGGCACGCCGCCGTCGGTCCGCGTTTCTGCGATGCGCCGGCGGATCACACCCGGCTCATTCCTCTCCGCGTCGCGCAATTTGCGCGCGACGAGGATGCGTCGCTTGTCGATGCCAATATCTTCAAGCCGTAAAAGGTCCTCGCCCACGACCTTTTTGGGACGCCCGCGCATTGCAACGAAACCGGCGCGTTGCGCCTGGTCGAATTCGTTCGCGAGCGCGACCAGGGCATAGCTTTCGATCTCCAGCGCCTCGTCGATCATCGCGCCGACGCGCGCGATGACTTCCTCGCCGGCCTTCATTCGCTTGGCGAAACCTTGCGCAGCCTTCGCCTCGTCATAGGCCGCACCGGAAATCATCAACGCCTTCTGCATGTCTCCGGCGCCAAACAGGTGTTTCGCCTGCGCAAGCTTCGCGGCGAGCGAGGTCGTATTGAAGCGATCGAGAGCGACAGTGCCGACAACCGGTTGTGGATCAGGGAGAGCAAGGGCCGCCATCATCGGTCTGACCTCGCTTCGTCCATCAGCTCGCGCGTTTCAGCTTCGGAAAGCCCGGCCTCCCGCGCGATCTCGGACAGCGAGAGGCCGTCGCTCATCAACTGCCGGATCCGCGCCGCCTTCGATTCCCGCACCAGGTCATCCGCAGTTGGATCGTCCTGCGGCCGCGCCGCTCGCTGCGCCGCGCCGCTCATCCTTCTTTCCTCGCCAGGATCATCCGCGTGAGGGTTGTTCCAGCGGCAGCGCAGGATGTGGCGATGTCGCCGATCTTTTGGAAAAGCTCGCGAAGTTCGGCCAATGAAAGGTCGCCGTCGGCTAGGGCTTCGGAATGGGTGCTGAGATATTCCGACACCTCGTGCATGATCGCGGCCGTTTCGAGAGAGAGTGTCCGGACGCGGGAAGCTGGCGAGATTTCGGCAGTGGCGGTCGTCTCGCCAGGCAGGCGGGCATAGGCTGCGGAGAGGATCGAACGGCCGAGATCCGCCTCAAGCGTGACCATCGCCCAGTGCGGCATCAGGTCCGCCATTTCCCAATTGTTCCAGTTGCCGACCACAGTCTTGCCGCAGCCAAGGAATAGGGAAACCCGGTCGATGCCGCCGGCTGCGGCGATTAGGTCGCGCGTGGTTCCCTTGATCTCGGTGAACCACTTCTGCTTGACGATGTCTTCTTTCTTCACGGTGCCAACCTCCAGGCAAAGCGAGAGCGCAACCGGAATTTTCTTGAAAAATTCCAGTCGAGCGGTACGCGGTCGAACGCTAATGATAGTCGGGAGTCCGCTGAGTTACGGAGACCCCGATGCGATTGCTACAAAACCATTCCTGCCGATCGAGAACGGGTGGACCGTCTGGAGCGCCCTCGACCGGCAGGATGCAATCAGGAACCGCGAGCGCGGAGGCGGGACCTGAAGCAGCGAAAGTGCAGCGCCGAGCCGCAACCGCATGCCACACTGACGGGCGCAGCGGGCTCGGCGCACGGTCAGTCGCGAGGAGGATTTCGCGCCGGACCGGAGGAGATTGGAAAAAGGGTTCATTTGCCACCGGCCCTTCCGGCGAAGTTTGCCCAGTTCAGCATTTGGGGCCTCCACCATCGGTTCCGTAGAGATCCGGCCGCAGCCTGTAGCGGGAAACGCCAGTCAGCTTTTCAACAGCAAGAACACGCTTAGGCGGCACAACATCCCATTGCCATACCGCTTGTGGGGACACGCCGACTTCGCGAGCGATAGCGGTGATGCTGCGCCCCTCCCTCGCCTCTTCCCACGCCTGCTTCGCTGTCAAATCCGTCATGCGCCGATGAAAAGCATATCTTTGGCGAATCATCAAGGGATACTTTAATGGACACATTTCAAGCATTGCTTACAAATCCGGCGATGAAGAACAAACCGGAGATGGCCCGACTTGTGGGCGAAGCCCTTCGCTCAGCCCGCAAACAGCGCGGCTTGACCCTCCGGGATGTTGCCTCACCGCTTGGCAAAACCGCTCAGGCGGTTGGCAACTGGGAGAGCGGCGCGAATCTTCCATCCACAGAGAATTTGATAGAAGTTGCAAACGTACTTGAGGTTGATCCTGTCGCCCTCTCCCAGGGTGAGGTGAAATGGAAAACACAGCGGCCGCTGAACGAGGCCGAAGTCGTCTCCGAACGGGCGCCGCTCCGGATGGGTGCAATGGACGTTGAAGTTTTGGGCGGCGCCGTCGGCGGTGACGACGGCGACTTCTCACTAAATGGCGAGGTTGCCGGATATGTCCGGCGCCCACCAGGCTTAGCAAACATGATGAACGTGTTTGCCGTCCACATCCTGACCGACAGCATGGTTCCCAGATATGACCCCGGTGAACTCCTCTATTGCGGCGGACGGGCACCCCTGCCTGGCGACCATGTGCTGGTGGAGATGTATCCGGAGGATGGCGAAACAAGCGGCAAGGCGTATATCAAGAAGCTGAAGCGGCGCACCAAAAGCGAGATCATCTGCGAGCAATACAATCCCCCTGGGGAGCGGACTTTCGATGCTTACCGGCTGAAAAACATGTGGCGCATCATCCCGCCGCGCGAACTCTTTGGCTTTTAGCCGAGGCCCAAGCCTCGCCCTTCCGTTGTGCTACCAAGTCCACGAAAGCCACCTGCACTACAACGTTTTTTCCCGGCAAGCCTACCTCCTTGCAAGGCGAACACGACAAGGCTCTGGACACTTCCTCGATCGGGGTCGACGCCCTAAAGCCGTAGCGATAGAACTCTTGGCTGCGGCGCCAACGAGAGTGGCCGCAGTCCCCACATTCGATCGAAAGCGATAAAGCGTCACCCAATTTCGGTGCAGATCCCACTTGCATTTCTTGCCTCTGTTCCTGTTGCGTTCTCAATATCGAATCAATTTCTGGAAGAGTCGAATCCTTTCTTCCAAAAAATTAATTTTAAAGCGTATCTTGATATCGCTTGATTAATATGGTTCCCCTAATGTCGTTCCGCTTGAAAAAGACAAGCGAGACGATGACGGTCACAACAGCCGAAGAGGAAACCACCATGCACAAATCAAACAAGAAAGCCCTTCCGGGCCTCATCCGCGACGTCTTCGCAGCCAAGCTGGCTGGCGCCAGTTCCAAGACGGAACTCTATCGAGCTGGCTTTGATGACGAAGTCATCGCCGCGACCGCCGATGGCGTCGAAGCCCTCACCCAATCTCTCGAAGATGGCGTTTTCAACGCCTACCTCGCCGGCGCCCGGTACGAAAAAGACTACAGCGCCGCTGGCTTCTCCCCGGAAGAACTTGCCCTCGTTTCCGATCGCGTCGCTAAGCGGGTGCGCAACGCCGAGCCGATGGCCGCCTAAAGGCTGATCGGGTTCGGCATGGCCCGTCCGGGGGCGCGGACGTGGCCATTCCGAAAGCGATGACGCTTTCATCCTACGAGAGGAAACGATCATGACGACCACAATTACCGTCAAGGCAAACCACGGCTGGCCCGTGGACGTGAAGGCCTCCAATCCCAAGACGGGGGAGAAGATCGAAGCCTACGGCGACCGGGTTGCCGCCGGAGAAACCCGCGATTTCATCTGCCATTCCGACATGGATCTCCACATCCACGAAGTTCAGCCCGACGAAGTCGCGGCCGAGGGCGATACCGAAACGGCCTGAGCCCCGGCGGCCCGTTTTGGTGTCCGGCTCTCTACGAGGGAGAGCCGGCATCCCAACCAGGCGAAAGGGAAGTCCCATGAGGAACAAGGAAGAGGCCGGTCAGATCGACCGGGCGGCAGGCGCACGGCTGCGCGCAATTCGGACCATGCGCGGCATGTCGCAGGAAGCGCTTGGCGCTGCGATCGGCATCACGTTTCAGCAGGTGCAGAAATACGAGAAGGGCACCAATCGAGTCGCCATCTCGACGCTCGTGCTCATCTGCCGGGCTTTGAACTGCAAGCCGATGGAAATCATCGGCGAGGATCTGGATCAGGGCACGTCGGCAACGATCGAAACACTGGCAAGCCGCAACGCGGATCTGGAGCGGCGCCTCTCGGAGGTTGGCAAGCTGGTTAAGCTGCCGCGCCATCACGGGGAGATGCGCCAATGAGCGAGAAGCAGGCAGACGAAAAACAGCATTTCGGCTGGTTCCAGGCGCGATACCTCGCGCCGCTTTTCCCGTTCGTCGAGTATGGTCGCGAGATCGACCCGATGCGCTTTTTCAACGGTAACATCGGGCTGGAACCCTGTGCCGAGGGAGGTGCCTATCTGGTCGCGGCGACCAGTCACGCGACGGTCATCATCCGCGATCCGGAAGCCCATATCGATGAGCCCGTCACACTCGATATCCCGGATGCCGCATTCATGCGGGCAGAGCCCGTCGAAGCACCCTGTATGAATTATGAAGGCAGGCACTACGTCGTGCCGGCGCCCGATTGGTCCCAACCCGGCTTCGTCTATGTCCATCGGGCCGGGATGCATATTGCCCCGAAAATGCGTCATCCCATGTGGGCCGAGGAAGCGGACGATTTTCAGCCGGCCCTATTCAGTGTCGGCGCGAGCGTCGGCCGACATGCGATCGGCCACGACTACCGTCTGAGCGAAGGGTCGCTGGCGAACTGGCGCGGCCTTCTGAAGAACGTCGATACGGCCCCGCTCGCGGAATGCTCCACCATCTTCTTCAATCCCAGGATACCGGGACTCTTCTACGACCTGGTTGACGCGGTTTTCGAACATGAAGCCGAGCGGAGCGAAACGCCATGGTTCTCGGTTGCCCACACGATCGCCGCGACGAAGGACGCGAACACCGCCATTCTCCGCTTCATCGGCCATCCCGATATTATCGGGATATGGGCGGGCCAAAAGGCAACCGAGCCACCGCCAGCCATCCCGTCGCACTTCCTCGAGACTCCATCGGCGGAGGACGTGAAGTGAGCGACGCGCCTCTTAAGTCGACCCATCTCGATTTCATCAACAGCCATGATGACTTCGATGGCGCCATCCGCGCGATCGAGACGGCCTTGCCGCATGCTTACTGGCACCTCGCCAAGGGCAGGGTCTCGCAGAACGAACCCCTTTATGCCGCCGTCATATTCAACGGCGTTACGCCGATCGGCGACGCCGAAAGCGATCTGGGGCCGGGCGATGCCCTGCGACGCGCACTCAAGGCCACTCTGTCGGGCACATGGGTCAACCCCTGCGACGTCGATTCCGCCGACCAAGACATTATCCGGCACATTGCCACCGTTGCGACCCGCATCGGCGACCAGGCCGGTGAACCGGCGATGGAACTGGCGGGCCAGATCGTCTCCGTGCTCGCCGCCAATCCGGAGATGACCACGGACTTCATGTCGCGCGGCGCCGAACTCTTCATCGACGGCCGCATGAACGTCGAGCACGGTTGCCTCCCCTATCGGGCAATCAACGGCGCGATCGTCTCGCCGGCCGACATTCGCCGGAAAATGGGGATCGCACAATGACGAGGCCGACGATCGATTTTCCGAAGCTCGACGACGATATCGACGAGGCCAACGCGCTGGAAGCCTTCGAGGAGCGCAGCCGTCGCCTCGTCGAGGACGAGCGCCGCATCGTCATCCGCCGTGGGCCGATGGTGCTGGTCAGCCTTCCGCGCATCTCCATGCACGTCGCGATGCTGCCAAAGGCCCGCGTAAAGGAAGCCGACCTCGCGCCGCCGAGGCCGAAAGTGCTTCGCGACGCCAAGTACTCTTGAAAAGGGCAACGCCGATGGGCAGCAAAACCGCGATTTCTTGGTGCCGTTATACATGGAACCCGTGGATGGGCTGCACGAAAGTCAGCCCTGCCTGCGATGGCTGTTATGCCGAAGCGATGATGGACAAGCATTATCGCAAGGTCGAGTGGGGGCCGCATGGCACGCGAGTCCGAACCCGTGAGGAGAATTGGAAAGAACCGCTGCGCTGGCAGCGCCAGGCCGAGCGCGACGGCGACCGACCTTTCGTGTTCTGCGCCAGCCTCGCCGATATCTTCGATAACCAGGCGGAGCCGGCATGGCGGCGGGAGGCGTTCGACGTCATGCGTCATACACCGAACCTCGTCTATCTGCTTTTGACCAAGCGGCCGGGCAATATCGTGCGCATGACGGATGCCGCCGGCGGACTGCCGCCTAACGCGGCACTTGGCACCACGGTCGAAGACCAGCCGCGCGCCGACATGAACGTGCCGGCGCTGTTGACGGCGAAGGTCGAACTTTCGCCGCTCTTCGCTTTCCTGTCCTGCGAACCGCTGCTCGGGCTGACCAGGATACCGATGATCGAGCTTGTCGACTGGGTCATCGCCGGCGGCGAAACCAGCCAGATCGGCCACCAGGCGCGGCCGACGCACCCGGATTGGTTCCGCGAGCTGCGAGATCAGTGCGCATCGGCCGACAAGCCGTTCCATTTCAAGCAGTGGGGTGAATGGACGGCCGGCGAGAACGTGCCGCACACCGTGCGCGGCCGTCGAGCGTCCGCCCATTGGATCGCCGACGAGTGGTCGATCGGCTCGACGAATATGGATGATCCGGAAGACGGGTGGATGGACGAGCCGGATGTGTATCGCATCGGAAAATCCAATACCGGCCGCATGCTCGACGGCGTCGAACACAACGCTTTC
>Ga0055531_10000379_pt1 | contig 42856 bp, 36 predicted proteins | sample AraplaCvi_mCL_r2_FD_55008 | JGI IMG/M metagenome (GOLD analysis project Ga0055531, IMG submission 55008) | Arabidopsis root microbial communities from North Carolina, USA - plate scrape MF_Cvi_mCL_r2 | ecosystem: Host-associated > Plants > Roots > Endosphere | place: USA: North Carolina...
TTCGAATACCAGAGCGCATTGACGATCACCCATCGCTCGCCGAACTTGCCCATGTGGAAGAAGTCCACGAACCACGGCGTCTCCGCGCGCACCACCGCCGCGTTGCCAGCGACATCGAGCACCCTGCACGAACGATCCCACTGATCCTTCGGCGTCTTCAACGCGCCCTGCTTCGTCAGCTCGACCAGTTCTTCCTTCGTCATGCGGCGAAGGCCGAGCTTCTCATCGGCCGTCTCGCCCAGCACGCGCCGCTTGGCGAGGTCGGGATGCAGCGAGCGCGCGACGCGTTCGGGATCGCCTTCGAGCTGTCCGTCGACGTAGTCGAAGCACGTCGCCTCGATCGCCGCGCGCGTGGCCGGCTCGATGGTTGCGGGCGTCGCGGCGGTGGCGACGGAGGCGGCGAGGACCAGGCTCATCACGGGCACGGGCAGCTCCTTGCGTGTGGGGGACGGACGAGCGCGGACGTTAGCATCCGTGCATCGCGCGGGATGGCCGTATCAGTCCATGCGTTCGATATCGTCGGCGAGCCGAAGCCACGGATGCTGGCGGTCGTTGTAGACCGACACGCGCGGCGACGGAAACCCCGGGTCGGCGAAGGCGCCCACCGGGATCGCCACGAAGCCCGGCATCGCATCCATGCGGTAGTACACGATCGCGCTGCACACCGGGCAGAAATGGAATCGCGCGGTGGTGCCTTCATCGCCCGTGCGCGCGAACTGCGTGCTGTCGCCGGAGATCGTCACCGAATCTTCCGGAAACCGCGCCTGCACGCCGAACGCGCTGCCGGTGCGCTTCTGGCATTCCAGGCAATGGCAGACGGAGATGCGGACGGGCTCGCCGCGCGCGACGGCGGTGAGCTGACCGCAGGTGCATGAAGCGTGGTGCTGGTTCATGGCATCGACTCCGTGGATGGTCCGAACACAAGCGGCTGCAACTCTACCCGTCGCACCCTGGACTCGTCCCGCCGCGCGCTCACGCTCCCATGCCGGGGGCCGTGCTAACAGAAACCCCCTGCATCGTCGCGCCAGCCAACCTCCCCGGGAAAGCGAGCCAATGGACAAGGACCCCAACGACACGACCCCGCAAGGTCCCCTCGAAACACGCGTCAGCCGGCGCAAGGTGCTCATCGCCGGCACCGTCTCGGCCGCAGCCGGTGCGCTTCCCGCAGTGGCCACGCTGGCAGGCGAAGCGACAGCCCCCACGGAGGCACGAGCGGTGGTGATGTCGAAGGTGAACCTCGAGGTCAACGGCGCGGCGCGCTCGCTGGACCTGGACACGCGCACGACACTGCTCGACGCGCTGCGCGAACACCTGCGACTCACCGGCACGAAGAAGGGTTGCGACCACGGCCAATGCGGCGCGTGCACCGTCATCGTCGATGGGCGCCGCATCAACTCCTGCCTCACGCTGGCCGTCATGCACGAAGGTTCGCGCGTCACCACCATCGAAGGGCTGGGCACGCCCGACCGGCTGCATCCGATGCAGGCCGCGTTCGTGAAGCACGATGGCTACCAGTGCGGCTACTGCACGCCGGGGCAGATCTGCTCCGCCGTCGCGATGCTGGACGAAGTGAAGGCCGGCATACCGAGCCACGTAACGGCGGACCTGACGTCGCGCTCGAAACTCAGCGCCGTCGAAGTGCGCGAACGCATGAGCGGCAACATCTGCCGCTGCGGTGCGTACTCGAACATCCTCGACGCCATCGACGAAGTCGCCGGAGGCCTGGCATGAAGGCCTTCGCCTATGAGCGCGCACGCACGCCCGCCGAGGCGGCCGCAGCCGTCGCGCGCGAGCCCGGCGCGAAGTTCATCGCCGGCGGCACCAACCTGCTGGACCTGATGAAGCTCGACATCGAGACGCCGACGCACCTGGTCGACGTGAACGGCATCGGGCTCGATGAAATCGGCAAGGCCGAAGAAGGCGGCTTGCGCATTGGCGCACTGGTGCGCAATACGGATCTCGCCGCCGACAAGACCGTGCGTCGCGACTATCCCGTGCTTTCGCGCGCATTGCTGTCGGGCGCGTCCGGGCAGCTGCGCAACCGCGCCACCACGGCGGGCAACCTGCTCCAGCGCACGCGCTGCCCGTACTTCTACGACACCGACCAGGCCTGCAACAAACGCCTGCCCGGCAGCGGCTGCGCGGCGCTGGGTGGCTTCTCGCGCCACAACGCCATCGTCGGCGTAAGCGATGCCTGCATCGCCACGCATCCCAGCGACATGGCCGTGGCGATGCGCGTGCTGGATGCGATCGTCGAAACCGTCGATCCGCAGGGCAACACGCGCGCGATTCCCATCGCCGACCTGCACCGCCTGCCCGGCGAGACGCCGCATATCGAACACACGTTGAAACCCGGCGAACTCATCACCGCAGTGACCTTGCCCAAACCCGTCGGCGGTAGGCAGATCTACCGCAAGGTGCGCGACCGCGCGTCGTATGCGTTCGCGCTGGTGTCGGTCGCCGCGATCGTCCAGCGCGACGGCAGCGGCCGCATTGCGATGGGCGGCGTCGCGCACAAGCCATGGCGCGTCGATGCCGCCGACGCCGCGTTGCCGCAGGGCGCGAGCGCGGTCGCCAGCGCATTGCTCAGCGGCGCGCGCACGACGCACGACAACGCCTTCAAGAAGCCGCTGGCCGAGCGCACCATCGCCGCGGTGCTGGTCGAAGCCGGGAGGCCCGCATGAAGTTCGACACGCCCGCCACCACCAATCCGATCGACCAGGGCAAGGTCGTCGGCATCGCGACGCCGCGCATCGACGGCCCGCTGAAAACCACCGGTACCGCGCCTTACGCATACGAGCGCCACGACGTCGTGCCGAACCAGGCGTACGGCTACGTGGTCGGCGCCGGCATCGCGAAGGGACGCATCGCGATGCTCGACGACAGCGCCGCGCGCAAGGCGCCGGGCGTGCTCGCGGTGGTGACGGCGAAGAACGCGGGCACGCTCGGCCTCGGAAAATTCAATACGGCCAGGCTGCTCGGCGGGCCGGAAATCCAGCACTACCACCAAGCCATCGCGGTCGTGGTCGCCGAGACCTTCGAACAGGCGCGCGCCGCCGCGCAGACGATCCGCGTGGATTACCAGCGCACGAAGGGCCGCTTCAACCTCGAACATGCGAAGGACGGCGCCATCGCGCCCAAGAACGAGAAGCCCGACAGCGGCGCCGGCGATTTCGATACCGCGTTCAAGGCCGCACCGGTGCAGTTCGATGCGACTTACACCACGCCCGACGAATCGCACGCGATGATGGAACCGCATGCGTCCATCGCCGCATGGGATGGCGACAAGCTCACGGTGTGGACGTCGAACCAGATGATCAACTGGGGCGTCGGCGATCTTGCGAAGACGCTCGGCATTCCGAAGGAGAACGTGCGCCTGGTGTCGCCGTACATCGGAGGCGGCTTCGGCGGAAAGCTTTTCCTGCGCGCCGACGCGCTGATGGCCGCACTCGGCGCGCGCGCGGCGAAGCGGCCGGTGAAGGTCGCGTTGCAACGCCCGCTGATGATCAACAACACCACGCATCGCCCCGCCACCATCCAGCGCGTGCGCCTGGGCGCGACACGCGACGGCAAGCTCACCGCGATCGGCCACGAAAGCTGGAACGGCGACCTGCCCGGTGGCGGCCTGGAAACCGCCGTCGGCCAGACGCGTCTGCTGTACGCCGGCGAGAACCGCGTGACGCGCATGCGCCTGGCGGAGCTGGACCTTCCCGAAGGCAACGCGATGCGCGCGCCCGGCGAAGCGCCCGGCATGATGGTGCTGGAAGTGGCGATGGACGAGATGGCGGAAAAGCTGGGCATGGATCCGGTGGAGTTCCGCATCCTCAACGACACGCAGGTCGATCCGGAAAACCCGTCGCGCCCGTTCTCCAAGCGCCAGTTTGTCGAATGCATGCGCACCGGCGCGCAACGCTTCGGCTGGAACAAACGCGCCGCGGTGCCGGGCCGTGTGCGCGAAGGCGACTGGCTGATCGGCATGGGCGTGGCGAGCGCATTCCGCAACAACCTGCTGACCAAATCCGCCGCGCGGGTTCGCCTGGATTCCCGCGGCATCGTCACCGTCGAAACCGACATGACCGACATCGGCACCGGTTCGTACACGATCATCGGTCAGACCGCCGCGGAAATGCTGGGCGTGCCGCTCGAACAGGTGGTGGTGAAGCTGGGCGATTCGAGCTTCCCGGTGTCGTGCGGTTCGGGCGGCCAGTGGGGCGGCAATAATTCCACTGCGGGCGTGTTCGCCGCCTGTACGAAGCTGCGCGAAGCGGTCGCGAGCAAGCTCGGGCTGGATCCAGGCACGGCGGAGTTCGTCGATGGCCGCGTGCAATCGGGCACCAAGCGCATCGCGCTGGCCGATGCGGCGAAGGACGGCGAGATCGTCGCCGAGGATCACATCGAATACGGCGACCTCGACAAGAAGTACCAGCAGTCCACCTTCGGTGCGCATTTCTGCGAAGTGGCCGTACACGCCGGCACGGGCGAGATCCGCGTGCGCCGCATGCTCGCCGTGTGCGCGGCGGGCCGTATCCTCAATCCGAAAGCGGCACGCAGCCAGGTGATCGGCGCGATGACGATGGGCGTGGGCGCAGCGCTGATGGAGGAACTGGCGATCGACCAGCGCCTGGGCTTCTTCGTCAATCATGATCTGGCCAGTTACGAAGTGCCGGTGCATGCCGACATCCCGCACCAGGAGGTGGTTTTCCTCGACGAAACCGATCCGATGTCGTCGCCGATGAAGGCCAAGGGCGTGGGCGAGCTGGGCATCTGCGGTGTCGGCGCGGCGGTGGCCAACGCGATCCACAACGCGACGGGCTTCCGCGTGCGGAACTATCCGATCACGCTGGACAAGTTGCTGGAGCATTTGCCGAAGATCGGGTGAGGTCTTCGGGACCCGAACCGTAGGATGGGTTTCGCTGCTCGAAACCCATCGACTGTCACGCCTGATGATGGGTTTCGCTGCGCGAAACCCATCCTACGCGGCTTCGTTCGTAGCCGGGCAAGCGAAGCGCGCCCGGGGCCGCCAGACCGAAAGGATCTGGCGTTACAACCCCGTCACCGACGAACGCTGCAACACCTCCGCTACCGGTTCCGCGCAAGGAATGACGGCAGACACCCAACGTTCGTCCGACGGTCTTGCGCCTTCCGTCCATGCCACGGCAACGAAGGTCTCCCGGTCGATCCGCGTCGGCGGTGCCGACGTCGGACAAAGTTCCTTCGAATAACGGCGCAACGCGAGTTCCAGCGACTCCCACGACGCAGTGGCGCGAGCGCGATACCACACGCGCACCTGCCCGCCATCGAGCAGCTCCCCCGCATAGCCCGTACTGTCGCGCAGCGGCTGGTACGCAAGCGTGCACGCGCCCATAAGGAGGCAGGCGACAATCGTTGCAACAAACCTCTTCATCGCGATTCCCCTTCGTAGCCCGGGTAAGCGAAGCGCACCCGGGTTGAGGGTGACAGTTCCCGGGTGCGCTTCGCTTACCCGGGCTACGAAGCATCAAAGCCTCGCCGCGTTCGCGCGCTTGCGTACTTCCGCAAACGTCCAGTCGTTGACCAGCTTCCCGTCTTCCCAGATCGTCACCATCGCATCGTCGAAGCCCATCGGCTTGCGCACGTCCTCCAGCGACTGCGCATCGGCTAGCACGGGTTCGGTGCGGAACTGGCCGTACTCGCGGTGTTGCAGCAGCGTCATGCGGCCGCGCTTGCTCTGCTTGCCCTTGTCGGTGACCGGGTCCTTGTAGACATCGATCCATTCGCCATTGATCCGCGCCGCCGAACACTTCAACGCGAACTTCTGCGTATCGCGGTTGAGCTGCTGCAACAGCGCGCCGCCCATGCCGAAGGTGACGTTGTCGGTGGCATAGCCGGCGCTGGTCACGCGTTCGAGGATCGCGCGGATGCTGGTGGGATTGATGCCATCGCCCTGTGTCACGCGGACGTGGTTGAGCACCTTGAACCCCTTGCCGTTGACGGTATGGCCGAACGCTTCGTCCAGCAGCTCCAGGCACTGGTGCACCACCGCGACCGGATCGCCCGAGTCGGGGCGGATCACCACCGTCGCGCCGGAACGGATCACGTCGTCCTTCAGCGTCTTGCCCCAGTGTTCGCGGATCGCGTGGAAGATGTCGTAGCTGTCCGACACCACGGCGACGATGGAACCGGGCTTCGCGAACTGCCGCAGCATGTTGCGGTACGCCTCGACTTCGTTCTCGCGACCCCATGCGGTGATCGTGCTGTGTTCGGCGGCGGGAATGGAGTAGCCGGCCATCGGCTCGTGGTAGTGCGCGCGCGCCAGGCACAGGGCCGACACGGTATCGGTGCCCATGAAGTTCACCAGATGCGCCGCGCCGCCGATCGCCGCCGATTCGACGCTGGATACGCCACGCGACCCGAAGTCGTGCAGCTTGAACGCCAGCTGCCCTTCCGGATCGTCGCTGGTGCGCTCCAGGAACTGGCGGATGGTCTGCTTCGCATGCCAGCTGATCGTCGCCACCGTCACCGGATACCAGATCCGCAGCAGCATCGTTTCCAGGTACGACGGCACCCAGTACGCCTGCGGATCGGTGGATTCGATGGTCATCAGCGCGTTGTGCGTCGGCACGACGGTGCCCTCGGGCACGGCGCGGATGCGGATCGGCAACAGCCCCCCGTGCTGGTCGACGATGTGACGCCAGCCCGCCTCGTTGAACGGCTCGCCATGCACGGCGAACAGGTCGCGCGCTTCATCCACGTCGGCGTGCGTGATGGGCTTGGCGAGCGTTTCCTTGAGGATCGCCTGCAGCCCGAAGAACAGCGTGCGGTCGTAGGTGCCACCGCGCGATTCCACGTAGAAGAACGTGGCATCGGTGCCCGGCGGGTACTGCAGCCAGTGGCTGGCCTTGTAGCTGTCGGTGTTGAGCAGCAGGTTGTCGAGGCATTGCATGACGAAAACTCCTTGCCGGATGCGGGCCGCCCGCCACCTGCTCGGGAACTCGCGCGCGTAGTATGGTCAAAGGGATACGGACATGCGATCCGCGCATGGCCGGCGCACCCGCCCTTAGCCGCAGGAGGCCGAATGTCCCGGTATTCCGCCTACATCGCGAGCATCGTGCTCACGGTGTTCTTCGCCGTCATCGCGTGGATCGACCCGGACTGGGCCTGGGTCGCGGTCGTGTTCGGCGTGTTGGCACTGCTGGGCACCTGGGACGTGCTGCAACACAAGAGCACGCTACGCCGCAACTATCCGATCCTCGCGTACTTCCGCTATGGACTGGAGTCCATCGGCCCGGAGATGCGGCAGTACTTCATCGAATCCGACACCGCCGAGGTCCCGTTCTCGCGACAGCAGCGCGCACTGGTGTATCAGCGTTCCAAGGCGGTCAACGACACGCGCCCCTTCGGCACGCAGCAGGACGTATACGGCGCCGACTACGAATGGATCAATCATTCGCTGGCGCCCACTGAGCTGACCTCGCACGACTTCCGCCTGATGATCGGCAACCAGGCGAAGCAGCCGTACTCGGCCAGCGTGTTCAACATCTCCGCGATGAGCTTCGGCGCGCTGTCGGCCGCCGCGATCACCGCGCTCAACGAAGGTGCGAAGCGCGGCAATTTCTATCACGACACCGGCGAAGGCTCGATCTCGCCTTACCACCTCAAGCCCGGTGGCGACCTGGTGTGGGAGATCGGTTCGGGCTACTTCGGGTGCCGCGACGCGGACGGGCGCTTCGATCCCGCGCGATTCGCCGCCAACGCCCAGCTGCCGCAGGTGCGGATGATCGAAATCAAGCTGTCGCAGGGCGCAAAGCCCGGCCACGGCGGCGTACTTCCTGGCGCGAAGGTGAGCGCGGAGATCGCCGCCACGCGTGGCGTGCTGGAAGGCGTGGATTGCATCTCGCCGTCACGGCATTCGGAGTTCTCCACGCCCATCGAACTGCTGGAATTCGTGGAGCGCCTGCGCGCGATGTCGGGCGGGAAGCCCGTGGGCTTCAAGCTGGCGATCGGGCATCCGTGGGAATGGTTCGGAATCGCGAAGGCGATGCGCCAGACCGGCATGCTTCCGGACTTCATCGTCGTGGACGGCGCCGAAGGCGGAACGGGCGCGGCGCCGGCGGAGTTCATCGACCACGTCGGCGTGCCGATGCACGAAGCGCTGATGCTGGTGCACAACACGCTGATGGGCCTGGACCTGCGCGGGAGCATCCGCGTCGGCGCGGCGGGCAAGATCGTCAGCGCGTTCGATATCGCACGCACGATGGCGATGGGCGCGGACTGGTGCAATGCCGCGCGCGGTTTCATGTTCGCGCTGGGCTGCATTCAGTCGCAGAGCTGCCATACGGACCGCTGCCCCACCGGTATCGCCACGCAGGACCCGGCACGCTGGCATTCGCTCGACGTTCCCGACAAGGCGACGCGGGTGTTCCAGTTCCACCAGAACACCCTGCGCGGCCTGCGCGACCTGCTCTGCGCGGCGGGACTGGAGCATCCCGAACAGATCGATCCGGAACACGTGCTTCGTCGCGTGTCGCAGGTCGAGGTGCGTTCGCTCGGCGCGCTGTATCGGTTCCTGCGACCGGGAGAGCTGGTGTCCGGCATTCCCGAACACGCGGTGTTCAGGACGTTCTGGGATCGCTCGCGGGCCGATTCGTTCTCGTTGAAGTGAGGCGATTAGGCGCTCTGGATGCGGGAGAAGTGGGTTATCACGAATACCAGATAGACCAGCCACAGCGCGAACCACACCGCCGCAACAGGAAGAAGCCCGATCGTGAAGAGGATCAGGCTGGGCGCCAGGAAGAGCAGCACGCATCCGAGCAGCCATAGCCGGTCGCCACGGCGCGCGTACGCCGCGCGCATCGCATCGTCGATGCGACCGCCCAGCGAGGCGCCGTAGTAGTAGAACGACGAGAACGCGAACGAGAACGTCGCCACGCCCATCACGATCAACGCCGCCTGGTACGAGACGGCATTGACCTGTCCGCCGATGAACTTCGGATGCAGGAAGAACAGCAGGAACGTGAAGATCGCGATGCTCGACGCGGCGAGCTGGTAGGACCGGTTGACGTTGGCGGCGGCANGTTCGTCGGTCACGGGATGCCTCCTCGGCGCAATGCCCGTGATGATCCCAATCCGGCGGAAGCCGTCGGCCGCCGTTCGTCGGCGGCCGTGCAAACCGCGTTACTGGTTCGGCCGATGCCCGTAACTGAGCACGCGCGTGATCCGCCACGCGCCATCGCGGTTTTCCCAGACGATGACGAATTCGGCGAGGCCCTCGCACCTGCCGCTGCCGAACTGGCAGAAACGATGCGTTCCCTGCTCGATGGCGCCGAAATCCTTGATCGGGAACACCTTCAGCGTGCCCGGAACGAGTTCGCGACGGAACTTCCCGCATACGTACTTGCGCGTGCTTTCGATCATCTCCGCGCGCGACCAGGTGACGCCGCCGGTGTCATGGTAGAACTCAACATCCGGCGAGAAGTAGCTCGCGTGTTTTTCCAACTGCACGGGGACGTCGCAGGTGTTGAATGCGTCGAACACCGCCATGTCGAGCTTGGCGATGGTGCGCGTCAGGGCGGCCTGTTGCGCGGCCGGATCGTCCTTCGTACCTGCTACGGCCGCGCCCGCGATGGCGATCGGAATCGCGATTGCGGACAACGCGGCGACCACTGACATGAACTTCTTCATGTTCGAACTTCCCTGGAATGGGTCGGGTTTTCTGGATGCATCGCGGGCGGTCCGCGCCCGTCGTGCGGTTCGCCGCTACGCGGCCGCGGGTTGCGGACGCCAGCCCAGCAAACGCGCCGGCAAGGTCAGCAGCGCGGACAGGAAGGCGAACAGCGCGGAGAACGTGATGCCGACCAGCCGGAACGGCAGGCACAACAGCCAGACCAGCGGCCACAGCACCAGCGCCAGCAGCGCGAGCGGCCAGCACAGGACCAGCAGCAGGCACCAGGCCAGCAGGGCGATCAGGGTTTTCATGACGGCTCGCAGGACGATGCCGGACACCCGGCGAACCTCAGGCTGCGACCGCCGCCTGCGGCCGGCAACCGGTATGCGACGAATCGGGGAATTCGCCGACGGAACCGGGAATGGGGCGACGGGGGCCACGCGCCTGGGCCCGATGCCAGTGATGGCCCGGACCCGCGAAACGCACCCGGGGCCCCTGGTCGGCTCCGATTCGCGACCGGACGCTGCGGAGGGCGGCGAATCCACCCTGCACCGAGGTGCGGACACTACCATCGGGCAACGCGCGCCCTCGCCCCGAACCGGGAACCTCCCGTCCCCTGCTGCATCCGATGAGTAGAAGGAGGAAAACAGCATGGTCAGGACCGGCAATACCGCTTCCATCGATTACGCGCCGATGGACGACGCCGCGCTGGTGGCTGCGGTGCAGCGCGGCGACCGCGAAGCGTTCCGCCACATCATGCGGCGCTGCAACCAGCGCCTGTTCCGCATCGCGCGTGGCGTGGTCAACGACGATGCCGAAGCCGAGGACGTCGTGCAGGAAGCGTATGCGCATGCGTACGAGAAGCTGCCGACGTTCCGGGGCGACGCGGCGCTGCTGACGTGGCTGACCCGCATCGTGCTCAACGAAGCCTACGGGCGGCTGCGCAGGCTTCGCCTGGTCGTGGACGTCGAACAGATCGAGACGTCGCAGATGGACAACGCAAGCATCCTCCCCTTCCCCGCGAAGTTCGGTTACGAAGATCCCGCCGCCGCCGCCGCGCGCGAGCAGGCGCGCACGCTGATCGAACAGGCCATCGACCGTCTTCCCGAACCGTTCCGCATCGTGTTCGTCATGCGCGAGATCGAGAACTGCACGGTCGAGGAAACCGCCGCGAACCTGGACCTGCGCCCCGAGACGGTGAAAACGCGCCTGCATCGCGCGCGTCGTCTGTTGCGCGCGGCCCTGCACGACACGTTGTCGGAAACCTTGAGCGACGTGTTCCCGTTCCTGGGCGCGCGCTGCGATCGCATGACCGACGCAGTGATGCAACGACTGGATGCGCTAACGCCCATGCCGCGTGGCGAATGAGATCGCCATGCCGTTCATTTCCCTAGCCGATGGAGAATCGCCATGTTGACCACCTATGCCTTGTGCATCTTCGCCATCGCGGCGCTCGGCGGTCTGGTGCTGGCCGCGCACGTGCTCAGGGGCCGGTTCGCGCCCTGGGCCATCTCGGTGCTGCACGCGCTGCTCGGCGCAACCGGGCTGATACTGCTGGTATGGGTGGTGTTGCAGGGTTCGGCGCCCGGACGCGTCGCTGCGGCACTGGGGTTGCTGGTCGTCGCGGCGCTGGGCGGCTTCTATCTCGCATCGATCCATCTGCAGAAGCGGATCGCGCCGAAAGGCGTCGTACTGCTCCATGCCGGCCTCGCGGTGGTCGGATTCCTCACGCTGTTGAGCGCGGTGCTGGCGGTATGAAGCATCCGCTGCACCCGGCGTTCGTCCACTTCCCCATCGCGACGTGGTCGCTGGGGACCGCGGGCGATCTGGCGAGCGTGTGGTGGGGCGAAGCGGTGTGGCGCTTCGCGGGCGTGTCGATCGCGCTGGGCGTGGTCACCGCGCTTGCGGCGATGGCGACGGGTTTCATCGAACTGATGAAACTCGAGGCAGATAATCCCGCAACGCGCGACGTCACCCGCCATATGCTGCTGATGATGACGACCTGGTGCTGCTACGCCGTGAGCCTGTTCCTTCGCCTGGACGGCACCGCGCTCACGAGGCCCGGCACGCTCGCCATCGCACTGAGCGCGATGGGCTTCGCGCTCATGTGCCTTGCGGGCTACATGGGCGCAAAGCTCGTGTACGAGCATGGTGTGGGCGTGCGGAAGCGGCAGGTGTGGTGATGGCTGTCGACCGGCTTCGACCTGGGTGCTGTCGATCTCATGTCCGGGCTTTCGCATCCGGCGCCCTGCGAACCGGAGTGCCGAAAAGCAGGAACGCCGTTGCGTCAGGGTGCCGGCGTTACTGCGCCGGCACCTCTACGTCGTAGTCGATGCGCAACTGGCCGCCGTCGACCACCGCGATGCTATCGACAAAGCGCGCATCCTTGCCGACCTTGAGCCGCAGGTATTCGCGCGGCGAGATCCCGTTCGAAGGACAGACGCCCTTCGCGGCGCCGGCGATGTCCACGGTTTGCGCGGTGGCGCTGTCGAGACAGACGCGCTGGCCGAGGCGACCGTCCGACCAGTGTCCGGCCGGAACGTCCAGCTGGCGACGCACCTTGTCCTTCAGGCCCGGCGGCAGCGCGGTGCCGGCGATGGTCAACGGGCCGTCCTCGCCGTTCAGCACTTCAACCCGCCCAACTTTCGCCGACGCGCCGTACTCGGCCGCGAGCATCTCTGCCGGCGTGACGAACTCGCCATCACACGGGCGTACTTCGCCGGCAACCGGCTTGGTCCCCTTCGGCAGCGGCACAAGGCGCGGGCAGACCAGCGGCTGGCCGTCATCCCCACGTTTCCAGCGCGGCTTGCCGATGCGCATCGTGATCTGCATCTGACGCGGATCCATCACCGGCATCGCGCCCACCGGCACGTGCGGGCCCAGGCCACCATCGGCGACGAACGGATAGCGCGACATCCACGCATGCTCGGGCTGCGCGATCCGTTCCCGCATCTGCGGCTCGTGGTTCAACACGTTCAGCACGCCGGCGATCACGCGCAGTCGCGTTTCCTCATCCAGTGGTTCGGTGATGAGCTCGCCTGCGTAGATATCGCCGATGTAGTTGACCTTGCCGGCCTCGACGTTGAAGTGCGGGGCTTTCTCTGGCGGGATCGCCAGCTCGTCGCCAACGCTGTAAAGCATGCCGATGTAGTAACGACCGGCTTTCATGCGGATCGTCCACACGCCGGTCTTGCAGCCGAATGCGCCGTCGTATTTGAGCGGCCCGAAGAACCCGCCGCTGGATACGCCTTCGGCGTAAAGCTGCACGCCGGCGACCGGGCTGCCGCAGGTCATGTTCGTCAGGACGATGCCCTCGTCGGGCTTGAGGGTATCGCTTGCGTCGAATCTCCCGCCCCATGCGGGCGTCACCATGCACGACAGCAGCACCGCCATCCACGCGATCGGCTTCATCCCTGCTTCCCTGGTTTTCCCCGGGCCGAGTCTGCCGGCGCGCACGCCACGATTCAAGTGCGCGGGCCGAAAGGGGTAAGCCCCGCGCCTTTCAGATCGGATGTTCGATCGACTTCGCCAGTTCGGTGAAAAGCTTCGGTCCGGCCTCGGTCATGTACCAGCAGTCTTCCATGCGGATGCCGAACTCGCCGGGGATATAGATTCCCGGCTCATCGGAAAAGCACATGCCCGGCGCAAGCGGCGTGGTGTCGCCGTGCACGAGGTACGGCGGCTCGTGGCCGTCCAGCCCGATGCCGTGACCCGTGCGATGCGACAGTCCGGGCAGGCGGTAGCCCGGGCCCCAGCCTTCCTTTTCGTAGTACGCGCGCACGGCATCGTCGATCGCGCCCACGGCGACGCCGGGCTTCGCGGTTGCGAGCGCGAGTTCCTGTCCACGCTTCACGGTGTCCCAGACCTTGCGCTGTTTCGCCGTCGGCTTGCCCATCACCCACGTGCGCGAGATGTCCGACTGGTAGCCATGCACCGTGCAACCCACGTCCATCAGGATGACCGAACCTTCGCGCACGGTCTGCGGCTGCTTCGAACCGTGCGGATAGGCGCTGGCTTCGTTGAGCAGCACGAGCGCGAATCCCGGATCGCCGCCCAGGGCCGAGGTGGCGGCATCGGTCATCGCCATGATGTCGTCGGGGCGCATCCCGACGCGGACGTTGTCGTGGACATGACGCAGCGCGGCCAGCGTGACGTTGTTGGCCGCCTGCATCAGCGCCAGCTCGGCCGGCGACTTGATCAGGCGCACGGCCCTCACCAGCGCATCGCCGGGCACGACGCGATAGGCGCCGGCGCTCGCATCGCGCACGCCGTCGACGATGAACAACCGCGTGGTCGGTTCGAAGGCGATCGCACCGGAACTCACGCCGCGATCGCGCAATGCGCCAACGAGCCGGTCGAACGGGCTTTCGTGCTCGTTCCATGCGCGCACGTCGCCGCTCACGGCCAGGGTTTCGCGGATGGAAGGCTCCTCGAACGCAGGCGTCACGACGACGACATCGCCGCGCGCCGGGATCACCGCAGCGGTCGTACGTTCGGAGCGATGCCACTGGACGCCGGTGAAGTAATCCAGGCTCGATCCGGACTCCACGATCAACGCGCCGACGTCCTGCTCGACCATCAACCGCTGCAGCCTGGCGATCCGCGCCTGGCGCTCCTGGGCCGTGATGGGTTTGGCCCCGACGGTCAGCGACGTCAGGCCGCTCACGCCGGCAGGCGCTGCCAGGGCCGATCGGCCTGGCAGCATCAGTACGCCACCGGCGGCTACCGCTGCACTGAGGAAGTCGCGACGACGCATGGAGCCCCCGGTTGGCGAATGAAGGATGCTCCGCAGTATGAGGCCGAACGCGCCCCGTCCGCTTCCATGGCGGCCATCGGCCGGCCGGCGCTCACGTCAAGAACGGGGCAGATGCTTTGGAACCTTCGCCTTGAGGATCCGGATGAGTTCGGGATCCATGTATTCGTAATCGTCGGGAATCTCCAGGCAGACCACGCGGGCGCCGGAGATATGCGGTTTGAACCGGGCCGAAAGCTTGGAGCGATGCGCGCGCTCCATGACGAAGATGATGTCCGCCCACTGCAGCAACTCCGGCGTCACCGGATTTTCCGCATCGTGGTTCAAACCCGCCGACGAGGTCTCGATGCCCGGCCAATCGGCGAACACCTGCTCGGCGGTCGGGCTACGCAGGCGATTCTGACTGCAGATGAAGAGGACGTTGCGGGCCATCGTGCGTTTCGCGGTGGTGTGGAGCGCGATGCGGCATTGAGGCGCATCGCGGTGGCGGCCGAATGGTAGCGGACATTGGCGTTCGCGCGTCCGGACCCACTTTGCGCGTGACTTATTTTCGACCCGGCTGCACGACACCGGTCAGGCTGTTGGACGCCGGGTCCGTGGAAAACACGAATCGCGACTCGTACTGGCCCGCGCCGATCTGCCGGATGTCGCTGACGAAGCTGTAGCTCGGCGCACTCCTGCGATCCGCAAAGGCGTTGGACCACTCGCTGGCCGCGTCCTTCGACGACATCCGGACCGCGCCCATGCACACGCTCAGCCCGCAGGACAGGCCGGCAAGCTGTCCTTTTCCTTGCAGCGAGCGCGTGGCTTCCTGTACATACAAACGCGTCAGTTGCTGCGCTTCCGCGTCGCGCGATGACTCCCGCGCCAGTGCGTTGATGCTTTGGTCGAAGTGAGTCGATGCGATCAACGGCATCACCGTTTCCAGCGCGATCCCGTCCTGGCGCATCAGGCGCTGTTCGGTGGGAAGGTATCTGGATACTGGCTTGTTGGCCTCACCCTGCAACGTCGCGCCGTGCGCAGCCGGCGTTGCGTGGTCCGCGACTTCTACCTTTGGCGATCCGGTTTCGTCCACGTCATCATCCGCCATCGCCGCACCACCCGGAACCGGCGCCTGGGTGGCTTCGGCGGAGACGACGGCATCCCGCGATGCATCCTGATTCGCGCTCGTGCAGCCAGCCAGCATCAACAGCGCTACTGCGGTAATCGTCCACCTGTCCATACGCATGCGCTTCCATCCTCCTTGAAGTGAACGAAGCATCGACCAGCCAACGGGGCATCGATCCCCGCAATGCATTTATCGTCCGGCGCAGGCAGCGTCAATCCGAATCCTCATCCGAACGGACTCAGCAAAGTCGCAAGTCCGGGAGATCGCAGATTGCGCGCACGCGGACGCGTCCACTGGAGGACCGTACAGTCGACTCGTTCATCGGGGCAGCGCGTAGGGCGCAATACCATTGCGCCGCTTCAAAGCATCAAGTTTGGCGCGATGTCATTGCGGTCATTCCCGTTCTCCAGCCAGTCGAGCAGTACATCGGCCAGCGAAGCGGCCGCCTCGAGCGGTATCAGGTGCCCTGCTCCTTCGATGATTTCCAGTCGCGCGCCCGGAATCGCGCTGGCAAGTTCGCGGGCTTCATCGATCGACCGCAGCTGGTCCTGGCTTGCCGCCACGACCAGCGTGGGGCACGCGATTTCGCTCAAGGGCACGGCGGTTCGATCCAGCGCCGACTGCCAGACGAAGGCATCCGCACCTAGCCGCACGCTCATTGCGCGCACACGGTCCATCAGCGCCTGATCGTTCGCGTGATCGTGATTCAACGAACTTTGAATCGCCCGCCGGCTGAGCCCGGCGAACACGCCTGCAGGCGGCAGCAACGCGGCCGGACGTTCCGGCCGCGCGGATGTCGCCACCAGCGCCAGCGCCTCAACCAGCTGAGGGTATTCGGCCGCGAGCGCGCGGGCGATGTAGCCGCCCATCGAGAACCCCACGAGCACGACCGGTTCGGCGAGTTGCTCCGCCACGCCCCGCGCGACTTCACCCACCGTGCGACCGCGGGGAAGCGCGATGCGCCGCACCTTCCAATTGCGTGGAAGATGCGGCACGAAGTCGTCCCAGAGCGCATCGTCCAGCATGAAGCCGGGCAACAGCACGATGGTTTTCGTCGATGAGTTCAAGTTCGTGCCTGATGGTCAGCCGGCCCCGGGTGCCAGCTATCGTTCGAAAGCGGACAGTAGCATCGCTGACCGTACAGCTCCGATCGCCAGTGACCGGTATCGGCCAGAAGCGGACACACGGTCATTGGGTTATGGAGCGCCACTGCGTGTTGCGGATATTTCGAGCACGGTCAAGGTGCCTGGAGGCTTCGGGTAATTGAAGCGCACCGTGACCAGAACGCCTTGGTCCTCGGCACCCCGCAGCGTCGACGTTATCTCTACCGGTTCATCACCCCGTTCCAATCTGGCCAGTGCCTCATTCGCATTGCCCGAATCGAGGCATGCGATCGCGCGACGGGCATTTCTCTCGCCAAACTCCCACGATGTATTTGGACCCAAGTACGCGCACAGCGCACGACTGGAATCATCGCCCGAGTGGCGGCAATCGTGAGTCATCAGCGTGTTGCCATCGTCGCCACCCCAACCTCCACGGAGGGTCACGGCGCTGGTGTCGCCAGGTTGGGTAGAAGCTGCGAACCTGATGATCTCAGGGCACATGCCATCGACGACCTTTGTGCCCGTGATTGCGCACGACGGCACGGTAGGAAGCACGAAGAACAACACGAGGAAGAGGGAGAGTTTCATACCGCCGATAGCTCAACGGACGTCCGCTTTGGGTCGAAAGCGGACATTAGCATCGCCGCGGCGGCCTCTTCCGTCCCAACGTCCGCCATCGGCCAGGAGCGGACATCGGACGCCGAGATGTCACACGCCCGCTTGCTGCATCAAGCTCCATGCCGTCCTGACCGAGGACGACGGCGAGCCCTGCACAGACAGCCGGGCTCCGTTGCGTTTGAGCAACCTTTCGCTTCCCGCAGTCAAGCTCAAGCCCTTAGGAAAGCGCATCGTTGCGTGTTGCCAGGTCTACGCCGCCAACGACCACTGGGGTGCCGCTTGGTCGAACCACGCCTTACACCCCCTTGTTACGGTGCTGTTGCGCTCCATGAAGCGCTACGCCGTGCGGATTGCCCAGTGCCAGATTAGCGAAAGCGGCCTCAGCCACGACCTCGAGCTGGCCACTCTGACGCGCCGACTGGCGCACTTCGTCCGTCGCGTGAGTCGTTCGTGGAAGTGCATCAACGCCGTCAATGCGCACATCGCGAAGGAGGAGGACAACTTCAGCAGCGCACGAGAGTTCATCTACTACCTGGCAGGTCAGCACACCCGACTGTGTTTCCTGCGTATTGACCTGACCTTCCGAACCTCATCAAAGGACTTCAGCCACTCCGAAGCCGCCGACAAGGCGGTAAAGGACTTCCTCCGGTCGTTACGCAGCAAGGCTTGCAAGCGCAACCTCCTCCCCGGCTACCTGGGCTTCATCATCAAACGCGAAAACGGGATCTCCCGCGGCACGCATTTCCATCTTTTGGTGGTGTTGAATGGTGACCTGCAAGGCAAGAACAGTCACAGCGTCAATTACATCTCGGATGCCCTGTGCCACATGTGGCTGCAGCGCATCGGCCGGCATCGCGGCAGCGCCCATAACAGTTACAAGGATCGCCACTCGTGGCCCTTCAATGGCCTGGGGCGGCAGGACTTCCAGAGGATCGAATCCCTTGTAGGCCTCCGCTGCGCCTTGAACTACATCACCAAGCAAGACTGCGTCCTGAAGGTGAGCAACGACAAGATCAAAAACTTCTGGCGCACACCGACCCCCCGATGTGCGAGCAAGAAGCGCGGCCCCAAACGCAAGCGTCCGGACTACCTCGCGCTGCTGTATCGCATGCTTGGGGGTCGTCGCAGCCCATATCCGCCGGGTTTCGACCCCACGCCCTACGTGCTTGCCCACAAGCGTAGACGCGCTGCCTCCAAGCCGAAATACGGGGCTTGGGATACGGCTCCCATGGGTGACGACTTGCCGCACTAGGCAAACTGAGCTTAAGCACCATAAGCAAGAAGGCGTCTACTTGACGCCTTTCTCGTTGCGATCTCTTTTCTTGCGCAATCTTTCACGCTGGTCGACATCGATCACGGGTCGCCAGCCCATCTTGTTCTTCCGCTCACTCTTGGCCTTCTCGTCATTCCCCTCCACCCACATCTTGAGGTTTGACTCATCTTCATCATTCAGGCGCCGTCCGGCGATCAGATATGTCAAATCACCAACCTCCAATCCCGCGAACCCATTCACCATTAGCTTCTGCGCGAGAACGGTTATAGCTGAATCGGGCTCCTTTTCAACAAGATCAAACCAGTCGTCTGCGACTGCAAGAATCATGGCCAAGCCATCGCTGATGAAGCTGAACTCGCCACGCAATTGGTCGATCGCATCAAGATCAAACGCACCGCGCTCATCACCACCTTGATTACGATCAAGCGTCAACCGGACGAATTTCTCTGCCGTCCGAAGGCTCTTGTACCTATAAGTCTTCTTAGGGGCCTCGTCTGTTAGCCACGTCGCGATTCCTCGGTCGCCACCTTTGACCTCATCCAGCTCATTGCGCGTGTATGCCGCCTGAAACATCCAGTACAAGCCGGGCATGCGCTCCTCATGCCTGAAGGGGTATGCCACGCGCTTGATCGTCGGCAGACTCTCGTGCATCAACCGCGCAATGTCTGATGCATCCAGGAACAGGTCTTCCTTTTTAACCAATACTTGGGCACTGAACTCAAGTGAGTCGAGGCGCATTCCTGGCTCAGCGAATGCCCTTGCCTCTTCCCATTTGGCCTTGTCGATGACGAACGCCCTCTCGAACTCAGTCCTTACCAGGTCAGAGACGGCCGTTGTTTCTTTCGCTTCCTTGATCGGGCGGCCTCTTCGATCATGCCCTATCACGCGATGCTTTCGCGTCAGCGCCAATCCCCACCCCGCGAACCGCGGCGTCCTGCACGATCCGGAATGCGCAACCTCCTCAAGGGAAGCGTTGTCCATTCGTAGATAGGCAATACATTCAAGCAGCCCTTGGCGAGGCAGCTCAATGGCGTCCAATTCGTCAGCCGCCGCAGACACCCATGAAATCTGCTCCAGCTGCTTCCGCTGGAGTTCATCCATCGGTGGAAGTTTCTGCCGGAAGGAGTGCCAAACCAGGTGACGGGCTTGGTCTACTTTGAAGTAGACAGGCACATCCCGCTTCAGCAAGTAGGAAATTGGCGTTTGCCCTTTAGGCAGGAGCTTATCCAGCACGGCCATTGAAAATGGCAGCATCCGCCCTTCATTACTCACCACTTCCACCGGTCACCCCGAACGTCACTATGAACAACACTCTGACACGCATCACCGTCTACCAAGCCCAACTCGTCTATTAGGACATTGCGATAACCTCTCGACCCGCACCTACCGACCGAATTTCCAGAAGTTTGTTCTCTGCGGCCGCGTACGCCAACGACGTTTCCATGAGAAACGGATAGAGAAGCGGAAGTGCGCCCACACTCCCCATGGGGAGTGGTTTCCCTGCCGACCGTATCGCAGCTTCGATCAGCCAGCCGGTCAATGCGGTCCCGGCAACTGCTATCGACGGTTCCCGGACCAGTCGTCGACCGCTCTCCACCCGACGGATCGCGCCCCAGTCCGCTTGGGACTGAAGCACCATGTTGGTCATTCGATAGGTCCCTTCGCGCTCGCCATATCGTTCGCTCATGCGGCGATGAACCTCCGTCGTGGCGCAATCCCCCTGGATTGCTGTGAGACGGCCAACCGTCTCCGCAACATGCGCAAAGAACGGATATGTCGCGATGGAGACTCCCCAATGCAGCGTATTGACCGATGCGCCCGCCAGATACAGGGCCACGCCGCGGTTCGCAAAGTCGATCAGCTCATCGCGAGGTTCAAGCCAGAGCCGATTAAGGACGGTCCTTGTTTTCTTGATCGCGGCAGCACTCAATCCCTCGGACTCAAGCAGAGCGGTGACATCACCTGGCTCCGCTTTTCCCGCCCTGACATTGACCGCCATGGTTGCCCAGCCGCCCTTGATGAAGCGATCGAATCCGATCTTTGGCGCCGCCGAATTCATCCTACAAAACCTGCCTGCTTTACCTTAACAAAAGGAACGATCAGCTCTTCAACCGAGATTCCGCCATGGACCACCAACTGTTCGCCCTTGGTCACGAACGCTGATCGGGGGCCCGCGAACAAAGGCAAGAAGTCCGGCGGAAGTCCCGGCAACTGCATATTCACCGATCCTGGATACGCAGCAGCAGACTCCTCAAGCAACACCGCGCTACGGTACGTACGGACGCGTTCACCCCGAATTTCCGGCGCCACGCCCTGGTTGATTCTACCGCTGCCTACGGCATCGACGTTGCCATGGTCAGCGGTCACGTAAACGTGATACCCAAGCTCATGGAGACGTGTGAACAAGCGATCCACCACCCCTGTCTGACACCAAAGATTCAGCAAGTGAGCCACGCCACGTTTGCCCAACTGCGCGTCGTGAACAAGTTCGTCCACCATGTCCACGACAATCCCAGCCAACTTGATCGCCGGTGACGACAGGGTCGATGTCAGTTCATCCAGCTGATCGATGCGCTTGATTCCTTTTTGAAAGAACACTTCATTGGCACGCAGGCCTTGGTCGGCCCAGAAGCGGGACCACAGGCTCGGCTCCTGCGCCGTGGTTTCGATGGACGAGTCAAACTCCCTAGGCTTCAAGCCCGAGAAGATCGCCTGGCGCGATACGGATGTCAGTGTAGGAAGCCAAGCAAAACACGCTGCTTCGTCGAAGCTGACATTTGGAATGCCCGCAACTACGTGCTCGCGGATCCTCGCCCACTGATCGACGGCCAATCCGTCAAAGACAAGGAGCGCGATCTTGGCCTCGCCGGCATCTCTGCGCATTGCCAGGAAGCGTGGGATGTGGTGAACCATTACGGGCGCCTTCACCGCGGAGAGTGATGGCAGATCGGCATAGTGATAGCGAACCCATTCCTGCAGGCGGTGATCCGCGGAGGATTGAAGCGCTTCGACGTCTTGGCGGACGGACTCGAAACTTGCATTGTCCAACCCATGGAAACGCGAGAGCAGCTCACCCAATTTAGCGGCGTACAGAAACCAGTCGCGATGAGATGCATGCTCGCTGGGCATTTCGCCTCCGAGAGCTTTTAGGCCTTCCTCAACAAGTCCGCGCAGGTCAGCCTCGCTCTGAACCGCACCAACATGAAGTCTCCGCGGTAGTTCTGGTGGCAGCCCCTTTACGTGAACTGGATGCAGGGTTCCTTCCAGGAACATCGAGTCAACGGTCGACCAGATGCCAGGGTCGTCAAATGGGACTCGAATCGCTCCTGCGTACTCGTCAGAAAGTGGTTCGCCGATCCTCGCAACTGTTGCCCCCGCGCTCGCAAGATACTTGTACCAAGCATCCTGCAACACTCTTAGGACCAGCGTTCTGGACCCGAATAGGCTTGCAATCGGTAACCCCCGAAATGTATCGAGACGCACGAGTACTGCCTGCACGTGCGCTGCGAGTACAGCCGGCAGCTCATCCCCGTGGTAGTTGAGTCTCAGCAGCTCTCGCCACAGATCCTTGACATCCCCAATGAGGTGGGGGCTCAGCCTGAAGATGTGCGTGAGAACGAAGTTCTTGGTCTCAGCCTCACCAAGGACTTGAGCGGCGTGATTAGACTGGGCGTCGAACAACCGTTCGAGATGCTCCACACCGAGTTGGCGAACGACGCCAGGTGCGAGCTTCGGGAAGAGATCTGCCAGACTCAGGCGCACTATACGTCCCGATTGCAGGTAGTCCCACGGAAGTCGACTCGCATCATCGGACTTCAGGTGCAGGATCACTGCAGTCGCCGGGCCGATTCTTCCTTGACTCCACTCGGAGCGATAACGGCCATCCAGCTCTGCACGGAACGCGACCGAATCGTCGAACGAAAGCACATCGAAACCACGTTGACGCAACTCCGCGAGCAGACCTCCATCCAGCAGAACGTCGTCGGGATCCGTGACAATCCAGAGACGCGCCAACTCGGGCATGAAGTCCTTCAGTACCCGTTCGTGCCAGGCGCTCATCGCGTTTCTCCTGTGCCCACCCGCATCATGAGCACTGGATAAAGTTCCGAAACTACCGCATCGGCATCAGCGATCCTTGCCATCTCGGACGCGTGCTCCTGTTCCAGGCGTTTGCGACGGTACTCGCGGACGGCCGGAAGTCCGATGCGGCCAATGGCTTGGCTTCTGGCGTCAAAGGCCTGCTTCAGCCGCCCAAGCTCCTGCGACAAATGGTCCTTGTGCTCCTCCAGCATGGTCGCGAATAGCGACTCGCCTTGCGCTTCCGCAGCAGCCATCGCCGCCTTGTAGGCGGCGCCATCGGCGTCACGGGTCGTTTCCATCAATCTGACCTGAGCGGTAACGAGCAGGTCCCAGATGCGACGCGCGGTCGGAGCGAAACTGCGTCCGTTTCCAGCTACGAACACAGGCTGATATCGCCTGCGCCCACCGTTGGCCGACGACAGCCGAATTTCCCAGAGTGACCAGACGCCGTTGACCATAGGCGGCAGGCCTTCGACTTGGACCAGTGGCAGCGGCATACCCGGAACAAAGCGGGGCAGCTCACGGACGATTGCGCGCGCGCGCGCGTCCTCCATCGTGATCCATTCCAGCTCGGGATGCCGCTCGGCTGTTCGCCCATCGAAACACGCGTTCCGAGACTCGGTCCCATCCGCCCATCGGATCGTCCATTCGCTCTCCGTTTTGACCGCTGCGCCCCCCCGCGAAGGCAAGCCGTTGACGATCGCCCGTTCCAGCCAGAACTGCGCGGGGTGATCCCGCCACTTGCGGGCGTCGTCCGGCTTCAGATCATGCTGGTCAGCCAGCAGCTCGCTGTGCTCGCGCGATTTCGCCACCTGCTCGCGAACCTGTTCGACAACCTCAGCGCAGCCGCGCTCGATTGAATCGGGATCCTGGAGCCCTTTTGCGAACAGTCGTTCAAACATCTGTTCGGACTCTGCGGAGTCCATCACATCAGAAGCCTTGTCGACCCCGAATTCCTCGGCGATGACCGCCAACTTGTCTTCGAGCACTTCCCGGACCCGGTGCTCCACGGTGTCGTCGAGGACGAAGTTGAAGGCACGCACGACGTGCGGCTGCCCGATACGGTCAACGCGCCCGATGCGCTGCTCGAGGCGCATGGGGTTCCATGGCATGTCGAAGTTAACGATGACGTGGCAGAACTGCAGGTTCAGGCCCTCGCCGCCGGCATCGGTCGAGATCAGGATCCTTGCATTGCCGGCGAACTCACGCTGGGCGTGGGTGCGCGCATCCAGATCCATCGCCCCATTGAGTTGGACCACCGAAAAACCACGACTCCCCATGAAGCGGGTGAGCATGGCCTGGGTTGGCACGAACTCGGTGAACACCAACACCTTCAACGCCGGGTCGTTCTCCTCCTGCTGCAGCTTGTAGATCAGATCGACCAAGGATTCCGCCTTTGCGTCTGTGCCGGCGTTTTCGGTTTCCCGGGCCAGCTCCAGCAGCATGGCCACCTCGGCCTTTTCTTGCTCCCAGCCACCTGCCTGCACTGCAAGTTCCACTTGGGCCTGCCCATCCAGCTCTTCCCAATCGTCGAACTCAAGCTGGGGGGGCGGGGGAGCTTCCAGCACGCTCAGACGCTTTTCCAACGTGGTCCGGACGGCGGCGGTACTGGATGTAACCAGGCGCTGCATAAGGATCATCAGGAATCCGATGTGTCGCTGCTGGGCGATCAGCGCCTGGTTGTATCCGTGTCGGACGTAGTTGGTCACGGCTTCGTACAAGCGATGCTGAGCCGCATGCCGGCTCTGCCAGGCCACCGGAAACAGCCGAGTCATCCGCGGCTTGAACAGCGGTCGCCCTTCGGCGTCGATGGCCGCCCGCTTCTCGGTGCGGATGACAAACGGACGCACGCGATCCTGCTGTACGCTACTTTCGTCAGGAAATGAGTCTCGATCGATCAGCTGCATCAGTCGCATGAACTGATCGGTCTTGCCCTGATGCGGCGTGGCCGAAAGCAACAGCAGGTAGGGCGATGCCTCGGCAAGCGCCGCCCCCAGCTTGTAGCGGGCCACCTGTTCGGTGCTGCCGCCCATGCGGTGAGATTCGTCAATGATCACCAGATCCCATTGAGCGGACACCAAGTCCTCGAAGCGCTCCCGGTTGTAACTGGCGAGTTGCTCCACGCCCCAGCCGCGACGGCCTTCCAGCGGCTTCACCGAGTCGAGCGAGCAGATCACCTGGTCCTGAGCCCGCCAGAGGTTCTCCTCTTCGCTTCGCCATGGCCGGTAGGCGGCCAGCTGGGCCGGCTCGACGAAGTGGAAGGTTTCGCCAAAATGCAGGCGCATCTCTGCCTGCCACTGGCGCACCAGCCCCTTGGGTGCAACCACCAGAATGCGCCTTACCATGCCGCGCAACTTGAGTTCGCGCAGGATCAGGCCGGCCTCAATGGTTTTGCCCAGTCCTACTTCGTCAGCCAGTAGGTAGCGGACGCGTGGACGGCTCATGGCGCGGTTCAAGGCGTACAGCTGGTGCGGCAATGGCACTACGCTGGATTGCACCGGCGCCAGCAACAGGTTGTCCTCCATGGCATCCGCAAGTCTGGCGGCTGCTGCGGCGTGGAGAATGGACTCCTGCGTCGGCGCCCGATCGTCCAGGTCTGCAAGCTCATTGGGGCGGGCACGCAGCACGACGTCCTTAGTCGGCAACCACACGCTATAAGCCAATTCCCCCCAAGCGCGCTGCCGGTCTACGACACGACAGGGCGTGGCATGACGGACATGCCAGAGCCATTCCCCCGTGGCAGCCGCTGCATCGATCAAGCATCAACCTCAGTGCGAGTCAGGGCTTGGTCGTACCAGAGCAGCAGCTTCTCGTCTTCCTGTAGCGCTTCCTCTGGGATCTTCTGCGCCATCTTGATGATGCCCTGGTAGTCCTTGCGGCCCCACGCCGCCTTGAAGCCTGCGCGCAAAACCTCCAGACGGAATTCCTTCAACCTGCGTCCGGTGGCAGCCAGGTAAAGATCAAACTCCTTCAGCAATGCCTTCTCGCGCTTTTTTTCCAAATCTTGCGCCTTGTTGGGATCCGGCACGTACCAGCGATCTTGTGCCCTGGCCTTCAAGCGCTGGTCGGATTTTTCGAGTCCGCGCAGCTCCTTGAAGTTCGTGGAAAGGTAGCTGTGGATCTGACTTGGCACGTCCTCTGCGCCGTCGTAGCGGAGGAAGTTGGCTTCGAGCAGCGCCGAAAGCTCGGGGCGGGTTTCGTGCTTCTTCCAGCCCGCGCCCAACTGCTTGATGAATTCCGGGTGGATATCCTGGTAGGTCGAAGGCCGCGCCTTGAGGAAATCCGCCGCCCAGTCGATGGCACTGCGCTCGTCGGAGACAAACAGCTCCATCTGCGGCGCTTGCGCGTTCTGAGCGCGCTTCTTGTCGTATTCGGTCACCTGCTCCGGTAGGAAGACCATGCCGTCGCGCTCGGGGAAACGAGCACGTAAGCCGGAGAGGAATTCGTCGGTAGACAGGGGCACGGGGGCGTCGTGGCGCACGAACCACGCGACCATGCGGTCATAGATGCGGCGCGGATCGCGTTCGACGATGAACTCCAGTTCGGCGTTCTTGATCTTGGTGACGGAGAGATTCCGCAAATGCGTCTGCACGAAGTCCCACGCCGATTCCACCGTTGCGCCGATTCTCTTGAAGCGGTCCTCTAACCCGCCATTAGGCTTGTAGGCGGAAATCACCAAGTCCTGCTTCACGGCGGTGGTGGATGTCACTTGCCGGTAGCTACCCTGCACCTTGTCCAACGCCGTCACTTCTGCTACCACGAAGCCCGCCTGCTGCAAAGCGACTTGAATGGCGTTCCACACTGACGCCTTGCTGTTGGAGAACACCACCGTCATCCAGCGACCGGGCTTCAACACGCGCTGGTACTCGGCAAAGCAGCGCTGCATCAGGTGCTGGTATTCAGGCAACGCCTTGTGCTTGAACTTGTCGATGATGGCTTCGGGTGTGGCGTCGGTAGTGACGCCGTGCCAGGCCTCGACCAAAAAGTTAAGGTCGGCGTAGTAGATGTTCTCGCCGAACGGCGGATCGGTGAAGATGTAATCGATGCTGCTATCGGCCAACGGCAAACGTGCTGCCGTACCGGTGTTGATAGCTGCACCCGCCGGCTGAGTTCGGTAATCCCGGAACGCCTTGATGAGTCGATCTAGCTTGCCGCCAAGGTTGTACCAAGGGCTGCATTCGGCGTGTTGCGAAGCGACGTAATAGACGCCATTCAACTGACGATTGACTTGCGATCCGCCGGGTCGGCCTTGCTGGATTGGCTGGTATCGATTAAGAACGGACAAGCCCCAAATCGCCTGCTCGACCATGAAAAGCAGGAACGTGCGAGTCCGCGCATCCGGATGCGCTTGCGCCCTCGCCCACAAGGCGCCCATCGCCTGTGCGGCGCGGGGCAGGTAGAAATGATGCACATGCGTGAAGCCCTTTGGGGCAATTCGCGAGCCGTGGTACATGTCTTCGATGGGGAAGCGGCTGGTCGGTACGGATGCGGGCAGCAACAAGGTTTCAATCTTCGCCAGCGTTTCCATATCCGCCGCATCTGGCGTTTTCTCATAGCGCGTCTTTCCGACCACGTAAACAATGATCGATGGCGTGAACTTCACCCGCTGCCATGATTGCCCGGTGGCCGGATCGGTGCGCGTTTCCAGCACACGCTCCAGCCTGTCCTTGTTCAGTTCCACGCCGCAGTGAGGGCACGGGAACACGTCGCGCACGCGCTTGCTTTCTTCTTCCAACGCCTCGTCGAGAAAGTTCACCGTGCCCGCGCATTCCGGGCAACTGAACACCTCACTCCACACCGTGTATTCGATGCGCCCCTTGGTCTTGCCATCGCTGTGAAGGGTTGCATACATCCAGCCGACGTCCTGCTCTACGGCCTTTAGAAGTTGCTTGCCCGCCTTGGCAAAGGCATCCACATCGAAGGGAATGTTGTAGTTCGCACCGATGAAGGTGGCAGCGGGCGACAGGTCGTTGAGCACCGCGCGACGCGCCCCCCACTGCGGTGCTTCGCGACCTACCTTCTTCCACGCCCGTTCCAGTTCAAACCGGTAGCTTGGGGGAGCGGTACCGCACCACTGCGCGGCCACGCCGGCCATACCCGAGCCGGCAAAGCCGTCCAGCACCACGTCGCCCGGCTGGGTGTAGTGCAGGATGGACGGCACGATGGCCAGGTGCGGCACCTTCGTGTGGTAGCTGTGCGCCTTGTAGATGGCGTCGGTCTTTCCCACGCTCACATCAATCGCCAGAGGCTCACGGCTGTATTTCACCGACGAGTCATAGGGCTTGCCGTAGTGCTCCACGAACTCTGCCAGCCACGGGTTCGGACAGGCGGTGTAGTACGGCGGATCGGACATCGCCAGGATGGCCGCATCCGTACCGTGCGGAAAACCTTCCTGCTTGCGGAACGCCGGCTCTTGCAGCTGGTCGGCCAAGAGCTTGAGGTAGTGCGCGCGCCGTGCGTCGTCGCTCTCAAAGGTCTGGCCGAGGCATTCGACCGGGCCGGCGGCCGCGCTAGTATGGAAAAAGTCGCTCATTGATTTTCCGCTGTGGGTTCGGTTCGGCCTGCAACCTGCTGTTGCTCGTGCAGCAGTTTGAGCTTCACGCCAGTTTGGGTGAGCACGTAACGCTGGTTCGGCGACGTAGGCTTGTCGGGCACGGTCATTTGTAGGATGCCGCCCGACAGCAAGGGCTCCAAATGCTGGCGTTTGAAGAAGGCGCGCTGCTTCAGGCCGATGTGATCGAGCAGTTCAGTGGCGGAGCGCGGTGCGTCGGTGAAACCGACGATCTGCCACTGGATAGCCGTCAACTGCACAAGCCACTGCACAAGCTGCGGCTGCCCGGAACCAGCTTGTACAGTGGTCTGATCAGCGGCTTGTGCAGTGCTGTCGGCGACCGCACCGCCGTCGGCAAGTTGTTGATTTTCATGAGCCTGATCAGCAAGCTGAAATCGCGGGCGCAAGTGCTCGGCCAGGCTGAACAGGTTGCCGGTTTCGCCGTCCCCCACCACCAGGGCTTGTACGATGAGCCGCTTTACGACTTGGCGGGCGTCCGCGCCGGACAGACCGGTGAGCGCCCTCACGTCGGTCAGGTCGACCTGACCCTTGTGGGTCACGTAGGCGAAAACGTCGGCTTCGTGCTCCGACAGGCGCACGCCCAGGCTAGCCTGCGCCAAGAGCTGCGCTTCCGTGAGCAGCCTTTCTTTGAGCAGAGTCAGGCGGAAAGATTTCTCGGCCTTGTCATTGTCGATGACAGGCGGCAAGTTGCCCAGTTGCCGCGAGCTCGCGTAGATGGCTCCGACGCCCGAACCTGCTTGGTCGGAAAGGCCGATGCGGCGGAACAGGGCCACGATACTTGGATTGCGCACCGGCTTTTCGCCCGGATCAAGAAGCTGCTCGCGCGGCGCGAACGCATCGCCGGGGTTGAAGAACTCGGATTGGTCCCGAAAAAGCAGGATCGTGGGCCAACGGGTCTGCTCGCCGAAGTCCTGATGTATCAGCAGGTTGATCGCCGCTTCGCGGAAAGAGATGTAATCGGGTGGATCGTCTGCGCGATGCAGCGTGCCCGGATCGACCGCGAATGGATGTTCAGAATGCCGCGTGTAAAAACCGACCATCGACTGCCACGTTTTCAGAAGGTTCTCCTCTGCAACAGGCGTCATCCGATCGGCCCATCTCACCTGTGAGGAATAGGCAGTTTTGGGTTCACGATAGACCCGGAAATCGACAACTGGGCGCGACAGGATTTGACGAACAGCGGCATCTGTACCGAAGACCAAGATGCCAGCGCGCGTCGGGATCAATTTGTGCTGCTTGTCGACGACGCACGCCATCTGACGCAAAAAATTGGTGTCTGAAAGCTGCTCGTAGCGACCAGGATTGCGCTCAGTGTGACGCTGCCGATACCAGCGAACCGTGGCTTCGTCGAAGCAATTCTCGACACTGAGGTCCGGCAACGGCTCGTTGTCGTAACGGGTGTCGGACGCATCGCGAATGAAACGCAGCAGTTCGTCATTCGTGCAAGTGTCATCACGGCCACCGCGGCGGATGTAGGCTTTGCGCGGGTTGTGGTCCAGAAACACGGGCTTCTCGTTGCGTTTTGCCTCGGGCACGTAGAAGGCCAGAACCGCACCTTCATCCAACGCGTGTACCTTGCCATCAATAGGCAGCAGCACATTGATCTTGTTCGTGTCCCGCACCCAGCCGAGGAAATCGGCTTGCACCTTGTCGGCATTGGTGACGCCGGTGATAGCGAACGTGCCGTTGGTCTCCTTGACGCCGAACACCAAGTGCCCGCCGGTCGTGTTCGCGAAGGCGCTGACGGTTTCCAGCGAACTCTTCGGGGCAGCCCACTTCGCTTCCTTGAGTTCCATGTCGCTCCATTCGATCGACTGGAGGCGCGCGAGCAATTCGTCTCTGGTCATCGCGTTACTCAATTACGAACCTCAGCTTCGTCGCGTCCTTGCCCCGGCAACGGTCGTTGATGAGGGCTTCAAACCGCTTTCGGAGGTCATCCGGTGTAGCCGGCGAGCCACCCGCGAGCAGCGCGTCGCGAATCTCATCGCGGGACACGCCAATCTTCTCCAGGCCACTGAGGGCCTCCTGAACGGCACCGACAAACTCGGGCGTGACTGATTCCGGCAGCGCCCTGCTGGCCAGGAACGACCTAACCAACTTGCCGTCGCTGGGCTTGAGCAGCTCCAGATTGGCCTGGATGATCGGATCCTCCAGGTTGTCCAGCAGGGTTTGCTGCCAACTGGCCAAAAGCCGGTCCAGCTCCTCGTCCAGAGATGCCAGTACATTCGCCGCCGGCAGCATGTCGCGTTGCTCGTTGGCCGGCTGGAACCGGCAGTGCGGGCAGACCGGTGACGCGGCCAGTTCCGCTTCAATCAGCGACGCGCAGCTCTTGAGCTTGTCCAGTTTTTCCTCGAAGGCAGCGAGCTGCCCGGTGGGCATCAGGGCGATGCCGACCAGACTGCGGAGCGCAATGAGTCGCGCATCCTTTCGCAGTGCGTTCTTCGTCCTGTCCTCAGAAACGCCAAGGCGCGCCTTGCTGTGGCTAGCGATGTAAGCGGTGAGGTATTCCTTCTTCAGTTGATGCAGCGACTGCCGGTACTCGGCGCTGCGCTGGATGTCCTTGTCAGCCGCTAGTTTGTCGAGCATGGACTTGCGCGTGGCTTGCGCCTTTTCCACCCACGCGTGCTCGGGCGGCAGCACCGTCTCGGCGTGCGACAGATAGGACGCCGTGCTGCCCAGCTCAGCGACCAGCTCCATCAGACGCTCAGCGCTGGAGAGCACGGCGAGGTTCTGCTTCTGGGCCTCAATGTCCTCGGCGGTGATCCGTAGGTTCTTGAGCTTGCCAACGGTGTTGTAGGGCTGCAGGCTTTCAGTGAATGTCTTCAGCCCATCTAGGCGACTGCGCCAGCTGGCAAGCTCTTCTTCTCGCACCAATGGTTGGCCCCAGAAGCTCAGGCGTCCCGCCATATCGGTCGTCGCATGGAGCAGACGGCGGACCAAGGCGCTAACTGACTCCTGCAGCTGTTTGACCGGCTCGTCCTGACCCTGCGTGGCCAGCTGCGCGAGACCGGGATTTAGCCCCAACGTCTCGAAAAGGCTGCGCAACAGGGCGACGTTGATTTCCTTGGGGGCTTCTACGTGTCGGAAGGCCTTGAGGTCATCCAGCGGGCGTTCGATCAACAGGTTGAGCTTGCCCGAGTCAATCTTGTCGCCAACAACGGCCAGGACAACGTCACCCGAGTAGACCAGCGCGGCCAGCACCGATACGAGCAGATCCGGCTCAAGGCGGAAGGTGTCGGGCGCGAAGTACTCGACATCGGTGGGGCCGGTAAGAAGCTCATTGCGATTGAGGACCTGTCCTGCTCCCTTTGCAGCGAGGCGGGCCAGCACCGCCTGCGCGAACTTGGATCCAGCTGTTTCTATCCGGTCTCCGTTCAGTAGTTCCAAGGCGTCCAAGACCGCTGTGGCGTCGTGCGTCCGTGTGCCGCCCGCCAATGTCTTCAGCGCATTGCCCACCATCTGTCTACGGTTGGCTTCGGTTACAAGCTTGGAGAAAGTCGGGTATTGCGGCGCCTGATTTTTGAAATGCGGATCCAGCACCAGCCCCGAACTGACATTGACGACGTCTCGGAAGTTGATGCGGTCGTCAGGCCCCAAATGGGCGCGATCACGCAGTGCGACGCCCTTGACCCACGCCTGCAGCGACTTGGTCTGCCCTTGATACGTGACCTCGAACGCGGTCATCTGCTTTTCCTGCAGCCACCTGCTCATGTCGCGCAGAGCGGTCTTGGCCTTGTCCAGATAGACGCCCTTGGCGCCGCCGCTGGCAGTCGAAGCGAGCTCCATGGCGCCCGCATAGAACGCGAGGTGGCGCTTCATGTCGTCGTCCAGGCCTTTCAGCCGGAAGAAGACTTCATCCGGCTTGTTCTCATCGCGAAACCGTGGCGGGTTGAACGGCTGGATGAAGTAGACATAGAAGTCGCGCTCCGGCTGGGCCGTCGGGCGATCGTTCGGCGCCCCAAAGAACAGGTAGCCGTTGCGCTCGACTCGCTTGTCCTGCCATTCGATCTGGTACTGCCAGATCTGGTGCCCGGTGACATAACTTGCGTCGTCCGACTGCTCCATTAGCTGTTTAATCGCACCAAAATAGGCACGGTCCAACGCTTCTTCGTCGAGGGAAGCTGCACGCTTTTCGATCTGGGCGTCGTAGTCGACATCTTTCTTGAGGTCGAGGTAGTACTGTTCGGTGTCGGGCGCCTTGGAGATGAACTGACCGTTGACGGTCTTCAGAGTCTCGCGCAGCGTGGTCTGGACCATGGACAACAGGTCCGTGGCCGGCTCACCCCCCATGTCCTCGATCCCCGGTTGGTAGAGGCACAGCGTGTCGCGCAGCTCTTCGGCGGTCGGGCCAACTGGCACATAGATGTCACCGCCGGTGGTCAGACGATGCACCGAGAGGCCGTTGATGATGCGCAAGGCCATGGACCGATACTGGGGCCGGGTGAAGGCACTGCTGATGCGGGCCTCGAGGACATCCGACACCTTGAGAACTGGCCCGATATTCGGATCCGAGCGCAGAACCTGGTTGCTCTTGACGGTCTCCCAGAACTTGTCGTACCCGATCAGGCCGGGGCGATCCTCCGGCACTTCGTCATTGATGATGGTCTGGATCTGATCGCGCAGGGTGACCAGCGCGCCGCGCTTCTCCGTGAACACCAGCCGCTCAAATGTGCCCAGATAGTCGGGATGCACCGGGAAAAGCCGGACGTATTCGTCCAGGCGCTCGTTCATGCTGCCGTAGAACTTGGCAAACTTCGTGAGGTAGCGGCGAATCTTGTCCTGCTGGTCTGCGGTCTTTTTGAGGAGACGCTCCGCCACGACGAAGCTCACGTCCTGCCGGGCCAGCAATACCTGGGTGAAGCGGTCCTTGACGCGGCGCAGACTGTCGGAGACGTGCTCGAAACGACTGCTGTCGAAAACCTGTTCCTGCACGCCCGCTACGAAGCGGAAGTGCAAATGCTTGGTCACTTCGCCAATCTCACGCAGGAATGACAGGTCCAGAACCAGGTCGTGGTCCTTGCGCGAACGCAGGTAGTCGAGCAGCTCGTCCACGACCAGCAATACACCATGCTTCGGATGGATCTCCTCGAAGGCGGCCATCATCTGCTCCAGGGCGGTCTTGTTATTGACCACCTGGTCCGCCGGCGGGAACGTGTAGCTGACGCCGCTCTTCTCAAGGAATGTTTCCAGTTCCTTGGTGACGATGTCACGCAGCGACATCTGACTGGAGATTTCGATGCGGTGGACTTTGAACTTGCCGGCAATTGCCTCGGCGGCTTTTGCCACCTTGGGATGGCGTATCGCAGGCAGGTACGCGGCGTCCTCCGCGACCAGCGAGAGCACGGACATCAAGTGCGACTTACCCGTGCCGTAGTTGCCGACGACCAGCACACCCATGTGGTCGACGGCTTCATCGAACGACAACTGGGGAATCATGCTGCCCGCCAGCCGGTTGGCCATCTCATCGGAAATGACATAGGTGGCGACGAGCTTCTTTGCCTCGTCCGGCCGGTTGGCATCGAGCAATTGAATAACTGATTCAATTGCCTCGAACTGGATCAAATCCCCGTAGCGCATGCCCTTCCCCTGTCAAATCTCAAAAATGATCGCGCCGTCGGCAGCGTGATCCTGATGTTCCGGATGCCCCAGCGTCGCGTAGGTCAGGCGTCCATTGCGCCACTCGCCAGGCCAGGCTGCGACCACAGGTCGCGCTAGCGATTGGCGTTTAAGTAAGTCCAACGCATTGACCTTGAGCGAAGTGTCGAACAACAGCTCAATACCGTCGATCAACAAGGGTCCGTTGGGCGAGTGCGACTGTGCGACTGCGCGCAGGAGACTTCCCGTCTGCAAATGCCGCTCTCGCTGCGGAAGCTCTGCGAGAGCGCTGGCCAATGCGACGCCAAGGTTCAGTGGGGCCGCAGGTTGCCCCGCTTGCAGAGCACCCAGCAATCCCGTCCTCCCTTCCTGCGTTCCACCAACCAGGAGAATGAGCTTGTGTTGCAGTTGCTCGACGTCGAGCAGTCGCTGTTGCAGGTTGTCCAGCACGACCGTCCCCTTCATTGCGAAGTAGACCGGTCAGCGTTGTTGGACGGCGTCTCAGCCACTGCGGCGTCCGGGACATAGCCCACCAATTCCTCGATGCGGCAATCGAAGTAGGCGCAAAGACGATCGAAGTTCTCGGACCGCACGCTAGCCCCGTGCTGGTTGAGCATCTTGGACAGGGTGTTCCGGGTGATTCCGGTCGCCTGTGCCAGCTCCTGTACGGTCACGCGTCGCCGCTCACGGAACTCCTTGTCGGCGATCAATTCCTTGAGCTTGTAGCGGAGCATCGGGCGACCTGTTGCGCTGGAACCTGCATCTTTGCCCAAAAAATTGACGATCGCAAGCTGCTCGTGTTCGCGACAGGTGGGTACTTCGACCTAAGTGCCCGGCGCAGAAGAAAAAGTGAACGGCCCCGCCCGGATGGGGAGCCCTAGGCTCCCCATCCGGCTACTCCTGCTGACGGCGCGACGTGGTCCGGCGGCCGCGACCCAGGACCGACAAACGCCCTACACCCAACCGTGCTCGGCCATAGCGAAGCTTATGGAGCCGCCCACGATGACGTGGTCTAGCAAGCGCACGTCTACGATGGCCAAGGCCTGCTTCAGGCGAATGGTCACCGCCCGGTCGGCGGCAGAGGGTTCGACGTCGCCTGAGGGATGGTTGTGCGCCACGATGACCGCAGCGGCGTTGCGTAAGAGCGCTTGTCTTACCAACTCACGTGGATGGACCTCGGCGCCGTCGAGCGTGCCGTGGAAGAGCTCGATAAACTCGATCAGGCGGTGCCGGGTATCGAGGAAGGCGGCAGCAAACACCTCCCGCTCTAAGCCTGCCAACTTGTCGCGGAAGTACGCACGGGACATAGAGGGATCCTTAAACGACGCTCCGCGTTGCACCCGCTGGTCGATGACCTGGCGTGCAGCCTCCATGATCTGATCCGCCGTTGCTGGTCGATATCGCGAACGACGGCTCCGGACATATAGGGGACTCTCGATATCCCGGCCGGACGGCGTGAGTCGAGCCCCCTGCACAGCATGAAGGGCGCCGCAGCGCCCCTTGTCTTCTTCGTTCATGGGAACGGCCATTAGGCGGAGCCAATCGGGGCGAAAGGCCGGTCCGACGACTCACTTGCTTGGGAGGCCGATTGGTTGCCGTCTTGGCCCGCTCGCATGTCCGCTGAAGCGTCACCCAGCCATCCCGGTTCTGCACCTGGCTGGTCAACGTGAACTGATCGTCCTTCTCCGGCAGACGCTTGCCATTGCGCTCTACGACTCGCCCGATGGAGATCCGCCCGACCACGGGCGGCGTGATCACAAGACCTTTCAGCATGTCGCACTCCTTTCAGTGGTGTCAGTTTGTCGGGACAGCAGGAACCGGCGCGAGCCAGACGTGGTCACGGTGTAACGGGCTGCAATATCGGGATGGGCAACGGCCAACGCCTTCGTATCGAGGCGGCTTCCGTCCTTGGCTCGCTTGAAGGTGACCACGCCATTGGCAAAGACCGCCTTGGAGGCATCGGCCATTGCTTGCTGGATGACCTGCTTCAGACCCTCGGCGTTACGCTGCTTGGCGGCGATCTCCTGATCCAGATCCGCCAGTGCATCGAACACATTGCCCAGCTCCGCATTGCCGGTGAAATCCAGCGTCGTGTCGTTACCCTGGTACAGGTGGCGGAGGGCTCTCGCTGCGGACTCACTTCCGTCCGCAGGTGGAGGGGTGTCTGTTACGACGTACTCCCAGAACTGGGACTCCAGCACCACCAGCCGCGAGATGACCTCTTCATCTCTTTCTATCCGGTACACCTCCAGCTTCTGGCCGCACAGCAGGACGGCTACATCCGCCGCTCCCTTGCCCGTTACGGCAAGCTGGTGCTGAACCTGGAGCTGGACGTATTCAGGTACGCCGTCCTTCCAGAGCCGCGAGCCAAACTCCCCAGCGGTCTTGCACTCCAGGATCTGAACATCCGCGCTTCCCACGACCTCACGGTCGATATTGGCCAGCATGAAAGGGAACGTCGGATGCTGCAGCACGGCGTTAACCTTCCGCACCTTGTGATCCGTCTGCTGCTGGTATGCGACAGCGACATAGGGCTCCAACAACGTGCCCCAGAAGCGCGGATCGTCCATGCCCTGATGGTCATCGTTGGCTGCTGCCCTTCCGGTCTTCTCGAGCCACAGCTCCAGTCGGCTCTTGTACGGGCTCATGCCGACTGCAGCCGCGGCGTCCGAGCTGCCGATGCCTCCCTTGCGAACCTCCAGCCACTGCCTCCGATCGAGCGTGCGCGTGTCCGCCAGCCGCAATGCTGCCTGCTTCTTCATCTCGCATCTCCCAAAGAAAAAGCCCGGCCGAGTGGCCGGGCGTTATGTCGTATGCATCGACTGGAACTTAGGCGACCAGCTTCATCGCCTCATCCCAGGCCCGTTGCTTGAGCTGGGCTCCTTGCCCGAACCAAGCCGCGTCTCGACGGTGATCGTCGCTTCGAGCGCGACGATGGTGATCCACGTACTCGGTCACGCTATTGAGCAAGCCCCACGCAGTGCCGCGGCTGGAAGCCATCAGCGCCCCCCGACCGCCGCCCTCGTACAGCGACCGGACAGTGGCCAGCGCCTGTTCGTTGACGACCGTGGCCTTGTTGTCCTGCGCCTGGTAGGTCAACACGCGACGCAGCAAAGCTTCCACCGAATCCGGATCGACCGGACGCTCAACTAACGCCTTCATGCGCGCCACGAAGCCATCCCACGAGGACACGGCGATGCCAAGTTGGCGCTTGACTGCGTCCGGGTCGAACTGGCTACGGTGCGGCACCTTGATGGCGCTGCTGGTGTTACCCAGGGCGATGGCGAGGGTGTTGTTGCAGACCACTCGCACCGACGTGAACTGGGCCGTGGTCGCCAGCGTGCCGTCGCAAGCGGTCGCAAGCAGCAGATAGCCATCCACCTTGTCCCGGCCCTTAAGGCTCGCGCTCTGGCCGGTCTTGGCCAGCGCCCAGAACTTGCGGCCTTCGCGCAGCACGCCGGCCGTCTCCAGTTCGAAACCATTGCACGCAGTCAGGTCGCGGTAGAACTCCAGGATCTCGCCCGGCTGCACGAGCTGAAAGCGTTTTGACACCACCGACAAAGGAGCCTTGGTATCCGAGCGGTACAGCACCTTCTGCTCGGGGAACGCATTGATGACTCCGACGTTGTTGCTGCCCGTGACATAGCGGACTTCCGCTTCCTCGATCTGCCAGTCCATGCCCGCCTGCTTCTTCCAAACGTCAATGGGCTGCTGCGGCGCCAACGGGTTGCCCAAGCCATGCCACGGGCGATCGCCGGTGTAGGCCATCGTTTCGACCAAGTGCATTTCGTTTCCTCATTGTTGGCGGCATAAACGCACAAGGCCCGGGCGCAATGCCGGGCCTTGGATGAGATGCCAGAAGTGGATTGGATCAGGGTCCGCGGGGGACGCATGTCGCGCATTTGACAATGCTGACCAGAACAGCGGCGGCCACAACCAAAACGCAGTAGATCGCGTCGAACTTGTCTCTCGTCACATCAGATCACCCGGTTAGGACGCGTCGAGCGGAGCGTCTAATCGCGAAGCGGTACTCCACCGGCTTCAGGTGGGTGGTATAGGTTTGAAGTTCCTTTCAATCTTTCCGAGTCATGATCAGGACATCTGTTGCACGGACTGGATCCGGCCGATAGCGGACGATCTCCGGGATACCAAGTCGACTGGAGAAACAGCAAAGAAACTCTTTCGCATGACAGCCGAAAGGCAGGATTTTCCGAGTCCGACCGTTTTATTAACCCGCGTATGATCGACACATCGCAGCCGTAGTTGAGTCCGACAGCCCATGCCTTCGCCTATCCTCGCCTTGCAAGGAAACATCGTCCACGCCTTCGAGAACCCGAATGGCAGTGCGGTTGAACAGCTTCGACGTGCGGTCAACGAAGGCAAGCTCTCGCACGAGCTGGAGTTGGACTTCGCGCCGGGAGTTCCACGCGCTCCCAAGATCGTCCAGCCGCCGGATGGCCTGCCAATACTTGTGCTGCAGGTTGCCCACCTGGAACTCGTGTGGGCCTTCATTTATGGCTGGATGGTTGTTTACGAGTGGGGCGTTCAGCGCCCCATGTTAAACGGCATCTTCGACGGCCGCATTTACTTCGATACTCCCTTTAAGGAGCGCGCAGCGCGCCTACTGGATTGGGCGGCGAGCCTGAAAGAGGGATACAGCGAATGGCCGGCCGGACTACCTTCCCCGGAGCACCAGCAAGACGAGGAAGAACTGTCCGTCAGCCTAAAGGTGAATGCGGTGTTCCAGCAGGCGATCGCGTTCTACCTGTTCCATGAGTTCGCGCATACCCAGCAAGGACACCTCAACTTCATGACGGCGGAAGCGGATGCAGAAGTTCACCCCCAAAGCGTCCTTGAGATGGAGAAGGAAGCCGATGACTTTGCTTATCGCGTCATGGTGTCGCCCGACGATGAGGAAGATGCGCTCACCACCAAAGCCTGGCCAATCTTGGCTGCGGTGCTGTCGTCGTTCTATCTTATTCATGGACCGCAAGGAGTTTACCAAGAGCGGCACCCGCACCTGCACCTTCGGGTCTCCCACTTGCTGGCCAAACTCAACTTTCCGGCGGGTAGGAACCAGGACTACTACCACTACCTCAGCTCTACCGTGCTGAAACTCAGCATGGAAGGCCCACTCGTTCGGGTTCGTTCCGAAACGGTTGACGAGGGGCAGCCTCAGATATTCGATACTGCGATCGACTCGCTGGACGCACAGCTCGAGTTGCTGGACCGCCACGTAGAAGAAATCAGGGCGACGATTAACTGAGTGTTACGACGGATTGTCGTCAACAAGGGGTGCGCTTGAAATCGACCATCATCACGAACACGGATGCGCTGTTCGCGGCTCTACAGGCTCTTGTTCGCACATCGTCCACTGTGGACCTGTGCGTGGCTTGGGCAACCTCAAGCAATGGCCAGGGGCGGCACTGGAAAGAGTTGGACCTAGGCAAGGTACGCCGTGCCGTAATCGGCACCGCCTTTGCGCAGACCGAACCGGCCGCACTCGAGGAACTGGGAAAGAAGCCTGACCGGCTCCGTCTGATGATCAACTCCGACGGCACCTTCCACCCGAAGGTGATCCTGGGTCGGATTGGGGACAAGCTCTGTGCCATCGTTGGCTCCGCGAATTTCACGACGGCCGCCTACACCAGCAATACCGAGTTGTCTGTCTTGCTGGAAGGCACAATCCACGATCCCGGCTTACAGGCAATCGATGCCTACATCGAAGAGCAATGGAAGCGCGGCACCGAACTCACCGATGAGTGGCTGGCCGAATACGTTCTGACCTGGCAAGCCGCAAGGCGGCAACGGATCGTCGTTCCGATGGCAAGACTGGAAGTCGGGTCGGTGACCGACCTGGAAATGCCGTGGAGTACCTACGTCGAAGTTCTGAGGAAACAGGAAGGCCGAAAGCTGGCTAACGGGAGTCGGATCAGCGTTACCGGTACCTCCCCTTCCTATGCGGAGGAACTCAGGCTCGTCAACGCCGCCTTCCGCCGAGAACCCCGGTTCGAGAAACTAACCAAGGACGAACGCAATCTTTTGATGGGTGTCGGCAGGTCCTCCAGCGGGTTCCTAGGCTCGATGAAGCCCGCCGGTTACGCCAGAGGCATCGTCAATCAAAGCCCTGAGCTAGTCGGCCAGGTCCTGGATCGTCTTCCCCTCGAAGGCACGGTCACGCTTTCGGATGCGGCCGACCTACTCGACGAACTGACTCAGCTCAAAGGCGTGAAGATCGGCGTGGCCACGCGCTTTTTTGCCGTCAAACGACCTGACCTGTTCGTGTCGGTGAACAACGGCAGCAACCCCCAACTGGCGAAGCTTTTGGGTGGCAGGGAGATCACTAACATCAAACAGTACATCGCTCTCCTCCGTGACGTCTGGGCAACGGAGTGGCACCGCTCGAAACGGCCGGCGGACGCCCGAGAAGCAGGGCTCTGGGAGTGCCGAGCCGCGCTGTTGGACGCCGCGCTCTATGAGTCAGTTTGATCAAGAGCTACCAATCACTTCCTGAGCATGTAACACGTCAACAGTGCCGCAGGGGCAGGTAAGAAGACTCTGCGCTAACCGTGGATGGTCCGATGAGCGCCAGGCTGCGCTGGATAGCGTCCAGGGAAGATCAAATGGCGTCGCCGCTGTCGGTGAATAGAACTCGGATGCCCTGAAGCTCACACGCCGTTGCGGAGAAAGTCCGCTGCTGGGTCGTTAGTTGTTACCGCGAAGTGCTTCAAGCAAATCTCGCCTCTTGCTCCTCCAGCTCACCTTCATAGCGCAGCAGCAGCTCTTGAAGCACGTAGGCGGAGCCAACGGCATTCATATACCGGCCAGTGATGGGAAAGTCCCTAAAGAGATGCAACGGGTCAGCTACCATCGCCCCCTTGACGATCGAGCCCGCAAGCGCATGCGTCTCCTGTGCAATGAAGAGTGCCAGCTGCGCCGTGACATAGGTCAGCGCCCCAAAGGACAAGAAGTGCACTTCCTCCTTATCCGTCAGTGACGGCGCAAACGCACTCATGAGCGACGACTGGCGTCCGCCGTGCGTTGGTTCGGAGAACATCTTCTTGGCTTCGCGGTGCCTGTCCACCAGCGACTCGGACCGCTCCTCTTCTATACCACACGCCAGAAGATACTGACGCACCTTGTCGTACACCTTCCCGTACCCAATGTGCTTGTTCCAGAACTCATTTGAATCGTGGTTCGTGGCAAATGCTTCGCATGTTTCAGCACTCAGCGCCAGCGTCATGGCGATCTCGATGTCCTCAATAAACGTACGCGCCAACACTCGCGCGGTCATATCCTGACCGATAGCTAGCAGGTCGCGTATCGAGATTACATCGCGCTTGAGCTTCGAGACCGTCACCGCGAAACCTGCGAGGTTGGTGCTAAGCGGAAACTCGTACAGATAGCGTTCGAACTGCACGAAAAACTGAATGCTCTCGTCCAGCAGGACAAACCAAGGCTGCAGGTGCGCATCGATGCGCTTGGCTAGACGTTCACGTGTGACCTGAAGTTCGGCCGCGACATTGATACGTCCGCAGTCGGCCGGCATGGCGGCCGCAAGCTGCAATCGGTTCGCCTGCTCGACCAACCCCTGCACAACGGATGCTTCTATCCTCATCGAAAAGCGCTCCTATCCGGCTCGCCGGATAGGAGCGACCTTCTTGGCGTCTTCGCGAAGTTGATCAAGATAGTTGGCCCACGCCTGCATCATCTTTTTTCGCTCCGCCAAATGTGCGGTTCGATTGTATGCGCGACCCAGCGGATCCCTGACCGCATGGGCCAGCTGATGCTCGATGAAATCCGGCCGAAAGCCCAGCACTTCATCCAGCACGGTTCGCGCCATCGCGCGAAATCCGTGCCCGGTGATGGTGTCGCCATTGAAGCCAAGGTAGCGCAGCGCGGCGTTGATGGTGTTTTCGCTCATCGGCCGCTTTGCACTCCGGACGCCAGGGAAGACAAATTCACTCCGCCGCGTGATCGGGCATAGATCCTCCAGGATTTCCACTGCCTGGGACGACAACGGCACGATGTGCGGCGTTCCGGTTTTGCTGGCAGTGAAGCGCCACTCCGCTTCGTTCAGATTGATGTCATTCCATCGCGCCTTCCGTAATTCACCAGGCCGCACGAACAGCATGGGAGCCAGCTTCAAAGCCGCCACGGTTACGGGCGACCCTTGATAGGAGTACATAGCTCGAAGTAGATCACCGATCTTTGCGGGGTCTGTCACGCTAGCGAAGTGCTTGACCTGCGGTTGCTCAAGCGCGCCCGCCAGATCGTTGGCGGGGTTGCTCTCCGCCCGACCCGTCGCGATGGCATAGCGAAAGACACGCCCAGCGAACGACCGAGCGCGATGTGCCGTTTCGACCACGCCCCGCCTTTCCAGCTTCCGCAGTGACGCCAGCAGTAGCGGCGCGGTTACCTCGGTGATCGGCATTCCACTGATTACCGCCATGTCCTTCTCAATCAACCGGCGCTCGCGCTTCACCGACCCAGCGCTCAGCCCTTCCTTCGCACGCTTGGCCAGTAGCTCGACGGCGATGGCGCCGAACGTTGTCTCCGCCTGCTCGATCTTTGCGGCCCGTTCGATCCTGGCGGCGTTCGCTGGATTACCCCCGCCCTTTACCAGAGCACGCAGGCGGTCTCGTTCCGCACGCGCATCGGCCAGCCCCATGGCGGGGTACTCCGCCATCGTGATGATGCTCGGCTTGCCGGCGTAGCGGTATCGATACCGCCAAGCCTTGGCGCCACTCGGGCGCACCTCGATACAAAGACCGTTGGCGTCAGCGATGCGATAAGCCGTCTCGCGCGGCTTGAGTGTCCGGATCTTGGCGTCGGTGAGCATGTGAGTCAGCCATTTGTGAGTCAGCAACTCCACGCTGACCCTGTGACTCACAGCCTGACTCACTTCTTGTTCGGATTCAACTGGACGACCCCGGATGTACGCACACAAAGAAACCCCGACTTTTGCGGGGTTTTTGGTCGAAGCTGGATCAACTTGGACAAAGTTGGACGCTTATGTGGTGGGCCCACCAGGATTCGAACCTGGAACCAAGGGATTATGAGTCCCCTGCTCTAACCGTTGAGCTATAGGCCCGTGGGCTGCGGAGTTTA
>Ga0055531_10000467_pt1 | contig 37426 bp, 41 predicted proteins | sample AraplaCvi_mCL_r2_FD_55008 | JGI IMG/M metagenome (GOLD analysis project Ga0055531, IMG submission 55008) | Arabidopsis root microbial communities from North Carolina, USA - plate scrape MF_Cvi_mCL_r2 | ecosystem: Host-associated > Plants > Roots > Endosphere | place: USA: North Carolina...
CCCATCACCCTGGCGATCGACATTGCGCGTAGCGACGACGCCGGCACCCAGCAGTTACTTACCGAGGCCTACACGAACGGCATGCTTCGCGGACGCAAGCTCGGCGTTGTTCGAAGACTGCTGCAAAGGCGAGCGCGCGGGGGAAAGGCCCCGAAGCCGGGAAGCTCAGGGCCGCACATCCGCGGTCGGGTTCTCAAGGCTGAGCAGCTTAAGCGCGTCTACGAGCGGGAAGTCGAGAAGCAGCAGCTGCTTGTAAAGAAGGCGGACATTACGCAGGCGCGCCTCATGTTCCTGATCAGGGCGCTGAAGGATCTTCGCTCCGACCGGCACTTCTCACAGCTACTGAAGAGCGAGGGTATGGAGACTCTGCCCAAGGTCCTTGCCGAGCGGATGCTGGGGCAATCGCCATGAGACAGCAGCACACGCCGCCTCGAGATGCCCGGTTTGAGCTCAAAAGTCGCATCATCTCAATCAGCGCGATTCGGTCTCTCAGACCGCCCAGTTCGCACGTGAAGCAGACCCAGAAGTACCGACAGATTGCTGCATCGGTTCAAGCGGTTGGACTTGTCGAGCTCCCGGTTGTGGTGCCTGCTGCGGACGCGCAGAACACATACTACTTACTCGACGGGCAGCTCCGGATCGAGGCGCTACGGGACCTTGGCGCTACAGAGGTCGAGTGCATTATCTCGCTTGACGACGAGGCGTACACATTCAACAAGAGGATCAGCCGCCTTGCGGCCGTACAGGAACATCACATGATCGCTCGCGCCGTGGAGCGAGGTGTACCCGAGGAGCGGATTGCGGCGGCGCTCAATCTCAGCGTGTCGACGATCAGGCAACGATTCCGAATGCTCGACGGCATCTGCCCGGAAGCCGAATCTCTGCTCTCCGATAAACCTTGTCCAATGGCTGTCTTCAATGTTCTCAAGCGAATGAAGCCTCTGCGCCAGATCCAGGCGGCGGAACTGCTCGTCGGTCAAAACAACTACTCTTCTGCTTTTGCCAAATCCATACTCGCGGCCACTCACCAGGAACAACTCGTCGCTCCCAAGGCGGGTGATCAGGATCGAGACGGAGCCAGAGAGCAGATTGCCCGACTGGAGAGAGAGCTGGAGGCTACTCAGAAGCGCACACGCTTCGTGGAGGACACGTATGGAGACGACAACCTCTGCCTCACTGTCGCTCAAACGTACTTGAATCGGCTACTAGCCAGGCCACAACTGGTCCAATGGTTGTCCGCCAATCATGCAGACTATCTTGTGGAGTTCCAGTCGATCGCTGGGCTGACCTCACTTTCGCCGCAGGTGAACACGCGGGGCGAACGGTAGTTGCAAGCGCACGTTGGCTGTGGAGGTTGCGCCCACGCGCAATGAGCCATCACGCCGGCTCAGGAATTCGATAGCCGAATTGCCGAGACTGCTGCCTTGGCGGCCAGGAATTCCTCCGCGAGCTTGCGCCAAACCGCCGCCTCCTCTTCATTTGGTGCATGCACCTCACAGATCGTGCCGAGGACCAGCCCGAGGGGGAGCTCCGCCAGTTCTGCAAGCTTCATGCAGGTCATCGGACTGGGGTTGCTTTTGCCGTGTCGCCAGTTCGACACAGCGGGCGATCCGACGTGAAGAGCCTCCACCAGCTCCCTGTCCGACCTCATGCCGTGTCGGGCGCGCGCCACGTCCAAGAAGTCGTTAATACACGACTGTTCTTCCGCAATTGGCTTAACTCGCATGGCAGATATGCCCGGCTAAGGTTGGACATTTACTGAAGGAAAAGATGCGCTCGACGGCTCGCAATATCGCGTATGACGGAACGGAACGCATTGGCAGCAGGAGACTCGTCGTCACGCGAACGAAGCATCTCAAGGACCTCAGCCTCGTACGCGTCAAGCTGGTGAAGCGTCATTTGAGCGATCGCACGGGAGAGGCAGTTTGTGAGTGCTCCGAAAAGCGCCAGCATGGATTCGCCTTCGTCGGGCATGGGTTCCCCCGTCATCTAAGACTCAATCGAAAGGACAAGTGACGGACGCTTCGCCTTCACTTCTCCATCGAAGAACTGCTCGCATGTGATTACGTTGTCATTGCGGCCGGTCACGGTCTCCCTTAATGCTGGAGCGCTAACCGCCGCAAAGTCACTCGCCATCTTCGCAAGATCGAATGCTCTTTCGAGTCCGCTCCGCCTCTGCGTCACGTAGTACTCTGCATGGAGGCAGGTCGCCGGTAAACACGATGAGCTCCTGGCCGGCGCGGTCAAGCAAGCGCACAGACCAAAGTCGCCTGTTCTCCTGCAGCAGTTTCACGAGGATCCGCCGTTCGGCATCCGAAATGTCGCACTCACCGAGCATCGTCCACCGCGGCGGTGGTGTTGGCCCGAGCTGGAGATGCCTAAGGGCGTTCGGGTCGTAGCCTTGGCGAGCCCGCTCAGGCGGAAATGGCACGACTGTTCCCATACGCGCTTGCTCCGAGGATGCCAACCTCCATTTTACTCGTGTTCTCGAAAGCATGAAGTGTGCGCGCTCTGAAAGCGTAAGTTAACCGGCCTTTCCGATGTGATCGGTGCTCGTAATGCAGGTATGCACGCGCTTCATCTAGATCGCACCCGGGGCCAGGGAGATATCAGATCCTTGCTCGATGCCCTAGACAGAGTTCGATGACGGATGCCGTTGTGCAGCAACGAGGATCATATGCGGGTTGGGGTCGACGGTCTGTGCTTGGTCGGGAGATCCCGACGCTTTCCGAGCAACTGCAGCAAGGCCAAAAGTGGTGCTAAGTTCTGCGTACCGGCGGAGACGCGCAGGATCGCATTCTGATGAGAGGGGCCGGCTGGCGGCCGGCTTGTCGTTGTAAGGAGGTTGTACCCAACCAGGGAGGATTCACATGTCAGGTTCAGGGGGTGGTGGTTTTGGTGGCGGTAGCTACGGCGAGCCCGTGGCTTGTGATCGGTTGATCATCGATACGGCGGTTTCTTCGCCGAAGGAGCCGGTGATCAAGCGTCTCAACGTGGGCGACTTTTTGAGCGTCGTCCTGGAGGAGCAGTTCGGGACCACCGTGGTGGCCCTGTATCTCGACCGCGATAAGGCGGGCGGAATTACGTCCGCGAGCACGAATCGGCTCCGCGAATGTATCCAGGCGGGTACGACGTACTTCGCGACCGTCACGTCCATCACGGACGGACAGGTTCAGGTGCGAATCAAGCCGGTCAAGCGCTGAGCGCCAAGGAAGGGCAACCATGCTGACAGTGGTAGGCGGTGTATACCGCGAGCGTTGCATGCGTCCCCATTGGGACGAAATCTATGGATCAGCCGGCCGTGCCGCCAGCGCAATCGCGCGCTTGGGCGGCAAAGTCGAACTCCATGCGTACTTGGACCCGCTGGCGCAGGAAGTAATTGCGGCCCGCAAGGGGTTTGAAGGCTTCGAGGCTGCGGGGGTCGCGACGCCCGAGGGTGTCTGCTTCTACTATGCGCACGGTTTGATTCATCCGGGTTTCCGGCTGCCGAAGAGCGGGCTCGCGCCGCTGCAGGTCGAGGCGGAGAAGGTGCTCAGGTACGGCATGCTCGAGAGCACTGCCGTGGTCCGTGCGGACCACGCCGTCTTCGACCCGCAAAATGTCGATGGCCCAGAGTCATTTCACGCGAATGGCTCGACGGCGGAACACCTCGCACTCGTACTAAACCGGTATGAGGCCCACGCACTCCTCGGCGAGCAAGGCCTGGCGCCGGATGTCCTGGCAGCGCACCTGGCCGAGCGGGAGCATGCAGAGGTCGTGATCATCAAGATGGGCCCGCAGGGGGCCATGGTGTGGCATGCCGGTGTGGCCTGCCGCATTCCCGCGTACGAAACCCCGCGCGTGTGGAAGATCGGCTCCGGCGACCAGTTCGCCGCGAACTTCGCATACGCATGGATGGAACAAGGCCTCGATCCGGTTGAAGCGGCTGATCGCGCCTCACGCGCAACGGCGTACTACTGCCAGCACGCTGGGCTCCCGACCGCTGCGGAGCTGGACGCCTACGATCCGCGCCCGATCGTCGTCTCCGAACGCTTTGCCGCCGGTTATCGACCGCAGGTGTATCTGGCGGGGCCGTTCTTTACTTTGGGCCAGCTCTGGGTCGTCGAACAGGCCCGTAATTGCTTGCGCGACATGGGCATGCGTGTGTTCTCGCCGTATCACGACGTGGGGCCAGGTCCGGCGGAGGAAGTTGTTCCTGATGACATCGACGGGATCCGCGACTGCGACCTGATGCTCGCCATCGTGGATGGCAAGGATGTAGGCACGGTGTTCGAAGTCGGATACGCCCATCGTGATGGGAAGCCGGTCGTGGTCTACGTCGAGAACGAGCAGCCGGAAGACTGCAAGATGATGGTGGGCACGGGCTGTTTCATGCGCGACGACTTCGTCAGTGCGATCTATCAGACCGTCTGGGTGGGTGCGTCACTATGAAAACCGGCCTGCTCTTGTCGGGCGGGATGGACTCGCTGTCGCTGGCCTGGTGGAAGCGTCCGGACGTCGCCTACACCGTCGATTACGGGCAGTTGGCAGCGTCCGCGGAGATCGCCGCGTCTGCGGCGATCTGCCGTGCCCTTTCGATTCCCCACGAGGTACTGCGCTTCGATGCGCGGTCTTTGGGCTCCGGAGACATGGCTGGCGTCTCGCCTGACGCGCACGCACCCGCCAGCGATTGGTGGCCCTACCGTAACCAGCTGCTGGTCACGCTGGTGGCGATGAGGGCGGTGGCCTGTGGCGTCAAACGCCTATGGCTGGGCACCGTTCAATCGGACGGGTTGCATCGGGACGGCACGATCGAGTTCGTCGATTCGATTAGCCGCCTGATCGTGTATCAGGAAGGCGGCCTCGTCGTGGAGGCGCCTGCGATCGGAATGCGCACCGCGGATCTGGTCCGTGCATCGGGCGTCCCGCGTTCCGTGCTGGCTTGGGCCCACAGCTGCCACAAGGCGGATGTGCCGTGCTGTAACTGCCGCGGATGTAACAAGTACGCCGAGGTCCTACAGGAGCTGGATGCCGATGTGGAAGTCGCTGGGTAATCCGATCCCGCGCGAGACGCCGGAGCCGTACGCGCCCATGATCTGGTCGAAGGGGACGACTATTCCCTTGCCGGCGGTTGGGGACATCGAGCTTGGTTCGATGGCGTCGGCGCTGGATGCCCGGATCACCAGGCGTTCGTTTAACCAGGTGTCGCAGCAGCAGATCAGCGCGCTCCTATGGCACACGGCTAGAACGCTGCAGACGGCCGCGTCACCACTGGGGTTTCCGATAGAGCACAGGCCTGTGCCGTCCGCTGGTGCAATCCACCCCATCCACATCCTGGTGCAAACAGATCGGACGCAGGGATGGGCCAGGTACTGCTCGCAGCACCACAGCCTGCAAAGCGTGCCTGATGCCGATTTGCTCGTGCGTCCGCTCGTCGAACTCTGCGAGGTGATCGTCTCGCGCGAGGAAGGTGCGCTGATCTTGTTTGCCGCGGAGCCCGGCAAGACCGCGTCGAAATACGAGAGTGCGGACAGCCTGGTGTGGCGCGATGCCGGGGTGCTTCAAGGGCACATGGCGCTGGTCGCCGCGGCGCTGGGCTTGAACTTCTGTCTGCTGGGCGTGACGGGCGAACCTTGGATCGCCGATTTATCCGAGAAGCGCCAGTTGCGGGGAGTCGGAGCTGCGATTCTTGGCTCGCGGCCGTGACGGCGCGTGGCGCTCCTTGAACTTGCCTTCCGGCAGCGCCTCGAGAACGTTCGCCACTGAGCTCGGTGAGGCCATCATCTCCCACCAGATCACCGCATCAAGCTCGGAAGCTCGGACGCCCAAGGCTCTGGAGAAGCTAAGGAACTGCTGCTCGAGCTCGAGGTAATCACGCTCGACAGTGAGTTGGTCGTCCAGGAATTTCGCAAAGACGCCGGCACGAAGGATGTGGATATCGAGAATGGCCACGTCATCCGCATCGAGCCAGTTACGCGCGACCCACGACGCGGTCTTGAAGCCCACGCCCGGAATCCGAGTCAGCCAATCGCGCAGTGCGCGTCCTGAATGCTGGGGACTGGATTCCTCAGCCAATTGCTTAAGAGCTGCCGCCAGGTAGCGCGCTTTTTGTCCCGCAAAGCGGTAGCGGATGCTGCGGCCATCCAGGTTGATGGGCTCCGAGAGCCATTCGCGCAGCGTGAGTTCGTCGGGCGGGTTGGCCTCGAATGCCCCCTTCGCCTTCAGGTGCTCGAACGCCAAGAGGCCAACGCAGGCCGGTATCCCATGTCCGCCCAGCAGGCATGCCCCCACTTCTTCGCGCAGCGTCTGCCCAAGCTTGTACTTGATCGACCGCGCTTCGATGCGCCTGGCCATCACCTGATACGCCCAATAGGCCGGCGTAGGAAACGCTTCAACCAGCCCCCAACGAACGCCCGGAATCACTTCGGCGTCCGGCGGTGGCAAATCCACGCTGACGGCCATCGATTCGAGCATCACGTAGGCGCGTTGCATGACCTCTCCAGTCGGCTCTATAGGTCCCGGTGAAGACCGCGGACGCTGGAACTGCTGTCCTCTTACACCGCAAAAGCAAAACGGGGCGAGAAGATGCGAAGCAAGCCGCAGCTTGCTGAAGTCGTATTATGCCGTACTCTATGTTGATATGCCAAATAAGCCGCAGCAAACTCACCCGCTTATGGCGCGGCTCCCGGCTGCGTTGGGGGCGCGCATGGATGCGTTAGGACACACGCAGAAAGACGTTGAGGCGGCTACCGGAGTGCATCAGTCTCAGGTCAGCCGCGCACTTAGCGGTGACAGGAAGCGGCTGACCGCCGCCATGGTTCGCCTATGCCGATATGCTGCTATTGACGAGAGGGGCGCTAAGAAAGAGGAGCAAGACCTGCAAGTTTTGCTCGCGAAGCTGACCTCTTTGGGGCCGGCCGCCGAGGAGTGTGTGCGCGGCGTCTTGCGCAGCTTGGAGCCGCTTTTGGTGAACTCCTCGCAGCGGACGACGCGAAAATCCTGATGGTGAGCTCAGTCAGGAAACTTCGGAACCAGGGACGCTCGCCACAAGGCGAGCGTTTATGCGCTGAGCGCGCCTTTCGCCCCTATCGGTCATTGCGTTGTTGAAGCGGGCCAATGAGCAATCCCCACAAGAGTTCCGCGGCGCCCTCCTGGGACAGTTTCTCCCGCTCCCGTCCGAACGACGACATGCCCATGCTCCTCAGGAACAGCATCTGATCGTCGGCGTCCACCGAGAGAGACTCGTTGGAGGAGTTGTCGCTGGTGGTCTCGCCTTGGAGATAGTTGATGCCGCCGAGCATACTGCCTAGGTAGACGGTGGCTCGGCCCACGTCCTTCCCGTCCTTATAGATGGTCGCGAAGAAGCGGTTCGCATCGACACGGCGGAACGAGCCCTCGTAACCACGGTTCCGGGATGCGAGCTCGGCCAACGAGTTCTCAAAGTAGCGCGCGACGTACTCGAAGGTTTCGGCCTTGAAGTCGTCCTTGTCCTTTTGGCTGAAGCTTTTCGCCAAGCGCAGGTTGCTGGACCGCGGCCCTAGTGCCGACGAAGCGGGCGTTGCTGCGGCGGGAGTAGGCATCACGGCGACCGCGGCCTTCGGAGGCGATTTCGTCCTCGACGTCAGCCGGCCTGCCGCATCCCGCACAGCCCTGGCGACTTGGAGAAAGGCCTCATCGCGGTCCGGCCATTGCATCACTGGCTTTCCGTCCCGCGGGGTCGCGAGAAGCTTGCCGAAGGGCGCGTGCTGCCATTCGCACGCCCGCAGGATCACGGGAATGACAATAGCCTCGCCCGCCTCGTGCCGCTCAAGGGCTCTCGTCATTTCGACGCTGTAGCAGTATTCCGACGCGATGAAGTCCGGGCTGACTAACAGGAGGATGATGTCATCGGCGTTGATGTGCTCATCGATCGCGCGGTCAATGTTCTGCCCGGCGCCGATACGCCGGTCGTGCCACGTCTCGATCACGCCTTGCCGCTTCAGCATGGCCAACTGGGTTTCCAGCTGGTCGCGCAAGCCTTCGTCGAAATGAGAGTACGAGAAGAAGACGGTCGGCATGAGAAACTCCGGTGGCCCGCGGTAGACATACCAATGGCCTAATTCTAGCCAAGACGAAAATGCGCGCGGGAGCCGTTCAGCACCGCGGCGGCCAGCGATACTCGGGGCTAGGCGCTCTTTTCGTATAGCACCAGAAAGTACTTCAGCTCCGTCATCCGCTCCTTGCGTGACGGAATCTCCCCACTGTGCGGTTTTGACAGTAAATTGTCACCAGATGCAACCTCTCAGCTGGCAGATGGAAGGGCACAGGGGATCAAGATGAAGCTCGTCGCAGTGATGTTGTCCAGCTTCCGGTGCTTCATCGCACCGATCCGGATTGAACTTGCGAACCTGACGACGTTTGTCGGGCGCAACGACATTGGTAAGTCGAGAATCCTCGAAGCGCTGGAAACCTTCTTCAACAGCGACATCGTAGCGATCGTCGCGCAGGACGCCAATGTCTAGGACGCAACAGGGGGAACACTATGAAAGGAATTGAATCGCAAAATTCTCGTGCCGCGCAGGTTGACACGGAAGATCTGCTGCGCCGGATCGGGTCCGGAAATGCTTTGCTTTTCGTGGGGGCAGGCTTCGCTTTCGGTGCGAAGAATGTCAAGGGCGAAGATTCGCCAGATGCCGCCGGACTCGCTAACGCAATAGGAAGCCTCGGCGGATTCAACGGCGAGGGCGATCTCAGATATGCCTCCGATCGGTTTATCAAGACAAATGACGCTGCCGCGCTTGTCCGATTCCTGATCGAACGATTTACGCTCGTGGATGAGGGGCCACTGCGCGGGCATATCTCAGCAGCGGGCTGGCGAAGGATCTACACGACAAACTACGATCTACTCATCGAGAAGTCGGCGGAAAGCGCCGGTCGACTAATCAAGACGGTTGATATCAACTCGCCTGTTAACGAGTACTGGCTGCAGAACGACATCTGCGTGCATATCAATGGGTCGGTACGTACGGTTTCAGTTGAATCGCTCAACACTAGCTTTAAGCTTTCAAACTCATCGTACCTTTCCGCGCAGTCGTTCCAGAACTCGGACTGGCATTTTCCTTTCAAAAAAGATCTCGAGCAGTGTTCCGCAATCGTTTTCGTTGGCTATTCGCTATACGATATCGAGATTCAAAAACTACTCTATGACTCCCCTGAATTTCGCGAGAAAACCTACTTCGTAACCCGGGTTGGGGAGTCGGAGAGGAATACCTTCACGCTTGGCACGTACGGCCAGGTCCTCCCTATCGGTATGGACGCCTTTGCGTCACTCCTCGACTCGTCACTGGCAAAGCACCGGCGGACAATCGAAGAAACAGGGGTGAGGTCACTGATAAAGCACGCGCCGTCACGATGTGAGTGGTCGGCGCGCGACAAAGATGTCGACAAACTTTTGATGTACGGTGACATTCCTGACGTGGCGTTCGATGCCGCGCTATCCATGGACAAAGGGGCGCCGATCCTTGTCGTGCGCGAACTCCTCGCTAGCGCTCGCAAGCTGATTACGAGTCGGCGCAATCTGGTGGTCATCGCAGACTTCGGTAACGGCAAGTCAATGTTCTTGCGAGAACTAAAGGCCCAGATCGCGCTTGAGGGAGCTGACATCTACTCGGTGGATGGAGACGACCAGGCCAACTTCGCAGACCTTGAGCTCATCTCCAAAGCGCAATCACCTACCTATCTCTTCATTGACAACTATGAGACTCAGCTGGAATTAGTACAGGCATTCGGCGCGTTGGCTCCAGCGAATGTCCATCTGATCCTGTCCGCACGAACCAACGTTAACGAGCGCTTCCGATCACGACTTACAGACACTGATCTTGAGTTCGGCGAAATTGCTGTTGACCAGCTGTCGGACATGGATGTCGCAAGCTTGATCCACATCTTTGACAATGCCGGTCTATGGGGCGCGAATGCGAGCCTCAGTTTGCAGGCGAAGACTCGAATCATCGAGGATGACCACGGGCGGCAGCTTTCACTAGCGCTCCTCAGCATTCTTGAATCGCCGCAGATGCTTGCGCGAGTTGAAGGACTGGTGAAACCCTTAATCACCCATCGAGACTATCGCGACACCGTATTCGCCATCTCTCTGCTGGAGACATTGAATGCGCCCCTAAACACCAGCTTGATCTCAGAGGTGGCGATGAACGATGAAATTTACTCACCAGCGCTGAGAGCGAGCTCGGAGTTTCAGCAACTGTTCCGCGTCAAAGATGGCCGTATATCGGCGAAGTCCAGCCTCTTTGCAATCAGCCTAATTCGCAATCAGTTTCAGCCCACGTACATTGTCGACCAGTTGCTCAAGATTGCAGGCAAGTTCGACGGAAGGGAGGTCATGCCGGAGGCCAGCAGAATCTTCAAAGACCTTCTGCGATTTTCAATCGTTGAAAGGGTTCTCCCGGAGAAGAATAAGAAGACTAATCTGCTCAGATACTACGAGGAGCTCAAGCGAAAGGTCCCGTGGTTGGTGAAGAATCCCCACTTCTGGCTTCAGTACGCGATGACCCAGATCCAGTTCGAGGAATATGCCAAGGCTCAGAAGTTCCTAGACCAAGCCTATGCGCTCGCGAAGACGCGGTTGAATTACCACACCGTCCAGATCGACACCCAGCAAGCCCGAATGTGGCTGGAGCAATCCGCGAAGAGCGAGGCGAACGGAGTTGGATATGAGTTGTTCGAGAAGGCAAACGGGATCCTGAAGGGCGTTCCCAACGATCTCCACAAGTTCTGGCAGTTGCGGCGCTACAGGGACGTGTACGACCGACAGTTCGAAAGATTTACGAAGGCACAGAAGGCCTACTTCGAGCAGGCTTGCAAGAACTGCGCGGCAGACATATCACGAGCACTCAATAGCGGCTCCCTACCATTCACGGAAGTACAGCGAGCCGAGACAATTCGGGACGGCCTTCTGGAAGTTGTTGGGAAGATCGGAGCTGCGCGGAAGACGTAGTGAGCCGCCGGCGTCGATGAGTGTCCGGGACAGCGCGACCGCTCTCGCTCTAGTTTGGATGAATGTCCAAGCTGGCGGGGCGCCAATCGGGAAGACGCCGCGCCTTTACCTTAGATCTTGTCGCAGAGCGACTGAGCATTTGGAGTCAATGAGTGGCGCGATTAGACACGAATTAGGAAGGCCGACAGATCCACGCCATGAGAGAACGGCGTTTACGGACCCGACAGGGGGGGCTCAGTTGCACCCCTCTTTAGATCAGTTGCATTGACTTCGCCAATTCACAGTCTTGAAGTACGACAGATCGGTGATGCTGACCTCGTATAGGAGGATCAGGTCGTCCCTACCTTGAGAAGTGGTCATATGGCCCCTCTATCACCTAGCGGCCCTTGCCTGGGCAGCGGCAAGCGTAGCTTAGGTGAGACCGTAGGCGGCCCGACGCTGCCCTAGCGACGCAACCCGGGAACCTTCGCGCGACGACGCTCCTGCCGCGTTTAGTCCAAGGTTCGCTTGACGTCCGTTTCGGGTCGAGGCTGAAATTAGCACCATCCATGCGCGCATCCGGCCAGCTTCTATCGCCTCGTGCGCTGTATATGGGCGCGATGGTAGATTCTTTAAGTGAGAGCTAGGCGCGCGAGAGATCAGCCGTCACAACATTGCGGCATCAGTATCCCAAGCGTCACTGGTCACGATTCGAGCATCACGCACGCGTTGCGCGAGCCCTTGCACCGTGTCCGCATTGAACCCCACGAAGAATCGCACCGGGGCGGTTTCACGCGCGCCTAGAGTGAAATCGAACCGTACTGCGCGCGCGTGCCCAGATGGCAGCGTCACCACTACGTTACACAACTCATCCACCGCACCAGGCGCCAGTTCGACTCCGTCCTTCGCCACAATACTAAAGCCAGGAAGGCTGCCGCGCCGCAAGACGTATGCGTCTCCGTGTACGACCTGCACTTCGGCCGTGGCGCCATACGCAGCTAGATCGCCCATCCAGCCTGACAGAAATAGTTTGCCCGCCAGCACCGCACCAAAGTTTCCCGCTGCTACGCCGAAGGAGATGGAGATTGCGTCGCGGCGTTCGTTGAAGTGAATGAAATACGAGAGCAGGTTGGGACGTATTACAGCTTGCGGAGCTCGCCCGAACATACCCGCAAGCACACCGTGTGGAACGATGCCGAACGAGGATCCAGACCTGAGGTGGTACTGATTCCCCCGCGTTGCACGGATTGGCCCAATGAGTGAGGCAGGGATATGCACCGCAACGTAGCCGCCGGGACCGGCCTGCTCGAGTATGTGCAGAACTCGGACATTAGGTAGCGAGGGAACTGACTCGCCCGATATCGCTGCTTCAATTAGCGTTCTGAACCCAGCTGCATCGGCCACCGGAGCCTTCTCCGCGGTTTCGCGCTGTGTCCCCGCATCGCGGCGAGCACTAACGCCCCATAGAAGCACTCCCCCCTCGGAGTTCGCGAACCCGGATAGCGCTTTCGACAGGTTTTCACGATCATTCCTTTGCAGGCTCGCGTCACCAGCGCCAGTCACCGCTCGTTTAAAGTCGAGAAATAGGCTCTCCGGTTCGGCATCGGCGAGTAGAAGCTCGAGGGCGGCGAGGCCGCTCGCTTCCAGTCGTTCGAATAACTCCTGCGCTCTATTCATTAGGCTAGACCTCGTTCACGGCTCAAGCCAAGAGCGCCTCGTCGTTGATAAGGAGCTTAGTGCGCGCAACCGCGCCCGCAACTTCCAAGTAAAGCCCAAAAATCGCCGGCGAGACCTCAAGAGAGTGGGACCCATCGGCGCTCGGCACACTACGACTCTGCCGCCAGGATTGAACCATCCTAGCGATCCGCAGCATCGTCCGCACGTCATCCTCAACCTTGGAGAACGCGAGACTGAGCGTCTCGTTGTACTCAGAATGCGCGAGGCCGTTCCGGCGTTTCCTCGCCAATTCCATGAAGTCAAGCTGCCCCGTTGTAAGCACACCAAGATCCACCATTCTCGGCCCACAGTCTTAAACGTCTTATCGGATCACCTCGCGCCGGCCCTTAATTGCTGGCTGGCACGCAAACGAATTCGTGGGCGCCATAGGGGCGGGCATCAAAAGCAGAATCGAAATGCAACCGCTACGTGCGCCCGCGGGAGGGCATTAGGGACGAAAGGACGTAGACGCCCCGGTAGCCAGGCGGCACGCCAGAGCAGTCCGATATATTTATATCTTACAAATCAATCATTTGCGCGATCCACCGGCCTGCGGTATACGTAAGAGCGGACCCAACGGGACGGAGCGTGCCTAGCATGCATGGCCCCTCAGATCCGGCGCATGACCACATGGCCGCGTATCTACGACCGGCCTCCCTGAACGGGGTCACGATCCCCGACAGCCCATTTTTCTCTGCGGCCGACACGGCGCGCCTGATGGGCTTTCCGACCAGAGAAGCACTCGCGAAGGCACGGCGCGCCGGCCGACTGCCTATTCAGATGATCCAGCTCCCCGGGCGTCGTGGATGGTTCACGCCGCGAGCCGAGCTATGGAACTGGCTCCAGCGATCACTCGAGGGAGGTGCGCCATGATCTAGGCCCCCTTTGGGCGCCCCCAATAGAAAAGGCCGCACTGCGCGTGCGGCCTTCGTGACGCAAACGGATTCGCAGCCCGTTGCCAGCGATATTGCGAGCCCCCCTCCCCGAAAGTCAAGCCTCGCGGCCCCGCCGCGCGCCTTTCTTTTTTCTCGCTTCCGGCTGCACCGGGAGCGGAATAGGAGGAGCCATGCTTATGTCAGCCGCCCGGTTCGAGCGCTACGCCGACCGGACCCAACTTGTGGACCGCGCATATGAGTACGTGGAATCCACTCGCTCCGGCGCGCCATCGCGCACCGTCGAATCCGGGCACATGCGCAACACCCCTTATCGCTTCCCGAGCCACAAGCTTGGCCACACCGTCGCGCTCGAGAGCGCCGAAGAGTACCGCTACGCGATCCAGCTGGAATACGCTCGTGACGTCATCGAGTACTGGGACCAACCCCCGCGGGTCGAGCTCGTCACCGCGGACGCCGCGGGCCGCCGCCGGCGCGCGACGTACTTCCCGGATTTCCTGGTGTTGCGCAAGAACCAGGTGCAAGTAGTTCAGGTCAAGACACGCGAACAGTGCCTTGAGAACGCGCGAATCTATCCGGCGCGCTGGCGCGTGGAGGGAGCGCAGGCATGTGACGTGGCAGCCTCAAGCTATTTTCGCGGCATCGGCTTGGAGCACTCGATCTATATCAGCGGTCCAACCGACAAGATGCGCGTCGAGAATCTGGACCTGTTGCTTCGATCACGCGAAAGCGAGTGCGATCCTGCGGATCTGAAGCGGCTTGCCCGCACGCTCAGTCGCGCGCCGACGGACACAGTCTGGAGTCTGCAACAACTTCTGGAACAAGCAGGACTCACGAGCGCCACCGCCGCGCTGCGCTTGCTGGACAAGGGGGCTCTGCACAGCGATTTTGACCGTTGCCGCATTTCGGTCCCGGCTCAGTGCCTGGTAGCCGCCGACAGCAGGGCAATTGCCGACCACTACGCTGCCAGCGACGCGATGACATCGGTTGGGCCGAGCCGCACGCAAATGCACAGCCGCGAAATTCGTGGTGCGTTCGCGCGGCAACAGGAGCTCAGCGGCGACAGGCCCGCAAAGCACACGGCGCGCACGTACCGCCGCTGGCGAGCGGCATGCCGCAGAGCCGCAGGTCATCTGCTGGGGTTGGCCCCGCGCCATCGCTGCAAAGGCAATCGCCTGCCTAGGGTCTCAAAGCCGGAACAGCTGCAGGTCGATCAATCAATACGCACGCATTACCTCAAACCCGAGTGCCCGAGCATGCGTGCCGCATATACGCAGTACTTGCTCGATCATCAGGAATCAGTCAAATGCGGTCGGTTGCCTGGCTCATCGCTGCCGGTGTCCTACACCACCTTCCGCACCAGGTGCCGGTCGATTCCCGCGGAGAGCAGGGCGCGCTCGCGCAGCGGGCGTCGCGCGGCGAATGCTCACGCGCACCCCGTTGCCCCCGAGCATCGGCACCTGACACCGGCACGCGCATTCGAGCGCGGGCACATCGACCACTACCTGTGTGACATGCACGTCCTGGTGGGTCACACCGACAAGCCGGAAACACGACGGCCTTGGCTCACCGCCATGCGTGATGAAGCCACGGGCGCCATTCTGGCCGTCGCGCTGAGCTTCCGCGCTCCGAGCCACCTGACTTGCCTGCATGTCATCCGTGATTGCGCGAGGCGGCACCAGCGGCTGCCCGAGGTGATCGTGGTTGATAACGGAGCGGAGTTTCATTCCACCTACTTCGAATGCGTTCTCGCGGGGCTTGGCATCACCAAGCAGAGCAGGCCGCCCGGCAATCCCCGCACCGGGGGGCCAATCGAGGCCATGTTCCACTCCGTCAAGGCCTTCCTGGGCACACAGAAAGGCAACACCACCAACGATGCGCGTGGGCGATCGGCCTCCCGCAGCCATAAGGGTCAGAGACATGCAGCATGGTCGATCATGGACCTTTTCAAAGCGCTGGAGGAATGGGCGTTCCAGCACTTCAACCATGCGCCACCCCCTAACTCGCTTCATGCTCGCTCGCAGTTGGTGCTGGAGTCACTCGCCCGCTTTCCGTCCAGCGGACGGCCCGCGACGTTCGACGCGGAGTTCCTGGCACAGACGTCCGCCCCACTTCGTCCCAAGCTGAAGATCGACGCCGCGCGAGGGGTGCGCCATCTGGGACGCTGGTTTAGCCACCCGAGCTTGTTCAAGGGTGACTTCCACGGAAAGCACGTCAAGGCATTCCAAGAACCCTGGGACCTCAATCGCCTCTACGTGCGCTGGAACGGGGAATTGATTACCTGCGTTCACGGCTCTGCCGGTCTGGATGACCTCACGGTCGATTTCCGGCCGGCACTCGAGTCGATGCTGTACATCGAGTGTGGCGATGTGCGGGCGAAGCAGGCGAAACTGAAGGCACTGCACGGTGCCAGACTCGCGCGCAAATGGGAGCGGCAGTTCGCCAAGCCGGTGCGCCCCCCAGCCGCGCCGCGTAAGCGCCCGCCGCCGGACCTCCCGTGGCCTTCCGTCACGGACATCGCGCCCTATGGAAAGGGGCGCCCGTCATGAACAAGTTGCAGAAGGCCGTAAGCGGGGCTAGGTTCCCGCACGCGCATTTCGAGCAAGCAGTGCGCGCAGCGGTCAGCCGGATCACGTTCATGCCGCCCGGCTCGGTCGTTGCCATGGTTGGTCCTACCCGCGAAGGCAAAAGCTCCGCCATCCGGCAGGCGGTGTCGCAGGCCTTTCCGACGGCTGCCGATGGCCATCACCCTGCGGTCGTAATTGATTGTGGCCGCACTGACAGTGGTTTCGTCTCCACGCGCTACCTGACGCTGCAACTGCTAACCACACTGGAGCACCCCTTCTACACCGAGCTCGGTCAACGGACCCGCTTTTCCCAGACGGAGACGAATGCGCGTCTGCAGTTACTGCGCACCATTCAACATCGAGACACCCGGCTGATCGTCATCGACGAGGCTCACCACTTATTGCGCGTCAAGAATCGCGGTGGCCGTGAAGCAGCGCTGGAGTCGTTGAAGTGCCTCGGAAATGAGACCGGCGCAATCATTTTCCTGGTCGGCGGGTATGAACTCCTCAGCTCCTGCTTCTGCTCGGCCCATCTCAACGGCCGACTGTCGTTGATTGAGTTCCCCCGCTACGGCGGTGACGAGGAGCAGATGCGTGAGTTTTGCCGCATTCTGGCCTCGTATGACGAGCTCCTTCCCTGGGCCAAGGGGCACTCGCTGCTATCCATGCGGGAGCTCATCTACGCCGGCTCGCTTGGCTCATGCGGCCTAGTCTCCAGTTGGGCCCTCATTGCAGTGGCCGAGATGTGGGTCGCCGGCGCGCCCAAGCTCAAGAAGGAGCATTTCGAAAAAGCGCGCTACCAACTGCAGATGGAAGAGATCGCGCAGGACATCGCCTACGGTGAGAGCGTTCTACATCCCTTGGCCTTACCAAAGCCAGTACGCTCTGAGCCTCAGCCATCGATTCGCGGTCGGATGCCGCGCAAGCCAGGCCGCAGGAATCCGAAGCGCGACCCAGTGGGGTTTGCTTCATGAATACCGCTACCGCCCCCTACTTTCAGGTCCATCCGGTCGCGGTCGGCACCACTGGAACCGAGTGCCTCTCATCGTTGATGTACAGACTGGCCGCAGCGCACGGCGTGACGCGATACCAGTTCATCAGCCACCTGCGTCAATGGTGGTTGGCAAAACGTGGTCACCACCTGCCGCGGTGCGAAGAACTGCGATGGGATGGCTACAGCCCGAACGTAGTTCTAGGCCTATCCGCTCTGAAGGACGCAACGGGGGTGGACTTTTCGAGCACGACCCTCATCGCGCTCAAGGACGTGTGCACCGCCAACTTCATCGGATCGATCAGGCACGTTCGCCAATGGTGTCCCGCGTGCTTCAGGGAAGACCTCGACGCAGCACGTGAACCCTATGACCGCCTGCTGTGGCGGATTCAGGGCATTGAACGATGCAGTGCCCACCGTCACCGGCTGGTTGATCGGTGCCCCGCCTGCGGCGCACTGCAATCAAACGACAAAAGCCGCATTACGCTCCATCGCTGCACCACCTGTCAGGCACCGCTGGACGAGACGCGCGGCCGCGCCGCATACCGGGGACAACCAACGTTCGGCGAAGCGCAGATTGAGACTCTTGTGGCTCGCCTGCCCGAGATTGCTCGGACCGCGCCGCTTCCACTGCACCGATTCCTGTCGAGCCTGGAGATCGAGCGGACGCGACTCGAAAACGACCTAGGCGATCTCTTCCACAGTAGGTTACATCCGGCCAAACCTCAGCTCTCTTCGCTGGTGGCAGTCTCGGCGCACTTCAACGTCGACATCGTGCAGCTCATCACCGCTCCGGAGGATGCCGCCGCCCAAGCCACGTTCGACTTCCAGCGAGCCATGCCAAAGCGGCGTACCCGCCCCTTGGCCTTGACGGGTCGCAGCAGGTCCCAATGGTTCGAAAAAGAGCTGATCGCGGTCATAGAAGCCGGGCCGCCTTTCCCCACTATCTCCGACTTCTGCAGGACGCACGATTTCTCATTGCAGGCAGCCCGCGCCAGCCATTTTCCGCTGGTGCGCCAACTGTCACGCAAACGGCTCGCCTGGATCGAACGCGAGAAGGCGCGCCAGCAATCCAAGGCACGCGGTGTGCTCCGCACCGTGTGGCGACGCCAGCATCTACTTTCCGAAAAGGAAATAGTCCGAATCGTTGCCGAACGCTCTGGCGCCGGCGTCCGGATGGTCAGAAGCTTGGTTCGCGCGCGCTACGAGGAGTGACTTGCCGCTGCGGGAGCGGCCGATCACGACCGTCACGGCCCCTACGCGCGATGAAGCTGATGGCCGACAGGGCCGATTCGGCCTAGCCCGAACAGCGCAATACCCACCAATTCTTCAGGCCCTACGCATGTTGGCGCGGACGACTTATGCTTCCATTGACATCATAAGTTGTCCGAAACGGACAACTTATGGTTTCAAGAACATCACGAGCCGAGATGGATCGGCAGGATGGTGGGCCCACCAGGATTCGAACCTGGAACCAAGGGATTATGAGTTGGTGCCTAAGGGAGCATGCCTAGGGAAGACTAGGGTACACCACCGTAGGCTGCGGAAGTCAAAAGTAGTTGAGCGTCAGTACTTTAGCGTAAGTCGACGAAAGCGACTCAAACTGATGCCTGTACCTCCTCTGTACTGAATTTTGCGCGCCCGCCCCGCTCCGAACCAAAGCATGGAATCGGCGTCGACGAATGGAAGCCTCGCATGCAAGCGGCGGAGTTCGCGGCTGCGTCGATGCGGTTCGAAGGGTTCAACGGAAGCCCGGGAGAGGACGCGCATGCACAGCGATTCATAAGGGCGAGATCAACCTGCAAGAGTTGGTGAATGCACCACGGCAAGACAGGAGGGGAGCCAGTCCCGACGCTGAAGGGCAATCTGCGTGAGCAAGTGTGTAGTCGCAATGCTGGGCGCGGCCGCCCCCCAGGCCGAGCAAGTGGCAGCGGACCGTCGTCCGCCTTTCCACCATGGCAGAGCCGCCGAGTCAACCGGGACGGTAGAGATAGGCAGGGGCTCCATGCTTTAATCGCGTGCGTATGGCCCAGAGCACAGACGCCCTCCCGATCACGCCCGCTGTAGTCCAGTGGGCGCGCGTGCGCGCCGGTTTCTCGATCGAGGACGCCGCCAAGCTCTTCAAGAAGATCGCTGCCTGGGAAGCGGGGGAAGCCGCGCCAAGCTATCCGCAGCTCGAGCAGATGGCTGAGAAGTTCAAATGCCCGGTAGCCGTGTTTTTCTTCCCATCGCCGCCCAACGTGCCATCGGTCGAGCAATCATTTCGCACTCTCACTGCGCAGGACTTCGCTGCGATACCCAGAACGGTGCGCACGTTCTTGCGACGCGGCCAGGCAATGCAGTTGAACCTGGCCGAGCTCAACGATGGCAAGAATCCTGCGGGCAGGGTCATCACGCGCGACCTTAAGGTTTCCGCGACTGCATCACTGGATAGTGTTGCCGCTCAGGTCCGCAAGTACCTCGGCGTCAGTATTAAGGAGCAGGCGAGCTGGAAGACTCCGGAGCGTGCGCTTGAGGCTTGGCGCGACGTCTTCGCGCAGGTCGGCGTGTACGTCTTCAAGGATGCGTTCCATGCCACGAACTACTTTGGCTTCTGCCTATACGACGATGAATTTCCAATCATCTACGTGAATAACAGCAGCTCGAAGACCCGCCAGATCTTCACCCTGTTCCACGAGCTGGGTCATTTGCTGTTTCATACGAGCGGCATCGACGTCTTGAACGACGAGTACATCCAGCATCTTCCGGCCAACGAACAGCGGATTGAGGTGCTCTGCAACGGCCTCGCGGCTCGTGTGCTTGTTCCGGATGATGTGTTCGACTCGGTCATGAAGGGACGCGCGGCTGACCGCGAGACCGCTGCAGCGCTTGCACAGCACTTCGGCGTCAGTCGGGAAGTGATCTATCGAAAGCTGCTGGATCGCGGCGAAATCGACGCAACCGAATACACCGCCGCGGCCAAGTTCTGGGAGAGCCAGATCAAGCCGCGTGAATCGGGATCTGGCAACTACTACAACAGTCACTATGCCTATCTTGGCTCGCGGTACATCGACCTGGCTTTCACTCGCTATTACCAGCGACGTTTCGATGATCTGCAGCTTGCCGAATATCTGAACATCAAGCCGAAGAATCTTCCCACCTTCGAGGCGAAGTTTGGAGCGGGCGCTTGATCTACATCATCGACACATCTGTCGTCTCCGCCCTGCATCGCAACTACTACCGCTCCCGATTTGTTTCGTTGTGGAAGCGGTTCGACGAAATGGTTGAAGGTGGCGTCTTTACTTCGACTCGAGAATCGCTTCGCGAACTTGAGGATGCCGGCGGAGCAGCCCATGATTGGGCCAAAGCCAATCCCGATCTTTTTGTCACGCCCGACGCAAACGAGGGCGCGTTCGTCGCAAAGATTTATGGAGTTGTCCACTTTCAGGCGAACATCGAAAAGCAAAAGATCTATCGCGGCGGCCGCAATGCGGATCCTTTTCTGATCGCCCGCGCTGCCGTTCTCGGGGGAACTGTCTTGACGATGGAACAGATCAAGCCGAACGCCGCCAAGATCCCGAACATTTGCCAGCACTTCAAGGTTCCCTGTGTGGACTTGGAGGACTTCATGGAGCAGGAAGACTGGGTCTTCTGAGCAGCTACACGCTCTTCCAACGCCTTGCCTCTTCCGTCATCTCGGACAGGCGGACATCGAGCGTCACTGTCAGATCAGGAGCGGCCGCGAGGCGCAGTTTCGACCAGAAGCCCTTCGAAGCCTGCACCTCGTGGAGCGCGGTGATCGGAACACTGGGGCAGACCTTGGCCACTTCGACGAGGATGCTTGTCCCGTATCCCTTGCGCCGCTGGTGGCGCTCAACGTGCAGGCCGTCTACGTAGATTCGATCTCGCAGCGGGGAGACGCCGTAGCTCACGCGGCCGACCAGCTCACCTTCCGGCGTTTCAGCGTTGACCCGGTGCCAGGCATTCGGCGCTACGAACGATCCGTCGGTGAACTCACCGATCGCGACTAGGCGAACCGGCGGCAGCTGCTGCTGCGCTGAAATTGTCTTGGGCGCTGGCCAGGGAATACGCATTTCGGCTCCGGTTCCCTTACTGAATCTGTTCGTCGCGGCTTGTGGAGCTTGTGGGCAACGAGCGGCCTGTTGTCAGATTGTGGGCAACCGCTTGCGGTTGTCCATGAGCTGTCAACAGGTAACCGCGTAGCGGTTAGCTCGGAATCCGGCGGCGCCGGATTGTCCACAAATCCACATGCCTCTTCACGCGCTGCAGAGAGCGAAGAGTGGCGCCCTTCCATGCGAAGATCGACGAAGCAGAAAGTCTATCGCGGTAACCGCAACGCAGATCACCCGCAGCTGTGCTCGGAGGAACCAACATGACCATTGAAGCAAGTCAACCGAAACCCGCCAATTCCCCGAGCATCACAGAGGGGGAGCGGCGGCGGCGGCAAGAGGCTGTGGACTACGCAGAGGCGTCAATGCGGCTCGAAGGCTTTACCCGAAGCCCGGCGGAGCAGGAACACGTAGACCGGTTCGTCAATGGCGAGATTAGTCTGAAGGAATACGTGGACGCTCCACGCCAGGACGGGCATGAGCGGTAGCAGGTCAGACGTGGAAACTGAAGCCGGCCGCTTTGGTTCCGGCGATAGAGATTCGGTCCTCGCGATTTTGGCGAGGATCACCGGCGACCCTGAGCGCGCGCTTCATTGGTTCCGCCGTGTACCTCTCACAGAGCTGGGCGGTGAGACCGCTGAGCACTACGTGGCCGCGGGCAGGGCCTCGGCCGTCGTTCTGTACGTCACCAACCTATCGGCCGGAGGGACTGGCTGATCTGCGCTGGTAGAAGGTAAACGGCCCTTTTCATTCGATCTGCCACCTTTCAAGGCTGGCCGCGATCGCACGGCTTACCTTCTCGGTATGCGAGTCGATTACCTGGCGTAGCTTCTCAATCGACGACAGAGCAACCGAGTCGCACCGCCCCTCGTTGATCGCCCGGGCAATCTGATTGAGGTTCCGGCCGATCGCGAGCAGCTGGTAGTTGGACTGGCCAAGGGCCTCGATCTCAGCCATCCCGAATTGCGGCTCCTGCGTAAGTCCGACCCTAATCGCGTCGATGACCCAGCGACGCATGGAGCAACGCTCGACCTCAGCTCGCCCTGCGACCGCTGCCTTCTCTGATGGAGTCATCAAGATTTCGAAGCGGACCTTCGGCTCGCCCGCTGGCGCTTCCTTAGTCTGCTGGTAGCTCTTGGGCTGGGGAAACTTTCCCGCCCTTTCCAGCTGCTGCTCAATGGCCGCCTTGATTGCTGCACCGGGTGTCAGGCCGAGCTCTTCGCAGTAGTCGACCCAGCGGCCCTTCAGGTCCGCACCCAGATGGACATTCATGGAACGGGTCGAGCTCTCGCTAGCTGGCTTGGAAGTCATAAGGGTTGAAGAGGAATAAGACCGATTGTCCATGCACGCACTCTACCGACTTGTGCAGCTCCAAGCTCTGATGGATCGGAAGCGTTCGCTCGGTGGTGAGCGTTCCTCTCTCGAAATTTGGTCATGACCAAATTTGCGGTTCGTGAACACGCCGGCAGGGCACGCTGAAACTGTCTTGCGCTATGGCGGGTGACCATTGACCAGCACCTGCTTCACAAGCGGCCCCGCCGCACTCGATGAACCTCACTGTGTGCACCCAAGTGCAGCGGAACGCTCCCTGTGCGCACACTTCACCGGCGGTTAGCCTATCCTGCATTAGTCCTCCTCCCCTCTCTCGATTTGGTCATGACCAAATTTCTGGACGCCTGCATCCATCAACCCGGCGCGCTGAAACTGTCTTGCTTCCGGGGCCTCAGCGTGTGCCCCCTCCCCACGATTTGGTCATGACCAAATTTTTCGCCTCCCACTGAGGCAGTTCGCCAAGGCTGTACTTCATACACACCAGAGTCGACTGTCGGCCCGATAATGCCTACCATCGATCAGCGCCAAGCACCTTGCGCGCAATCGACATGAACGCTGACGCCCCAAGAGCGCTATCGCTTTGCGATGCGTGCCGGGACCGGGTCTAAGAAGCCCTGACGCGGGGAATGTGCCGCGTGACTGCCCTTGAAGAGCAAAGGGATGACGGCCCCCAAGAGCACGGGGATGACACCGCGGAAGAGCACGCGGCTTCGTTTAGCGCTCCGTACATGCCGGTAACGGGGATGCAGAGCCGGCAGACATGAACGGAAAGACGTTCTGACCGACGGGAACAGCCACCGTCCAGCGTTCGCTAACCACCCATCGAATGGAGAAGCGAACTTGAAGTCACTCACGCCATACCTATTGCTGCCCATTGGCATGTGCATGTCGCATGCCGCACTGGCGCAGATCCCGGTCACGGACGTTGCGTCAATCACTCAGCAGGTCACCAGCCAGGCGGAGACCATCGCGAAGTGGAAGATGCAGTACGACCAGATGGTCAGCCAGATCGAGCAGGCCAAGCAGCAGTACGCATCGCTCAATGGCTCGCGCGGCCTCGGGACAATCATGAACAACCCCGCGCTGCGGGAGTACCTGCCTTCCGACTGGCAGGGGGTCTATGACTCGGTGAGAAATGGCGGGTATTCCGGCCTCTCCGGCACAGGAAGAACGGTGTACGAGGCCAACAAGGTCTACGACCTTTGCGCCAACATCTTTTCGGCCGATGAGCGTACTGCGTGCGAAGCGCAATCGGTCAAAGGAGCGCAGGACAAAGCCTTTGCCCTAGATGCCTTCAACGCGGCCAAGAGCCGGATCGATCAGATCGACCAGCTCATGAACCAAATCAATCAAACGCAGGACCCTAAGGCGATCGCCGAGCTCCAGGCGCGCATCGCGGCCGAGCAAGCAAACATCCAGAACGAACAGACCAAGCTGCAGATGTACGCGATGGTCGCCGCCGCCGAAGATCGTTTGCAACAGCAACGAAAGCGGGAGCTTAACGCGCAAATGCTAGATAAACGGGAATACAAAACCCGCGAGCCCGTCAACTTCCTTAGCCACTAAGAGGCCGTCTCATGATTTCATACATCCATCTGCCAATGATGGCGACGTGCTTCTTTGTGCTTATGTTTATGCGTCGTTGGTGGCTGTGCATCGACCGCATGGGATACACCAAAGAAGTATGCCGCCGGGCTCCTTCGTTGATTCAGCGGGACATCCTGACGGGAACCTTGGCCCTGATGCCCTTCTTCGTCGCCGCTGCCGATTGGTTCTCGATCACCCTGCCGGGACAGTCAGCTCCAATTTCCTCAGCGCTCGCGATTTTCATTTCATTGTCTTGCTTAGGCGGATGTCTTTTCGCGATGAAGAATGCGGATGCGCGCTTTGCTGGAAGTTGGGCCGAAACGAGAGAAAGCGCTCTGCGCGCCGTTGCAGCTCTACGCATCATCGATGCAGCGGAATTGTGCTACGCGCTGCAGTACGTCCAAGCGCGGGAGAGGGCCAATGCCATCCATGAACTTGAAGCCGAAAGTGTTCGCGAGGTCCAACAATGAGAAAGCTCAACACATTTCTGGTCTGCGCGATGGTTTCTCTGGCTGGCTGCAAAGAAGGCGTTCCGGTGCAGACCGTCGGTTGGTATAGGGAGCACGTCCGGGAACGCCTGACAATGCTGGAAAAATGCAAGGCGAACCCTGGCGAGTTGGCACCCTCCGCAAATTGCATCAATGCGGCTAAAGCCGCAAACCAAATCGCTCTCGACCAGCGCGGCTACGAGCAACGTAAGCCAATGAACTTCTCAGGAGGGAAGTAAAGATGGCAAGAGAAAGCGGAATCTTTCAATGGATCGCCGGCAGTATGGATAAGACGCTCGATAGCTTTATCAGCGTCACGGCATCCAGCGTCATCGAAAACTTTACGATCCTCATCATCTCAGCTGGAACCCTGCATTTCGTCTTGCTCGGCTGCATGATGATCTTGGGTCAAGTACAAAGCCCGTGGTCTAGCTTCTTAAAGAGCGGCCTTAAATTCGCCTTTATTGGCGCTCTCGCGCTAAACGCTAGTACCTACATGGAGTGGGTGGTGGCAGCGCTGCGTGGCCTTGAAACGGGCATAACCTCGGCGTTCGCTGCCACTACCGGAGGCCCGTCGGACAACGTATTTCAAGTCATTGACCGAGCAATTTCTGACGGCTTCGGTATCGGCCAGGGCATGCTGTCAAAGATGGGAAAACGGGAATGGTACGAGTTCCCACTGGTGATTTGGGACTTGATAAATGCGTTGCTGATCTTTATCGCAACGCTCTTGATCGCAGTACCTGCTGGCGCAATGATTGTTGTTTCTAAAGCCATGCTTTCAATCATGCTAGGCATCGGTCCGATCTTCATCGCGATGTTGCTCTTCGGTCAATTCACGTCGAAATGGTTTGACAGTTGGTTCAGCCAGGTCATGACGTACATAATGCAGATTGCGCTGGTCACCACCGTTCTTAGCTTCGGAATCAAGTTCTTTTCCACGCTAGTTGCGGAAGTACTTAAGAATCCTGCGGACTATCCGATCTCGACGATGCTAGAAATTTTGATCGTCACCATCGTGGTGCTCTATATGCTTCAGACCGCTAATCAAGTCGCCGGAGCGTTGGCAGGCGGCTTAACTAGCGCCGGGCTCACCCTGCGGAACGTAGCCTCTCCCGTGAGTCGACTAGTGAACGGGAAATCCACCAGGCGCGACCTTGAATCGGGAATGATGGTCACGGCGGGCCGAACCAATCACATTCTCGCGGGCAACACTCCGTTGAACCCCGCCTATCGCCAGCACGTCATGCAGAACCTCGGCAAGAACTGGGGACGTGTGAAGGGCGGAGCAGTCAAGCAGTAGTCTGCGCGGCAGCTCGCCACACATGCCGAGCTGCCGTTACCAGTCCGTTCGGTCCACTACATACTCCTGATCGAGGTACGGCACGTCGACAAGCTCTTCGAGGACTTGGTCGACGGTTCTGAACCATACCTGGTGGCCGGCATTGTCAACCACGCGTAGCGTTTCGCCGGCGTTCTGCAGCCATAGCGCGTAGCCTCTGTTTCGATCCGCCTTGAGCGCAACGGTGATTTTGCCAGTACGTTCCGGAGTGTCGCAGTACCGCGTGAGGCTGTCGTAAGGCAGCTCGCCGCAAGGCGGTTGAATCATCCTTGGCTATCCCTTCGCGCACTCGTTTGGGTGGTCTTGTCGGCCTTAACTCGATCGTTCGGCGCTGTCCGAAGCATCTGGTGAATCTTCGCGAGCTCCGCTTTCGCGATCGCAGGGTCGCGCTGGCGCGGCGGTTGCTCCGGCGGTACGAGAGGCTGACTCGCTGCCTTTACCCGGCGCATGCGCACAGCGATTCCCGCATCGGGCGCGAACTTGCCGATACGCCAACTTCTGACGAGAGCGGAAAGCAGGCGCTCGGGTGTGGTGCTCACTGAATTCCTCTCCATATTCCCGGCGACCTCGTCCAGCAGTTCCTGCGCTGATATCGGGTCCACGCCCATCAGCGAGCTCGTCATCACGGCCTTTTGATCGTTGCTGAGAGCTGATGGCCATACCAGCGTGCCACCATCCTCCCGCTCGCCGAGCATTGGCGTTTGAACCTCGGTGATCGAGTAAGCCTTAGCCGTTGCGAACGCAGTTGTTGTAGTTGTCTGTTTGGTATTACTCGTATTGGTACTACTAGGAAGTGGTTTATCCCCCCGCCTGCCATGCCGTGTAGCTCCACCAAATGTCTGCCCACCACATGACTGGCCATCCCCTGGCTTTTGGGGGGATGGCGACGGCGGGTAGGTGACATCGTGGAACCATTGGAATTTTCCGCTTTCATTCTGGACTCGTACTTGGCGGAAATAGCCTGCCAGTTCCATCTCCTTACGAACCCGCACCCACTGCTGCTCCGAAAGGCGGAACGTTCTGCGCACAAACCAGATGTGAAGCTGAAAATCGGGGCTTCGGCCGAGCATCCAAGCGAGGATAGTTCGGGTTCCTAGGGCCATTCGTTCGTCTGTAAGGACGTCGTCTGGTACAGAAGAATACGGGGGGCGCTGAATCCTGATCGTGTCGTCGCTGCGCGGCCCCTGCGCGCGGGGGTTCATCGTGAAGTACCCACGTCTCGCGTAGCGCCGCCATCGAGCATCAGCGCATCTTTCACCTGAAGTGTTCGGAAGTACACACGTCGGCCAATCTTCAGCATGGTCGGCTTGAGCTTTCGAGAAACGTCCGTGTCGGAATACAGTGCCACCCGAATTCCCTCTGGCGAACGGCCCAACACTCCAGCTAGATCGGCCATGCTCATCAGCGGGCCGAATCGATCCATCAAGTAATCATCCATCGTCATCTATACCTCCACTTGCTTTCGCGTAAGTGGCCGTATTCTTCTGACTGGACAAGCCAGGGTCAAACTAACTCATTGATCTGTAAGACCAAATTTATCTATTTTGGTCTTGGCATCTGCTCAAAAATCGAAACCAAGGATGGGTTTATTGGCAACCGCAATACAGATCAGTAGAGCCGAATGTCGTTTGGTATCAATGATTTATTGAGCTGAAAATTAGCTCAAGCTGAACGATAGAAATTATTTATCGATTCCTGCGCACATTCGCCTGGTCAAGCTTGCCAACCAGGTCCTCCGCGCGCAGGTGTGTGTAGCGCTTCAGCATCTGCATCGATTTATGGCCGCTTATCGCCGACACCTCTTGATCAGATAATCCGGCCTCAACGAACCGACTTACGGCTTCGTGGCGCAGATCGTGGAACCGGAAGTCGGGCACCCCAGCAGCATGTTTGACACGAGTCCACACAGGATTGAATTGGTAGGCTCGCCGCTTACCATCGCGACCTGGTTCGCCAAAGAAGATCAGATCAACGTCGATCGGTCGGACGGGATTGCTCAAGGCCTCTCGAAACAAGCGAGTTGCCTCTGACGTTAGGGGAACGGTCCGCGAGGTCGTGTTCTTTGTCTCCTGAAGGCGAACGACGCGCCGGACCAAGTCGACCTGGCTGCGACGCAAGCCGACGATCTCAGCCGAGCGCATCCCCGTCTCCAGAGCGATTCTGACGATCCACCGGAGCATTGGGTTCGAGTGTGAGTCCACCAAGCCGAGCAGGCGCGCCTCCTCCTCTGCAGAGAGCCGGCGATCGCGTCCTGGACTAGGGGCCGGGCGGCGAATGCTTTGCACCGGGTTGTAGGTCAGGCCAATGCCCCACTCCTTGATGGCGACGTTGAACAGATGTCCAAGAAGAGCAAGGTCGAGACGCACAGTGTTAGGCGAACGAGGCTTGGGCGCGGGCTTGCCTTTAGCGTCCTTGCGATCTGCGCCGGCGAGGCGTTCATCGCGGAATTTGGCGATGAGTTCGGGCGAGAGCGCAGCCAAGGAATACTTGCCCAAGTGAGCGATCAAGGGCCTGGCATGCCTTGCATCGCTTTCCGCTGAGGCCGGCCGCTTGGTAGGTGAGACTTCAGCCAAATACCGCTGAAGCGCCTGCTCAACCGACGTACGCTCAGACGGCCCTCGCTGGATGTACACCCCCCGCACCATTTCGTCTTCGGTGCGCCGCGCCCAATCTTCGGCGTCTCGCTTGGTTCGGAAGGTCTTCGCTGTGGTGGGCCAGCCCGTCTTGCGGATGACCGCCTTCCACGTGCCTGAGGGGGTCTTTACGAGAGTCGCCATTGTCGGATCCGGAACAGAGTTGCGTGACCACTGTACCGAAACTGTACCGAGGCGCCCTTCGAAGCTGAGATGGTGGGCCCAGCAGGACTTGAACCTGCAGCCAACGGATTATGAGTCCGCTGCTCTAACCAATTGAGCTATAGGCCCTTTTTCCATTTTTCGCGGCATTGCACCGCATGCGTCTCGTTGCTTGCGTAAGGCCTCAGATGGGTTTGATCAGTGGATTATGAGTCCCCTGCTCTAACCGTTGAGCTATAGGCCCGTGGGCTGCGGAGTTTAGCAGCCGGCGGGGGTGGGCCGGGCTTGCGAAAGCAAGGCTTAAGCGCGAACTGGTCGCGGGTCCCGGGTGCGCTTCGCTTACCCGGGCTACGTGAGAGGCATCGTGGGACGGCGCGCGGTCGCGCCGCGCGCCTTGCGATCTCAACGCGTGGACATCGAGTACGGGCGCTGCTGCGGCTCCGTTGCCCATGCCTTGTTCGGCTGCGCCTGCATGGTGAAGTGCAGCTCGCCGCCGGCCATGATCTCTTCGTGACGCAGGAATGCGCGCTCCAGCGGCTTGCCGTTTAGCATCGCGGCGCCGATGTAGGGATGCGCGTCGTCCAGGGCGTCGGCGATGACGGTGAAACGCTTGCCGTTGGGAAGGTTCAACGTGGCGCGCGGCATGAACGGTCGACCGATGACGTACTCGTTGCTGCCCGGCGCGACGGGATAGAAGCCCAGCGCGGTGAACACGTACCACGCCGACATCTGGCCGAGGTCGTCGTTGCCGGCGAGGCCATCGGGGCGCGGGGCGTACTGCGTCTTCATGATGTTGCCCAGGCGCGCCTGCGTGCGCCACGGCTGGCCGGCGTACGCATAGAGATACGCAACGTGGTGACTCGGCTCGTTGCCGTGTGCGTACCAGCCGATGAGGCCGGTGATGTCTTCCATGTGTTCGAAGATCTTCGGATCGACCTTCGCGTCGAACACGGCGTCCAGGCGCGCGAGCAGTTGGTCTTCGCCGCCGTGCGCCTTCGCAAGACCCGCGACATCCTGGGGCACATACCACGAGTACTGCCACGCGTTGCCTTCGGTGTAGTCGGTGCCGTAGCCGCTGGCGCTGGGATCGAAGGGTTCGCGGAAGCTGCCGTCGCGCTTGCGTGCGCGCATGAAACCGGTGGATTCGTCGAACGCGTGCTGCCAGTTGGTGGCGCGCTTTCCGAAGTTCTTCGCCACATCGTCACGGCCCATCGCATCGGCCATGCGCGCGATGGTCCAGTCGTCGAACGCGTATTCCAGCGTCTTCGATGCAGCCTCGCCTTCCTCGTCGATCGGCACGTAACCCAGCTGCATGTACTGCGCGATGCCGTCGTACGGGCCGTAGCTCGCGCTGGCGACCATCGCGTCGAGGGCTTCGTTCGCGTCGTAGCCGCGAATGCCCTTCATGTACGCATCGGCGATGACCGGCACCGAGTGGTAACCGATCATGCACCACGTCTCCAGGCCGTGGAACGCCCACACCGGCAGCACGCCGTAGGCGCTGTGGCGACGCGAGGCGAGCAACGAGTTGACGAAGTCATTCGTGCGCTGCTCCGGCTGCACGATGGTGAGCAGCGGATGCAACGCGCGATAGGTGTCCCACAGCGAGAACGTCGAATAGTTCGTGAAGCCCTTCGCCTGGTGCACGGCGTTGTCGGAACCGCGATAGCGTCCGTCGGCATCCATGAACAGCGACGGCCCCATCAGCGTGTGGTACAGCGCGGTGTAGACGCTGCGGCGCATCGGTTCGGGCGCATCGACATCGAGCGCGCCCAGCGCCTGCGACCACTGCGCCTTCGCGTCGTTGCGCACGGCGTCGAAGTCGAAACCGGGCACTTCGGCGTCGAGATTGGCGATGGCGCCTTCCTCGCTCACCGGCGAGATCGCGACCTTCACGACCATCGTCCCGCCTTGCGCGCTGTCGAAATCGAGTGCGCCGACGAGCTGGCGTCCTTCGATCTGCGCACGCTGGCGCGGGTCCTTCTCGCCCGGCGGCGGGAAGCCTTTGTAGACGACGTTCTCTTCGGTGTCGTGAAACTGATGCCCGCTAACGGGCTTGGAGAAACGCATAGCGAAGTACAGCTGGCGACCCGGCGCCCAGCCGCGCGTTTCGCGGAAGCCCGTGAGCGTGCCGTCATCGCGCATGCGCATGCGCGACCACTGCACCTTGCCGGGGTAGTCGTACATGCTGGTGCGCAGGTCGACCAGCACATGCGCGGGCTTGCCCTTCGGGAAACGATAGCGATGCACGCCCACGCGCGGGCTCGCGGTGAGTTCGGCGCGGATGCCGTAATCCTGCAGTGTTACCGCGTAGTAGCCGGGTTCGGCCTTTTCGTCCTTATGGTCGAACCGCGAGGTATAGCCGCTGCCCGGCTTGTCGACGTCGCCGCGTTCGAGTTTCACCTCGCCCGCGATCGGCATCACCAGCACGTCGCCCAGGTCCGAATGGCCGGTGCCGGAGAAATGCGTATGCGAGAACCCGACGATGGTGCGGTCGTCGTAGCGATAGCCCGCCGCCCATCCGTAGCCTTCCTTGCGCGATTTGATCTGCGTGTCCGGGCTGAGCTGCACCATGCCAAAGGGGACCGTCGCGCCGGGGAAGGTGTGGCCCTCGCCGCCGGTGCCGATGAAGGGATCGACCGAAGCGAACGCCTTCGCGCCCGCGCTGTCGGTGGGCGTGGCCGCGGCAGCGAGCCCACTGGCGAGCGCCAGCGCGGCGCCGGCCAGGCGCAGGGAACGGGAACGGGCACGAGGGGACATGGGCGCTCCTGAAGCTTCGAGGACGGTGCGGCGGGCCGCGATTTGGATCGTTCTAAACGCCCGACCCTAGCACGGCCATGGCGGCCTGCTCATGTTGCGGTGCAAGATGCGCCGGATGGGCCCGCCAAGCAGGATGCCAATTTAGAACGATCCAAATCCGATCCAAGCCGGAGCCGAACCCTGGTGACTGCCCCCGCCATTCGCGGCCGCGTGACGCTGACCGACATTGCCGACGCCTGCGACCTTTCGCGCGCGACGGTGTCGCTCGTGCTGCGCGGCAGCCCGCTCGTGAACGCGCGGACGCGCGCGCGGGTGGAAGCCGAACTCAAGCGCCAGGGCTACGTCTACCACCGCGGCGCGGCAAACCTGCGACGCAAGGTGTCGTCCACGGTCGCGCTGGTCATCAACGATCTGTCGAATCCGTTCTTCGCCGAGTTCGCCGCGGGCGTGGACGAAGCGCTCGGCGCCGCCGGCTACGTCACCTTACTCGGCAGCACGGGCGAATCGAGCGAGCGGCAGCAAGCGGTGCTCACCTCGCTGCTCGAACACGACCCGGCCGGCATCATCCTCTCGCCCGCCGAAGGCAGCGATGCCGCGCGCCTTCGCCCGCTGTTGGCTTCGCGCACGCCGATGCTGGTGTTCAATCGAACGCTCGGCGACGAATGGGATTACCTCGCGCTCGACAACGCACACGGCGCGCGACTGGCGACGGAACATTTGCTCGCGCAGGGCCATCGCCGCATCGCGTTCTTCGGCGGACATGGCGAATCCAGTTCGTGTTTCGAACGTCGCAAGGGATGGCACTCTGCGCTCGCCGATGCGGGCATCGCACCCGAGCCGCAGTGGATCGTGGAATGCGCACCGACGCGCCTTGAAGCGGCGCGACAGACCGGCGCGTTGTTCGTGCGCGATCCCGCGCCGACGGCGGCGGTCTGCTACAACGATGCCGTCGCGCTGGGACTCATCGCCGGCCTTTCCACGCGCGGACGCCGCGCCGGCCACGATTTCGCCGTCACCGGTTTCGACGATATTCCGGAAGCGTCCGTCAGCGCCCCACCGTTGACGACGATCGCAGTCGACCCGCGCGCACGCGGACGGCAGGCGGCGGAACTGATCCTGCAACGCCTGCGCGCCCCATCCACGCCGCCCGCCACCACCATCGCTCCCGTTCGCCTGCATGTGCGCGCGAGCAGTCTGTTCACCCTGCACGGAGACGCCGCATGAGCGGCCGCCCAATGTCCAACCGCACCGCGATCGTCTGCTTCGGCGAAGCGCTGATCGATTTCCTTGCGCTGCCCGCATTGCCGGGCCAGCCGCGTCATTTCGTCGAGTACGCCGGTGGCGCGCCGGCCAATGTCAGCGCGGCCGTCGCGCGTCTCGGCGGCAATGCGCGCTTCGTCGGCATGCTGGGCGTGGACATGTTCGGCGAGTTCCTGATGTCGCAGCTGCGCGCGTTCGGCGTGGATACGCGCTTCACCGCGCACACGGGTGCGGCGCGCACGGCGCTGGCGTTCGTCTCGCTCGACGAGGAAGGCGAACGCAGCTTCAGCTTCTATCGACCGCCCGCGGCGGACCTGCTGTTCCGCGTCGAGCATTTCCGCAGCGAATGCTTCGCCGATGCGGCGGTTCTGCACGTGTGCTCGAACAGCCTGACCGAAGCGGACATCGCGCAGACCACCGTTGCCGGCATGCAGCTGGCGCGCGAACACGGCGCGCTGGTGAGCATGGACCTGAACCTGCGTCCGTCGCTATGGCCGGAAGGATTCGATGCGGCACCGCGATTGTGGGAAGCGTTGGCCGAAGCGGATGTCATCAAGCTGTGCCGCAGCGAAGCCGATTTCCTGATCCGGCGCGCCGGCAAGCACGATGCGATGCTGCAACGTTTGTGGCAGGGCCATGCGCGGCTGGTGCTCATCACCGACGGCGGAAGGCCCGTGCGCTGGTACACGCGCGGCGCGCAGGGCGAAGCGGCGGCGTTCAAGGTCTCCGCCGTGGATACGACGGCGGCAGGCGATGCGTTCGTCGCCGGATTGCTGCTGCGACTGGTGGAACGCGGTATCGATGCTGGCAACTTCGACGCATTCGTTTCCGACGACGCGGCCATCGCCGATGCGCTGCGTCATGCGGTGGCGGCAGGTGCGGTTGCGACTACGAAACACGGCGCGTTCGCCGCGATGCCGACGCGCGACGAGATCCGGAACCTCCTGCGGAACGACTCATGACTTCGACCACGACGCCCGACTTCCGCAGCGAAGCCTTCCTTCGTGCGCACATCGCCGACACGATGGCGTTCTACCATCCGCGCGCGATCGACCCGAACGGCGGCTTCTTCCATTACTTCCGCGACGACGGAAGCGTCTACGACGCATCGCATCGACATCTGGTGAGCAGCACGCGGTTCGTCTTCAACTATGCGATGGCAGCGCGCGAGTTCGGCAATGCCGAGCACCTCGACGCCGCGCGACACGGCCTGTGTTACCTGCGCGAGGTGCATCGCGACAGCACAAGCGGTGGCTATGCGTGGACGATCCGCGACGGCGTTCCTGACGACCTCACCAACCACTGCTATGGCGTGGCGTTCGTACTTCTGGCGTATTCGACCGCGCTGAAGGCCGGCATCGACGAGGTGATTCCGTGGATCGATGAAACCTGGAACCTGCTCGAAACGCGCTTCTGGGACGCGGACGCCGGGCTGTATCGCGATGAAGCCGACGCGCAGTGGAACTTCAGCGACTATCGCGGACAGAACGCGAACATGCACATGTGCGAGGCGATGCTCGCCGCGTACGAAGCGACGCGCCAGCCGCGTTTCCTCGACCGCGCATTGACGCTCGCCGACCACATGACGCGCCGCCAGGCCGCGAAGGCCGACGGACTGGTGTGGGAACACTACGACAAGGATTGGAACGTCGACTGGGATTACCACCGCGACGATCCTAAGCACCTGTTCCGCCCGTGGGGCTACCAGCCCGGCCACCAGACCGAATGGGCGAAGCTGCTGGCGATCCTCGACGGGCATCTGCGCGAACACGGCACGCCGGCCGGCTGGTTGATCGATACCGCACGCCACCTGTTCGACGTCGCGGCGCAGCGCGCGTGGGATTCCGAGTTCGGCGGGCTCTGCTACGGCTTCGGGCTCGCGCCGGAGTACGCCGTGTGCGACGACGACAAGTACTTCTGGGTGCAGGCCGAATCGCTCGCGGCCGCCGCGCGGTTGGCCGATGCCAGCGGCGATGCGTGCTATTGGGACTGGTACGACAAGCTGTGGGCGTATTCGTGGCGGCACTTCGTCGATCACGAACACGGCGCGTGGTATCGCATCCTCGATCGTCGCAACCACAAGTACAGCGACGAGAAGAGCCCGGCCGGAAAGACCGACTATCACACGATGGGCGCCTGCTACGACGTCCTGACCGTCCTGCGCAACCGCGGAGAACACTGATGCGAATGCAAGCTGCGTTGTTGACGTTGTTGCTGGTTCCCGCGGTCGGCTTCACTGCCGAATCCAAGCCCGACGATACGAAGGCGATTGCCTTCACCGGTGCGAAGGCCGCACGCAGCGCGGAGGAAATAAAAGCGCAGTTCCTGCACGCATGGCGCGGCTATCGCGAGTACGCATGGGGCCACGACGGGCTCAAGCCGCTCAGCAACCAGCACGCCGACTGGTACGGCGAGCCGCTGCTGATGACGCCGGTCGATGCGCTCGACACGATGATCCTGATGGGCCTGGACAACGAGGCGAAGGAAGCGCGCGAGTTGATCGCGACGAAGCTGTCGTTCGACCGCGACCTGGACGTGAAGCATTTCGAAGTGGTGATCCGCCTGCTCGGCGGGCTGCTTTCGGGTTACCAGCTGACCGGCGACCAGCGCCTGCTCGACCTCGCCAACGATCTCGGCACGCGCCTGCTGCCCGCGTTCGATTCGCCCACCGGCCTGCCGTATGTCTACGTCAACCTGCGCACGGGCAAGGCGCACGGCAACGAGAGCAATCCGGCCGAAGCCGGCACGCTGCTGCTGGAGTACGGCACACTGAGCAAGCTCACCGGCAATCCGGTGTTCTACGAGAAGGCCAAACGTGCGCTGGTGGAAACCTACAAGCGCCGTTCGAAGATCGGACTGGTCGGCGAACGCTTCGACGTGACGACCGGCGAGTGGACGAACAAGCGCAGCCACGTCGGTGCGCGCATCGATTCGTACTACGAGTATCTGTGGAAGTGCTGGACGCTGTTCGGCGACGAGGATTGCCATGCGATGTGGAAGGAGAGCATCGCGGCTGCCAATCGCTACTACCCGGAAGAAGTCGATGGCGCGCTGTGGGTCGGCCACGTCGACATGGACACCGGCGAGCGCGTGGCGAGCCGTTACGGCGCGCTCGACGCGTTCTGGCCGGGGCTGCTCGCGTTGTCGGGCGACGTCGCGCAGGCGCGCCGCCTGCAGGATTCGTCGTTCGCGATGTGGCGCAAGTGGGGCATCGAGCCGGAGGCCTACGACTATCGCAAGGGCGAAGTGACCTCGCCGGGGTATCCGCTGCGTCCGGAGATCATCGAATCGGCCTGGTACTTGAATAGTATTACAGGCGATGCGAAGTACCGCGCGATGGGGCGCGAGATGTTCGACGATTTCGTGCGCTACACGCGTACCGACTCGGGCTTCGCGACGCTGTCCAGCGTGATCACGAAGGAGCAGGAGGACGACATGGAGAGCTTCGTGCTGGCCGAGACGTTCAAGTATTTCTACCTGCTGTTCGCTCCGCCGGAGACGCTGGACCCGGCGAAGGTCGTGCTGACCACCGAGGCGCATCCGCTTCGCCGCACCTGGTAACGATGCGGTGGACCGGCTGACGCTGTCTTAGCGGATGGGCGCGTAGGATCCTCGCGCATCCGTCGCGCAGGAGCGTCGTCATGACCACGCAGACCGTCGCCAGGCGGCTGGTCGAACTGTGCAAGGCAGGACGGTTCGAACAGGCGCAGCAGGAGTTGTACGACGACGATGCGGTCAGCATCGAGCCGGACGGCATCGCGCCGGGAATGCTCTGCGACGAGGCGGGACTGGACGCGATCCGCGGCAAGGGCCGGCGATTCTGGGGCGGCGTGGAAACCTTCCACGCCGTGCGCTGCAGCGAGCCGGTCGTCGCCGGCAACTGGTTCACCTTCGCGTTGAACGTGGACGCGACCTTCCACAACATCGGTCGCATGGAGATACGCGAACTGTGCGTGTATCGCGTCCACGACGGGCGGATCGTACGCGAGCAGTTCTTCTACGACGAGTACGAGCCGTGACGGCGAATCTTTCCCGACTGGCGGGCTGCTGACAGCACGCTGTCAGCGGGCGGCCGTAGGCTGATCCTTTCCCAAGGCAAGGAGTGGCAGCGATGGATACCAGGCAGATTGCGCAGCGGCTCGTCGAACTGTGCCGCGAAGGCAAGTACGACCAGGCGCAGGAAGAACTCTATGCGAAGGACGCGGTCAGCATCGAAGGCGACGGGCAGAAGACGGAAGGCGTGACGCGCGGCTTCGACGCGATCCGCATCAAGAGCAAGCAATGGGCCGACAACCTGGTCGAAGTGCACGGTGGCAGCGTTGGCGAGCCGATCGTCGCGGGCAACTGGTTCAGCCTGGTCATGGGCCTGGACGCGACCTACAAGGACATGGGGCGCGTGGCGATGAACGAGGTCTGCGTGTACCAGGTGCGCGACGGGAAGATCGTGCACGAGCAGTTTTTCTATGACATGGCCGGCGCGTGATCGCTAAAACGAAAAAGCCCCGCATGAGCGGGGCCTTTTCTTCAAACGTTGCAGAAACCGCGATCAGTCGATATCGAGGAACGAACGCAGCTGTTCCGAACGGCTCGGGTGACGCAGCTTGCGCAGGGCCTTGGCTTCGATCTGGCGGATGCGCTCGC
>Ga0055531_10000485_pt1 | contig 36640 bp, 30 predicted proteins | sample AraplaCvi_mCL_r2_FD_55008 | JGI IMG/M metagenome (GOLD analysis project Ga0055531, IMG submission 55008) | Arabidopsis root microbial communities from North Carolina, USA - plate scrape MF_Cvi_mCL_r2 | ecosystem: Host-associated > Plants > Roots > Endosphere | place: USA: North Carolina...
AGNCGTNGCGTCTCGCGGGTGTAGTTGTCCGGCGTCCACTGGACCGCGGCCTGTTCGCTCGCAGCGAGATAGCTCTGCCGCGTCTTGTTGCCGTTGGCATCGATCGACGCGACCAATCGCCCCTTGAGGTCATAGCCATACGTCGTGATCGGAGTGATCCGGCGCACAAAGCCGTTGGCCAAGGTCTCGAAGGTCTGAGGCTCCGTCTTGGAGATCAACTTGCCCAGCGCGTTGTACTCGAAGCGGGTGCGCAGCGCACTGGCATCGAATGTGAACGTGCCAAGATTCGCCTTCTTGTAGATATTCAGCATCGCCTGCGCGCGCTGCTGCGTCGCATCGTCGTATTCCTCGACGATCTCCCCGAATGCGTTGTAGGCCTGGTGCCGCACCACTTGCGCGCGCGCGTCCAGCGCCGCCACGTACTGCTTGACCTCGTACGTCGATCTGTCGCCTTGGCCGCCCAACTGGATTTCTCCACTCACGACGATGGGCTCTCCCCCCTCGTCTGCGACTGCACCACCGGCCGTATTCAGCACACGCAGCGTGTACTGGTGTGATTCCGGCGTCTCCACGACCTTACCGCCGAAGGGCTGGGCCCAGGTGTAGATCATGCGATCGACCGTCCACACGCCAGTCAGCGTCACCGTGGTCGTGCCATCGATGCGCAGTTCAAGCTTGGTGGCATCGGGCCGGTTCTTCGGTCCTTGGAAGACGATCGGCTGCAATGGCATCCGATCGGCCACGGTGGTCCCAGGTACCACCTTCCCTGTGCCTTCGATGCGGAAGCTGCCGCGTCCCTTGCTCGTCAGGACGCCACCTTCAAGCCGCTCGTACGTGTAGTCGAAATCGCGAGGATTTCCTTCCGGCGATCGAAGGTCGTCTAGTTTGAGCCAGAGTTGATCGCCAACGCGAACGAACGAACCTGTTTGTGGCGAGCCTCCGCCGCGCGGCGTCATCGTGACCGACATCGTCGTTCCCGCAGACGCAGGGAACCGAAGGAAAGAGGTCTCCTTGATCTCTCCATCGCCGGTATAGGTTGCCAGTCCGCTGCCATTCACCGAATAGTGACCGGCACCGACATACCGAATATTTCCTGTCGCATCCCGGCCTTCGAAGGTGATCTCGAAGTTCTTGCCCCACTCCGCCTGAGGAATGTTCCATTGGAAGGCGCCATCCTTCAACGTAGCGACGCGATCCTGCCACTGCCCACTCGGAGTCTCTCTCACCTTGAGAGTCGGCAGCGTCGCAGCATTCGGGACGGTCAGCTTGACCATGCCATCGGCGAGCGCGCGGCTCTGGAGCCCACTCACCGTTGCCATGCCTCCGGCGGACAGCGAGATCACGCCAGTGAAGCTCGCAGTGGCTCCGGCATAAGCGATCGAGATGTCGCCTGGCCCCCATTGAGTCAGGAGACCTGACAGGTTGAGATTGAGATAGCCATCGCTCGACCACCGCCCAGCATCGTTCGCGGCAAACGACACCTGCTTGTCGCCGCGGCTTAGCACTATCGGGGCCTCCAGACCGACGGGCACAGACAGCTTTGCCACCGGTTGGTAAAGCACCAGGTCGCTGGTAGTGAAGCTTGTTGATGGCCCGACCCAGAATGACCCTTCTCCCGCACCGATCAGCAGGGTGTTGCCGCTCACAGAACCGGAGATCCGGTAGCTGAACGATAAGTCCTTTGCTGCGGTGCGCATCACCGCGAGCCCCGCTGGCAGCGTGCTCCAGAGGATCTCGAACCTGAGCGCATTGCCGGAACCAACCACTGAATACTGGTCAGTCGACAACTGCACACCGCCCACCCGCAGATCGATGGCGCTCCCCGGTGGAATGCTCGTCAAGGAATTGCTTAGCGCCAGGGGCAGCACGATGGTCTGGTCTGACAGCTTGATCCGGGTCAGAGTGTCTTGCACGAGAGCGAACGGCGGCGTGCCTGTATCACCACGGAACTGACCGCTGTATCGTGTCGCCGCATTGCTTGAGGACTCCACCATGAAGTCCAGAACCTGTCCGTTCGCAATCGGGAGGCTGGCCGTAGAGAGCCGGCCACCCGTGAAGCCGATGGACGACCAGTTGTCGTTCGTACCGGCATTGCGATACCAAAGCGTCGCCCCTTCCCCATTTCTGAGACTTTCGAACTGGAGGTAGTTCGTTCCCTGAATGCTTGTGTAACGGATCTCGGGTGCCGGCACGTCCGATGCACTGCTGATCAGCAGGCCTCTTGTGGAGCTGACGTTGACCCTCGTCGAGGTCGCTTTGACGAGTGAGCCGTCCGTCCTGCGCCAGCGCACGACCACGTCGATATCCGATCCCTGTGGACTCCCGAATGACGACAGGTCCACGACGCGCGTGTCGTTCGTGCCAGACGGATAGGCTGCTCCCAGTGGCGCATCAAGCACTCGCTCAACCCGGCCGCTCTTGACAGTCACTTCAGGGGTCAACGGCTGACCTCCCGTGTCGCTCTCCTGGGGAACGATCAACTGCGGTGACTGCCATTCGACAGACCATGACTGATCCCATTCGTAGCCGTCGCTGCGCTGAAGGCTCGACCGAATCACGAGCGTGGCCAGCTTGAAGCGATTCGAACCCGACACGGCCACCAAGTCATACGGAGTAGAGCTCGTGTTGCCAACGCCGGGGCCGGAGATATCGAGTGCCTGGGTGCCTCCGCGGGCCATGCGGTACGACGGAGTTGAGGAGCCCTGTCGATAGAGTTCGTATCCGAAATCCGGGAACGACGACGGCATTGTGAAATCCACGCGCGCCAGCGTCGGATCCGGACTGGCCTGCCACGACTGTTGACTGCCTGACCAATCCAGCCGGACTCCGATCGGCACCTGACCGCGTACAGCAGTCCCTTGGGGCCAGACACCATCGGGTCCGTAAAGTGCGCCAGAGACAGCGCCCGATTTCGGCATCTGCGGCACGACCGCCGCGCCTCCCGCCGTAGGTTGTGGCGAGAGAACGCCTCCAGAGCCACTCGCCTGATTCGCGGAGCTTCCTCCTGTTCCGGTCTGAGTTCCGATGGCGCCATACAGGGGCGCCAACTGCTGTGTCACGACGTCGCGACGCCGCGCGACGTCGGTCTGGTAATCCACCGCAATCTCGACCGTCTTCAACAGTTGATTGCGACCGTCGTGCACGCTGAACGTGTGGTTCAGATTGACCAAGTCCTGCGCAGCGTCGGATATCGACTTGTTGCGCAGGTCCACCGACGCAACGCCACTGACGATCTTGCGCGTCGTGTTGCCATTGCGGTCGTACAGGAAGATGGCGATCGCGCCGCCCTCGCTGTTGTTGCGCTCGACCTTGCCCAGCACGTTGTACTCGGCGAACTCCTGCCAACCGTCTCCCAAGCCTTTCCCAGTGATCTCACCGAAGACGTTGTAGCGAGTGCGCCGGATCTCACCAGTCTGCAGGTGCGTCGCATCGCCGTCGTATTCAGCGGTCACGCGGCCTGACAGGTCGTAGGCATAGCGTTTGACGATGTCAACGCGGGTCTGGTCTGCCCGCAGCACCGATTTGGCCGTCGAGCGGCCGATCCGGCCCAGCGAATCAAGTTCAAGCAGCGTGTAGTTCCCCGCCGCATCGACCGTTCCAGTTCGGTCGCCGTTGGCGTTGTAGCCATAGGCAGTGATCCGGTCGTCGCTCTCCGACGCGGCGTCCAGCCCGCGCTGGATCGATCGCGACACCAGGCCCAATCCGTTGTACTCCGTCTCGGTGACCGGTGTGACCCCGCGCCCCTGGTAGTCAAGGAATCCGGGAGCGACGCGACGCGTTTCGCGGCCAAGCCTGTCGTACTCGATGGTGGTCTCGTTCCAGACTTGCGAGTTGCCGTCGGGGGTCAGGCCCACCAGGTCGCGTTGCTTCTTGACGTTGCCCAGCCCGTCGTACTCGAAGGTCGAAACCGCATCCATCGTCGCGGCATTCGCCGCGCCGGACGAGCCTAGGTAGGTGGAGGCCACACCCAGCACGCGTCTCTCGACAACTCGGCCGACGCCATCGAGCACGAACGTCGTTGTGCGGGCACCCGTCAGACTCAGCCCGGCACGCAGTGCGGCCGGGTCGCGTACCGCCACAGGCCGAGCTGTGTCGTTCTGCGTGCTGTAGGCGGCTACGCGCGCGGCGTACTTCACCTCGGCCGTTGGCGCCGACTGGAACCCCTCGTAATCCCAGCCAACCGCATACGACTCCTGATCGATGCGCAGCACTTTGCGGCCGACCTTGTCGTAATAGGTGTAGACCGAGTTGCCCCGGCCGTCGATCTCTCGAACCACGTTGCCGGCTGCGTCGTACTCGACCCTCTGAAGGCGCACGCTCGTGTAGTCGGACAGGCCCGACAGGATGTCGTTGCGCGCCGGATCAGCTTCCCAGTAGCGGAAGTTGTCCCGCGTCTTCTCCACGAGACGGCCGAGCTCGTCATAGCTCGATCGCGTGATCCGGTCCGCAGCCGGCACGGCCGACGGGGTCAGCGCAGTGACGGCCTGCCCGGGCGCCGGAGACCCCACTCGCGTGCTCATTGCGCGCTCAACCAGCACATGACCGGCGGCGTCATACTCGTAAGCGGTGTAGGCGCCATCGGCCGCCACCTGCGCGATCTTGTTGCCCGCCGCATCGAACTGGCTGAAGGTGTGCGCTCCATCAACGACCCGCTCGTTCACCCAGTTTCCTCGCGACACCTGCTCGACCACACGCCCCAGCGCGTCGTAGCGTGTCCATTCGACCGGAATGACGGTGGATGCTGTCTGGCTCGCGCCATCGAACGCCGTGTAGGCCGCGCCGATTCGGTGCGTGAGGCGGCCTGCCTTGTCGTAGCGATAGCTTGTGACGCGCGTCTCCGCCAGCCCGTCGGCCTCGACGGAGGACGTGCGGTTGCCGAAAGCGTCATGGCCGTACCGGTTCACGACCGCGCGGCCGTTTGCCGTCACTGGCAAAGCTTCAGTGACCGTATTGCCAAGGCGGTCAGTATTGAACACCGCAGTGCCGCCCACCTTGTTCGTCACCGCCTTGTCGAAGCGGTTGCCGTTCACGCCGTAGCTGGTGGATTCCGTAGCCAGGCGCGACGCGTCGGTCGTCGACGTCAGTCGGTCCAGCCGGTCGTAAGCATTCGTTGTCAGGGCGTCCTTGACGTGATCGGTGGTCGAGGGCGCTTGGCCTACCGTCGGCGCGGCGATCCGGTTGTAGTAACGCCGCACCGATGCGATCTGATTGCTGCCCGCGCCCCAATAGGTCGTGCGCGCCGCATACCCCTCCGGGTCCACTTGCAGCGTCACCCGGTTGAGTTTGTCAAAGTAGAAGTACCCGGCGTTTCCCAGCGGGTCGGTGACTTTCACCGCGTTGCCGAAGGCGTCGTATTCGCTCGACGTGCGCAAGCCCATCGCGTTGATCGTGGCCGTGCGACGACCCGCCGCGTCGTACTCATGCCTGGTGGTGTACTTGTCCAAGAAGGCCTGCCGGTCCGCCGCCGTCAGTTGCTCGGCGGCTTCCGGTTTGCCTTGCCGCAGGCGTTCCGCGCGCGCCCAGGCGCTGTTGGCGCTCGCCAGCGCAACACCTCGTGCCTCGACCTCCGTGACCAGCCGCCCGTTCGCGTCGTAGCCATATCGCGTCGTCGATGCCGCGTCGGTATCCTGCGCGAGGGTCTTCTCGACCACATGACCCGCGTCGTCGTAGACATAGCCTGTCTTCGTCGCCTCGGCGCGGCCGTACGCCGAGACGCTGACCTTCAGTCGGCCGCCTGCGTCATATTCATTGCGTGTCTCCACGCCCATCGCGTCGACGGTACTCAGTACCCGCCCGGCCTTGTCGAGCTCGACACTGCTGGTGTGGTCGTCCGCGCCCGGCGCCGGCGCCGCGTCCACCGCGACCTTGCCGGCATAGCGGATCGTCGTGGTCTTCAGCCCCTGGTAGCGCGTCTCGGTGACGAACCCTTCGGCGTCGTACTCGTAGCGCAGCCGGCCCGCGTTGTCGTAGCGGAAATTGGTGACCCTGTCCTGCGCATGCGTCGCTGGCGTCCCCAGCGTCGCCGCGTTCCAGTCCGCGCCCGCCGAGCGCAGCGCCTGCATCTTGGCTGCATCAGCCGCCCGCGCAAACGCGGTCTTCTGGCGCAGATTCCCCGCCCCGTCATACGCCAGCACCGTGATGCCGCCCTCGGCATCCACCAGCGCCGCCGTGCGGCCCAGCGCGTCATACAGAGTGCTCGTCACACGGTCGTTCTCATGGCTGGCCGGCGGTGCAGCGCCACCGTCCATCCAGGCCACCGTGTCCGCCACCGCCGTCGCATAGGCGATCTGCTGCTTCACGCGCCCCACGCCGTCGTAGCGGAACTCCACCACCGTGCCCGCGGCGTCAACGCTGTACTTGACGCGCCCGTCCTTGTCATAGACCCGGCCCGTGACCTCGTCCTTGGCCGGCATGCTCGTCAGCTGCGCGGCCACGGCCTCGCGCGTGGGCGCCATGCCCAGCCCTGCGAGGACCGACGCGCCCAGCGGCGTGGCCAATCGCGTGACTCGGCGCTCGCGTCCCTCGCCGTCGTATTCGGTGTAGCGCACCGCGCCCATCGGATCGATCTGATAGACGAGTCGATTCGCGTCGTCGTATGCGTAGAGCGTGCGCGCTCCAGTCCAGTCGGTGCTCGATGCCAGGCGCCCGGCCGCGTCATAGGCATACGTGCGGGTCAGATTGAGGTCGGCGGCACTGGTCCCGGCATCCGTGATCTCAGCAACGCGGCGCCCCAGCTTGTCGTACTCGTAGCGCGTGACGACACCATTGGGGTCGATGACCTTCAAGGTGCGGCCGTTGGCGTCAAGCTCGTAGCGGGTCGTCAGTGCCAAGCCTTGTGGATCCTGCTCGCTGGGGTCCACGGTGACGGACACCAGCCGCCCCGCGACGTCGAAGCGCTGCAGCGTGCGACGGCCGTCGGCTTCGGTGGTCAGCACCGCAGTGCCGCTGTCGGTATCCTGGTAGTCGTAGCTGGTCGTCAGTGTCAGACCGCCGTCGTCGATCGTGCGCGACTTGATGCGGTTGAGCGCGTCGTAGGTGAACTTCGTCACCGTGCCATTGGCATCGGCGCTCTCCGCCACGCGTCCCAAGCTGTCGTACTTGGTGCCGGTCGCATTGAGCGGCGTCGTGATGGTCTTGAGCTCCCCGTTCTCTGTGTACGCGTAAGTCGTCGCGACGTTGTTGCCGTCGATGCGAGTCTCCACCTCCCCGAGGCGGTTGCGCGTCACGCGGCTCTTGATGTTTTCCGGGGTCGTCACCTCTACCGTACGCGCGGCCAGGTCATAGCGATAGACCGTCGTCTGGTTGTTGCCGTCGGTCGTCGCGGTGATCCGATTGAATGCATCGTAGGCGGTGGTGCGCAGGGTCTTGCCGCCGTCCACCGTCTGAACGGCGCGACCAATGCGGTCATAGCCGATGGTGGACTCGACATTGCGAGCGTCCGTCGTCTTCACCACCCGCCCGAACGCGTCGTACTCCGTCTTCGTCAGCGCATTGAGTCCGCCGACGTCGTCCGCGCGCGCCTTCAGCAGGCCGCGGCGGTCGTAGGCCAGAGACTGCGACACGACCGTGCCATCGAGGCGGACCTGCGAGGTAACGGAACTGGCCTCCCCGAAGGCGTTGTAGCTGGTCGAGGTGGTATAGCCCAGTGCGTCCGTCGTGCTCTTGAGCCGACCGCGCGCGTCATAGTCGAACACGGTCTGCGCGTTGGCATACGGCTGTCCGCCAACGCGCTGGTTCAGCAGTTCCTGCACCGCGTTGCGGATCGCGGTACTGGCCAGTCCGCCACTCAGCGCGTTGAGCGTCGTCGCCCCGAGGCGACCACCGTAGGCGATCGTCTTCACCAGTTGGCCCAGACCGTCGTACTGGTTCTCCTGCACCTCGCCCAGCGCATTGATCGTGTGGGTGAGCTGACCGTCCTCGTTGTAGAAGAAGATCGTGCGCTGCGTGCTGGCGCCGTCGGAGACCACCTGGCTCGTCTTCCGGCCGGCCGCGTCATAGGTGTAGAGCGTGCCGTACTGCGCCCAGATCGCGTCCACCTGCGACTGCGTCTGGCCGTCGGCCAGCAGCGCAGCGCCCCGCGCGCTGAGTTCGCCGATCACGCGACCGAGCGCGTCGTAGCGGACCTTCTGCGTGCGCGCCTCGGCCGTGCCCGCCGCTCGGGTGGTGGAGACAACGCGCCCCATGTCGTCAAAGACGAAACGTGTGACGGTGCCGTCCGCGTCGGTCTGCTCGTCGAGTCGACCCAGCGCGTTGTAGTGCCAGAACTCGGTGCGGTCGCCGCCCAGGCCGGCGGTCGCCGCCGGACGCCAAGCTCCCGCGCCCGCATCAAAGGCGGTGATCTGCGCCGCCGTCAGTTTCGCCGCGTAGCGTGTGCGCTGCGCTACGTTGCCACGATCGTCGTAAAGCTGCTCGGTGACGTAGCCCTCGGGGTCGATCTCGCCAAGGAGGCGGTTCTGACCGTCGTAGACGTAGCGGGTCGCCTGATCTTGGGGCGAGGCGGCCGCCGGGCGCAACTGCGCCAGTGTGCCAGTTGCTCGCTGCGCCGTGGGCGCCGGATCTGCATACCGCAGACGGGCGATCACACGCCCGGCCGCATCGTATCGGTACTCCACCAGGAAGCCCTCGGCGTCGAGTTCCCCCTGAAGCCGGCCCTCGGTGGAGTAGAACTTGCGCGTCACGCGGTCGTTGTCCGCATCGGCCAGCGGCGTCGCATTGGTGACCGTGGGACTGGCCGCGAATGCTGCCAGATCGATCGCATTGGCGTAGCGCACGGTGCCGGTGACACGTCCGGTGCCGTCATAGCGGGTCTCGGTCACGAAGCCGGCCGCATCGACGGTGCGCGTCGGACGTCCCGCAGCGTCATAGAGAGTCCATGCGCGCTGGTCCTTGGCGCTTTCCGCAGGACGGATAGCCGCCAGCGTCGGCACCGCAGGCGGGTCGGCCCAGGCCGGATTGGGTGACGTGCCCGATAGCGCCGCCAGTGGCGTCGCGTACACGATGGTCTGGATCGGCCGCTGGGCTACGTCATAGCGGAACTCCGTCACCGTACCGTTGCCATCGATCTCGGCGACCTTGTTGGCCCGCTCGTCGTACAGATACCAGCGCAAGACGCCGGTGGCATCCTGGCTCTTGTAGAGCAGCCCACGTCCGTCGTAGTAGTTCGTCGTCGTGCCCAGCGCGTTGCCGTTCTGCGTCCGGCTCACCCCCAGCAGCCGCCCCATCTTGTCGTAGGTGCTGACGGTGACCAGGCCGTTCTGCTCGGTCACCGTCGAGACGTAACCGCTGCCGCCTTCCTGATGAACATAGCTTGTGAGGATGCCGCCCTGCTGACGGCTCAGCACGCGTCCCAGGCCGTCGTAGGCGTAGGCGACCGTGGCGCTGGCGCCATCGGTCATCGTCAGCAGTCGACCGGCCGCGTCGTAGGCGTAGACGACAACGCGCGCTCCGGCGGCTTGCCCGTTGCCCGCTGCATCCGTGGCCGCGTAGGCGGTTTCGCGCAACTTCTGGCCACGCAGGTCATACACCGAATCCACGCGGCTGGTTCGCGCCTTGTCCGCGCCGTCCACCCAGGTAGCCAATTGCGCTTCGGTGGGCGTCTGCGAGATCGTCAGCGCGCTCACGTTGTAGGCGCCGCCAAGGTAGGTGATCGTGCTTGTGGGCAACTTGCCGGTGTAGCGCAGCTCCGTGACCACGCCCTCCGGGCTGAGTTTGAAGCGCAGCTTGCCTTCGGCATCGTAGACGTAGCGCGTCGTGGCCGGCGCCGCCGGTTGGCCCGTGCCATTGCCATCCGGGTCGGCAACGGCATAAACCGTCTCCGTAGTGACCAGCCGGTTCACGTAGGTGCGGCGCACCGTGTTGCCCGCCGCGTCCCGGACCAGGATCAGATTGTTGTCAGCATCGTAGTTGTAGACCGTGACGCCGCGGTCGTAGCCGGTAAAGGTGGCCTGGTTGTCGGTCGTGTAGTACTCGATGAAAGTCCGGATCGTGTCGTTGGTGACCCCGTTGTTGGCACCTTTGGAGGGATGGCTCTGCTTGAGGCGGCCGGTGCCGTCGTACCAGAAGTCCGTCGTGAAACCTCCAGGCTGAGTCACGCGCAGCGTGCGGGCGGAAGTGTTGTACTCGTAGGTCGATATCTGGCCATCCGCGCCCCAGCTCTGCGAGAGGCGCGCCAGCCCTTCGCTGACGACCCACTTGAAGGTCTGCGAGGTACCGTCGCTGTTGACGATGCTGCGAAGCATCCCGTTGGTGATGTCGGTCGAGGCGACATAGGTGTAGTCGGTGGTGTAGACCTTGCCATCGGCAATGGTCCCGTCCGCAGGCGACAGGTCCACCGACACACGCGAGAGCCGGCCGTTGGCGTCGTAGGCATACAGCGTGCTCGACACGGTCCGGTTTTGCTCGTCCACCACGCTGACACGCTGCAGGCGATCGCCGCTGTACTCATAGACGATACGCCCGCCTGTGCCTGCGGCGTCGGCCGACATGCCCGTCAGGTGTCCGCTTGCGTCGTAGCTGAAAACGGCGTTGAGCAGCGTCGGCGAGTTCCAGCTCAGCAGCCGGCCTGTGACGACATCGAATGCACCGGACTGCGGCCCGTTGCTGAAAATGGCCTGCTTCCCATCCCCGCTGAGCGTGAGATAGGTGTCGGGACCGGAGCTGGTCGTGCTGACGTAGCGATTGGTGACCCAGGTATACAGGCGCTCGGCCCCGTCCTCCTCGGCAACCACCACCGTGCTGCCGGCTGCTCCCCACGCGCCCGCCGTGAGGCGCATGGACTGGCGCACGAAGCCGGCGATCCAGTTGTCACCGTTGTCGTCGTTGAAGCTGCCCCTGCTGTTGTAGGTCCGGAGTGCACGAAGGTCGGTGCCAGCGGCCGCCAGAACGCCGTCCTGGTCCTGCACGATGAGGTTGCCGGTGTAGCCGTTGACGAAGATCTGCGTGTTGCGAAGACCCAATCCGCCCTGATTCCACACCCCGGCTTGATTCACCGTCCCCGTGTAGGACGTGTAGTTCAAGCCCAGACCGCTTCCGTTGACAACACCGACCATCTCGTCTGTCCCTTTGATTGCATCGCCGAGGCGGGACGGACTCGCCCTTGAACGCCTCGATACGAGCAATACATCTCGGGATTCGCGATGCGGTTTAGGCCGTGTCGATATCAGCTTGTAACCAATCGTGAAGGCGTCGCTAGGTCGAGAGTGCCTTCTTTTCCCCATCGCTAAACCGCAGCTCCCAGGTCGGGATAAGCTGTGGAGGGACCAGATGCGCTATCGCGTTCCATCGGCCCGTGCCGCCCCTTTCTGTTCACTGCCCATCGCCATGTCGCAGACTTTCGACACCCTAATCCAGCAGGGGCTCCACGCCAGCGAGTCCAACGACACCGAACTCGCGCTCCAACGATTCCGCGAGGCCGCACAGGCCGCCCCGGCCAACGGCCTACCGCATTTCCTTGCCGCCGGCGAATTTGCCCAGGCCGGCCGCACGCAGGAAGCCGAGAACGCGTATGCGACGGCGGTGCTACTGGCGCCGGACATGGCGATCGCGCGATACCAACTGGGGCTGCTGCAGTTCGCCACAGACCGGCTGGCGCTGGCGCTGACGACGTGGCAGCCGCTGCTGACGCTCGGCGAGAACGATTTCATGCGGTGCTTCGCACAGGGCTTCTTCGCGATGGCTGCGGAAGATGTGCCCGAGGCTCGGGCGAAGTTCCGCGCGGGCCTGGCCCTGAACACGTCGAATCTGCCGATGAACCACGACATCGAACGCGTGCTGGCGAGCTTGGAAGAGATCAGCGCAACCCGGACGGGGAATGCAGTCACGGCAACGACGCCGGGGGGCGGCAACGCGGCTGCGAGCAATGCTGAGGACGCGGATACGGAGCCAGCGCTGGATTCCCGCGATGCTTCAGCGCATGTGCTGCTGGCCAACTATCAGCCGGTCGGCAAGCCGAACTGAGCCAGGCGACGATGACGCGGATCGATCGCCCCGATCGCGGCACGCCGCCACGTCCTGTGAGGGGCGAGGGCGGGGACAAGCGCACCAGCCCGTCCGGTCGCGCGTCGCAGAAGGGCAGCTCTGGCGCCGTCCTCGGCGGTGGGGGCGGCGGTGGCGGGCAGCCGCCGACGGCCGCACTGGACCGGGTGCATCAGGTCATGATCGACAAACCCGGCGATGACCGCGCGATGCTGCGCGCGATCATGGAGCCGACGCTGGCGTCCGCACTCGGGCGCGATGCAGCGGTAGACCCCGCGTTCTTCGCGCTGGTCGATGCGGTGATCGATACGCTACTAGCGTCGCCGGAGGCGATGCGCCTGCTGGAGCAGGCGAGGGCGGAGATGGCGCGGGCCGCACGTTGAATTGGCCGCCACGAGTTCGATTTCTGTTGCGGCCCGGGCCGATGCTCGAGGGCTGACCGTGGCGGGCCGAGTGTGGCGAGCAGAAAAACGACCGATCAAAGCTGCCGGATCATCCTCAGCAGACTCGATGCCCGCTGCCCGCTTGGCAACTGCTGACCGTCGAGCAGCTTGCTCGCCAGCGCCATCACCTCCTCGCCCGGGAGTTCCGGGTGGTCCAGCAGCGCCTGCGCGTACTGCGCGGCGAAGTTGTTCGGATCGAGGCCGCGCGAGCGGCGCAACGCGTCATTCGCCATCGCCCGACGACCCGTCCGCGCATAGATCACCGCCAGTGCGCCGTGCGTTTCGGCAAAATTTCGGTCCACCACCAGCGCCTGATCAAGCAGGCGCTCGGCCTCCACCAGATCCTCCAGCAGCAGCATCGTCCACGCCAGGCCGTGCCAGCTGCCGGCGTGCCCGGGCATCAGTTCAGTCGCGCGTGCGTATGCCACTCGTGCACCCTGCAGGTCCAGTGTCAGCAGACGCGCCGCGCCCAGCTGAGTCCATGCGCGACCGTCCGCTGGGCGCGCCGCAGTAAGGCGCTCGTTCAGCGTCAGCGCCACCTGCGGCTGACCTTCGACCAGCGATAGCGCCGCCGCCGACACCAGCGCTTCGCCCTGCTCGGGGAGCGTCGCGAGTGCCATACGCGACAGCCGGCTGCTGGACGCCACGTCGTTGGCATCCATTGCGATCAGGCTGGCCACGCCGGCCGCTTCTGGCCCGAGCTGACCAGCCGCTTCGCGCGCCAGCGCCCAGTCCAGGCCTTCACGCAGATGACGAGCATGATGCTCGACACGCAGCCAAGCGGCTTGCGCCGCATCGGCAAGCGATGCCTGCGCCACTACGCCCTCGATGAACGGCGCCAGCGTGCGCGCGGCCTCCGTCACGGCCTCCGGCCCGCCGCGTCGCAACCGCAGTTGCGCAGCCGCCGAAGCGGCCAGTGACCGCTCTTGCGCCCCGATTTCTGCGTCGCAGGCCATCATGTCCCACTGATGCAGTGCCGCATCGACGTCGCCGTGAGCCAGGGCTACGCGCGCGCTCAGGAAGCCCCAGGGCAAGGCGGCAAGCGCCCCGCTGGCGGCACGCTCGTCGAGCAGCCGGCGTGCCGTCTCAACGTCGCCCACATCGCACGCATGCTCGATCGCATCCCGGCGCAGCAGGTCATTGGCGGGGTCCTGCGCCAGGTATCCCAGCAGACGTTGCAGGCGTTGCAGTTGAGGTGTGGTGTCCATGGTCATCAGGTCTTGTCCGGGGAATGCGAGGTCAAAAGAGTCCGGCGTGTCTGGGGGCGTCATCCATCTGCCTCCAGCCGGCGCCGCAGCGTTTCCAACGCGGCACGGTGCAATTGGGAGATGCGGCCCTTGGTCAGCCCCACGCGCGCGGCCAACTGGTCGAACGGATGACCTTGCAGATAGTGCCAGTCGAGCACCCGCCGCTGCGCTTCGGGCAACTGCCGCATCAAGGCCAGCAGACGCTCGCGCTGTTGCCGCATCTCAATCCGGGCGTACGGCATTTGCGCGGCCGGCGCCGGCGAATCCGCTCCGGGATCGATCATGCCTGTGCCCTCGAGCATCAATCCGATGGCCAGGCCAAGACCAGCTTCGGACAAGCGCTCAAGCGCGCTGCCGTTTGGATATAGCGGCACGTTGCGCGATGCGTCAGGCGCAAGTCCCGGCGTCATGCCCGAGGCGCGCCTATCCCGCAGCGCGGCTTTGGATGCGAGGTCGGCGGCATCGTCTCCGTCCTCTCCAACCTCGCCGCGCAGCAGCGACTTGAGCCGCGCTTGGCGCAGTTCCCGCGTCGTGGCGATCTGCCGTTGGCGCTCGGACATCGCGGCCACGCCATCCAGAACTGCGCCGCGGATGCGATAAGCCGCATACGTCTCGAAACGCGCCTCGCGCGACGGGTCGTAGGTGTCGACCGCCTCCGTCAACGCCACCGTGGCGAACTGGAAGTAGTCACCGAAGTCGAGTTCCTCCCCCGGCCGGCCGGCGAAGAGGCGCGCGGCCTGCATGCGCGCATAGGGCAGGAAGTGCCTCACCAGCGCGTCGCGCGAGCGCGCATCGTCGCGCCGCGCATGCCACAGCGGCGAGAGGTCCGCCGACTGCGGCCAGGGCGATATGTCCAACCCGCTCGACATCGCGATGCGCGCTCGTGCCTCAGTGGAAGGACCCGATCAACGCGCGCAGCAGCAGCCCCCAGCCGTCCACCAGCACGAACATCAGGATCTTCAGCGGCATTGCGATCGTCACCGGCGGCATCATCATCATGCCAAGCGCCATCAGGATGCTGGACACCAGCAGGTCGATGAGCAGAAAGGGCAGGAACACCACAAAGCCGATCTGGAATGCCGCGCGCAGCTCCGAGACCATGAAGGCCGCCGCCAGTTGCGTCATTGGCACGTCAGCTTCGGACGAGGGTCGGGGGCGCTTGGCCAAGTCCGCCATCATGAAGATATCTGCCTCGCGGGTCTGCTTCAGCATGAAGCCACGCAGGGGCTGGATCGCCTTGTCGAGCGCAACCGGGCCTTCCATCTTGCCCGCGAGGTAGGGGCGCAGCGCGTCGTCGTGCACCTGTTCCAGCACCGGTGACATCGTGAAGCCTGTCAGCAACAGCGCCATGCCGATCAACACGATGTTGGGCGGTGTCTCGGGCAAGCCGATCGCGTGCCGCAGCATTGACAACACAACAATGATCCGCAGGAACGCGGTCAGGCAGACCAGCAGCGCCGGCAGCGCCGCAAGCAGCGTCAGGCCGAGGACGATCTGGACGGGATTGCTGCTCATCATGTCCGCCGCTCCCACGACTGACGCGTAGCCGGAACTTCACTGACTTCAGGGACAACTGCATCCAGGCCGCTGCGCTCGCCGGGATGCGGGCACCGGTCCAGCACCACCGGCGCTGCGCCGCGGGTCGTGCAGACGAGCAGCCGGCGGCCATCGGCCCACTCGAGTTCATGCACGACGCTGAACGCGTCCAGCCGCTGCTGTGCGCGAAGGCGCAGCGCGACAGAGTCGGCGCGCGTGGCGGCCTTCGGCCAAACGGCTCGCCAGCCGGCACCGGCTCTGGGGCCCTTCGCCCAGGCCGCCAAGGCCACCAGCGCCAACAAGCCCAGAAGCACCAGCCCGGCCACCGGAAAGTCGGGCATCACAGAAGGGGAGGACATTTCAATCGCCTGCCCGCAGTCAACCCGCCGAACGCAGATCGGGGGTTTCGGTCAACTGGATCGCGAAGCTGTCGTCCAGCGCAACCAGACGGCCCCGCGCAACGACATGGCCATTGATCACCAGGTCCACGCCCTGCTCCACAGTGCGGTCCAGTCGCAGCACCTCTCCGGGCTTGCAGGCCATCAGGTCACCCACGGTGACCTGAGCCGTGCCGAGCAGCACGTCCAGTTGCACCGGCAGCGTCTTCAAGCCTTCCAGGCCGGCAAGCGGCTGAGGCGGCCCACCGGCCACAGCAGGGGTCAGTTCTTGCAGGTCAATGTCGTGAAGAGTAGGTTGCATGGAGAAGTACGAGCTCGGGAAATGGAGCGACGCTGCAGGCGCAACGGCCTCGGCGCCTGTCGGCATAGGTGTGGAATCAGGAGTCGGCAGGTGGGGCCGGATCGACGCGTACAGCCCAGTGCGCGCCACGGCGCCCGAGCCGGGCCCGCGCCGCGAGCGCATGTCCGCTCGGTCCGGCAAGGTCCAACGCAGCCGGCCGGGCGAGCGGATGGGCCAGCGGGATGACGTCGCCTGGCTGCAGTTCGATGAGTTGCCCCATTTGAAGCGAGGCCTGTTCCAGGCTCACGCGCACGCGCACTGGAAGATGTGCGATTGCGCGTGGCAAGGGGGAGAGCGCGGGATGCGCGGTCGACGCCGGAGTAACGCCTGCGCGCACTGCAGGCAGCAGTGCCACCAGTGAGGACGCGGCGATGCGTAGCATCCGCTCGACGGGTTCGGCGTCTGAGCCGTTGGCGGCGCGCACGCAGGAAAAGATCAAAACCAGTTCGCCAAGGTCGGATGCAGACGCCTCGTTGCCAGCGGGCACCGTCTGGTCGGGATGGTTTTCCATGGGCGCGCCGGTGGCAGGCGCCACCGAGCCCAGCCAGCCGTCGCGCCACGCGCGCCACGACGCCTCAACCGATTCTGCAAACGAAGCCGCCAGGCTGTCCGCGGTCCAGGTTGCGGCAGCGGGCAGGTCCATCGCCGCTCGCGTCATCGCGTCGCGGCCGGACTCGCGCAGGACCACACCGCCCGCGCCCAATCGGCCGACGACGCTCCAGCCGCCTGCCGGACGCACGCGCATCGTGCCCTGCACCAGCGGCTCGACGCGAAGGTCCGCGCGCGCGAGCGACCAGTCGTCGCACCACGCGCGCCACGATGGCAGCAGACGCTGCACGAGCGCATCGCGCTGCGCGGCCGAGTACCGCAGCAATGGCGAGGCGGCTGACGGCCGCACCCAGGCGCTGGCGCTCATTTGCCCCTCATCGAGAAGAGCTGCTGGATCATCTCGTTGGCCGTGGAGACGATCTGCGACGAAGCTTGGTAGCCCCGCTGCATGATGATCAGGTCCGAGAACTCCTTGGACAGGTCGACGTTGGACAGCTCGATGAAGCCCGCGCGCACCGCGCCGAAGCCACTTTGCTGGGCCAGTCCCAACCGCAGGCCGCCGCGGCCGGCGTCCTCAAACTGGTTGTCTCCAGCTTGCAGCACCGCGTCCGGTGATTCGTAGCGCATCAGCGCGAGCGTCTGTCCTTTGGCGGTCTGGCCGTTGGAATAGCTCAGCACCAGCGTGCCGGTCGCATCGACCGTGGTCTTGCTCAGCGTGCCCGCCTGGAAGCCGTCCTGCGAGGCGAAGGCCAGCGTCGACAGGTTGCCCGAGGCAAATGACGTCACCTCGGTGCTGAAGTCCAGCACCAGTGGCAGAGCCGTGTCCTGCCCAGCGGGCGTGTAAGTGATGCTGACCTTGGAGGCCTCAGTGATTGGAGCGCCGTCCTTGAAACCGATCTCGCCAGCACCGACCTCCACAGCACCGTCGAGTACCGATACCCTCCAGTAGCCGATCTTGTCCGGACTCCGGCTGGTGAGCTTCACAGTCAGCGAGTGCGAGGCGCCCTGCGCGTCCAGGACGTTGACGCTGGAGATCGTCTGATCGGTTGCAGAGCTCGACAGGTTGCCGCGGAAGGCCACGCGCTTGCTCGCCGCCGGCGGGTTGATCCGCAGCTTGTCCAGTACGACGTCGGACAGGCCACCTTCGCCATTCAACGCTTGCACGCGAGACTGGTCGTTGCGATTGATCAGGCGGCCATCGAGGTCGAAGTCAAACTGGCCGGCGCGCGTGTAACGGAGCGCACCGTCGGTATTGCGCAGCACGAAAAGCCCGCCGCCGTCGACGGCCATGTCCATCGCGTTCTCGGTCTGACGCAGCTCGCCTGCCTTCAGGTTGAGGTAGGTGCCGAACGAATTCACGCCGGTGCCCGTGCGCTCGTCCTCGCCCCCAGCGGCGCCATGGCCGCTGTACATGAGATCGCCGAACTGCAGCGTGGAACCTTTGTAGCCCGGCGTGTTCATGTTGGCCGTGTTGTTGCCGATCAGCTTGATGCCCTTGGAGAAACTATCCAAGCCGGACATGCCGATGAAGATGGAGTCGAGCATGACGATTCCTCGTGGTCAGGTGGTGGTGCGCACGGCGGTGATTTGATCGAGCGACAGGTTGGGGGTGACCATGCCGTTGCTGTCCCGGACCGAGATGCTCGGCTGTGAACCCGAGAGAGACAGCGCGACCACCGTGCCCGACAACGTGCCGGCTCCGGTGTTGATGTCTACGGTACGACCGATCAAGCCGACGGACTGCAACGAGGCCTGGGTACTCAGCAGCGCGTCCATCTTGGTGTTGAGTTGCTGGCTCTGCTGCAAAGCCGTGAACTGCGCCATCTGGGCCATGAACTGCTGGTTGTCCATGGGCTTGAGCGGATCCTGAAAGCTCAGTTGCGTGGTCAGAATCTTGAGGAAGTCCTGCAGCCCGATGGATGAGTTGCCGGAAAGTGCGGAACCGGTCCCGGAGACCGCGCCGATGGTGGCCATGTCAATGCTTCCCTGTGTTGGATTCGATGAGGGCCGGGGTAACCACCGGCGGATTGGTTCGGTCGCCCTTCGCGAGCGAGGAAACCGTTTTGGACGGCATGCCGCGCGGATCGCCGCCGTCGCCGGCGATCGCCTGACCGTTGACGTGGACGGTGCCGATAACGTCGCCACGGCGGCGCGCGTCTTCGCGCCAGTGGGCCACGATCGCAGCCGCCTGGACGCTGGCGCCGCGGTCGACGCCTAGCCAGGCGTTAAGCAGGCCGTCGGCACCGCGCTCGACATGAAGCCGCACCGGTACGAACTCACCCCTGCCGGCGCCGGACAAGGGGCGGCGCCCGTTGGCGGCTGGCGCGGCTTCTGCGCCATCCCGACCTCGAGCGGCACCGGGCGCCGGGGCGTCGCCGTCGCCACTGCCCTTGCCCGCATCATCGGGGCGACCAGTGGGCCCAATACCGCGCAAGGCTGCGCGAGCAGGCAGCGCCGCATCAACCTCCACTGCCGGCAACGCATCGACCGTCGTGGTCGTGGCGACGTCGGTGCCTATGCAGCTCGCCAACGATGCCGACGGCATGCTCATGCGCGTCACCGTCGCGACGTTCCGCGGTGGCGCCACCGTGGATGTGGTCGATCCAGCTACCGGCTCAAGCTCATGGAGTCCGTAGGGCCTCACCGGCCGTTCGCCGGCACCAGTGCGGCGGACCGCCAACACCTCGGCAGTAGGCCCGGTCGCCGGCGCGACGGCGGCGCTATGGGCACCGGCAACGGCTGGATCGAGGCTCTGCGGCACGGTGGCCTCGCAGTGCCAGGCGTTGCGCTGCGCGCGCTCGATCTCCAACAGCCACGCTTGGGCCGCCGGCTCGTCACCGACGAGGTGGTCAGCGTCGTGGCGAGCGCTGTGGACCGCGGCGCGCATAGGCACCGGTTCATCGATTCGCATCGTCGCCCTCCCGCCCCGCGCGCGCGGCCAACCACTGCGCCCGGGTCATCACTTGATCGTCCAAGGCGCGCCAGTGCAACTGGGTCTGCCCAGCGGCGTAGCTCTCCAGCGCGCGGGCGTGCACATGCTCCAGCCCCCGGATCTCCTGACGCAGTTCGATGCAGCGCCGCTCGCGCTCGTCGCGCGCCTCGCGCTGCTGGTCGCGCGCCGTCTCGCAGACCTTGCGTTCGGCAAGGAGCTGCACGACACGATTGGCGTACAAGGCGTGGACCTGGCCACCCTGCCCTCGCAATTGCTCCGCGGACATCGCGCGCACCGTCGCATCGATCATTGCTGCCGCCAGGTCTACCCCGACCTGCGCCTCGTCAAGCGCCGTTTGGGCGATGGCCAGAGCTCGTTCGGCGCGGGCCAGTCGCCACTCAGCCCGCTCGCGCAAGCGCGAGGCCGGATGGGAGAAGCTCCGTAGGTCGACCGTCATGCCGCGTCCTCCGGCCCGAAGGCTCTGGCCAGATCGGCCAGCGCCTGTAGCGCCTCTTCGCGCGACGACGGCTCACTTTCCTGGCGCAGAAAACGCTGCAATGCCGGCTCGGCGGCAATCGCACGATCCAGTGCAGCATGACTGCCCTTCTCGTAGGCGCCGATCTCCATCATCGGTCGGTTGCGCGACAGCAGCGCCATGCCGGCCCGCACCCGGTGTACCAGGCGCTGCTCACCGTCGTTCAGCAGATCGCCAAGCAGCCGGCTGCTGCTTTTGAGCACGTCGATCGCAGGGTAGTGGCCCTGGTGGGCCAGTTCGCGGGTCAGCACGATGTGCCCGTCCAGTGTCGCCCGCAGACAGTCGGAGATCGGCTCGTTGAAGTCGTCCCCCTCTACCAGCACGGTCAGCAGCCCGGTAATGGATCCTCCGCCACCGAGCGTGCCAAGGCGCTCGCACAGCGCGGGAAGCTCACTGAACACTGACGGCGTGTAGCCACGCGCGGTAGGCGGCTCGCCAGCAGACAGGCCGATCTCGCGCCGCGCCATTGCCAGCCGGGTGATTGAGTCCATCGTCAGCAGCACGTCAGCGCCCTGATGGCGCAGACCTTCCGCGATGGAGACCGCCAGATAGGCGGCTCGCACGCGCATCGGCGCCGGCTGGTCGGACGTGGCGACGACGACGACGCTGCGTGCCAGCCCTTCCTGGCCAAGCTGGTCCTCGATGAACTCCCGCACCTCGCGGCCTCGTTCACCAATCAAGGCGATCACGTTGTAATCGGCACGCGCGTGTCGCGCCATCATGCCCAGCAGCGTGCTCTTTCCGACGCCGCTACCGGCGAAGATGCCGACCCGCTGTCCGTGCCCAAGCGGCAACATCGCGTCGAGCGCCCGTACACCGGTCTCCAGTGGCCGCTCGATCCGCGGCCGCGTCAACGCGTCCGGCGCAAGCGCGCGCAGCGGACGCCCGGCACGTCCCCGCGGCGCCGCGAAACCATCCAGCGGCTCGCCGAGTCCATCGATCACGCGGCCAAGCAGCGCCGGACCGAACTCGGCGACGTTGCGGCGCGGCGCAGCGCGCACGCGCGCGCCGGCCTGCATTCCGTGCGCGTCGCCAAACGGCATCAGCGTCAGGTCTTGGCCGCGTACTGCGACCACCTCGGCCAGCGCCTGCACGCGGCCGTCCTCATGGAGGACTTCGCACAGGTCGCCCATCGCCAGCCCAGGCCCCACAGTCGTGACTGTCAGGCCGCTGACGCCACGCAGGCGTCCGAAGGGCCGCTCCAGCGTGGCTTGGCGCGTCGCGTCAAGCAAGGCCTCCATGGAGCTCATGCGGAGTTCTCGCGCGCGGCGAGCGCACGCGTCCAAGCTTCACCGAGTGCGCGCAGCTGTGTATCCAGGCCAATGTCGAGGCCGCCGTCTTCGTCCTCGACCAGCGCGCCCATCGGCGGCACAGCGCGGTCTGCGACCGCCTCGACGCGTGCGAGCAGCGACTGCAGGCGCTCCCCCGGCACAGTGGCCTTCAGGGCGGCCAGATCGTCTGGAGACAACCTGAGCCTCGGAAGCGGTGCGCCGGCCCAGCGGTCCACGGCAGCCTCGATCAACGGCAGCAGGGTCTCACGCACTGCGCTGGCACGGCCGACGATGCGGCATAGGGCCTCGAACGCCAGCCCAGCAGCTTGTGCGGCCACGAGCTCGCGGTGCCGCCGCTGCTGGTCGTCCAGCGTGCGCAATGCCAGCTCCACCGCCACGAGCGCGGCGTCGGCCGAAGCCTGCCGGGCGGCTTCCTGCGCCTTCGCCTGCTCTTCAAGTACCTCGCGGTCTCGCGCCAGCTCCTGCTGCGCCTCTTTGCGGCCGTTCGCGAGCCCTTGCTGATAGCCGGCTCGCTCCGCCTCAGCGAGCGCAGCGGCGAGCTGCTCCTGCATTTCTGCCGCGGTCGCTGACGCCACGGACAGGATCGGCGGGGCATTCGCCAGCGTCGTTTCCGACACGGCGGTCATCAGCACTGCAGCTGACTTTGCCGCCGGCGGCTGCGCAAGCTCCTGCTCGGTCTGCTCGTGGTACGGCAGGCCGCGCGCGAGCGTCGTCACGCGCAGGCCCTTCAAGACCTGCGGCGCGTCAGGGCGAGCGTTGCGGCGATTCATTCCGCGCCCCGCCTGCTCCGCCAGCGCGACAGCAGGCGGCTCAACATGCCGAACTGGCTGGCGCGCCTCGAGCCCGCCAAGATCAAGGCTGGCGCCTCATGGACTGGATGCAGTGTCGCTAAACGTTGCGCGAGCAGTTCCAGCAGCCGCGCGTCGGCGGCGGCCAGCCTGGCATCGTCCCCGGCACGCAGACGCATCGCCTCCACGACGTCCTCGCGCAAGGCCGGTTGCAGAAGACGCAAAGCCTCGGGGCGCCACGACCAGTCCCTCAGCGCGAAGAGCCTCCCGATCAGTGGCGCCGGTTCACCGGCGATGCAACGCACCAGCGCCGGCGCGCCCTGTGCCGCCACCCAAAGATCGATCGCCGCGCAGGCGGCCTGCAAAGCCGTCGCGCCATCTGATGTCGGCATGAGAGCAAGCGATGCAGTGGACGAGGCATCCGGAGTCCGGCTCAGGATCCGAGACGCTATCGAGACAGACTCTGTCCCGCTGCCCGCGGCGATCACCGCGACGTCTTGTGGGCCACGCGCCGGGTCCCAATGCAGCGCCGCTTCGACGATCGCGCGCTCGCGTGGAAGACCCATCGCGACCAACTCGGCCAGCAGGGCTTCGACGGCCTCGCGCCGATGAACGGGCAACTGCTCGATCGCCCAGCGGCGATCGGCAGGCGCCAGCGCGTGAATCAGCGCGGCCGCATGACGCAGACCGCTGTCGCCGATCTGTGCGAGCGCCGACTGGAAGCTCTCGTCGCTCATCGGACAGTTCCTTCATCGCCCCGAATGGGGTCGCTGTCTGCCGGCTCTTGGCCGTCTGTCCATCGACGCAGTTGCGCCAGCACTCGCTCACGCTCGCCTCCATTCAACGGACGCGGCTCTCCCGCGCGACGGGAAGAGGACATTCGTCCAAGCAGCACCGCGCTCATCAGCACGATCAAGCCGGCCAGCGCCCACAGCACAACGCGCTGGGTCTCCGGTCCCGAGGACGGCGCAGCCTCGGTCGCGGTGCCCGGGTCGCGCGGCGTGAAGCGGCCGGTCGCGTCGTCATCGGCCGTGCTGGCGGCTGACGGCGCATGCAGACCGCTACGGCTTGGCACAGCCGCTGGCGTCGCGGCGCGCGGATCGGCAACCAGCATGTCCAGCGACTGCACCGTGATGACATCGCCTCGATCCGGCACCGCGCCCACTGCGGCCGACAGTGCCGCACGCAGTCGTTCGACCTGTCCGGCCTCCAGCCGCTGACGCACCACCGCCAACACCTGCAGGCGCTGAATGGTGCCAGGTCGCCTGACGACCTGCTCAATCCGCTTGCCCAACTGATATTCGGTGTCTCGCGTCGAGCGCCCCGGCGCCGGGGTGCCATCGCGCCCGCCCGAGGTAGCCGGAGCTTCTGTCAGCGTCTCACGCTCACGCACGACTGAACCCTGAGGTACCTCGCCGCCGGCGCTTGCGCCGAGCACCTCCTCGGAGGTCACGCGCACCTGATCCAGATCCAACGTGACGGAGACGCTGCTGACGAACTGATCCGGCCCATAGGCCTGGGATAACACCTGCGCCACCTTGCGCTCGAGTTGACGTTCCACGTCCTGCTGCAGCTCCGCGCGGCCGCCATCACCATCGGCCCCTCCCGCCGAGCGGCTCAGCACGACACCACGCTGGCTCAGTACGGTGACATCGTCGACAGCGATGCCAGGCACGGCCGCAGCCACGAGGCGCTGCACGCCGGCGACCTGATCGGCCTTGAGCGCACGGCCATGGCGCACGCCGACGGTGACCGAGGCTTTCGCACGCTGCGGCTCGCGCTTGAGCAATCCGTCCTCGGCGAATACCAGATGCACGCGCGCTGACTCAATTTCCTCCAGCGACAGGATCGTACGGGTGATCTCGCCCTGCAGCGCACGCTGGTAGTTCACCTTCTGGGCGAACTCGGTCATGCCGAAGTCGTTCGTATTGAACAGTTCGAAGCCCACCGCGCCATGCAGCGGCAAGTCGCGCGCCATCAGCTTCATGCGCAGCTTGTGCACCTGCGCCTTGTCGACCAAGATGGCCTGGCCATCCTCGGAGACCTGGTAAGGCACCTTCATCTTTTCGAGCTCGGCCGTCATCGCGGCGGCATCCTGCGGCGCCAGCGCGTTGAAAAGCACCTCGCGCTCCGGCTTGAGCAACACCACACCCGCAGCAAGCACCGCCAGCACGATGAACAGCGCGCCAACAGTCAGTCCAGCGCGGCGCCGACCGTCCAGCTTGTTCCATAACTCCCGCATCTCGTCCCTCGATCTTTCCTGGCGGCCGGCACTTCTCGCGGCCGGTCCGCATGCTGCACCGTCGATCCGTCTCTCCGGCGGCCACAGCCCTTGTCCTGTCCATCCTGTCAGCGGCGCCTCAGGCTCGACGGGGCGCCGCTCTGCCTCACACCTGCATGCGCATCACGTCCTGGTAAGACTCGAGCAACCGGTTGCGAACCTGCAGGAAAAGCTGGAACGAGATCCGGCTCTCTTCCATCTTCATCATGACCTGATGCAGGTTGACCGGCTGGCCCTCTGCGAGTGCACGCATCGATGCCTGGGCTTGCGCCCAGTCTGACTGCACGCCCTGCAGGCCGTCGCTGACGAGCTTGCTGAAATCGACGCCGCCGACCGTCGCCGTGGCCACCGCAGTACCGGGGACATTCGCGCCCAAACCCTGCGCCGCAGTCGTCGCTGCCCAGGCCACAGGGCGGAGTTTGGTCAGCGAGGACAGCGCCGCTTCCGGCTCGATGAAGGGAATCGCCTGCGCCATTTCAGCCTCCGTTGCCGATGTCCAGCGCGCGCAGCGCCATGGTTCGGCCGGTGTTGAGCGCGGCGACATTGGCCTCGTAGGCTCGCGATGCGCTCATCATCACCATCATCTCGGCCGCGTTATCGACGGCGGGGAAATACACCTTGCCGGCGACGTCGGCCATCGGGTGGCCGGGATCCTGTACCGCGCGTGCCTCTGCCCCCACGGGCTCGATCTGATAGGCCGGCCCGCTTAGGCCTTGGCGCACCAGCGCGTCGAACCCAGCGCCCGCAGCCGCCTGCGACGCCGCCAGGGCCGTCACTCGCAGCGGCTGGAAACCCCCGCGTGCGCTGCCGCTGACAGTGTTGGCGTTGGCCAGATTGGCAGCCGAGATCTCATAGCGCAGGCGCTCCAGATCCATGCCGGCGGCGCTGATCGCGAAGCTCGCCTGGATGTCCATGTATGTTGTCCTTTGGGTGTCGTCGGGGGTGCCGTGTTCTTGTGCAGGGAATGGCCACGGACGCCTAGCGTTTGCCCTCGGTCACTGCGCTGTGCAGGACGCCATAGTGGCGCGCCAGGGTCTTAAGCAGGGCTTGGTACTGCAGACTGTTGGCAGCCATGTCGACGGCCTCCTGGTCCAGGCGGACAGGCATCGGTTCGCCACCGGGGCCTAGTGCTGGCACGACCTCAGGCGCAGCTGGCGTGGCGGTGGTCGACAGAGCGTCCATCTGCGCCTCGAAACTCACTGTCTGGCGCGCATAGCCGGCGGCGCCGGCGTTGGCGATGTTGGCCGCGATCACACGGTGGCGCAGCTCGGCCGCGTCGAGCGCGGCGCCAACGAGCGCGGTGGTGAGAGCTTCGATCTGCATGTCGGAGGGCCTTGTGAAACTGGGCGTTGGGAGATTGGAATGCGTCACTGCACGATCAGATCGGCGTGCAGCGCCCCGGCTGCCTTGACGGCGCGCAGCACGGAGATCACGTCCCGGGTGCCGATGCGCATGCGGGTCAGCGCCTGCACCAGATCCGCGACGGTGTTGTCGGCCGTCACGTAGGCGGCACGTTCGTTGTCGCCGACGTCGAGCCGGCTGTTCGTCACCAGCGCCGTGCGCACGCCGCCGCCGGGGCGGCCGATCACCAGTGGCTGAGACACGGAGGTTTCCGCGGATACCGACACGCGCAGCTCTCCATGCGACACCGCGACAGCGGAGATTCGCACGTCGCCGCCAGCCACCACGGTGCCGGTGCGCTCATTGATCACCACGCGAGCGCGGCGGTCTGGGTGCACGGTGACGTTCTCGACCTGTGCAAGGAATGCCACGGGGCGGGCCTGGTAAGCCTCGGGGATGCGGATCTCCACGCCAGCGGCGTCGCGCGGCTCGGCCAGTACGGCGCCGAAGCGCGCGTTGATGGCATCGGCCATGCGGGCCGAGGTCGTGTAGTCGGGCTCGCTGAGCACAAAGGTCACGGTTGCCCGTGCGGCCTGCGCGGGCACTCCGGCTTCGACGGTCGCACCGCCGGGGATCGCGCCGACGGTGGGGTGGTTCTTCTGCACGACATTGCCGTTGGCGTCGTAGCGGTACCCGCCCACCGCCAACGGGCCCTGCGACAGCGCATAGACACGGCCGTTGGGAGCTTTCAGCGGCGTCAGTAGCAGCGTACCGCCGACCAGGCTGCGCGCGTCGCCGATCGAGGTCACGGTGACATCGATCGTGTCGCCAGGCTTGGCGAACGGCGGCAGTTGGGCGGTCACCATCACCGCGGCGACGTTGCGGCTCTGAACCTGCTCGGGCGCAACGCTCAGGCTGAACTGCGACAGCGCGTTGGACAGCGCCTGGCGTGTCGCGCGGTTGCTTGGGCCGTCGCCAGTGCCCGCCAAGCCGGTCACCAGGCCTTGGCCAATCAGCGCGTTCTCCCGCCAGCCCTGTACCTTGCCCAGGTCCTTCAAGCGCAGCGCGTCATCGGCGGATGGCACGGCCCCGGGCGTAGCCGCCAGCGCAGAGGCGCCCAGCAGCAGCGTGCCGAGAGCCCCCGCCAGACCAGCGCGGACCACAGCGCCCGCGGCGGTCATCGGCCGGTTGATCGACGTCAGTCCCACCATCACGCTTCCCGCAACCTTCCGCATTGCATGCCTCATCACAACCCAAACCACGACCGCACGCGCTGCCACCAGGGCACGCGCTGGCTGTCCGTGAGCGCTCCAGCGCCGTCGTAGTTGATCGTCGCGTCGGCGATGCGGCTGGAGAGCACGACGTTGCCGTCGGTGATGTCTTGCGGCCGCACTTGTCCGGTCACGCGGATCTGCTGGCGCTCTTGGTTGATGACGAGCGACTGCTCGCCGCTGATCCGCAGATCGCCGTTAGGCAGCACCTCGGTCACGGTCACCGAGATCTGCGTCACCAGCTTGCCCGCGCGCGAGGTGCGGCCACCGCCGTCGAAGTCACCCGTCGTGGCGACGCCAACGTCGCGGCGGAAGTTGCTTGATTCGCGGGACAGCTCGAAGCCGGCAGAGTTCTTTCGATGGCTGCCCGAATCGGCGCTGGCCACGGCGCTGGCGTTCTCGACGACCTGGATCGTGAGCACGTCTCCGACCCGGAAGGCCTTGTTGTCGGAGGTCAGCGCTCGATAACTGGCCTCGTCGTACAGACTTTGCGCGGCGGCGGGGGCGATCGTCGCCAGCACCAATAGCAGCGCGCTCAAGGCAGCGCGCGAAGCTTGGCCGGCGGCCCTTATGGGCGCGGCTCGTGTCGTGTCACTCTTCATTTCACCTCCACTTGTCCGCCGGCCGCAACGCGAGCCATCACGGTGTCGCGCCGACCCGGCAGGCGCACGCGCACCCACGAACCGGACTGTCCATCCTGTAGCGCCGTCGCCGCCAGTTGCAGCGTCACGCGGCCCGCAGAAGCGCTGGCCACGACGCGCTCGCCGCCACGCACCTCCGGCACTGGCGCCATGCGCGAGCGCAGCAGCGGCGTGCCGGCGACGATGCGGCCGCGCGCGCGCCAGCCCTCGGGCCACGGTGCAGTCGCGTCGATCGATTCGGTCGAGCCGGCCACGTCGACGGCGCGTCGCTCGAAGTCGTCTGGCGACAGCGGTTCCCCGGCCTGCAAGGTGCGCGTGGCGATCCAGGCCTCGGCAATGCGATGCATCCGGGCCTCCCAGGCCTCGCTCCGCACCAGCCGCCCGTCACGATAGGTCTCCAGGCGCAGCAGCGCGTGCGCCGGCACACCGCCCCCCTGCCCCGGCGGCAGCGAGGCGCGATAGCTGAATCCCGCTTCTCCGCGCGGTAGCGACGCGATGGCGGCGTCGTCGAGCTGTGGCTGCATGCGACCCTCTCTCGCATAGAGATCCAATGCCGCAGCGACGGCCTCGTGTGGCGATGCATGCCGCGCCACATCGGACCACGCCAAGCGCACACTCAGCGGGCCCCTCCAATGCCAGCGCATGGCGCCGCATTCACGCAAGCGCCCTTCCACCCACAGGCGGCCAAGCGCCACCGTACGCGCGTCGACGGCACGCGCCGCGTCGCCGCATGCGGCCCACTCGCCGTCGACCGGTGACACCAGCAGCTGATTGACGCTGACCGTCCGAGAGACGGGTGCCACCGCGACCTCTGATCGAAGGCGCAGAGTACGCACCGGGTCGGCGTTCGCAGCGCCGGACCAGCCGAATGCAGCCGCCAGGGTCGCACCGCCCACCACGGACGCCGTAACACGACTCGCGATCACAGCGGCCACCACGGCGCGCGCGGCAGCGGCAGCGGCAGCGGCAGCGGCAGCGGCAGCGCGTGGGAGTGTGCGTGAGACTGTCATCGTCAAGCCGTGGTCGTTCCGTCGCCAGTCACTTGCGCAGGTTGTTCACCATCGCCAGCATCTCGTCCGAGGCCTGCAACACCTTCGCGTTGGCCTCGTAGGCGCGCTGCGCCAGCATCAAGCCAACGACCTCATCGCCGAGCTTGACGTTCGACGCCTCCTGGAATCCCTGCCGAAACACGCCAAAGCCCTGCTCCGCTGCACGGCCTGTGATCGGCTCGCCGCTGCGTGCGGTGGCGCGGTAAAGGCGATCACCGAGAGCTTCCAGACCGTCCTCGTCATTGAAGCGCACCAGCGTCATCTGGCCGACGACCTGATCGCGTCCCTGGGCATCGCGCGCGGCGATGGTGCCATCGCTGGACACGATGAAGTCCTTCGCGCCGGCTGGCAGCGTCAGGGCAGCCTTGAGAGGGTAGCCCTCGCCAGTAGTGAGCTGGCCGTCGATGCCAATGCGAAAGTGGCCGCCGCGGCTGAAGGCGGTGCCGCCGTCGGGCAGCAGCACCTCGAGATAGCCGGCGCCGGCGATCATGAGATCGGCTGGATCGTCGCTGCGGCGGACGTCTCCGGCGTCCATGACCAGCGACACTCCGTTCACCGACACCCCCAGGCCACGGGAGGACGGGACCGCCACCGTGTCGGTGCCCGGCTGCGGTTCCGCACCGCGGCTCACCAGGTCGACGAAGCTCACCTTGGAGCGCTTGAATCCAGGCGTGGCCATGTTGGCCATGTTGTTGGAGATGGTCTCGACCTGGCGCTGCTGCGCCTGCATGCCGGTTGCGGCGATCTGCAAGGCTTCGATCATGGCGTGCGTTCCTTCAATCCGTTCCGGGTATTCACAAGTCGGCGAGCTTGCGCACGGCCAGACCCATCATGTCGTCATACATCTGCGTGGCGCGGGTCATCGACTCGAAGTGCCGCACCGCGCCCATCAGCTGCACCATCTCCTGCGCGGTGTCGACGTTGGAGCCCTCGGTGAATCCCTGCCGCACGCTTGCGGCTCCCTCGGCAGCGACCGAGAGCCGGCCGTCGCTGACGAAGAGTCCGCCACCGATCGCTCGCATGGAGGTGCCCGTGTCGGGAACCAGCACACGCAGTTGCCCGGCGACGCGATCCTCCTGTCTCACAGTACCGTCGGCGGTGACCTCCACGTCGCCCGGCGAGAGCGTCAGCGCACCGTTCGCGCCCATGACGGCATGGCCGGCTGCGTCGACCAGTTCGCCTCGATCGTCGATGCGGAAGCTGGCCGCGCGCGTGTAGGCTGGGCCCTGCGGGGTGCGAACTTCGTAGAAGCCGGGGCCCGAGAGTGCGAGGTCTAGCGCACGGCCGGTGCGCGTTAGCGGCCCAGGCTTGAGGTCGCGCCGCGCGTCAACAGTGACCGCGTCCACGGCGGGCACGGCGACACCCTCGGCTACCTGCTGACCGAAGCTCGCGTTGGCAGGCTCCAACTGCTCGACGACCTGCTCGCGCTTGTAGCCAGGCGTGAGCATGTTGGCGATGTTGGCGGCGACGCGCTCGAGCCGGTACGCGTCGCGCTGCATCGCCGATAGGGTGGTGAGCATCAGATCGTTCATGGGCATCTTCCTGGGAGCCTGAGGCCTGACCTTGATTCGGCCTGTCGCGGCGTACTCCTCTCGCGCTGACGAGAGGGAGTTGAGCTGAAAGTCATCAGGGCTACCGGCCTTCCGTTCATGGTCATGCGGCACCCTGTGGCGGCGCGCCGACCACTGCAAAGGACTTGAGCTCGATCGTGCCCGGCACCTCCGCCATGGATAGCACACGCAAGTGCGGCAGCACGCGTTCGGTCATCAACCGCAGTTGGCGGCGCAGATCGGGCGCGCAGAGCAGCACCGGCAGCGTGTTGCTCTTCATCATCCGTTCGGCGGCGGTGGCCAGCCGGCCCAGCAGGCGTTCCGTCAGAGCCGGATCCAGCGATGGCGGCGCACCGTCCGCGCCGCGCAGCGTGGCCAGCAGCTGTCCTTCGACGAGCGGATCGAGCGTCAGCACCTGCAGCGCAGTGCCGTCGCCGACGAGCCCCTGGCAGATCGCCGCGCCCAGGCGCTGACGCGCACGCTCGCAAAGCGCGCCGGTGTCTTTTCCAACGCGGGCGGCGTCGGACAGCGCCTCGAGGATGGCTTCGAGGTTACGGATGCTGACCTTCTCGCGCAGCAATGCCTGCAGCACGCGCTGGATGTCGCTGACAGATAGCAGCGTCGGCACGAGTTCCTCGACCAGCGTCGGCTGCGCTTGCCGCACGCGCTGTAGCAGACGCTCGGTCTCGGCACGCGTGAGCAGCGTCGAGGACTCGCGGCGCAGCACCTCGGTGACATGGGTCAGCACGACGGTCTCGGCATCCACCAGCGTGTAGCGCGCTGCTTGCGCGGCCTCTCGGTGCTGCGGCGCGATCCAGACAGCGGGCAGGCCATAGCTGGGATCGCGCGTGACTTCGCCAGGCACACCACGGGTGTCACCGGCCGGATGGATGGCCAGCCAGCGATCGACATGCGCCTCGCCGCGGCCGGCCAGCACGCCGTCGACATGGATCTCGTAATGCTCAGGACCGCGGCGGCAGGTGTCGCGTACAGCGATGGTCGGCAAAATCAGGCCGAACTCCTGCGCATGCAGACGGCGGAAGGTCTCCAGGCGCTCCTGGAACGGCGCGCCGGCGGCCTTGCTCGCGAGCGACGACCAGCGGCTGCCCACGCGCAACTCGACCGGTTCGAAGGCCAATTGGGTATAGGCGTCGCCGTTGAACCCAGCGCTCACCGACTCCGCTGCCGCAGCGCCGGAGCGATCGACGTCACCGGCAGCCGGCGCAGTGCGATGCTTGGCTCGGCGCGAGAACCAGGCGGCCACGGCGAGGATCACAGCTAGCACCACCAGCGGCGTCGCCGGGATGCCGGGCAGCAACAGCATCAGGAAGAGCGTGATGGCCACCAGCAGCAGCGCCTTTGGATGCGATCCAATCTGGCGGAAGACCTCCACGCTCAGGTTGGTATCGGAGGCCGAGCGCGTGACGATGATGCCGGTGCCCACGGCGATGACCAACGCGGGGACCTGCGTGACAATGCCGTCGCCGATGGTCAACAGCGTATAGGTCTGCAGCGCCTGGGGCCAGGACATGCCCATCTGCATGACGCCGACGATCATGCCGCCGACGATGTTGATCAGCAGGATGATGATGCCGGCGACGGCGTCGCCCTTGACGAACTTGCTGGCGCCATCCATCGAGCCGTAGAACGCGGCTTCGCGTTCGAGGTTCTTGCGACGGCGCTGGGCTTCGGTCTGGTCGATGAAACCCATGTTCAGGTCAGCATCGATGCTCATCTGCTGACCCGGCATGCTGTCCAGCGTGAAGCGGGCCGCGACCTCGGACACGCGCTGAGCGCCGCTGGTCACGACGACGTACTGCACGACGATCAGGATGAAGAAGACGATCAGCCCGATGACGTAATTGCCCCCCACGACATACGAGCCGATGGCCGCGATGACGCGACCGGCGTCGGCGTCCGACAGGATCAGCCGGGTAGCGGCAACGTTGAGCGACAACCGGAACAACGTGGCGATCAGCAGCAGCGAGGGGAAGGTCGAGAACTCGACCGGACGCTGCATGTAAAAGGTCAGCAGAAGGATCAGGAACGCGAAGCCGAGGTTGCCCAGGATCAGTACGTCAAGCAGCGCCGACGGGATTGGCGCGAACAGCACGATCAGGATGCCCGAGACCAGCGCGACGAGCGCCAAGTCGCTGTGTTGGCCGAACCGACCGCCGGGGGTGGCGGCGCTCACGTGCGGGCTCCCTGAATCGTTGGCGACGGCGGTGAGGCAGCAGCGGCCGCGCGAGCCCGGCGGGCGTTGATGACCCAGATCATGATCTTGGCGACCGCGGCGTAATGTTCGGCGGGCACTGCCTGATCGGGGCGCATCCCGGCGTGCAGCGCGCGAGCAAGCGTGGGTGACGCGACGACAGGTATGCCGTGTCGCGCGGCGATGGCGCGCATCGCCCTGGCGACGACGCCCGCGCCCTTGGCCACCAGCACCGGTGCGGCCATCTGACCGTGCTCGTAGCGCAGCGCGACCGCGTAGTGCGTCGGGTTGGTGAGCACCACCGACGCGTCGCGCGTGCGAGAGATCGAGGCACTGCGCTGCAGCAGTTCGCGTTGCAGCTCGCGGATGCGGCGGCGGATGCGAGGATCGCCTTCGCGGTTCTTGTGCTCGTCCTTGAGCTCACGATGGCTCATGCGCATCTTCTTTGCGAACTCACGGCGCGTGTAGCCGAGGTCCAGCAGTGCAACGACGAACATCGTCAGCGCGAGCTTCCAGCCCACGGAGGCGAGGTCGGTGTGGAGCATCTTCAGGAAGCCCAGACCGGAAAGTCCGGCGATCTCATGGAACTGCGGGATCAGCGCTTGCAGTGCGAAGTAGACGACGATCGACATCACCGCAAGCTTCACGAGCGCACGGAAAGTTTCAAACAGCATGCGCATCGAGAAGACGCGCTTGAAACCAGAGACCGGGTTCAGGCGTTGCCAGTCCGGTTTCACGGGCGTGGTGCTCCAGACGGCCCCCACCTGCACAAGGTTGGCGAGCATCGCCGCGGCCATGATCAGCAACAGCACCGGCAGCAGCAGCGCGGCGCCGTGGCGGGCAGCCTCGGCAACGGCAGGCCAGTAGACGGGGTCGGCCCGGCCCGCGCGCGTGGCCGTGGTCAACAGCAGTCGGTCGAAGCGGAACTGCTCCGTCATCGCCCGGAATCCACCAGCGTGGAAGTACAGCATCGCCGCGCCGAAGACAAGCGCGGACACCAGGTCGGAACTCTTCGCGACTTGACCCTTCTTGCGCGCGTCCTCGAGCTTGTGCTGGGTCGCGGGCTGGTTCCGATCGAGATCCTGCTCGGCCATCAGCGCAGCACCCCGGACCAAACGTCGAAGCCAAGCTGAAAGGCGCGGGCGACGAGGGCATCGGCACTTCCAATCCAGAGGGCGAGCGCAGAGGTGCCTGCGACAACCTTGAGCGGAATGCCAAGCGCGAACATGTTCATCTGCGGCAGGTTGCGCGCGACGACACCGAGAGCAAACTCGATCAGCATGAGCACGATCACCACCGGCGCGGCCAGCGCAAAGCCGAGAGAAAACATGCCGCCGAAGGCGGTGATCGCAGCGCTGACGGCGGCACCGGGGAGCCAAGCTTGTCCGACGGGGACGAGATCCAGGCCTCGGGAGAAGCCGATCAGGAAGCTGGCGAAGGCCGTGCCGGAAAAGAAGGCGACGAGAGCCAGTTGTCTGAAGATGCCTGTGAGGATCGGCATCTGCTGGCGGCTGACGGGGTCGAGGACTTGGCCGATGCCGAAGCCGACCTGGATGTCGAGCAGTCGGCCGGCCGTGGTGAAGACAGCGAAGCTGAGATTGAGGCCAAGCGAGAGAACGGCACCAAGGCCGAACTCGGAGATACCGGCACCGGCGAGGCGCCAGGGATCGGCAAGGAGCTGTGCGGCACCAGGAACAGGCGCGCGGGCGAGGCAGAAGGCGAGTACGAGGCAGAGAGCCACCCGGAGGGTGGTGGGGAGGGCCGCACCGATGGGGGAAACGACCAGGAGCAGTCCGCTCAGCCGGGCGAGCGTGAGCAGCACGGCGAGGCCGGCCTCACCGGTGGCTCCGGCGACGAGGGTGGAGAGCTCGATCACGGACCGCCTTCAGAACATCGAAGGGATGCCGGACCAGAGCTGGGTCATGTAGCCAGCGAGCCGCTTGAGGATCCAAGGGCCGAAGACGATGAGCGCGATGGCGGCGGTGACGAGTTTGGGCACGAAGGCCAGGGACATTTCCTGGATCTGAGTCACCACCTGGAAGACGCTGACGAGAAGCCCGACAAGCATCGTCAGGCCGAGCACCGGCAGGCAAATCAACAACCCTGTCCACAGAAGATCCGAAACCATCTGCAGCGCAACATCGGCGCTCATGAATCCACTCCCTACTACCACCGACAGCGATCGTCGGCCCCTCGTCACATGAAGGCGGTACGTAGCCGCCCGAAAGATGCGTCACGGATATTAAGCAGATTTTCAGTTCGGAAACATAACGGACGTGAGGGCTGGAACGTGTTCCCTCTACCGGAACCGCCGAATCTCCTCTGAAAAAGGGCTGGGCATCCGGTTAGGGGGGCATACAACAGTTGACATCGGCAGCCGGGAGTAGTTGGGAGCGGATCAACACATAGGTGCTCGCGTCTTGCAGGAGCAGGATGCGCGGATCTATCCGGGCTGGTACGTGCCGGCGCTGCAGTCCTTCGCGGCGATCACCGACGAGCCGCCGCCCGAGGTGGCGGCGACCGGGCATGACCGCTGCGTGATCCCGCTGAAGGAGGAGCACCTGGACGCCTGGCTGGACCCGAAGGGGGATCTGGCGGCGATGCAGCGCATCCTGGACGACCGCGAGCGGCCGTACTACGAGCATCGGCTGGCGGCGTGATGGCGAACTCGCGGCGATTTCAAGCCCGGCGCCAGCGGCCTGAACCGCCGGCCACCAACGCGCCGAGGCCGCCTGCGGGGCCGATGAAGGCGCCGACGATGGGTTGGTCCTTGATCCACCAGAAGATCTGGACGATGCCTGCCGAGGACTGCGCCGAGAAGATCTCGAAGCGCATCTCCTGGCCCTCATAGGGGCTGAGAAAGCCCTCGCCCCACGGTCCGCCGCCGGCCGCGCTGGCGGTGCCCGCGCCGATTCCCCAGCACTCGCCGCTGAACTCCCACTTCTCGTCGTTGGCGAAGTTGATTCGAGCGATCACCTCGCCCCAGACGCCGGCGAAGGTCAGCCGGACGGTGCCGCCGTAGGCGTGGTCGCGCTGGTGGTGCTGCGCCTCGAGTGACTTGAGCCGTTGTTCGAGTTGAAGCCGTTGCCGCGCTCGCGCCACGTCGGGCGATTGGCCGAGCGCTGCCCGGCTGTTGAATTCGGCGAGCGCCCAGGCGGCGGCGGCCTCGCGTTCGATGAGTTCCTGTTCTGTCACGGTTGCTCCCTTGATGAATGGTGAGCCCGGCGCGGCGATGCAGCCGAGCCGGGCCGATGGATTCTCAAACGGCGGGTCTTGCGCGCTGAATCCCTAGACCGAGGCGTCGCCGCGGTGGGACGGGCGGCGGCGCGTGGGGGCAGGTCTTTCGCTCGTGGAGGTCTTCGAGCTGAGGCAATTCGAGAACTCGATAACGACATCGGGCGGCGGGTTCGCCGGGGCGGGGTTCAAGGGAGGCGGTGCTCGCGATACTCGGCGCTCGTCTTCAGGGAGAGAGCCGAATGGCCAGAAAGAAGAAGAGCGGCGCGCGGGAGGTCATCGACCTCTTCGCATTGATGCCGTGGTGGGCCTGCGTGGCCTTGGCGGCGGTGGCGTACGTGGCACTGCATGCGTGGGCGCCGCCGGCGGCGGACCCGGCGCAAGGCATTCATCAGCTCGACAAGCTCTACCTCGGCATGGCGCTGCGGGCGTTCGCGATGGTGGGGCAGTACGCGGTGCCGGGGATGTTGCTGATGGCGGCGGCGGTGTCGGCAGCGAGGCGATATCAGCGCGGGAAGCTGCTGGAGGACGCGGCGCGAGCGCAGGACGCGGCGGCGGTGGACGGCATGACCTGGCACGAGTTCGAGGTGCTGATCGGCGAGGCGTTCCGGCGCAAGGGGTATGTGGTGGTGGAGACGGGCGGCGGCGGCCCGGACGGCGGCATCGACCTGGTGCTGCGCAAGCCGGTCACGAACGGCAACGAGACCTACGTGGTGCAGTGCAAGCACTGGAAGGCCTACAAGGTCGGCGTCGACGTGGTGCGGGAGCTCTACGGCGTGATGGCGGCCAGAGGCGCGGCGGGCGGGTTCGTGGTGACGTCGGGGAGGTTCACCAACGAGGCGATGGCGTTCGCGCAGGGGAGGAANGTCAGGCTGGTGGATGGGGGGAGGTTGAAGGAGCTGCTGGACGNCGCGAGGACGGGTGGGCCTGGGAAGGCGGCCGTCGGNCGCGATCAGCAAGCGGACGCGGAGATGACGATGGTCGTCTGCCCGCTTTGCTCAAGCCCCATGGTCAGGCGAGTCGCGAAA
>Ga0055531_10000489_pt1 | contig 36263 bp, 36 predicted proteins | sample AraplaCvi_mCL_r2_FD_55008 | JGI IMG/M metagenome (GOLD analysis project Ga0055531, IMG submission 55008) | Arabidopsis root microbial communities from North Carolina, USA - plate scrape MF_Cvi_mCL_r2 | ecosystem: Host-associated > Plants > Roots > Endosphere | place: USA: North Carolina...
AGCGAAGGCCCATGAAGGCCGCCATCCTGGGCGCGCGAAGCGGGATCCGCCACAAGCACGCCGTCCGGCATCAGAAACTGATAGGGCGTACCCTCCGCGAGACCGTCGGTCGTCAAGGTGAACCAGCCTTCGCCCGCCGGCAGCATTTCCCGGTTGCGGCCGGCGATCTGCAGCCGCACGCGCTCCAGGTCCGGCGCCCAGATCCGGAAAAGCACCTCGCCATCACCGAGATATTCCGCTCCCCAGGATTTGGGAAACGCACGGCGGGACGGGAGGTCAAAACCCTCGTTTCGCGAATCGAACGGCGTGAAATCTCGCGTCAGCGACATGATATCTCCTCGGCTGCAAACGTCCCAAGGAAATACAGGTCCGCGGGGAAAGGTTCCCCACGCGCGCCTAACATATTGTAATNNCTATATTAAAATAAGGCANTCGACTGCAGGCGAGATTAGCCGCCCGTTCAGTCGATGCGGCTGGTCGTCTGCGGATCGAAGACCACGGCCTTGTCCAGATTGAAGGAGAAGGGGAACTTCTGCCCGAGTTCGACATGCGCGTCGGAGCGGGTGCGGGCGGTGAAGGTCGCGCCGTCCAGCCTGCCGGTGACGAAGGTGTCGGACCCGGTCGGCTCGATCATCGTCACCTCCGCCTCGATATGGGCGGTGGCGCGTGCCTGCGGATCGACGAGCCCGGCATCGGTGATCGTTTCGGGGCGAAGGCCGAGAATGACATCCTTGCCATCGGCGAGCGCGGTGGTCACGGATGGCGGCATGGCGACGGTGACGCCTTCATTGCCGAACAACGCGATGCTCCGGGCGCCGCCCGAAGAAACGACCTTGCCCTTCAGCATGTTCATCGCCGGCGAACCCATGAAATCGGCGACGAAGAGGTTGGCCGGGCGGCCGTAGATTTCGGCGGGCGTCCCGACCTGCTGCACCATGCCCTCCTTGAGGACGACGATCTTGGTGGCGAGCGTCATCGCCTCGATCTGGTCATGGGTGACGTAGACGATCGTGGCATGGGTATTCTGGTGCAGTGCCTTGATTTCGGCACGCACCTCGACACGCAGCTTGGCGTCGAGATTGGACAGCGGCTCGTCGAACAGGAAGACGCGCGGCTGGCGCACCAGCGCCCGGCCCATGGCGACGCGCTGGCGCTGGCCGCCGGAAAGCTGGCTCGGACGGCGCTTCAGGAGATGCTCGATCTGCAGCGTCTTGGCGACCTGCTTGACCGCCGCCTCGCGGGCCGCCTTGTCCACGCCGCGCATTTCCAGCGCAAACGCGATGTTTTCCTCCACCGTCATATTCGGATAGAGCGCATAGGACTGGAAGACCATGGCGATGTCGCGCTTCGACGGATGCAGGTCGTTGACCACCTGTCCGTCGATGACGATATCGCCCGAGGAAGGCGGCAGGAGACCGGCGATCGCATTGAGCAGGGTCGACTTGCCGCAGCCGGACGGGCCGACGAGAACCAGGAATCCGCCCTTTTCGAGCTCGATATTGATGCCCTTCAGGATCTCGTTATTGCCGATCTTCTTGCGAATATCCTTGATTTCAAGAAAGCTCATGTGCGGTTATCCCTTGACTGCGCCGGCCATCAGGCCACGCACGAAATAGCGTCCGGCGACGACATANACGAACAGCGTCGGAAGCGCTGCGAACACGGCAGCCGCCATATCGACATTGTATTCCTTGACGCCGGTNGAGGAGGCAACGAGGTTGTTGAGCGCCACCGTCATCGGCGAGGACGTGCCGGACGAGAAGGACACGCCGAACAGGAAGTCGTTCCAGATATTGGTGAACTGGTAGATGACCGTCACCACGATGATCGGCCCCGAACTCGGCAGCAGGATGCGCCAGAAGATCCGGAAGAAACCCGCGCCGTCGATCATCGCGGCCTTCACCAGCTCGTCCGGGAAGGCTTCGTAATAGTTGCGGAAGAACAGCGTGGTGAAGCCGAGGCCGTAGATCACGTGCACGAGCACGAGGCCGGCGGTGGAATTCGAAAGGCCGAACGTGCCGAGCAGGCGCGCCATCGGGATCAGCACCGCCTGGAACGGAATGAAGCAGGCAAACAGCATCATGCCGAACACCAGCTTGTGGCCCGGAAAACGCCACTTGGTCAGCACATAGCCGTTGAGCGCGCCGAGCAGGGTCGAGATGGCGACCGCCGGAACCACCATCTTGATGGAGTTCCAGAAATAGCCCTTGATGCCGACGCAGGAGACCCCGATGCAGGCCTCGCCCCAGGCGCGCACCCAGGCGGCCACCGACGGATCGCGCGGCAGCGCCAGCATGTCGCCGCCGCGGATTTCGTCCAGCGATTTGAGCGATGTCGACAGCATCACATAGAGCGGCAGAAGATAGACCAGCGCCAGGATGACGAGCGCGGCATAGATGAAATAGCGGGCGGTGCGGGCGCCGCCGGCGCTTACCGTCCCGTTGGCGGTTTCGTTGGCGGCGCTCATGACTGCTTCTCCCGAAGCTCGGAATAGAGATAGGGCACGATGATCGCGGTGATCCCCATCAGCATCATCACCGCGCTCGCCGAACCGACGGCCATCTGGTTGCGCGTGAACGTGTAGGAATACATGAAGGTGGAAGGCAGTTCGGTCGCATTGCCCGGTCCGCCGCCGGTCAGCGCGATGACCAGGTCATAGGACTTGATCGCCATATGCGCGAGCACGATGAAAGCCGACAGGAAGACGGGACGCAGAAGCGGGATGATGATCCGGCGGTAGATCGACACACTCGATGCGCCGTCGATCTGGGCGGCCTTGATGATCTCCCCGTCGATGCCGCGAAGACCGGCCAGGAACATCGCCATGACGAAACCGGATGCCTGCCAGACCCCGGCGATGACGACGGTGTAGATCGCCATATTGGGGTTGACCAGCCAGTCGAACTTGAAGCTCGTCCAGCCGAGATTGTGCATGGTGTTCTCGAGCCCGAGGCCGGGGTTGAGGAACCACTTCCAGGCGGTGCCGGTGACGACGAAGGAGAGCGCCATCGGATAGAGGAAGATCGGCCGCAGCACGCCTTCGGCGCGGATGCGCTGGTCCATCAGGATGGCGATGCCAAGCCCGAGCGCGATGCAGATGCCGATATAGAGAACCCCGAAGATCGCCAGGTTCTGCATCGCCACATACCAGTTCGGCTGCGACCAGAGGCGATAATAGGCGTCGAACCCGCCCCATTTGTAGACCGGCAGGATGCGCGAGGTCGTGAAGGAAAGGTAGACCGTCCAGAGGATGAAGCCATAGACGAAGACGAGGATCACCGCGAACGAGGGCGCCAGCACGATCTTCGGCAGCGCGTTGCGCAATCCGTCGGCGAATGTGCTTCGCTGTCTTTGCGGTTCCACGACCGGAACCGGTTCGATTGTCGTCATCATGACCTCCGGCAGACACCAGAACTAAAAGATACCGGCAAGCCGGAATTTGAAAAGTGGCCGGGGTTGTCCCCGGCCACCCGCATGTCAGAATTGTGCGATCAACCGATCACTTGGCAGCCTTGACCGCTTCCGGCAGGCGCTTCAGCGCTGCTTCGGTGGTCAGCTGGCCGTTGAGGTGCTGGGTGATGACGTCCAGCATGGCTTCCTTGATGGCCGCCGGCTGAGCGTAACCATGGGCGAGCGAGCCCATCAGCGTGCCCTTGGAAGAGGCTTCGGCGAGATCCGCCATGCCCTTCTTGCCGCAATCGTCGAACTTGTCGTTCGCGACGTCGGTACGGGCCGGGACCGAACCCTTGACCGTGTTGAAGGCGATCTGGAAGCCCGGATTCTCGACGGCGGATGCCATCTTGAGCTGGGCGTCGCGCTGCCCCTTGCCCACGTCGAACATCATGAACTGGTCGGCGTTGAAGAGAACCGAGCCCTGCGTGCCGGGGAAGCGGATGCAGACGAAGTCGGTGCCTGGCTTCTTGTTGGCGCGCAGCCATTCGCCCTTCGACCAGTCACCCATTTCCTGGGCGCCGGCCTTGCCTTCGATGACCAGGGCGGTCGACAGGTTCCATTCGCGGCCCGAGAAGTTCGGGTCGAAATAGGTGCGCAGCTTCGACATCGTGTCGAAGACCTTCTTCATCGTGTCGCCNGAAAGAGCGGCCGGATCGAGGTCGAGAACGGCTTTCTTGTAGAAGTCNGGACCGCCGGTCGAAAGCACGACGGCTTCCCAGAGCGTNCCGTCCTGCCACGGAACGCCGCCGTGNGCGAGAGCGGTGAGGCCCTGGCCCTTGAAGGCNTCGAGCAGGGTGATGAGCTCGGCNATATTGGTCGGAACCTTGCCGCCGGCCTTGTCGAGGGCCGCCTTNTTGATCCACAGCCAGTTGGTGGAGTGGATGTTCACCGGAGCGGCGATCCAGTGGCCGTTGTATTTCGAGAAGTTCTGCAGGGCAGCCGGAATGACCTTGTCCCAGCCTTCCTTCTGGGCGAGGTCGTCGAGGTTTGCGGCGACGCCCATTTCAGCCCAGTCCTTCAGGTCGAAGCCGAGCAGCTGGACGGCGGTCGGCGGGTCGCCGGCCGTGACGCGGGCGCGCAGCGCGGTCATGGCCGCGGAACCTGCACCGCCGGCAACCGGCATGTCCTTCCAGGCAACGCCTTCCTTCTGGAGGTTTTCCTTCAGCACGTTGAGTGCTGCAGCTTCGCCGCCCGAAGTCCACCAGTGCAGGACTTCGACCTGTTCTGCGGCCTTGGCAACACCGGCAGTCATGGCGATAAGCGCCGCACCAGCGGCGAGTTTGGCAATCATTCGAATATTCATTGAGAATCTCCCTTTGCATCCGGGCTCCTCTCCGGATATTGCGATTTATAACGATATAATTACGGTCGGTGTCAACCCGGCCGGAGGAGTTTTTTGCGTCATCCGCGAAGCATCTAACATGATGAAAAAACTTGCAAATTTAGGGTTGGCAAAATTTTCCTCAGGAATCGAGAAAAATTCCTGGCGGCGGACGGAAAATTTGTAACGATATAGATGAGGCTCGCTCCGATTTTGGGGCGGGAGCGGAGGAGACGAGGATATGTCGCTGGATGACCTGAAGGAAAAAGGTCGGCGGGCGAAGTCGGAGCGGTTGGTCGCCAGATCCGGCGCGGATGCAAAGCCTACCCTGAAGACCGTTGCCGAACTGACCGGCCTTGCCGTCACCACCGTATCGCGCGCGCTTGCCGATGCGCCGCAGATCGCGCTCGAAACCCGCCAGCGCGTGCGGCAGGTCGCAGCCGACATCGGCTATCTGCCGGACCGGGCGGCGCAGCGGCTGCGCACCGGCCGCACCAATGTCATCAGCCTCGTCCTCGACCCGCATGAGGAAATCCTCGGCTATGCCACCTCGATGATCAACGGCCTCACGGAAGCCCTGCGCGGCACCGCCTATCACCTCGTCATCACACCGCATTTTTCCGATACGCCGCAGATCGAACCGGTGCGCCACATCATGCGCAACCGCATGGCCGACGGCATCGTCTTCACCCGCACCGAACCGGGGGACGAGCGCGTCAAACTTTTGATGGAGAACAACTTTCCGTTCATCTGTCACGGCCGGACCGAGCTTGCGACGGCCCATCCTTACGTCGACTACGACAATACAGCTTCGCCTATCAGGCCGCCAAAAAGCTGATCGCCGCCGGCGCAAGCAAGCTCTCGATCATCCTGCCGCCGGAGCGCTTCACCTTCGCCCACCATTTGAAGCACGGGTTCATGACGGCGGTACGCGAAGAAGGTGTCGGCTTCGAGATCGCCAAGGGCGTGACGCTCGACAGCAAATCGGACGACATCCGCGATTACGTTTTCCGCCGCATGGGCGAGCCGGAGCGCCCGGACGGCTATATCTGCGGCGGCGAGGTCTCGGCACTCGCCGTCATGGCATCCGCCTATGATCATAGCCTGGAACTGGGCAGGGATATCAGGCTGGTGGCGAAACAGACCTCGGGCCTGTTCGACCAGATCCGTCCCCGCGTCGAGACGATCTACGAGGACCTGACCGAAGCGGGCTTCCTCATGGGCAAGCTGCTCCTGAAGCGGATCGGCGGCCCTGCCCCCATCCATGAATTGCAGGCGCTCCAGACGGTCTGACCACCCGGAGCGCCGCCCGCACGGCCCGTCAGGAAGCCATGCGGAAGGGTTTCAGCGCCGCGCGTCTCCTCGCGCGGCGCTGTCCGCAGCTTCTCAATCCTCTTCCTGGAAGACGACCTCACGCTTTGCCTTGACGCTCGGCAGAAAGACGATGACGAGGACGAGGGCCGCGAGGAAGAGAAGGGCCGCGCTGATGGGACGTTGGACGAAGGTCATGGGATCGCCGCGCGACAGGATCATCGCCCGCCGCAGGTTTTCTTCGAGAAGCGGGCCGAGCACGAAGCCGAGCAGGAGCGGCGCAGGCTCGCAGCGCAGCTTCACCAGCGCGTAGCCGATNAGGCCGAAGAAGGCGACNGCATAGAGATCGTAGACGTTCGAGTTGACGCTGTAGACCCCGATGGCGCAGAAGGCCATGATGATCGGAAACAGCACGTAATAGGGAATGGTCAGCAGCTTCACCCACAGCCCGATCAGCGGCAGGTTGAGCACGACGAGCATCAGGTTGCCGATCCACATCGAGGCGATGATGCCCCAGAACAGCGCCGGCTGCTCGGTCGCGACGTTCGGGCCGGGTACGATGCCCTGGATGATCATCGCCCCCACCATCAGCGCCATGACCGGATTGGCCGGAATGCCGAGGGTCAGCAGCGGGATGAACGAGGTCTGCGCACCGGCATTGTTGGCCGATTCCGGCCCGGCGACGCCGGCGACGGCCCCATGGCCGAATTCTTCTGGATGTTTGGAGACCTTCTTTTCGATCGTGTAGGACGCAAAGGCCGCAAGGATGGCGCCGCCGCCCGGCAGGATGCCGAGGATCGAGCCGACGACCGTGCCGCGGATGACCGGCCCGATCATTGCCTTGAAGTCTTCCCGGCTCGGCATCAGGCCGCTGACCTTGGCCATCAGCACCGAACGGGTCTTTTCGTTTTCGAGATTGCGCAGGATTTCCGCGATGCCGAACACGCCGACCGCGACCGCCACGAAATTCAGCCCGTCCGCATATTCGCGGATGCCGAGCGTGAAGCGCGGCGTGCCGGTGTAGATGTCGGTGCCGACGAGGCCGAGCAGCAGGCCGAGCGCCACCATGGCAAGCGCCTTGATGATCGAGCCGTGGGCGAGCGCGATCGAGGAGACGAGGCCGACCACCATCAGCGAGAAATATTCGGCGGCGCCGAACTGCAGCGCGATCTTGGTGAGCGGCGGCGCGAAGATCGCCACGAGGAAGGTCGAGACCGTGCCGGCGAAGAAGGAGCCGATCGCGGCGATCGCCAGCGCCGCGCCCGCCTTGCCCTTGCGCGCCATCTGGTAACCGTCGATGGCGGTGACGGCGGAGGAGGATTCGCCCGGCATGTTGATCAGGATCGCCGTGGTCGAACCGCCGTATTGCGCCCCGTAATAGATGCCGGCGAGCATGATCAGCGAGGAGACCGGCTCGAGCTGGAAGGTGATCGGCAAAAGCATGGCGATNGTCGCCGTGGCGCCGATGCCGGGCAGCACGCCGATCAGGGTGCCGAGCAACACGCCGATGAGGCAGAAGAACAGGTTTTCCAGAGACGAGGCGGTCGCGAAGCCGAGCGCGAGGTTATTGAACAGATCCATCGATTAATCCTCAATAACCGAGCCAGGGCCCGAAACGGCGGAACGGAAGGCCGAGNCCATAGCTGAAGACCGCGACCGAGAAGACCGTCAGTACTGCCGACAGGATAAGCGCGGGCAGCGGTTTCATCCGGCTGGAGGCAAAAGCGGCGATCAGAGCGGTGATGAAGATTGCCGGCACGAAGCCGAGACCGCGCACCGTGAGCCCGAAGAAGACCGGCGCCGGCAGGATGAAGAACATGCCGCGCCAGGCGAGCGCTCCGACCGGCGCTCCCTCCAGCCGCATCGACTGGACGAGGATGATCGCGCCGAACAGGATGAGCGCACAGGCGAGGATGAACGGGAAATAACCGGGCCCCATCCTGAGCGCCGTGCCGAGTTCGAGTTCGATCGACTGGTAGGCGAAAAACAGGCCTGTCGCGATCAGCAGCAGCCCGCAGATCAGATTGACGGTGTCGAATTTCAGGGAATTCATGGTGTCTCCGTGAACGGTGGAGATGCTTGGGCGGCTTGCCCCTCATCCGCCTGCCGGCACCTTCTCCCCGCTCGCAGGGAGAAGGGATATGCCGCACCGACTTCCCGGATCGCAGAAGATGTGCTTGGCAGGTCCCCTCTCCCCGCGAGCGGGGAGAGGGTTAGGGTGAGGGGCAGCCTCGATCAGAGGGCAGAAGGCGTACGTTGCGTCAGCGAAGCTCAATCCGCGTACTGGCCGGCAGCCTGGATGACCGGCTTCCAGCGGGCGATTTCGCTTTCGAGCTTGGCTTTCAGCGCCGCGGGCGTGACGTCGTTGTCCGGCGACGGCTCGGTGCCGAGTTCGGCGAAGCGGGCAGCGACGCTCGGGCTCTTCAGGGCAGACTTGAGGGCCTTGTTGAGCTTTTCGATCGCATCCTTCGGGGCACCCTTCGGCGTGTAAAGACCGTGCCAGATACCGACTTCCATCTGCGGCAGGCCCGCTTCCTTGACGGTCGGGATGTCCTTCAGCACGTTGAGGCGTGCCGGCGAGGTGACGGCATAGGCCTTCACGGTGCCGCCCTGGATCTGCTTGGTGGTATTGGTGGTCTGGTCGCACATGATATCGACCTGGCCGCCGAGAAGATCGGTCATCGCCGGACCGGTGCCCTTGTAGGGAACGGTGACGAGCGAGGTCTGGATCGAGCTCATGAACAGCATGCCGCACAGATGCGAGGCCGCGCCGATGCCGGCATTGGCGACCGTCACCTTGTCCTTGTTGGCCTTGGCGTATTCGATGAGGCCCTTGAGATCGGTGGCCGGCATGTCCTTGCGGGCAAGCAGCGTCATCGGAACGTCGGTGACGAGACCGACATAGTCGAAGGCGTTGAGCGTGTCATAGGGCAGCTTGCGGTAGAGCGAAGCGCTGGTCGCCATGCCGATATGGTGCAGCAGAACGGTGTAGCCGTCGGCTTCGGCATTCGCGACGCGGGCAGCGCCGAGCGTGCCGCCGGCACCGCCGACGTTTTCGACGATGACCTGCTGGCCGAGATCCTTCGACATGGATTCGGCGACGAGACGCGCGACCGTGTCGGTCGGGCCGCCGGCCGCAAACGGCACGATCATGGTGATCTGGCGCTCGGGATAACCGGCGGCGTTGGCGGAAGCGGAGAAAAGGGAAAGCGCCGCAAGAGCGGTTGCGCCGAGAACGGCGTTCAGGATTTTCATCGGGGCTCCTCCAGGATGAAACTTTGTTCAGCCGGCGCGCAAATTTCCTCCGACGCCAACCTGGGGACCATTTGCGGCAAGACGCGGAACACGCGCAATCGTTGCTAAAGCCCTAAAACACCATTTCCGGAGATATCGCGCCGCAATATGGGTGGATTCGGGAACAATCGACAAAAAGGATGGGTGGATATCCACACATGCCGCCGCAATCAGCCGTCCCTGTCGTCCTGCAGCATATGCTCAGGCCCGAGCAGCTTCTTGTCGAGCCCGTATTTCTGCATCTTCTCGTAGAGCGTCTTGCGGGAAATCCCGAGGGATTCGTAGACCGGCCTGAGCGCTCCGCCATGCGCGGCGATCTCGCCGGCGATGAGATTGCGTTCGAAGGCCGCCACCTTGTCGGCGAGCCTCCCCTGTCCGTCCCTGACCCCGTCCTTCACCACCCCGCCCGTTTCGCCGGGTTTCGGGTCGAGGCCGAGCACCAGCCGGTCGGCGGCGTTTCGCAGTTCGCGGACATTGCCCGGCCAGTCGCGCAGGGCGATCGCCGAGATTACCTCGGCCGGCACGTCCAGGTCTTCGCGGCCGTAGCGGGCAGCCGCCTCCCGCACCAGCTGGAGAAACAGAAGCGGGATATCCGCCCGCCGCTGCATGAGCGACGGCACATGGATAGTCGCGACGTTGAGCCGGTAGAAAAGGTCGGCGCGGAACCGGCCGGCCGCCACTTCCGCTTCCAGATCCACCTTGCTGGTGGCGATGAAACGCACGTCAAGCGGCACGGTCTCGTTCGAGCCGAGCCGGGTGATGACGCGCTCCTGCAGCACGCGCAGGAATTTCGCCTGCAGGTCGACCGGCATCGAGCCGATCTCGTCAAGCAGGATCGTGCCGCCGCGGCCGTGTTCGAACTTGCCGTAGCGCGGCCGCAGCGCGCCGGGAAAGGCGCCGGCCTCGTGGCCGAACAGCTCGCTCTCGATCAGGTTTTCGGGAAGCGCCGCGCAATTGATGGCGATGAACGGCCGGTTGGCGCGCGAGCTGATGTCGTGCAGCGCCCGCGCCACCACTTCCTTGCCGGCGCCGGTTTCGCCGATGATCAGCGTATCGGCGTCGGCCGCGCCGATCGCCCGGATNCGGTANCGGAGNTCGACCATCACCTGGGTGCGNCCGGGAAGCCGGGCCTCGACATCGTCGCGCTTGCCGGCGACGGCCCTGAGGCGACGGTTTTCCATCACCAGGCTGCGCCGGTCGAGCGCGCGGCGGATGATGCCGGCGAGATGCTGCGGCGTGAACGGCTTTTCGAGGAAGTCGTAAGCGCCTTCCCGCATGGCCTTGACCGCAAGCTGCACATCGCCATGACCGGTGACCAGGATGACCGGGATTTCCGCATCGAGCTCGCGGATCTTCTGCAGCAACGTCATCCCGTCGGTGCCCGGCATGCGGATATCGCTGACCACGACACCGTCGAAGCCGAAGCCGGTCAGTTCCAGCACGTGGTCGGCATTCGAAAAAGTCTGGACCGACAGGCCGAACAGTTCCAGCGCCTGCGCCGTCGAACGGCGCAGTTCCTCCTCGTCGTCGACCAGCAGAACCCGTTGCTCGCTCACTCGGCTGCCTCCAGGACATTGCCGTCGGCGACGTCCAGTTCGATCAGGAAGACCGCGCCGCCTTCCGGGTGATCGGCGACGCTCAGGCTGCCGCCGAAATCCTTGATGATATTGTAGGAGATCGACAATCCCAGGCCGAGGCCCTTGCCGACCCCCTTGGTGGTGAAGAACGGATCGAAGATGCGCTCGTGGATGGCAGCCGCGACGCCCGGCCCGCGGTCGCGCACCGAGACCAGGACCTTGCCGTCCGCCTGGCTGGCGGAGACGGTAATGCGCCGGTCATCGAGGCCTTCGACCGCATCCGCCGCGTTGGTGATGATGTTGACCAGAACCTGCTGGAGGCGCACGGCGCCGGCCCTGACCGGGGGAATGCCGGGATCGAGATCGAGCTCGAGCTCCGCATCGGCCGTCTTCAGGCGCACCGCGACGATCTCCAGCGTGTCGCGCACCACATCGTCCAGCGCAACGGCGCCGAGCTTTTCGTTCGGCTTGCGGGCGAAATTGCGCAGATGCTTGCTGATCGAGGCCATGCGGTCGATCAGCGCCGAAATGCGCCGGACATTGTCGCGCGCATCGTCGGTACGGCCGAGATCGATCAGCACGCCGGTCGTTTCCGCATAGGTCTTGGCGGCGGCGAGCGGCTGGTTGAGTTCGTGCGACAGGGCCGCCGACATCTGGCCGAGGCCGGCGAGCTTGCCGGCCTGGATGAGGTCGGCCTGGGTCTGGCGCAGCCGCTGTTCGGTCAGCCGCCGTTCGGCGATCTCCTCCTCGATGCGGCTGTTGACCCGGGCAAGGTCGGCGGTGCGCTCGGCAACCCGGTGTTCCAGCTCGTTGCGGGCCTCCGCCTGCAGCATCAGCCGTTCGTTGAGCCTCGCCCGGCGCTGGAGGACGATGGCGAGCCCGAGGCCGGCAAGGCAGAGCGTCAGCAGCGCCGCAACCGTCGCGGTCTTTGCCTGGGTATGGACCGAACCGGTATCCATCAGCACGTTGACGGTCCAGCCGGCATCCGGCATCGGTTGCGATACGACGAGATATTCCTTCTCGGCTCCGCCGTCGCGGATGGTCATCACGTCGCGGCCGGCAAATTCACCACGCTTCACCGGCAGTTCGCGCAGTTTTGCATCCGCATAACGCCGCGACGCCTCCGTGCGGGCGATCCGGTCGGGCGTCAGCGGCAGGATGCTGGCGTAAAGCCATTCCGGGCTGCCGGTCATGAAGATGATGCCTTCGGGATCCGACACGAAAATCCGGTCGTCGCCGCCACCCCAGGAGGCTTCGAGGCTGTCGATATCCACCTTGAAGACGATGACGCCGCGAATGGCGCCGCCGATCTCGATCGGCGAACCGAAATAATAGCCGCGCTTCGAAGACGTGGTGCCGAGCGCGTAAAAGCGCGACTGGCGGCCCTCTGCGGCATCCTGGAAATAAGGTCGGTAGATGAAGTTCTCGCCGACGAAGCTGACCGGGCTGTCGTAATTGCTGGCGGCGATCGTCTCGCCATCCATGGTCATCACATAGATGTCGGAGGATTTCAGAAGCGCGTTGATGTCCTTGAGATAGGCGTTGGTCGTCGCCTGCAGCGTCTCGTTCTTCGGATCGAGGATCAGGGCCTCGATATTGCCCTGGTCGGCGATGAGGGCCGGCAGCGCCTCGTAACGCTTCAGATGGCCGTCCAGCGCCGACACGGCCAGACGCAGCGTCGTACCCGCCTGGATCTCGGCCTCGTCTATGTAACCGCGCGCGGCGATATCGCTGCCCTTGAAGACCAGCGCCACGCCGATCGCCGCAAGCAGGGCCAGGGGCAGAAGAAAGCGATATCTGAACAGGCCCGGGTTCCTCCACTTGGCTTAACCGCCTCCCGCGACGGCCAAAAGCGTATTCTAACCGCTGCACTGCCGATTTCCATAAAATCCTTCCGCCCTGTCAAATCAGGGCCCTGGCCGCCTTTCGGCTTTCGGGAGACAAGCAAGCGGGGGCTGGATTCTGCAATCATTCCTCGTATTCTCGTAATAATGCTCCCCTACTGCTTGACTTCGCACCCGATCATGCTTCGATCACAGGCGCACAACGGGGAAAGCCGCATAGGCGGCGCAAGGGGGTTTTATGGTTTATCTGCTCGCATTGCTGATCGGTATCGTCGCCGGCCTTCGCGCCATGACCGCACCCGCCGCGATCGCCTGGGCCGCCTATCTCGGCTGGCTCAATCTCTCCGGTTCCTGGCTCTCCTTCATGGGCACGATCTGGGCCGTCGGCATATTCACCATCCTTGCCGTCGTCGAGCTAGTCACTGACCAGCTTCCCTCCACGCCGAGCCGCAAGGTGCCGCAACAGTTCGGCGCCCGCCTGATCATGGGGCGCTCACGGGTGCCGCGATCGGCACGCCCTATGGCGGCTGGATCGTCGGCCTGATTGCCGGCATCGTCGGCGCCGCAATCGGCACCTATGGCGGCGCCGCCGTGCGCGCCAAGCTGGCCGCCAGCTTCGGCAAGGATCCTCCGGCCGCCTTCATCGAGGACGCTGTCGCCATCATCGGCGCCTATCTGATCGTTGCGTCCCTACCCGTCGCAGGCGCGGTATGAAAACCTTCGACGCGATCATCATCGGCGCCGGCCAGGCCGGCCCCTCGCTCGCCGGGCGCTTCAACGACGCCGGCAAGACCGTTGCGATCGTCGAGCGCAAACATGTCGGCGGCACCTGCGTCAACACCGGCTGCAAACCGACCAAGACGCTCGTCGCCAGCGCCTATGCCGCCCATGTCGCCCGCCGTGGCGGGGACTACGGCGTCGTTCTCGACAGCCCGGTGAAGATCGATATGCCGGCCGTCATGCGCCGTTCGCACAAGGTGACGCTCGACTCGCGCCAGGGCAACGAGAGCTGGCTGGAAGGCATGCCGAACTGCACGCTGATCCGCGGCCATGCCCGCTTCGAGGACAGGAACACCATCCGCGTCGGCGACGAAGTTTTGACCGCGCCGCAGATCTTCCTCAATGTCGGCGGCCGCGCCGCGATCCCGGATTTCCCCGGCATCAGTGACGTGCCCTACATGACCAACAGCGATATCGTTTTGCTCGACCGGGTGCCGAAACACCTGGTCATCGTCGGCGGCAGCTATATCGGCCTGGAATTCGCGCAGATCTACCGCCGTTTCGGTGCCGAAGTAACCGTCGTCGAAAAAGGCCCGCGCCTTGTCGGCCGCGAGGACGAGGAATTTCGCAGGCAATCCGCGAAATCCTCGAAGCCGAAGGCATCCATATCCGCACCGGCGCCGAATGCATCCGTTTCCGCAAGCATGAAGACGGTGTCGCGGTCGGTGTCGACTGCACGCAAGGCGCGCCGGAAGTGATCGGCTCCGACGTGCTGCTCGCGGTCGGCCGCCGTCCGAACACCGACGATCTCGGCCTCGACAGGGCCGGCGTCGAGCTGGACGCGCGTGGCTACATCAAGGTCGGCGACGACCTCTCCACCAATGTCGCCGGCATCTGGGCGATGGGCGACTGCAATGGCAAAGGCGCCTTCACCCACACCGCCTATAACGACTTCGAGATCATCGCCGCCAACCTCTTCGACGGCGAGAACCGCAAGGTCTCCGATCGAAAGGTCGGTTATGCGCTCTACATCGACCCGCCGCTCGGCCGCATCGGCATGACCGAGGCGGAGGCCCTTAAATCCGGCCGCAAGGTCCTGGTCGGCCGTCAGTCCATGGCAAGGGTCGGGCGCGCCGTCGAAAAGGGCGAAACGCAGGGCCTGATGAAGTTCGTGGCCGATGCGGACACGCACGAAATCCTCGGCGCCGCCATCCTCGGCACCGGCGGCGATGAATCGATCCACGGCGTGCTCGACATGATGAATGCCGGCGCCACCTACGATACGCTGCGCTGGGCCGTGCCTATCCATCCGACGGTCTCGGAGTTCTGGCCGACAGTCGTCCTTGGCATGAAGCCGGTTTGACCGGGAAGCGGCCGATCTGAGCCTCTTTTGGACACGATTACAATTTTATCGATCCTCTAAGCGGGCCGGCAAGCATTTCCGTCTATGACGATCGGCATCAGTGTCCCCTGTTCATGATGGAAACAGATGTGCGGTTTTGCGGGCTTCGTCGGTGAGGCATATGGCTCCGGAAATCCGGAGGCGCTGCTGTCATCCATGGCACAGGCGATCGCCCATCGCGGGCCGGACGGACAAGGCATTTTCGCCGCTCCCGGCCTGGGCCTTGCGCATGTGCGCCTGTCGATCGTCGGGCTTGCCGACGGCCAGCAGCCGATGACGGATGCCGAAAACCGCTTCACCATCGTCTTCAACGGCGAGATCTTCAACTATGTCGAACTGCGCGACGAACTGAAGGCGCGCGGCATCGTCTTTCGCACCGGCAGCGATACGGAAGTCCTGCTGCAGCTCTACGCGACCTATGGCGAAGCCTGCCTGTCTCGCCTCAACGGCGACTATGCCTTCGCGATCTGGGACCACCGCGAGCGCCGGCTGATGCTCGCCCGCGACCGGATGGGGGTCAGGCCGCTCTTTTATGCCGAGCACAAGGGCTCGCTCTATTTCGCCTCCGAGATCAAGGCGCTTCTGCAAGTGCCGGGCATCGAGGCCGAACTCGATCCGGTCGCGCTCGACCAGATTTTTACCCTCTGGGCGCCGATCCCGCCGCGCACCGCCTTCAAGGGCGTTTTCGAACTCGAACCCGGCCATCTGATGATCGCCCAGAACGGCCGCACCGAAACCCGGCCCTATTGGGTGCTCGATTTCCCGGATGCGGGCGATCATGCCATAGCCGATCAGTCTGTCAGGGAAGAGGAATTGCGGGCGCTGCTGACCGATGCGACGCGGCTGCGCATGCGCGCCGACGTGCCGGTCGGCGCCTATCTTTCCGGCGGGCTCGACTCCTCGCTGATATCAGCGCTTGCCGCACCGATGGCGCCGAACGGCCTCAACACGTTCTCGGTGACATTCGAGGATGCAGAACACGACGAAAGCGCCTTCCAGCGACAGGTGGCGGAAGCGCTTGGTACCCGTCACCGCGCCGTCGCGAGCGGTTCCGCCGATATCGCCGCCAGTTTTCCGGATGTGATCCGCTTCACGGAACGGCCCGTCCTGCGCACCGCCCCTGCCCCGCTCTACCGCCTCTCCGGCCTCGTCCGCGATTCCGGCATGAAAGTGGTGCTGACCGGGGAAGGCGCCGACGAGGTTTTCGCCGGCTACGACATCTTTCGCGAGGCCCGCGTCCGTCGTTTCTGCGCCCGCCAGCCCGGATCGAAAATGCGGCCGCATCTTTTCCGCAAGCTCTATCCCTATCTGCCGGGGTTGAAGCAGCAGTCTTCCGACTATCTCGCAGCCTTCTTCGGTGCCGGAAACGATATGGCGGACGATCCGCTCTTCTCTCACCGCCCGCGCTTCCGCTCCACCGCGGCGGCCAAGATCTTCTACTCCGACGATCTCCGCGTCACGCTCGGCGGCTATGACGCGGCCGAGGAACTTGCCTCCCGCCTGCCGGAAAATTTCCGCCGCTGGCATCCGCTGCACCAGGCGCAATATCTCGAAAGCCGCTTCCTGCTGCCCGGTTACATCCTGTCGAGCCAGGGCGACCGCATGGCGATGGCCCACGGGATCGAAGGCCGTTTCCCGTTCCTCGATCACCGGCTGGTCGAGTTCGCCGGCCGGCTCACTCCCGGCATGAAGCTCAAGGGCCTCGACGAAAAGCACATCCTGCGCCGGGTGGCCAGCGATCTGCTGCCCGACATCATCAGCAAGCGCCCGAAACAACCCTATCGCGCCCCGGACAGCCGCTCGTTCGCCGGCAACAACGAACAGGCCTATGTCGGCGAGATGCTGGGCGAACAGGCAATCGCCGCGTCGGGCCTCTTCAATCCGAGGGCCGTCGCGAAACTGCATCAGAAATGCCGGACGCAGCCCGTCTCCGGGTTCCGCGACAACGCGGCCTTCGTCGGCATATTGTCCACCCAGCTCTGGCTGAAGGGTTTTTCCCGATCCGCCGCAGACAACACGCAGACCATTCGCAAGGCCGCGTATTAGCCATTGAAAATCTTCAATTAACCTAAAATTCACGACAATTCGGCATGATCGCCGGAGTGTGTCCAATTGTAGGTTCTTTCGCTGTGGCGNAAGGGCGGAGGTAGTCCATGTACGAGCCGAAGGAGCCACATACTCGGCGGTCGGCATCGGCCCGGGCGTTGCGCTCTCGCAGCGAATACCAGAATTCCCTCCTCGACCATCCGATCCAAGACGAACAGGAGCCGGAAGAACGGCCCCCGGCGCGCCTGTATCCTCGTCCTTCTTCGCTACCTGACTATCGGCCCCGTTCGGACTATCATCGTCGCCCGCCCGCCCATGAACGGGAAGATGACGACCGGATGCGATATGACGACATTCCGTTTGAAAAACGGCTCGAGGCACAGCTTCACAGCCTGACGGATATTCATTTCACCGATATCATCCGCTGGCTGCGCAAGGGCTTTCTGCGGATCATAGCCGCCGCGATCCTCGGCGCCGTGCTGGCGCTGCTCTACGCGGCCGTCGCCTCGCCGCGCTATACGGTCAGCACCGAGATCATCATCGATCCGTCCAACCTGAACCTCGTTTCCGACGACGTCTTTTCCGCCAATCCGCAGCGCGATTCCCAGCTTCTGGAAGTCGAGAGCAAGCTGCGGGTCCTCACGTCGCGCAACGTGCTGAACAAGGTCATCAACGATCTCAACCTGACGCAGGACCCCGAATTCAACCGCCCCGGACGGCTCGACGGTCTGCGCCGCCTGTTCTCCTCGCCGTCCATCCCCGAGGACAGGCAGCTGAGCGTGCTGCGCCAGCTCGAAAAGCAGATCACCGCGACGCGCAACGACGGCTCGTTCGTCGTCGTCCTCTCCGTCTGGACCGGAGACGTGGACAAATCGATCAAGCTGTCGAACGCGATCGTTTCGGCCTTCGAAGGCGAGCTGTTCAAGTCCTCGTCGGAGAGCGCCGGCCAGCTTGCGGTCGGCCTCAACAGCCGGCTCGACGAACTGCGCCGATCGGTGACCGAGGCGGAGGAAAAGGTCGAGCAGTTCAAGCGCCAGAACGACCTGCAGTCGACCGCCGGCGAGCTCACCAGCACCCGCATTTCCGGCGCGCTCGACACCCAGGTCCTCGACGCCCAGCAGCGGCTGATCCAGGCCGACACCCGCTACAAGCAGCTGCAATCGGCCTATGCCGACCGGCGGGTTGCCAATTCGGCCGTGTTCGATTCCGCCACCATGATCACCCTGCGCGCCAGCTACAGCGCCCTGCAGCAGCAGATCAGTTCGATGACGCTGGTCTACGGCAACCGACACCCGCGGCTGGTCGCTCTGCAGTCGGAACTGGCATCCGTCGACCGGGCGATCTCGGAGGAGGCCGCCCGTCTTCTCCAGTCCGCCAAGACCGATGTCGATCAGGCAAACAGCGCGCTGCAGGAACTGCGCCGCAAGTCCGATGCCTCGCGCTCGACGGTGTTTACCGAAAACGATGCGCAGGTCCGCCTGCGCGAACTGGAGCGCGATGCCCGCTCCAAGGCAGCGGTCTATGAAACCTATCTGTCACGCACGCGCCAGATCAGCGAGCGGCAGCAGATCGATACCAGCAATGTCCGGGTGATCTCGCCTCCGGTGCCGCCGCAATCGAAAAGCTGGCCGCCAAGCTCGGTGCTGCTGATGATCGGCGGCGCTTTTGCCGGCGCCATTTTCGGCGTGCTGATGGCGCTGACGTTTGGGCTGTTCGGCCATATGCGCGAAGCCGGCCGGGAACTCGCCTGACCCTATTTCTTCGGAACCAGCGCCTCGTGCAACTCCGGCAGCCATGACTTGGTGGCAGGGTCCCAGGGGCCGAACTCGTGGGACGCGAAATCCCAGTAAGCCCAGCTCAGCCCGCGTTTCTCGATTTCCTCCCGCATGATCCGGGTATAGGTCACCCGGTCGGGATAATAGGCGAGCGAGTTGGAGCCGAATTCCCCGACAAAGATCGGCCGGTCGTTCTTCTTTCCCCATTCGACCGCCATGTCGAGCGGCGTCCTGATCTCCTCGATCTGCGCCGTTTCGCAGCACGAGGTGCCGAGCCAGGGCTTGGATCCCTCGATCCAGCTGGCGCCCTGCATCGTGAACTTGAAGGGTGCGTAATTGTGGATGGTGACGATCAGCCGGCGGTCGCCGGGCGGGATCGCCAGCTTCTCGAGCCCCCAGGCCGTCGCCCAGTTCGCAGCATCGACGATGAGGAAACGGTGGGGATTTGTCTTGCGGATCACCGCAAGCGCCTTGGCGAGCAGCTCGTTCCAGACGTCNTCCGTCTTGCCNTGCGGTTCGTTGTAGATCTCGAACAGCACCTTGTCGTTGGGAAGGCTCTGGTAGCGCTGGGCGAGCTGTTCCCAGATCGCCAGGAAACGCTCGCGGCTCTTCTCCACCCCGATCGCGACCTCCTCAGCCTCGAGCGGATCCCCATCCATCTCGTGGTAGTGGTGAAAATCGACGATGATGTTGAGCCCGCGCGAGAGCGCGTTGTTGATCGCAAAATCGACGCGCTTCATGAAGGCCGCGTCAAGCGTATAGGGCGCCGAGAGGGCCGCATGGCTGCTGAAACGGACCGGCAGCCGGATGGTCTGAAATCCGCCCTCCCTGACTGCCGCAAACAGTTCTGCGGAAAGCTTTCCTCCCCAGGCGCCTTCGCTCGGCGCTTCCAGCGTCCCTCCGAAATTGACCCCTCGCCCCAGCGCCCTGGCCTGGTCCGCCGCCGTCAGCCCGGCGATTTCGGGCGCACGGGTTTCCGAAAACGGTTTCAACGTGAAATTCTGCGCCTGCGCACTTACGATCGCCAACGCCATCAGCATGAGAGATCCCGCAAGCAGCGCCAATATCCTCAGCATCCGAAACTCTCCATTCCTGCCCGAAACGCGCCGCAGGATAACGTCATGGAAGGAAAAATCCGGTTCGGCGGGAAAAGGTCAAGCAAACCGCCGAAGTTTATCCGGTTATGATGAATGCGCGGAATATCACGCGACCGCACTTTCGCTTTACGAGCTTCCCGAACCGGGCCTGCAGCCGCACTGGACGCGGTCGGAGCGGCGGCTGTGGGGATATGGATGCTGGCGGGATTCGGCGGTTTCTGTTACGATTCGCCCGCAGAAGGACGCGGCGGCGAGCGGATGACGAGAGACACGGACGAAGTTGCGTCTTCTGGAAATTTCGGCACCAGGCTGCTGTTTTGCTGCGTCGGGTGCTTTTACTGGATCACCCTGACGCCCTTCGTTGATACGAGCGTCAATCCGGCCCTGGCCAAACCGGCTCTCTGGAGCCAGCTGCTTGCCTATATGCTGTTCCTGATCGTGGTCGTCTATGCGATGACACCGAGGGTGCGCAGCGTCATCTTCCAGCCCCGTCTGCTGCTGGCGGTCGTGTTCGGATGGCTGTTTCTGACGGCGGCGCTTTCCGTCGATCCGCTCGGCGCCGTCAGGCGCGTATTGATTGCACTGACCGTCTGCATCAGTGCCAGCGCATTCCTGATGCTGCCGAAGGGCGAAAGCCAGTTCGCGCGGCTGGCCGGCGGCGGTGTGATCCTGATCGTCGGGCTATGTTATTTCGGCGTGCTCTTTCTCCCCAGGCTCGCCGTGCATCAGCTCACCGATTTTCTCGAGCCGCAGCATGCCGGTCGCTGGAAGGGAATTTACGTCCAGAAGAACGAAACCGGCGTCGTCATGGCGCTTTCCTGCTTCGTCGGCATCTACCTGATGTCCGCCTGGTCGCGGGTCGCCGGCCTGCTCCTGATCGTGGCAAGCTGCTTTTTTCTGCTGAGGACCGGCGCCAAGACCTCGACCGCCATGCTGCCGGGTATCTTCCTCCTCAGTATTTTCTTCGAGCGCTGGCGCTGGATCCGCATTCCCGTCGTCTTCGGCGGCGTCGGCCTGCTCAACCTGGCGACGGTCGGCGTATCGACCATTGCGCCGCTCCGGGAGATCGTCGCCGCCACCGGGATCGACACCACCTATACGGCGCGCGCCGATATCTGGCGGCTGGCGCTCGATGCTATTGCGCAGCATCCGATCACCGGTTATGGCTTCGGCTCTTTCTGGGGCGCGGAAAGCCTCGTCAACAGCGACATGCGCACCCTGAATTGGGCCGTGCGCGCGGTGGACGCCCACAATGCCTATGTCGATGCCGCCATGAACGCCGGCATCCCGGGATTGATATTGATGGTGATATGGGTCTTGGCTACTCCCCTTAAAAACCTGTCGGCAATCGACGCCGCAGAGAATTTCACCCCCCTCACCAGGCTTTTCCTGAGGATCTGGCTTTTCTCGATCTTCCTCGCCTGCCTCGAAAGCATCTTCCTCGCACGGTCGGGACCGATCTGGTTCACGATGATGGTCGCCATGTTCGGCCTTGGCTACCAGGCACGCTACCGCATCCGAGCCTCCAGGAAGGCAGAGCCCGCCTATGGACCAGCGTACGCCTGACATGTCCGAACAAGCACCCGCAAATCCGCGGCGAACCTCCGTCTTCGGCATCGAGTTCTCCACCTGGGATGCGGGCAGGATCGTCGATGCGATCGTCACCGAACCGGTGCCGGCGGGAGAAGGCCTGCGGCTGCTGGTGACCGCCAACCTCGATCACATCGTCCAGTTGAGCAGGAACCCCGCCTTCAAGGCCGCCTATGACAAGGCGTGGCTGACCACCGTCGATGGAGCCCCCGTCCTCCTCTATGCGTGGCTGCGCGGGCTTGCGGTCCCCGGCCGTATCACCGGCGCAGACCTGTTTCCCGAAATCATCGGACGCCTGAAGCCGGGCATTCATCGGCCTCTGCTTTTGTGCTCAAGCGAAACCACGGCCGCGGTCCTCGACGAAAAACTGCGCGCACTCGGCTTTTCCGAACATATCATCGTCACGGCGCCGCCGGCTTTTGAGAAGAACGAGGCATTTGGCCGGGAACTGGTGTCCAGGCTTCGGGAAAACCGCGTGACCCATATTTTCTTCGGCATCGGCGCCCCGAAATCCGAGATCTGGATGGACCGGCATCGGGCCGAGCTTCCCGATTGCTACGGCTTCGGTTTTGGCGCCGGGCTCGATTTCTATGCCGGCGTCAAATCGCGGGCTCCGGCCTTCCTGCGAAAGGCGGGCCTCGAATTCCTGTGGCGCGTGGCGACGGAACCGCGCCGCCTGGCAAAGCGCTATTTCGTCACGTCCTGGGCCTTCCTCTGGGCGGTCTACAAGGACCTGAAGTCCGACCGCCGCTAGGCGACAAGTTTCTTAGGCGACGCCGATCCGCTTCAGCGTATCGATCACCGTCTCGACCTTGATGCCGCGCCGGCGGACCTTGTCGACCACTTCCGAGAAGAATGCCGGCGAACAGCCGATATTCGTCGGATCCTTGCGCACGTCATGAGTATAGAAGATCAGCCAGCCGCGCCGCCGCTCGGCATCGTCGAGCATCCTGTCGATCGACGCGGACGTGTTGCTGCAATCGTAGAGTTCCTGCGCCTTGAGATGGGCAAGATCGATAAGGCCGGAATTGGTGCCGACCTTGATGCCGCGCAGGCCCGGATAATGGTTCATCAGCGCCAGCTTGGACGGGACCGAGATCATCCCGAAAGGATAGGCGAAGGAAACCGGCTTCCGGAAACCGACGATCCGGGCGATTTCCTCGTCGTTGCGCCTGACATCGGCCATCAGGTCGGGACGGGGTGTTTTCTGGACGTTGATATGGCCATGCGTGTGGCCCCCAATCTCGTGTCCCTTTGCCGAAAGTGCCGCGACCATCTCCTCGTCGACGATCAGCTGGCCGTTTTCGACCCGCTTCATCAGCCCGCTCGCCAGATAGAAAGTTCCAAGCATGCCNGCATCCTCAAGAGCAGGCGCAGCATTTTCGAAAACCGAGACAGGAAAATCATCGAAGGTGAAAGCAACGACAGGCGCGTCCAGCTTCAACAGATGCGGGCGAAAATAGACATGCCGGCCGATCTTGCGGGACACGCCCGCCAGTATCTCGGAACCGGACATTTCCCAGAGCTTCGTCTTCCCCATCTACCCCCACCCACTCAGATCAAGACTTCCAGACTTCGGCACCATAATGTCAAATACTTACGGTTGTCTCAACCCTTCGGCTCCGACGGCTCCGCTTTTCCCGCTATTCCGGCAGCCTGCAGAAGCTGGATGAACCGCTCCGCCGATCTCTCCACGCTGAACTCGCCCGCGCGGGCCTGAAGGATNGCGCCGTCGGTTGGCTGGTCGAGGGTTGCGGCCATCGCCCCGGCCAACGCGGTCGCGTCGCCGACCGTAACCAGCCGTCCCAGCCTGCCGTCCTCAAGGATTTCGCGCGGGCCGTAGGGCGCGTCGGTCGCAACCACGGGCACGCCGCAGGCCATCGCCTCGATCAGCGCATTCCCCAGCCCCTCGTGCGAGGATGACGACACGAAAAGCGAAGCCTGCGACACGACCGACAGCGGGTCGGGATTGTGCCCGGGCAGGCTGACATCCCCCGACAGGCCTTTGGCTTCGATCAAGGCCTCCAGGTTGCCGCGCTCGTCGCCTTCTCCGACGATCGTCAGCCGCGCAGGACGCGTCTGACGGAGCTGCGCGAACGCCTCGATCAGCGTCGCATATCCCTTTTCCGGAGAAAGCCTGCCGACCGAAACGATGAGGCCGGGCTGCGGCGCATGGCCGAGCTGCCCGATCCTCTGCCGCATCTGCGGCGTGAGGACGGCATTGGTTCCGAGATTGGCGACCTTCTCCGCNGGGACCCCGAAACGGGAAACGAGGTCGTTTCGTGCGCCGGCCGTCAGCGTCAGGACGAGATCGGCGCNCGGATAGGCAAAACGGATCAGCCTGTAGGCCANCCGGTTCTGCCAATAGGGATCTCCGGTCTGCGCCTGAAGCGGGCTTGCAACCTCGCGCAGGACGATCGACGGCCGCGTTTCCCGTGCCAGCCCNCGGGANGCNAGCACCACAAGGACATTCGCCGCNGCCTCCGAAGACACCAGCGCCTTCGGGCGTCCGGTCGCCAGCAGGCGTCTCAGTGCGGCGGGAGCAAAGGCNAGGCGCAGCTTGCGGCCATGGCCGAGATCGACGACGGGCACGTCGGCGCGGATCAGGGAACGCAGGGGCCCGGAACTCTGGAGCGTGACGATGGCGCTCGGAAATCCCTGGGCCTGCAATTCGTTTGCCAGGAGAATGGCGTCACGCTGCGCCCCTCCGCCGTCGAAACCGCGGACGAGAAAGCAGATCCGCGCTCCGACCGGATCAACAATCCGAGAGCTATTCATAATCATCACATGCCCTATGATTATTGCGTTTTTTCCTGATAAGGAATGCCCTACATCACCTCCGGCAACGATCCGGCTACCCTAGAGGGTTAGCGGTTAATTCTGACCAAATGCATATCATTGGGCGACGAAATTGAGCGATAGACATGCCTCGGTGTATTTGGCCTCCCGCGCGACCTCGGCCATCATCAATCTCGTATCGGTTTCCATCTTCACCCGCATGACCAGCCCCGAGGTCTACGGCCAGTACATCGTCGGCTTCTCCATATGCATGATGGTCTACAGTCTCGGCGTCCAGTGGATCGTATTCGCGCATTTCGGGCGGTATGACCCGAAGGAGGCCGATCGGCTCGCAGGCGCCCTGCTGCTGGTCTCAGGGGTCGTCATGCTCCCGGCGGTCGCCGCCATCTACCTCTTCTACCTCATGGGAACTTTGCCTGCCGGGGTTGCGCTCAGCAGCAGCCTGCTGGTGATCTGCTTCACCCTGTATTTCGTCGCCGTCGAGATCAGCCGCGCCCATCTTCTCGTCCGGCTGGTCGCGATAGCGACCATCGCCCGCAGCGTCTTCTCCCTGCTGTTCGGCTTCATCGCCGTGCTTGAGTTCGACACGCCCGGCGCGTTGCTGATGGGCGTCGGCCTGGGTTATGCCTTGGGCTCGGTGCCGGTTTTCCGGCATTTCAGGCGCACCATATGGGCCTCCGGCTTCGTCTGGCCGCGGGGCAGCGACGTGCGGCGGATGTGGCGTTACGGCTGGCCGCTGGCGATCGCCTTCGGCGCCTCCGCAGCCGCCATGAACATCGACCGTCTGCTCTTGGCGGGTCTCTATAACACCAGCACGGTCGCCCCCTACGGGACGGTGCTCGATCTCATGAAGCAGACCTTCCTGGTCCTGGCCGAGGCAATCAGCGCCGGATATATTTCAAGCGCCAAGAACCTCCATACGGAGGGAAACCGGGCCGAAACACGCAATACGCTCAAGCGCGCCTTCATTACCCAATCCTATATCGTCATTTTCGGCACGGTGTCGTTCATCCTGCTCGGCGACGTGGTCTTTGCCGTCCTCCTGGCCCCGAGCTACCTGCCGGTCGTCACGCAGATCATGCCGATCCTTTTGGTCGCCAACGCCTTTCTCGTGATGCGTTCCCACTATTTCGGCCAGGTGATCTATTTCAGCGGGACGACGAACCTCGAACTGGTCGCTTCCGTGGTGATGCTGGCGGTCACCGGCACGCTGAGCTACCTGCTGATCCCGCCATACGCCGCCATGGGCGCCGCCATCGCCTTCACGCTCGGACAGGCGGCGGCATTGTTGATCTGCCTGGTCTACGCGTCGGGAAACCTGCGCATGCCGCTCGACGTGCCGCGGGGCGCCCTGCTGCTCGCACTCGGAATAGCTCTGGTCGCGATCGGCAAGGGGGTCGAGATCCTGGCGGGAGAGCCGATTGCGAGTGCCATCAATTTCGTCCTGATCGGCATCGCCAGCGCCTATATCGCGCTGCGCTGGAACCTGTTCGATGCCCGCTCGCTGCTTCTGCGGCTCTATAACAGGCGATAGCTCATCTCTCCGGGCGTGGTGTCCAGATCAGCGGACGCCGCCCTCGGAGCGCAGGAAGTTCGTATATCGCTCCAGCATCAGCTCCCGGCTGTGATGCTCGCGATGCAATCGCGCAAAATCGTTGCGAAGCTGGGCATCCGGATAGTTGGCCGCCACATCCTTGATCGCCTCGACAAGGCCGAGCGCATCGCAAGGCGGATGGAACCGCGTCATGGCGGCGTTTTCCCGGTCGTCTCCGATGCAAAGCACCTCCCGCAGAACCGGGAGATCCGAGGCGACAACCGGCAGCCCCGCCATCGAAGCTTCCACTCCAGCCAGGCCGAAGGTTTCCCAGATCGACGGAAACACGTAGATATTGCCGGCGGTCAGGACATTGCCGAGTTCATCCCGGTCGATCGATCCGACCAGATGGACGCGCTCCGCCACATCGAGAGCCCGTGCCTTGCCTTCCAAGGCCTCCCGGTTGGGACCGTCGCCCGCGACGATCAGATGCATCCCCGGCAGCATCGGGAGCGCCTCCACCAATACCGCGTGATCCTTCTGGTCGACGAGCCGGCCGGTCGCGACCAGCACGAGGGCATCCTGCGGAATGGACAGGCGCTGCCGCCAGTCGACCGCGGCGCGAGCCGACGGAATGGGATCGACCCCATGCGGGATCAGGATGAAACGCCGCCGATAGGCGGCAGGCCATTTGCCGAACGAGGCACTGGTCGATACGGAATTCGATACGAAATGGGTAAAAATCCCTATCGAACCGAACAGCCAGTCGAGTGCCTTCCAATGCCGGCGAATACCCTCCGGTGCTGCGGTGTGATGCGCGGCGCGCACGGGCACCCGCCCCAGGAAACCGAGAAAGCCGCCAAAGACGGACGCAGCCGCCTGGTAGGTGAAAATCGCGTCGTATTTCCGCGAGAGGATGGCCCATCCGAGACGCGAAAGATTGCGAAGCGTGGGCACCATTCCAGAACCGGTGTCGAGAGGCAGGGTCTCAACGGCAAAACCGCGGGCGTGCAGGCCGGTTTCGACCATCTGCACGAGGGTGCGTACGCCGCCCATCTTGTCATGGGTGACCAGCTGGAGAACCCGCATCCCCGAAGGATTGATCGTATCGGCAGCCTTTGGAAAGGCTGAGCTGAATTCGTGCCTCATGACCCGAAACCCTTAGGGCTGAAATCTTAAGATCTGTGCAGAAAGATCGTTCAGATCCCTCCTATCCCAATTTTCGCGGATCAAAAGCCCTGTCTCGCGGTTCTATCCCGGAACCGAAAGAACGAGGAGACAGAGATCATGGCCAAAGCCAGTTCGAAACGCATGGGCGCAGGAGCACAAGGGAAAAACAGCGGCAACGGGGCCATGACGGATATCGACAAGGCAATCCTTCCCGAAAACAAGGTTCTATCCAATCGCGACAAGGCGCAGCATTCGAGGGAACGCGGGCTTGATAGCAAAACGATACAGACGGAGCAGTTCCACGATCACGAGGCCAATCATCTTAACGACTGAAAAAGCACATATATCCGTACCCTCTCAAGAACGGATTGAAAGCCGTCCCTCCGGGCACCACGCGGCTTTCTTTCCTTGCAAAGAGGCATAGAAGGAGTAGTCTTTCCAACATCGCCGACCTCGGTAAAAACGACGCTCCGGCGACAGGAAGCGTTTTCGCCACCACCTATGGAGGCTTAAATGAATGCGGCAGTCCTGACCCACGCTTTCGAGCCGAGTGAACTGGCTTTCCTTCAACGTCTTTTTGACGATATCTGCGCCGAGCGCGGCCTACCGACGGGAGGCCCCGTGCCAGCACTCTTGCCGCTCAGATCATCCAGCTTTACCAGCAGGGCGTGCGTGACCCACGGGAACTGCAGGATCACCTCGCCGCGGACGCACATTTGAAAACCTGAGGTCCCGCCTTATCTTTTCGCCATCAGGTCGCGCTCGTCCCGCATCAGGAAGATGCGGGTGAGGGTGTCGAGATTGGCACCCAGCCAGTCCGCCATGGCGACCTCCTCCGCGAGGATGCGCTCGAACACGGCCTTGGCGCCGATTTCGTCCAGCTCATCGGCCGCCGCAATCAAAACCCGGTAGCTGGCGATCTCCATATGCTCGAAAGCATAGCCCGCCATCGCTCCCTTGACGACTTCGTCACTGGTCAGCATGCCCCCGACGCCCTGCGCCTTGGCCGTCAGTTTGGCGGCGATGTCCTTGATCGCGGACACGCTGCCGGCTCCTGCGAAATGGTCGAGAAGCTCCTTCAGCGCCTGAGCGTGTTGCTCAGTCTCGTGCAGATGGCTGACGATACGGGCCTTGAGATCCGGATAGCTCTCGATGCGCCGCGATTGGGCAGAAAGCGCGGTGATCGCCTGTTCTTCCATGGCATGGGCAGCGCGAAGCCAGGCAAGAAAATTGTCTCGGGCATGGGTCATTCGCTTCTCCTCGCAAACTGGTTGCCCATATCGGCTACCTCGGGAAGACGGATGGCAANGCAGCGGATTCAACCCCTGAAAGCATCCGAAGTTCCTCTTCGCCTTTATGCTTTGGAACATTGCCTCCGTTTGCGAATTGTCCAGTCGTAAATTCACGATCCATGAAGGCGAAGATCATGTCACGCGAGACAAGGGCAAATTCGATCATCGGAGGTATTGTCGTCGTGCTCCTCCTGCTGGCGGGCGGCTATTATTTCACCGGCCCGTCAGATAACGCGGCACAGGCCCCCGCACCGCCGGCGACCAAGAACACGGCGCAGATGCCCGCGCCTGCACCCGCCCCCGGCACGGACCCGACAAATACCGGCTCCACGAAGCCTTAAGGCCGGTTCGCGAGGAACAATCGCCATGCGGGGCGGTTGTGAACCGAGTAACAGGGAGTTTTCCATGATACCCACCCCTCGCGAACCAAGTGAACAGCCGCCTATGCCGGCGCCCGTCTGGACGCCTGAGCCGCCGATCGACGAGCCGGAGCCCGACCGGCTGCCGGATGAGGCACCGCTCCCCAATCCCGACGAAAACCCCAATCCACCGGTCTACATGCCGCCCGGCAACCTGGCATCGAATTGAAGAGGCACCGGCGCNGGGGCGCCGGGGAATCCATCATGAACACCCATAGCCATACGCACACGGANCGCAGCGGAGTACAGGGCGACNCTGGCCACAGGTCGGCACCCGGGGGGCTCTGGAAGCTGCTNGCTGCCGCNGTTCTCATCCTTNTCGGGCTTATCGCCGCTATGGAAGCNTTTGGCGATGGTGACAACGATTTCATCGCTCCCGGTCCACCGCCGCAAACGGTCGTNGAGTAATACCTCGACTTCGAACCGCCCACCCGGGTCAGTGCAGGAAGCAGCCTTTGGAACAAAGGGCAAAATCCATGCGTTCTTCCGCGATTCCATGACGAGGTGGCGCAGGTGGACGTGACGACGCAATCAATTCCGACCCGGGAAACGGCATTTCCTTTCGAACCCATCATCCGGCCGGGCCGTAATGCCTGGCGCAGTGCAAAGGCGGACAAGCTTGCCTTCCTGATCGACGGCGAAGAATATTACCGCCGGCTGGATCAGGTTCTGAGGCAGGCGGAACGGTCGGTCTTCATCATCGGCTGGGATTTCAATCCCGATATTCTGCTTCGTCCCCGCGATCCCGAGGGTGAAACGATCGGCGCGCTGCTGCGCAGGATGGTCGAGGAAAAACCCGCGCTTGAAATCCGCATCCTGGTCTGGGGCATGGGCCCGGTNTATTCCGGCAAGAGCCTCCGGATGTTCGGCAGGATGGATTGGAACGACCATCCGCGCATCTTCCTGCATTTCGACTTCGATCATCCGCTGCGCGCCAGCCATCATCAGAAAATCGTTGCGATCGACGACCGGACGGCCTTCCTCGGCGGCATCGACCTGACCGCGCGCCGCTGGGACGACCGCAGCCATGCGGCGGTGAACCCGCTTCGCCGGTCCGTGGACGGCACCGCCTACGGCCCGGTCCACGACATACAGACGATCGTCACAGGCGATACGGCAAAGCTGATCGGCGATGTCGCCCGCCGCCGCTGGAAGAAGGCGACCCGGGAGGCCCTCCAGCCGGTCGAGGCGCCGGGCTCGACGCCCTGGCCAAACGACCTGGAGCCGGCGCTCACCGAGTGCAATACCGGTCTGGCGCTGACGGAGGCGTGGAAATGGAAAGGCCGCCGCGGTCACCGCGAGGCGATCCGGTTGACCCACGACGCGCTGAAGGCCGCCAAACGCCATCTCTATATCGAAACCCAGTATCTCGCCTCCTTCGGCGTCGCCCGCACGCTCGCCAAACGATTGAGGAAAACCGACGGACCGGAAATCGTGGTGATCGTCACCCGGGAATCCCACGGCTTCCTGGAAAAGCTGATGATGGGCCACAACCGCAACCGGCTGATCCGCCGCCTGAAGCGGGCCGATCGCTTCGGGCGGCTGCGGGTTTTCTATGCCACGGTTCCGAACGGCAACGGCGGAGAACAGGAAATCATCGTCCATTCCAAACTGATCATCGTCGACGACCAGTTCGTGCGCGTCGGCTCTTCCAATCTCAATAACCGCTCTGAAGGTTGGACACGGAAGCAGACCTTGCGATCGAAACCTCGGATCCGGCGGGCCGCCAGGCAATCACAGCATTGCGCGACGACCTGATCGCCGAACATCTCGGCGCCCAACCCGCGGAAGTCACGCGGATCATCGCGGAAACCGGCTCCATGCTGGCGGCCATCGAACAACTCAATGTCGGCCCGCGCGGTCTGCGGAGCTTCGACGTCGATGCCGAAAAAGGCGAAACCGGTTCGCTGGTCGGCACGGGGATCATCGATCCGAAACAGCCTTTTTGGCCGATCCCTGAAATCAAGGCGGGCTTCAGGCGGCTTTTCGCCCGGTTCTCACATCACCGTCTGCTCTAGGAATTTGCCGCCCCGATGACGATAATAGGCCTCGGTGACAAGCAGCGTCGGTACCCCGACGATGAGCGGCACGAAAAAATAGAGCACCCGGAAGGCCACGAGCGCCCCGATAGAGGCGGATGTCGGCAGGATGCCGAGCATGGTGGCCTCGAGCACGCCCAATCCCCCCGGCACGTGGCTGATCAGCGCGGCTATGTTGGCGGTGACATAGGCTCCGGCGACATCCAGGTAGCCGGCCTCGGTAAAGCTTGCCAGAAGCTGCTGGATGGAGGCGGCGACACAGGCGAAATTCAGCGTTCCGATGACCACCTGCCCGAGCGCAAGCGGCATTGCCGGCGGCTCGAAACGCCATTTGCGAACGACGAGCGGGCGGCGCACCAGGGCGCAGATCAGCAGATAGGCGACCGGCCCGGTGAGGCAGACAAGCCCGATCGTCAGTCGCGCCCCATGGTCGAGGCCGAGCAGATCCGGCGCATCGCCACGCTGGAGCAAAAGCGCAAGCCCGGCCAGAGTTCCAAGGCCGAGACCGACGGTAACCCCGCAGAACACGATGACCTTGGCGACATCCTCGCCGGTCAGGCCCCAGCGCGTGTAGAACCGGTAGCGCACCGCGCCGCTGCTGAGCGCCGCCAGCCCGACATTATGGCCGATCGACAGCGCCGTGAAAGACGCAAGCGACGTTTGTCGCAGTGGGAGCGGTTTGCCGGCATAACGGACGGCGAGCGCATCGAACCCGCCAAGGCAGAGATAGGAGAGGATGACGAAGAAGAAAGCCGCGGCCAGCCGGATGCCGGCGATGGAACGGACGGATTCCTCGATCTCGTCCATCGTGTATCGGCCGAGGCTGCGATAGACGAGGAAGGCTGCCAGGCAGATCGCTGCGCCGATCAGGATCTTGAACAGATGGCGTCTGGCGATCATGGTCCCTCACGTGAATGGCTGTATAAGAATGGGAACGAAACCGGGCCCAAGGTGTTCCCAGCGCCATGACGGATCAGACAGCACCAGCGCAATCCACGGCCCGCCCCTCCCCCGCAAGGCATCGCCTGAAAATCCTGAGTTACAACGTCCACAGCTGCATCGGCACCGATCGCCGGCTTGATCCGGGCCGGGTGGCCGAGGTCATCGCCGCCGTGGAACCGGATGTCATCGGATTGCAGGAACTGGATGTCGGCCGCAGCCGCACCGGCGGAATAGACCAGGCGCATGCGATCGCGTCTCTCCTGCAGATGGAATTCCATTTCCACGCCGCGCTCAACGTCGCCGAAGAACGTTACGGCGATGCGATCCTGACGGCGCTGCCGGCAAGAATGGTCAAGGGTGCCGGCCTGCCGTCACACGGCGAACAGCGCGGCGCCTTATGGGTGGAGATCGACGTCGGCGAGCATAGGCTGCAAGTCTTCAACACCCATCTCGGCCTTTTGGGCAGCGACCGGATGCGCCAGATCGGCGAGATCCTGGGGCCTGCCTGGATCGGAGCGCCGGCCTGCCAGGGCAAGCCGACGATCCTGATCGGCGATTTCAACGCCATTCCCCTCACCGCGACCTACAGGACGGTCGCCCGGCGGATGGGCTGACGCACCGCTTCTCAGCGGGACGAAGGCCCGGGCCACCTTCCCGTCGCGGTTTCCGCTGCTGAGGATCGACCACGTCTTCGTCTCCGGCGACATCACGCCGGTCGAAACGCAGGTCGTATCGACGCCGCTTTCCCGTCAGGCTTCCGACCACCTGCCGCTTCTGGTGACGGTCGAACTCTGAGGCCTCAATGGGTGAGTGTCCGGCTGAGCCGGCGCGCCTCCTTGAGAAGACGCACCACATCCTGATCGGTGGTTTCCGCGAAATCGCCGTAGTGCAGGCTGACCGCTTCCATGCGGTCCGGGGCCGACAGGCAGACGATATCGTCCACCTCTTCCTGCAAGGATTCCAGCATCTGACGCGGCGCGACGGGCACGGCAATGCAGATCGACGCGACGCCCATGTCCCTCAGCGCATGAATGCCGGCGCGGATCGAGACGCCGTTGGCAATTCCGTCATCCACCAGAATGACGTCGCGGCCGGTGTGATCGTGCTCGCTCGGTTCGTCCTCGCCGAAATACATCCGGTGCCTGCGCTCGATTTCGGCAAGCTGGTGGTCGCGCTCGGTCGCAAGATATCCCGGCGGCACATGGAAACGGCGCGCGGCATCCTCGTTGACGACCACATGCGGCTCGCGTCCGTCGACGACAGCACCGATGCCATATTCGGGATGACCGGGGGCACCGATCTTGCGAACGATCAGGAGATCGAGCGGCAGCCCAAGCCGCTGGGCGACCTCGAAGGCGACGGGCACGCCGCCGCGCGGCAGCGCCATGACGATCGGGTTGGGCAGCGACGCCACCTGCAGGGCTTCCGCCAGCTGCCGTCCGGCATCCTCGCGATCGGTAAAAGTTGGGCTCAGACCGGCCATTTCATCCTCCCGGGACAGTGCGACGGTCTCTGCCATCGCACGTGGTTCTCTAGCCAGCCCGGCCGCATCATATCACCGGCCGGACCTCCGACAACCGGGAGGATGCGGTTTGGGTTCCGTCTTCCCGAAAAGAGACCACCTGGCTCCGCATTGCCGCGCATGGGCGCGCATCAATGCTTCGTGCGGGACACGAACTTGTTGAAGCGGCTGGTCCTGCCTGCTTCCGTTTCTTCCTGGAAAAGGAAGGCGAGCTTGTTGTCGTCGAAGATCGAGAAGAAATCGTCCCATTCGATCCCTTCGAGGGAATCTTCCGGTTTGCCGAAATCGACCCGCAGCACGCCGCCTTCCTTGGCACCCCTGACGCGCGCTGGATGGCCGCCGCGTTGCTCGATCCATTGCCGGATTTCCTTGTGATCGGTGGTTTCCACGGCTTTGCTCATGGTCGGTTCTCCTTTCCGTATCTCATGGTCGAACCGGGACCGCCACCGAAGGTTCCGGTTCGACCCGCGATTGCGAGCGCAAGCGGAACAAAACTCGCGGTCATGTGTTCATGGCGGGTCGGGCGCTTGACCTCCACGCGACCGGCGACGTCATAAATACCCTCCCCGACTGGCGTCTCCCCTCACCGGGAGGCGCCTTTTCTTTTCGCCGGGGCGGTCCAAAGCGGCTGCATCCGCCTGCTTCACGATGAAATGCCTACCGCCGCGTCAGCGCCACCACGTAGCGCGCCGGCACCTCGCCCGGATTGAAGAAGCTGCAATCCGCCGGCGGGCCGAGCAGGAGGCAATCCCCTTCCGCGAGGTGATGCATCACGCCCCCCTCCTGAAAATCGAGCCGCCCGGAGAGAACCCAGATCTGCTGGTGCTGGAAGGCAAAGGCGGAAGCCGGATAGGGAACGCGCACGCCCGCAGGCAGCGCAGACGTCCAGAAGTTCCAGACGGGAATTCGCCGGCGAGACGGCGCGGCGGGTGTAACCGGTCTCCGGATCGGTCCAGACCGGCTGTTCCGCCTGCAGCGCCACGCGCTCCGGCGCCCGCTCGGCAAGCGCCAGCAGCACCGAGAGCGGCAGGCCGAACGCGCCGGAGAGCCGCCCGAGCACGGTCGCGGTCGGGCTTGCCTCGCTGCGTTCGATCTTGCTGATCATAGCCTTGGAGACGCCCGAACGCTCGGCGAGTTCGGCAAGCGACCAGCCCCGCCCCTCCCGTTCGATCTTCAGCCGCGTGGCGATGGCCTGGACCGGGTCGTTTTCCGTCTGCTGCAAGCGGCTTGCCTTTCGCTGATCGTCTTTTATAGTGGACAAAATAATCTTATAAGAGACGATACCCTTTCGCAACGACAATAAGGGGAAGAGGTCATGGGGAACAACCGACCGCGCGAAATCCGTTTCAATGCCTTCGACATGAACTGCGTCGGCCATATCCAGCAGGGTCTCTGGGCGCATCCGCGCGACCAGTCGCACCGTTATGCTGAACTCCGCTACTGGACGGACTATGCGAGGAAGCTCGAGGCAGGCCTGTTCGACGGCATCTTCCTGGCGGATGTGCTGGGCGTCAACGACGTCTTCGGCGGCAGCAGCGCGGCGGCTCTGAGAGGCGCGGTGCAGGTGCCGGTCAACGATCCGCTGCTGCTGGTGCCGGCCATGGCGGCGGTCACCGAACACCTGTCCTTCGGCGTCACCGCCAACCTCACCCACGAGCCGCCCTTCGTTTTCGCCCGCCGCATGTCGACCCTCGACCACCTGACGGGCGGCCGCATCGGCTGGAACATCGTCACCGGCTATCTCGACAGCGCCGCCAGGGCGGTCGGGCTGGAGGGCGTCGCGGCCCATGACGACCGTTACGACCTTGCCGACGAATATATGGAAGTCATGTACCGGCTGTGGGAGGGAAGCTGGGAGGATGCCGCCGTGGTCTTCGACCGTGCGAACCACGTTTACGCCGACCCGTCCAAGGTCCACAAGATCGGTCATCGCGGCAAGCAGTACGGGATCGAGGCGATCCATCTCTGCGAACCCTCGCCGCAGCGCACGCCGGTTCTCTACCAGGCCGGCTCCTCGACCCGCGGCCGGCAGTTTGCCGCAACCCATGCCGAATGCGTCTTCGTCAACGGCCAGAAGACCGAAGGGGTCAAGGGTATCGTCGACGACATCAGGGCCCGCGCGGTCGAATACGGCCGCAGTGCCGAGGACGTCAAAGTCTTCGTCGGCGCCACCATCGTCACCGCCCGCACCGAAAAGGAGGCGCGCGAAAAGTTCGAGGATTACCGCGCCTATGCGAGTTCCGAAGGCGCATTGGTGCATGCCGCCGGCTCGCTCGGCATAGACTTCGCAAAATACGATCTCGACGAGCCGATCGAGACCGGCAGGAGCTCGGCAATCGTTTCCAACGTCGAGGCGATGACCCGCACGGCCGGTCCGCAATGGACGAAACGCAAGCTCGTCGAACAGATGGTGCTCGGCAGCCGCCAGGCGCCGATGGTAGGATCAGCCGAACAGATCGCCGACAAGCTCGTCGCCTGGATGGACGAGGCGGGCGTCGACGGTTTCAACCTGTCACGCACGGTTGTGCCGGAATGTTTTGACGATATCATCGAGCTGGTGATCCCGATCCTGCAGGAACGCGGGCTTTACAAGACGGGTTATCGCGAGGGCACCTTCCGGGAAAAGCTGTTCGGGACGGCGCGGTTGCCGGGACGGCATGTTGGGGCGAGGTATCGGGTTCCAGGATGAGTTTTGGGAAGGGTTGCTTTCTGCGGCACCCCCCTCTGCCCCGCCGGGCATCTCCCCAAACTCAGTTCCCGTCATCCTCGGGCTCGACCTCCGTCATGCCCGGGCGCTATCCTCCGTCATCCTCGGCCTTGAGCCGAGGATCCATCCACGCAAAGTCTTTCGCGTGGAAGAGTCCCTTCGCCGCAGACGCGGCGGTGGATCCTCGGCTCAAGGCCGAGGATGACGGCGAGAGGGCGGCGGATGACGGAGGGCCTTAGGATGACGTGGGTATGAGAGCGGCTGGCCGATCTCCCCCCTTTGAGGAGGAGATACCCGGCAGTGCAAAGGGTACCGCAGAGTACAAGCATAAAACGAAATACATCTAACGAGCAGGACGAGATCATGGCGACAACTCCGGAGACCCCAGCCGCAGGCCGCTGGTCGATGC
>Ga0055531_10000495_pt1 | contig 36044 bp, 36 predicted proteins | sample AraplaCvi_mCL_r2_FD_55008 | JGI IMG/M metagenome (GOLD analysis project Ga0055531, IMG submission 55008) | Arabidopsis root microbial communities from North Carolina, USA - plate scrape MF_Cvi_mCL_r2 | ecosystem: Host-associated > Plants > Roots > Endosphere | place: USA: North Carolina...
GCCTGGTCGGCGACGGCATCGTGGCGAAACTCGGCCGCCTGCGCGCGATCCTGCTGGGCAGCATCGTGGCCGCGGCCGGCTTCGGCATCGCCACCTTTGCCAGCGCCCTGCTGCCGGCGCTGCTGGGCTACGCGCTGATCGGCCTCGGCTGCGCCAACATCGTGCCGGCGCTGTTTTCGATGGCCGGCAACCAGAAGACCATGCCCGAAAGCCTGGCCATTCCCGCGATCACCACGCTCGGTTATGCCGGCATCCTCGCCGGCCCGGCGCTGATCGGTTTCGTCGCCCAGGGCAGCAGCCTGGTCACCGCCTTCTGCCTCGTTGCCGCCGCCCTGCTGCTGGTCGGCATCACCGCGCGCTGGGTGAAGGCGTAGGTCCACGCCCGCAACGCTCAGTGCGCCAGCGCGTAATCGATCGCCGCGCAGATCGCCGCGACCTGCGCGTCGTTGCACTGCTGCGGGGACGCGCGCGGGCTGTCCGGGTAGACCTCGGTGGTGGTCGTATAGCGCGCGCCGGTGATGCTGGCGCACAGGCCCAGCTGCTTCAGCGGATATTCGATGACCCCCGGTGCCACCACCGGCGAGCCGATGATTTCGTTGCGCTCGTCGGCCGGGGCGATGTGGGTCACCTGCTCCACCGCCGCATTGACCGCCTGCTGGAAGGCCGGCTGCGGGTTCTCGGTGTCGTCGACCAAGTAGAAGCCATCGGGAATCTCGCCCGGCTCGAACGGCTTGCCATCGCGCGCGGCCAGGGCCGGACGGAACTCGCTTTCGTCGCTGTCGGTGGTTTCGTGCAGGTCGATGTGCAGCACCATGCCCGCCCGCAGCGGCGCCACCAGCGCCATCAGCGCGGCTGACTCCTGCGCCGGGCTGTCGGCCACGAACGAACGGTTCGGGTCGATCGCATCCGCATTCCAGCGCTGGATGCGCTCATAGCCCCAGGGGCTCACGCACGGCGCGACCAGCACGTTGGCACGACCGGCATAGTCCGCCGCGCGCGTGGCCAGGAACTGCAGCGCGCCTTCCACGCCACTGGTTTCATACCCGTGCACGCCGCCGGTGACCAGCACCGACGGCAGCGCCGGGTTCCAGTCCCGGCTGCGTACGGCGTACAGCGGGTAACTGTGCGGTGCGTAATCGAGCGTGCCGTACTGGACCACGTCGAAGCGGTCGCGCAATGCGTCGATGACCGGCAGCACGTCGTCGGCGTAACGCCGCACCGGCACCTGCCGGCTCCGCCATTCCGCTTTCTCTGCGGCGCCCCAGGGCTGGCCGGGGGTGCCGATGGGATAGAAGCGGGGGTCATTCATGGTGGGGCTCGTGGAATTCGGATCAGTGGGGATTCTAGCGTGTGGGGGTGTGCTTGCCTTGCCGTCATGGCTTCAACAGGACCTTGCCGTTGCGGCCGGGCTGCAGGCTGGCCTTGGCCGCCTCCGCGATCTGGTCCAGGCCGAACACCGCGTCCACCGGCAGGCTCAGGCCGCCGGCCGCGGCCAGGGTCAGCAGTTCGCCGACCAGGCGACGCTTGTCCTCCGGCGCCATCGCCTGGCTGACCTTGCTGCCCCAGAAACCCTTGACCGTGGCCTGCTTGAAGATCACGTCGCCCGAACCGATCTGCATCGGTTCGCCGGTCATCGAGCCGAACGACACCAGCGTGCCGTTCTCGCCCAACAGGCTGACCAGTTCACCGCTGGCCTTGCCGCCGACCGAGTCCACGGCCGCCGCTGCCCCACCCTCGCCCAGCCGGGCGCGCACCTGCGCGACCCAGTCCGGCTGCGCGGTGGAGACCGTGTGGTCGATCCCCAGCGCCTGCATTTCCGCCACGCCGTCATCGCGCCGCACCAGGTTCAGGCAGTGCACGCCGCGGGCCTTGGCCAGCATCGCCAGCGCCTTGCCGACCGCCCCGTTCGCCGCGTTCTGCACGATCCACTGACCCTTTTCCACCTGCAGGAACTCCAGCAGCATCAGCGCGCTCAGCGGCATTGCGATCAGCTGCGCGGCCATGTTGTCTTCGATGCTGTCCGGCATCGGAATGACCATCCTTGCCGGCGCGATGAAGGATTCGGCCCAGGTGCCGTGCACCGACGCCGCACTGACCCGCTGGCCTTCCTGCAGCCCGGTCACGCCCTCGCCCAGTGCCTCGATCACGCCGGTGGCTTCGCTGCCACCGATCGCCGGCAGCGTGGGCTTGTAGCCGTACTGCCCGCGCACGGTCCACAGATCATGGTTGTGGATGGGTGCCAGCACGGTGCGCACCCGCACCTCGCCCGCCCCGGGCTGCGGGGTCGGCGCCTCGCCGCCGTGCAGGACTTCGGTGGGATCGCCAAACTGTTCGTGCAGTGCTGCGCGCATGGTGTGTTCTCCTCTTCAGCGACGGTGGCGATGTGCGGCAACCACGCCCACGCGCGGCGCGCGCCAGGCCCGCGTCCGCAGCAGCAGGGTCTGCAGGACCAGCAGCGCGGCCACGGCCAGGGCCAGCACGGCCACGGTGTCGGCACCGGGCAGGCGCCAGCTGGATTGCTTCACGTAGACCCCGACCAGCGCCCACAGCACTGCCGCCGGATAGGCGAAGTGCCCGCGCAGGCGCTGGTTCATCACCCATGCCAGCAGCGTGGCCATGGCCAGCAGCACCACGCTCCACGAGAGCATGTTGCCGGTCGGCAGCCACTGGTAGGCGACGATCACCTGCGCGGTATTGAGGAAGGCCGCCATGGTCAACCACCCGGCATGCAGGGCCAGCGGATACGCGGCGAACGCGCGCTGCCCGGCGCTGGCGATCGGGGGCGCGGCGCGCACTGCCGCGACCAGCAGGCATGCCAGCGCGCCCCATATGATCGCCAGCGCCGGCAGGAACAGCTGCTGGGAAAATACCGGCATCCACGCCGCGGTCAGGGCAAAGCCCAGCGCCGCCCAGCCGCGCACGCCGGCGATCTCATCGGGCCGGCGCCGGCGCAGCTGCCACAGTCCGAACGCCACGTCCCACAGGAAGATCAGGCCCCATATCGAAAACGCATAGCCGGCTGCCACCAGCAGCGTGGGATAGCGGTCGGATATCGCACCGTTGGTCGGACCGAACGCACCGGTCTGGGACAGCCACGCCACCAGCGGCATGGCCAAGGCGGCCAACAGAACGATCCAGCGCATGCACCTGCTCCTCTCAAAGAGCGCCGACCATACGCGCTCTGCGGTTAAAACGGTGGCATGGTCAGCCCAGTGCGTGCGGTTCGTGGCCTGCGTGCAGCGCCGCCAGTGCCCCCGTACCGCCCACGAAATGGCGCACGATCGGGGCATGCTCGTTGCGGTGCAGCGCGCGCACCTGCTCCTGCAGCGCGCGGTCTTCGGCGGTGACCCGGGCATGCTGGCGCAGGTGTTCGATCCACGACGCGGTCACGAAATACTCCAGGTGGATGCCGGGCGTCGCGACGTCCTCGGCCACGCCCCAGATCACCGCCCCGTCCCGGCGCCGGGTACGCCCCAGGGCACCGAGCAGCTGATGGAACGCCGCGCGGTCGGCGGCGTCGATCCGGTATTCCACCGTCACCAGCACCGGGCCGCGATCATGCGTGACCGGTACCGCCAGTTCGGGCGCGGGCCAGTGGCCGGTGGGTCGCAGGTCAAGCTCCTCGCTGCCGGCGATGCGCACCCGCCACACCAGCAGGCCACCGACCACCGCGCCGATCGCGGCAAGGGTCAATGCCCACGGGATCGAGGTGCGCTGCGCGATGCTGCCCCAGCTCAGGCCACCGGCCGCCATGCCGAGCGAGAACACCATGATGTACAGCGACAGCGCGCGGGCCCGCACCCAGGCCGGCACCGCGGTCTGCGCGGCGATCTGCAGCGAAGACAACACGGTGATCCAGGCGAAGCCGTTGACCAGCATGGCCAGCGGCAGCAGCGCCATGCTCCGCAGCCAGGCCAGCCCGAACAGGCTTGCTGCGCAGGCCAGGGTGGCCAGCAGCACCAGCAGGTCGCGGTCCAGGCGCGCACGCAACCGCGGCAGCAGCAACGCCCCGCTGACCGCACCGATGCCGATGCAGCCCAGCAGCAGGCCGTAGGTACCCGCACCGCCGCCCATCTCGCCGCGCACCACCAGCGGCAGCAGCGCGGTGGCCGCGCTGGCGAAGAAGAAGAACCCGGCCGACTTCACCAGCACCGCCTGCAGGCGACCGGCGCGCAGCGCGTAGCGCAGGCCGGCGCGCAGCCCGGCACCGAAGCCTTCCGGCGGCAGGCTGGAGGCCTGCGCCTCGGGCTTCCAGTTGAACAGCACCCACAGCATCGCGCCGAAACTCAGGGCGTTGAGGCCGAACGCCCAGCCGGCGCCGAGCTGGGCCACGATCAGGCCGCCAATGGCCGGCCCCAGCGAGCGGGCGATATTGATCCCGATCGAGTTCAACGCCACTGCCGACGCCAGCATCGGCCGCGGCACCAGTTCGGACACGATGGCGGCCTGCGCCGGCATCGCCATCGCCGCGCCGCAGCCCATGGCGAAGGTCAGCGCCACCAGCAGCGGCGGGCTCAGCAGCTGCAGGCCGGTCAGGGTGGCCAATGTCGCCGCCACCAGCAGCATCCAGCCCTGGGTCAACAGCAGGTAGCGGCGACGGTCGACGATGTCGGCCAGGGTGCCCGCCACCAGCGCCAGCAGCACCACCGGCACCGTGGTCGCGGACTGCACCAGCGCCACCATCAGCGGCGAGCCGGTGCGCTCGGCCATCACCCACGCTGCGGCGACGTCGTTGACCCAGGTACCGACATTGCTGCCCAGGATCGCCAGCCACATGGCGCGGAACAGCCGGATCTTCAGCGGCGACCAGGCGCCAGGGGCCGCGTTTTCGTGTGTCTCTACCATTGCCATGCTCCTACTACCGATGCAAACAGGGTGTCGCTGCCCCCGGCCTCGCGCAGGCCGGGGCCGGCATCGAACCAGGCCAGCTGACCTTTCCAGGTCCAGTGGTCGCTGGCCTGCCAGGTGGTTTCCCACTTGTATTGCTGGCCGATCCGGCGCGACGTGCCGACGGTACCGGGCACCGCCGCCAACGGCGCCGGGGTCGTGTACACCGCATCGCTGCGGCGGTGCTTCCACGCCAGCTGCCAGCCGAATTCGGTACTCAGGCCCGCGCGCGGGCTCAGGGTCAGGGTCGGCTGCACATCGACCAGGTTCGCCGGTGCCAGCAGGCTGGCTTCGCTGAAGTAGGCCGACTTGGGGTACAGCGCATTGAAGGTACCCAAGCGGCCGTCGTGCGCATCGCGGTCGCCGCTGGCGATGTCCAGCTTGAGCCCCAGCCGCGGCTGCCAGCGCCGCGCCGGCCAGCGCACGCCGCTGTCGCTGGCCAGCGTCCACGCGCGGATCGCCAGGGCGTCCTGCGCGCGCGACAACGTACCGCGCTGGGCGACCCCTTCGATGTTGCTGTCCCAGCGCGGGTGCGACGCGAACCAGCGTGCGCCCAGCGAGCGGCGGCGTTCATCGCCGCTCGCGGTGGCGAAATGTGCGTCGTCGCGGCCGTAGCCGAGCAGGTAGAGGTCCAGGCCGTTGCCCGGTCGCCCGTGCTGCCAGGTGGCATAGCTGCCGACCAGGAACTGGCCGCGGTCGCTGGGGTCGTCGAACGCACCGCTGCGGTTATCCACCGGGCGCAATGCGATCAGGTCGAGGGTGAGTCCACGCCGCTGCCAGCGCCCGCGTACGCCATCGAACGCCAGCCGGATGTTGGGCCCGTCGCGCACCGACAGCAGCCGCGAACTGCCATACGCCGCTTCCTGGCGGCCGAGCTGCCAGCCCAGTCGCTCACCCTGCCAACGCACATAGCCCTGCTGCAGGTCCAGCGCGCCACGATCGGTCCCACCCGGCCCACCCTTGCGGCCCTGTTCGGCGTGCACGCCGAGTTGCACCATTCCATCCCACGCGCCGCGCCGCGCCGCCGCCGAGGCCAGCGCGCGCAGCAGGCCATAGCCATCCTCGCTGCCGCCGATGCCGAAGCGGGTCGGGTCGTAATACATGCCGCGCAGGCGCAGCGACGCGTCCAGCTGCAGCTCGCCAGCGCCATCCAGCGCCACGCAGCGGCCGCTCGACCCGTCCTCACATGCGGCCGCCAGCGACGGCAAGGCGGTCGCCAGCGCCAGGCTCAGAACGCGAAGCACGAACATCCCAGCGCGCCCCAGAACGCGTGCGGCGCGTCGGTGGGAACAGGGTGGGCTGCGGCGTGGCCGTGCGCATGCGTGCGGCAACCGCCGGCGCCATGCACGTGCGCACGGGCCGCCAGTCCGGTCGCGACGCCGCCCACGTGATAGCCACCAAAGCGGTTCACCGGTGACCAGTCCGGCATGGCCGGCGGCAGTGTCGGCGCCAGCGGGCCGAAGTCCCCGTCGCCGTACACCACCCGCCCACCCACCACGGTCAGCACGCTGGTGATGTCGGCGATCGCGGCGTCCGCTACCGCGAAGAAGTCCGACGACAGCACGCAGAAGTCGGCCAGCTGGCCCACTGCCAACGTGCCCTTGCGGTCATCGTCGCCGGAGAACCAGGCGCTGCCCTGGGTCCACAGGCGCAACGCTTCCTCGCGCTCGAGCAGGTTTTCCTCGCCATACAGCGCCAGCCCGCCCACGGTGCGGCCGGTCACCAGCCAGGACAGCGCCACCCACGGGTTGTAGCTGGCCACCCGGGTGGCGTCGGTACCGGCGCCGACCGGCAACCCGGCCTGCAGCATGCGCCGCACCGGCGGCGTGTGCCGCGCGGCCTCGGCGCCGTAGCGCTGAACGAAAGCTTCGCCCTGGTAGGCCATGCGGTGCTGGATCGCCAGGCCGCCGCCGAGCGCGCGGATCCGGTCGATGTTGCGCGGGGTGATGGTTTCGGCGTGGTCGATGAACCAGTGCAGGCCGTCGAACGGTATCTCCCGGTTGACCTGCTCGTACACGTCAAGGATGCGGGTGATGCTCTCGTCGTAGGTGGCGTGGATGCGGAACGGCCAGCGCTTTTCCACCAGCAGCTTCACCACTTCGGCCAGCTCCGGCTCCATCCCTGCCGGCAGCTCCGGGCGCGGCTCGTTGAACAGTTCGAAGTCGGCCGCGGAGAACACCAGCATTTCGCCGGCGCCATTGTGGCGCAGCAGGTCATCGCCCTGGCGCGGCGCCAACATTTCGCTCCACTGCTGGAAGTCCCGCACTTCGCTGCCCTTGTTCTGCGTGAACAGGTTGTAGGCGATGCGCACGCTGAGTTCGCCATCGCGATGCAGCTGTTCGATGACCTGGTAGTCCTCCGGGTAATTCTGGAAGCCACCGCCGGCGTCGATCACCGAGGTGATGCCGAGCCGGTTGAGTTCGCGCATGAAATGCCGGGTCGAATTGGCCTGGTACTCGATCGGCAGGCGCGGTCCCTTGGCCAGGGTGGCGTACAGGATCAGCGCGTTCGGCTTGGCCAGCAGCAGGCCGGTAGGGTTGCCCAGGCTGTCGCGCGCGATCTGCCCGCCTGGCGGGTCCGGGGTGTTGCGGTCGTAGCCGCAGGCGCGCAACGCGGCACGGTTGAGCAGTGCGCGGTCGTACAGGTGCAGCAGGAACACCGGCGTGTCGGGGGCGATGGCATTGAGCTCGGCCAGGGTGGGCAGTCGCTTCTCGGCGAACTGCTCGGCGGTGAAGCCGCCGACCACGCGCACCCATTGCGGTGCGGGGGTGATGTCGACCTGCGCCTTCAGCATGGCCATCGCATCGGACAGCGAGCGCAGCCCGTCCCAGCGCAGCTCGAGGTTGTAGTTCAGCCCGCCGCGGATCAGGTGGGTATGGCTGTCGTTGAGGCCCGGCACCAGCCGGCGGCCGCCGGCGTCGATCACCGTGGCGCCGGTGAGCCCGGCGCGCACCTCGGCCTCGGCGCCGATCGCCGCGATGCGCCCGTCCACCACGGCCAGTGCATCGGCCTGCGGCAGGCGCGGGTCCAGCGTGGTGATGCGGGCATTGCGGATGAGCAGCGGGGTCATGGGGTTCTCCGGTGAAGTGGCCAGCGCGCGACCGGCCAGGCCCAGCGCCATCGCGGCGCCGGCGCCCAGCAGCAGCTCGCGGCGTGCAGGCGATTGCGGATCAGGGGACATGGGCGGCGCTCCGCTCACAGGGACTGCAGCGCAAGGGCGCCGGGCCCGGCCAGGGCGACGGCGCACAGCGCCAGCGTCCAGAACACCGGGTATTCAACGCCGCCGCGCATCCAGAACCAGCCCTTGGGCAGGGCCAGCACGGCGGTGGTGGCCAGGAACAGCGCCGCGACCGAGGCCGCCATGCGGGTCTGCCAACCCAGCAGCACCGCCACCCCGCACAGCACCTGCAGCACCGCCAGCAGCAGCGGTGCAGGTGCCGGTGCCGGCAGGCCGAACCCGCGCAGCTCGTCGGCGAACCCGGACAGGCCGGGGCCGTTGAACCAGCCGAACAGCTTGCCCAGCGCGTGCGGCAGCAGGAAGCCGCCGGCGCCCAGCCGCAGCACCAGCAGCCCCAGGTCCAGGCCGGTGGTGCTGGCGGCCATGCTCAGTGGCCGCCTTCCTGCGCGCCGAACATCGCCTTGGCGTACTGGATGCCCAAGCCGTAGCCGCCGGCATGTTCGCGGGCGATGCCGGTGGTCAGGTCGTAGGTGGCCGAACGGCCCCAGTCGCGCTGCAGTTCCAGCAGGTACTGCACCGAGGTGATCGGCACCGCGCCGGCCTGGACCATGCGGGTGACTGCGCGCTCGTGCGCTTCGTCGCTGACGTCGCCGCAGGCATCGGTGATCACGTACACCTCGAAGCCCTGCTCGATGGCCGACAGCGCCGGGCCGACGATGCACACGCTGGTCCACAGGCCGGCGAGCACCACGCGCTGCCTGCCGATGCGGTTGATCTCATCGATCACCTGCTGGTCTTCCCAGCTGTTCATGGTGGTGCGGTCGAGCACCTTCTGGCCCGGGAAGATCGCCGGCAACTCGGGGAACAGCGGGCCGGAGAACGACTTTTCAGCCACGGTGGTAAGCACCACCGGCACCTTGAAGCCGGCCGCACCCTTGGCCACCAGCGCCACGTTGTTGCGCAGCGCGGCGATATCGATGGTGCGGGTGGCGAACGCCATCTGCGACTGGAAGTCGATCAGGACGAGCGCGTGGTCGGCAGGCGACAGCAGCGAGCGGCCGGGAACGGCGGTGGCGGTGGTCATCGGGAATCCTTGCGGGAGGGGTAGGCAGATGGTGAGCGCACCTGCGCCAATGCCCTACCCCCCATGGATGGTGGGCACGACACCTCTTTTGGGGGATGCGGACCCGACGCTACCCCAGGCCCGCCCCCCGCGCCTGCCCCGAATGGGGAGTCGTCGACCGCTCCCGGCCTGCGACAATCCCCTGCGTTACCGGAGAAACTGCATGACCGCTGCACCCCCACCGATCGGCATCCTGGTGGTAGACGACCATCCCCTGCTGCGCGACGGCCTGGCCGCGCTGCTTGGCCTGCAGCCGGACATGCGCCTGCTGGGCGAGGCCGCCGACGGCGAGGCGGCGGTGGCCCAGTACCTGGCGCTGCAGCCGGACGTGGTGCTGATGGACCTGCAGCTGCCCGGCGTGGACGGGGTGGAAGCCATCACCCGGATCCGCCAGCACGATCCCCGCGCGCGGATCATCGTCCTGACCACCTACCGCGGCGACGTCCGCGCGGTGCGTGCGTTGCAGGCCGGCGCCAGCGGCTACCTGCTCAAGGACATGCTGCGGCATGAACTGGTCGACACCATCCGCACCGTGCACAGCGGCAGGCGCGCCGGCATTCCCGCGCCGCTGGCGGCCAGCATCGCCGCGCACGTGGTCGAAGACAGCCTGTCGCCGCGCGAAACCGAGGTACTCGGGCACGTCGCCTGCGGCCGCTCCAACAAGGGCATCGGCGAGCGCATGCAGATCTCCGAACAGACGGTGAAAGCGCACATGAAGAACATCATGGAAAAGCTGGGCGCCCGAGACCGTACCCACGCGGTGACCCTGGCGCTCAAGCGCGGCATCATCAGCCTCGACGATGCCGCCGACGCCGCTGGCTGAACTCAGCGACGCCGTACCACCAGGCTCATTGCCGCAGTGGCCACGGCCAGGCCGGCAACGCCGCTCCAGCCGAAGTGCGCCAGCGCCACCGCGCCGAGGGCGCCCCCGGCGGACATGCCGAGGAACACCCCGGTGAACAGCAGCGCGTTGAGCCGGCTGCGCGCTTCCGGCGCCAGGCCGTACACCAGGGTCTGGTGCGAGACCAGCGCGGCCTGGAAACCGAAATCGAACACCACCGCGCTGATCGCCAGCAGCGGCAGCACGGCCGCGCGCGGCAGCCACCGGTCCAGCAGCAGCAGCGCGAAGCCGGCCAGTGCGATCAGGATGGCGATGCGCGCCACCGCATGGCTGCCCAGCCGGTCGGCCCAGCGCCCGGCCAGCGGCGCGGCCAGCGCACCGGCCGCGCCGGCGATGCCGAACGCACCGGCCACCGCACTGCCCAGCTGGTAGCGGGTGTGCAGCATCACCGCCAGGGTCGACCAGAACGCACTGAAGCCCACCGCCAGCAGTCCCTGCGCGAGCATCGCGCGGCGCAGCTGTGGTTGCCCGCGCCACAGGTGCACCAGTGAACGCAGCAGCGCGGGGTACCCCAGCGAGGTGGTCGGGGCCAGGTGCGGCAGTTCGCGCGCCAGGGCCAGCGCCATCACCACCACCGATGCCGCCGCGAACCCGAACATCGCCCGCCAGCCCAGCGCCTGCGCCACCAGCCCACTGGCCACCCGCGAGAGCAGGATGCCCAGCAGCAGGCCGGTCATGACCTTGCCGACTACCGCGCCACGCTGGTGTTCGGGGGCGAGCATCGCCGCGGTCGGCACCACGTCCTGCGCGACCGTGGCCATCAACCCGACCAGCAGGCTGGCCAGCAGCAGCGACGGCAGGCCGCCGGACACGGCCGCGCCCACCAGCGCCGCGGCCAGCAGCAGGGACTTGAACAGGATCAGCCGCCGCCGGTCGACCCGGTCGCCCAGCGGCGCCAGCAGCAGGATGCCCAGCGCGTAGCCCAGCTGGGTCAAGGTCGGCACCATGCCGGTGGCCTGCGCATCGCTGCCCAGGCCAGCGGCGATCACCCCCAGCATCGGCTGGCTGTAATAGATCGACGCGACCGAAAAGCCGGCGCCAGCCGCCAGCGCCACGATCAACCGCGACGGGACGCCGGTTCGTTCGGGCGCCAGGGCCCCTATATGCACGCTGGACATGATCCACTCCACGAAACAGTAAGTGGTGCAAGGATCGCGCTTGGAACAGCAGGCGTGTAGTAGGCTTGAGTACATATCCATCATACGAAGGTTGCATGGCCATCGCCTCCCCGGTCGTCGGCGCGGACCGGATCGACCTGCTGCATACCTTCGTCCGCATCGTGGAAAGCGGCAGCCTGTCGGCCGCGGCCGCGCAGCTGGGCACCACGCAGCCCACGGTCAGCCGCCGCCTGCAGGCGCTGGAACGGTTGTTCGGCCTGCACCTGATCCAGCGCTCCACCCACCGCATGACCCTCACCGCGGACGGCGAGCGCTGCTACGCGCACGCGCGGGCGCTGGTCGACGAGTGGGACGCGATCCAGGCCGACCTGCGCGGTGAACGCGAAGTGCCGCGTGGCCGACTGCGCGTGGTGGTGCCGCATGCGTTCGGCCAGGCCCAGCTGCTGGAGCCGATGCTGCAGTTCCTGGCGCGCTACCCTCAGGTGACGCTGGAATGGATGCTGGAGGACAGCCCGGTGGATTTCATCGCCGATGGCGTCGACTGCGCGATCCGGGTCGGCGGCGTGGACCAGCCACAACTGGTGGCGGTGCCACTGGCGGAGGTGCCGCGCATCGTCATCGCCGCCCCCTCGCTGGTGGGCGCGGTGGATCCGCACGACCCCGCGCTGCTGCCGCAGCTGCCGTGGATCGCTCTGACCACGTTCTACCGCGAACGTTTCAGCCTGTTGCCGGCCACCGGCGGTCCGGCACTGCGGGTGGACATCCAGCCGCGCCTGCTCACCGACAACCTGTTCGTGGTGCGGCGTGCCGCGCTCTCCGGCCTCGGCGCCGCGGTGGTGTCGTCATGGCTGGTGACCGATGACCTGCGTGAGGGACGCCTGCTGCAGCTGGTGCCCGGCTGGGAAGCGCCACCGCTGCCGGTGCACCTGGTGTTCCCATCCGCACGCCAGATCCCGTCCCGGCTGCGCGCCTTCATCGACACGATGAAGGCCAGCCTGCCGCACACGCATGGCATGCGATCGCTGGGCTGACCGGGCGCATCGGAGCGGCTTGACCTCAATCGCGGTTGAGGTGGCACAGTATCGCCATCTTCGAAACATGGACCGCACCCGATGACCGATACCGCTGCTCCCCCCACCCAGCGCGCGCTGTGGAACGGTCCGGCAGGCGATGCCTGGGTGCAGGCGCAAGCGCTGCTGGACGGTCTGTTCGCCGGCTTCGTTCCTGTCCTGGCCGACCCCATCGCAGCCAGCCCCGATGCACATGTCCTGGACGTGGGCTGCGGCACCGGCGCACTGTGCCTGGCCATCGCCGAGCGGCTCGGTCCTGCCGGGCGCTGCAGCGGCGTGGATATCTCCGCACCGATGATTGCCGTGGCCCGCGAGCGCGCCCGCGGCGCCGGGAAGGCCATCGACTTCACCGTGGCCGATGCCGCGCAGCAGGTCTTCGCCCCGGCCAGCCTGGACCGCATCGTGTCGCGCTTCGGGGTGATGTTCTTCGACGACCCGGTGCAGGCGTTCGCCCAGCTGCGCGGCGCGCTGCGCAGCGGTGGCAGCCTGCACGCAATCGCATGGCGCGACCCGGGCGACAATCCGTTCATGACCACCGCCGAGCGTGCCGCCGCCCCCCTGCTGCGGCTGCCGGCGCGTGCCGAAGGAGGTCCCGGGCAGTTCGCATTCGCCGATCCGGAAAAGGTGCGGAGCATCCTCGAAGGCAGTGGCTGGAACGGCATCGAGATCACCGCCCTGGACATGGAATGCCGCATGGCCGCGGACGAGCTGCCGACCTACGTTTCGCTGCTCGGCCCGGTCGGCCAGGCCCTGCGTGCCAACGACCTGGAGCCTGCGGCGCGCACGCGCCTCCTGCACGCGGTCGTGGACGCGTTCGCACCGTTCGTGCACGGCAGCGAGGTTGTCTTCAATGCCGCCTGCTGGTCGATACGCGCCGGGTAAACGAATCCTGTAGCCTCCGTTCCAGCTGCCCGCCATCGGAGTCCGTCCCGTGCCTTCGTCCACGCCCGCCGTAGCTGTCGCCACCCTGCTCTGCTTCGCCATCGCCTCCGCGCTGCATCCTGCGCCGGCCGCTGCCCAGGCACCGCCGCGCGCCGCCGCCACGCCGCAGGCGCAGACCTTCAACGCCCTGCTCGACGCGCAGACCCTGGCCGCGATCAACGCCGACCCCGAGCTGCGCACCCTGCTCGGGATCGGCGGTCCCGGTGCCGAAGAAAGCGCCAGCCGCCTCACCGATGTGTCGCTGGCCCAGCGCGAGGTCAACCGCCGCCTGCTGGCCGACAACCTGGCCGCGATCAAGGCCTGGAACGGTGCACCGCTGGACCCGCAGCAACAGCTCAGCGATGGGCTGGCGCGCTGGTTCTACCAGGCCCAGATCGACCTGATGGCGGTGCCGTGGTCGGCCGCGTGGCTGCCGGTCGGCGGCAGCACCTATGCGGTGGACCAGCTGTTCAGCCTGCCGGTGAACCTGCCGCAGTTCTTCGACAACCAGGTGCCGGTGACCGACGTGGCCAGCGCGCGCCGCTACATCGCGCGCCTGCAGGCCATGGGCGGCAAGCTCGACCAGGTCCGCGCCAACCTGGACATGCAGGCCGCGCAGGGCGTGGTGCCACCGGAGGTGGCGCTGGCCGGCGCGGAAACCCAGTTCCGGACCCTGTTGGCCCCTGCTCCCGACGCCAGCCTGTGGGTGGCCGCGTTGCAGCGCAGGCTCGACAAACTGGCCGACCTGCCAGCCACCGACCGCACCGCGCTGGTCGAACAGGCCACCACTGCCGTCCGCGACGCGGTCAATCCCGGTTACCAGCGCCTGCTGGACCGCGTAGTGGTGCTGCGGGCGACGCATCCCGGCAACAAGGGCATGTGGGCGCTGCCGCACGGCGATGCCTACTACGATGCTGCGCTGCGCTGGTACACCAGCACCGACCTGGGCGCCGATGCCATCCACCAGATCGGCCTGGGCGAAGTGGCGCGCCTGGAGAAGAGCATGGACGCACGGCTGCGTGAGCTCGGCCTGCGCGAGGGCACGGTGGCCGCACGCATCCGCACACTGCGCGAGGATCCGCGCTACCGCTACGCCGACAGCGACGCCGGCCGCCAGCAGCTGATCGGCGACATCGAGCAGCGCCTGCGCGCGCTCGACCCGCTGCTGCCGACCTACTTCGGCCACCTGCCGCCGCAGAAGCTGGTGGTGCAGCCGGTGCCGGCGCACATGCAGGCGACCTCGCCGGGCGGTTATTACTATCCGCCGGCGCTGGACGGGTCGCGCCCCGGCACGTTCTACATCAACCTGGGCGACATGGCGTCCAACACCCGCTGGAGCCTCCCCACCCTCACCTACCATGAGGGCTCGCCCGGCCACCATTTCCAGATCTCGATCGGGCAGACGCTGACCGACCTGCCGCTGCTGCGGCGCAGCCTCAACCCCAGCGCCTTCTCCGAAGGCTGGGCGCTGTATGCCGAACAGCTGATGGCCGAAGCCGGCGTATACAAGGACGATCCGGCCGGCGACATCGGCCGCCTGCAGGCCGAGATGTTCCGCTCGGTGCGGTTGGTGGTGGACACCGGCCTGCACCGCAAGCGCTGGACGCCGGAACAGGCCATCGCCTACATGGAGGAAAAAACCGGCATGCAGGCTTCGGACGTGCGGATCGAGGTCAACCGCTACCTGGTCCAACCCGGCCAGGCGTCGTCATACAAGATGGGCCAGCTGCGCCTGCTCGCCCTGCGCGAAAAGGCCCGCACGCAGCTTGGCGAACGCTTCGACATCCGTGCCTTCCACGATCTGATCCTGGGCAACGGCGCCATGCCGATGACCGTGGTCGAGCAGGCGGTGGATGTCTGGATCGCCGCGGGTGGGAGCCCGCCGCAGCGCGCGCCCTGACCGGTAGAAATACCTAGGACGGCTCGGTGAAACTCCGGTTGTCGGCGCGAAAGGGGGTGCGCACAGTGGGGCATGGCCTGCGCCGCAGGCCGTCACCCGCCGGAGAGCACCATGCGCCTTTCCCGTTCCTGCCTGCTGCTGGCGTTGTTGCTGGCGCCGCCCTGGTTCGTGTCCACCGCCACTGCCGCGCCACCCACCGCCAGCGACACCGTCGGCGCGGCTACCCGCGACCCGGATGCGATCGCCGCGCTCGAGCGCATGGGCAAGGCCCTGCGCGCGCTGCCGCAGTTCGCCCTGTCGGCCACTACCCGCACCGACTATGTGCTCGAGGACGGGCAGAAAGTGGCCCTGGCCGGTACGGTGGACTACAAGGTGATCGGGCCGGACCGCTTCTTCGTGGAAGTCCGCAGCGAGCACCAGCACCGCCAGCTGTTCTATGACGGGCATACGCTGACCATCGCCTCGCCCGAACAGAAGTACTACGCGCGGGTGGAGAACCTGGACCGCAGCATCCAGGCCCTGCTCAACGATTCGGCGACCCAGCTGGGCATCGAATTTCCGCTGGCCGACCTGTTCCTGTGGGGTACCCCGGGATTCCCGACCGAGCGCATCGACTCGGCGCTGTTCGTCGGCACCGACCGCATCGACAACCAGCCCACCCGCCACTACGCGTTCCGCCAGCCCGGCGTGGACTGGCAGGTGTGGATCTCCGACACCACCCGGCTGCCGCTGCAACTGCTCATCACCAGCCACGCCGACCCGGCACTGCCCAGCTACCTGGCGACGTTGGACTGGAACACACGCAGCGCGGTGGCCGCCAACGACCTGGTGTTCCGCCCCGACGGCGCCACCCGCATCGTGTTCGTGCCGGTGGCCGTGGCCGCCGATGACACAGCCACTGGAGGTCGCTGAGATGACCCTGCCCAGCTCGATGCGCACCGCGCTGCTGACCGCCCTGCTATGTGGCGGCACTACCGCTATGTTGCTCCCGGCCACGGCCGAGGCCCGGCCCGGCCTGCGTGGCTTCGCCCATCCCTCGATTGCCGGTCACGGCAGTTTCGGTGGCGGTGGTGGCTTCCACGGCGGCGGCGGCTTCCCCCCGCATCCCGGTCCTGGGCCCGGCCCGGGTCCACATCCGGGTCCTGGGCCTGGACCGCATCCCGGCCCTGGTCCTGGTCCTGGTCCTGGTCCGCATCCTGGCCCTGGCCCTGGCCCTGGCCCTGGCCCTGGCCCCGGCCCCGGTCCACATCCCGGACCCGGTCCCGGTCCGGGACCCCATCCGTATCCCCCGCCGCCGCCCCCGCCGCCGCCCTACTGGGACCATCCGTTCTGGGATGCAGCCGCTTTCACCGCCGGGGCCGCGCTCACCGCTGCGGCGATCGGCTCGGTGGTGTACAGCCTGCCGGTGGACTGCAGCACCGTGGTGATCGACGGCATCGGCTACCAGCAGTGCAGCAATGGCTGGTACCAGCCGCGCTATGTCGGCACCACCGTGCAGTACGTGGTCGTGGACGCGCCGCGATGAGCGGCGCGCGACGGGCATGATCACCCATCCCTGGTTCTGGATCCTGTGCCTGTTCCTGGTGCCGCTGCTGGCCGCGCTGGTGGTCAGCCTGTTCGTGCGCAAGCGCGGGATAAGCGCCAACGCGGTGCTGGCATGGTTCGTCCTCGTCTGCTGGGTCGGCGCACTGGCGGTGATCCTGGCGCAGGTGCTGTAACCCTGCGTGGCGCCGGCCAGCCGCCGGCGTCACAGCGCCTGGCCGAGCTCGATGAAGACCACGCGGTGGCCGCCTTCGCGCATGCCCAGGCCGAAGATCAACGGCCCGATCCAGGAATCGAAGCCGAGGAACAGGCTGCCGTTCCAGATGCCGTCGCTCAGCGACATGTCCGAACGACGCTGCCAGGCGTTGCCGTATTCCACGGTGCCGCCCACCTGTGCCGAACGGCCCAGCACCTTGCCCAGTTCATAGGTGTAGCCGGCAAACCCCAGCGCATAGTCCTGCCCGGTCAGCTGGTTGTGCTGGAAACCGGCCAGCCGCCAGCGTCCGCCCAGGCGATACAGGCTCTGCACCGGCGCGGTGCCCGACGCGGTGACGTGGTAGCGAAGCCCCAGCTGTACCGCGCTGCTGCCGAACGGGAACGCCCCCACTGCGTCCAGGTCGATCTGGCCGAAGCGGCTGTCGGCACCCAGGCTCTCGCGCGACTGGTAGGTCCCCAGCCTGACCAGGAAACCGTCGCGGGGGAAGTACACGCTGTCGATGTTGTCGTAGGCGGCGCTGGCGGTCAGCGCGCCTTCGTCGAAATCGGTGCGCGGGACCCGCGGCGAGCCGATGTCCATGCTGGCCCTGCCAGCGAACCGCTCCACGCCGACGCGCAGCGAGAGCACGTTGGACACGTTGCGGACCAGCGCCATGCTCGCCCCGGAACGCTGCACGCGGTAGCGCGAGGTCTTGTTGCCGTCCGCGTCGAACACGTTGAAGCTGCGTGTCTCGTAGCCGCCTGCAGCGGCGAAGGCATACCGGTTGCCGACATCGAAGGGATGGTAGTAACTGCCCTGCAGGGCCGGCTCGCTGCCTATCTGCAGGGTCACCCGCGCCTCGGCGCCATACGGTGAGAGCGGCGCGAACAGCAGGCCGGCGCGCAGATTGCTTTCATGGTTGCCGTCCAGGTCGTTGCTGAGCCTGACACCGGCCTCCAGGTAGGCCGGACCATTCGGTTTCTCGTACGCGGTGATCACCACGCCGACCTGGTCGCCGCGACGGATTTCCTCGTAACTGATGCTGGCCAGGGTATCCATCCCGTAGGCGCGCAGCACGCCGTCCTGCATCGCCCGGCTGTCCAGCGGCCTGCCGATCTCCACCGGCAGGTAGGACAGCAGCAGCTGGTCGGCGTAGCCGGTGTGGTTGCGTACTTCCACGAACGCGATCGGCGCCGGCGCGGCATCGGCGGCACGCTCCCCACGCATCGCGTACCAGCGCTGCCAGGCCGGTTCCGGCTGCGCGAACGCACGCAGTGCCGGCGCGGCGCGGTCGGCGGCCTGCTGCCCGATCTCCAGCGCTTCGGGGGCCTTGTCGAACTCGCCGGTGGCCACCTTGCCGGTCAGCTCGGGCGCGATCAGCAGGTCCTGCGCACCCAGCGTGTCCAGCTGGCGCTGTGCATTGCGGGTGGTCAGGAAACCACTGAGCTGGCTGATCACGTCGACCAGGCTGGCGTCGCGATCCAGCTCGCTCAGCGGCGTGCCCACGTCCACCGCGATCACCCGCTCCGCGCCCATCGCACGCACCACGTCGATCGGCACCTGGTTGGATACGCCGCCATCGAGCAGGACCCGGCCGTCGATCGCCACCGGGCGGAAGATGCCCGGCAACGACATGCTGGCGCGCATCGCCATCGGCAGGCTGCCATGGTCCAGCACCACCGCCTGGCCCGTGTTGAGGTCGGTGGCGACGGCGCGGAACGGAATGGAGAGGTCATCGAAATCGCCGCTGACCCGGCTGCCGCCGGTGGCGGTCTCGAACAACGCGATCAGCCGCTCGCCCTGCGACACGCCCCCGGACAACTGGACGCGCTTGCCCTGCCCGCCCAGTCCGATGCCGATCGGCGCCAGCTGTTCGTAGTCGTCGGCCTTGCGCTGCAGCGAGCGCTCGCGGCGCGGCAGCGTATCGCTGAACATCGCCATCCATTGCGTGTCCAGCACCACCTGCTCGATCTGCGCCGGGCTCTTGCCGGACGCATACAGCGCGCCCACCAGGGCGCCCGCGCTGGTGCCGGCAATGCAGTCCACCGGGATGCGGAGCGCTTCCAGCTTGCGCAGGATGCGCACATGGGCGATGCCGCGTGCACCCCCGCCACCCAGTGCCAGCCCGATCCGCGGGCGGGTGTCTCCCGGTTCGCGGTGGCCGCAGCTGCCGCCGGTGGGCATGTTCACGGCAGGCGCCTGCTGGCTCCAGGCCGGCGCTGCCGCGCCAAGAAGGGCCAGCAGCAGCGTCGACGCGGCGGGAGCTGCGCGGCTCGTCACGGGGGGCACCTCGTCGGGACGGGTCGGGAACGGAGAAAGTGCGCGACGCCGTGCCAGTGGGAGGGATGGGCCCTGGCACGACGCCGCGCGGTGAAACCGATGCCGCGCTGGCTCAACGCGCCGGCGCTGAACCCGGCGGGAAGTTGGCGAACAGCTTGTCCAGCCCGGCTTCCACCGCCGCGTTGACGCGTTCCGGCGAGGTCGGCACCGTGCCACCGGCCGTGCCGCGCCAGACCGCCTGCTTGCTGCGCGCGTCGAACATGTCCACCACCAACGTGCCGACGTCATAGGTGCGCACCGTGGTGGTGGCCGAGCCCATGCCCATGCCACCGCCCCAGCCGCCACCGCGCCAGCCCCACCCGCCCATGTTGCTGCCGGTGTAGAAGGTGTCCAGGGTCTGGCGCTGGGTGGTCACGATATGCGCGGCGATCGCCACGTCGCCGTTGGCGGCCTGGGTCCAGCCGCGCGCGGCCAGGCGGGCGTCGATGCCGTCAACTATCCGCTGCTGCACCAGCGGCGAACCGCCCTGCGGCTTCATCGCCCAGCTGTAGGTCCTGAACGAGGCGAAGTTCGCCCCGGGATCGAAGTCGGTATGGACAGTGGGCGTGGAGGCGCAGGCCACCAGCAGGGTGGCGAGGACCGCAATCGCGAAGGCTTTCATGGCACGGGCTCCAGATTCGAATGGGAACGTCACGTTGCACACAGCGTACTGCGCACGCACTGCCGGGTAATCCGCATAACTACGCAGGCCGAGCAGGCAAAACTACCGGTCCGCCACCGCTCAGCGCGGCGCGTTGATCACCACGTACTGCACGGTGGTACCGCTGTAGCGCGGCCAGCGCCTGCGGATCGCGGTCCTGCCCGGTTGCGGTCGCCGCGGCCGCCGGCGCCGGTGGCGCGACGGACACCGGAAATGCGGTGGCGCCCACCCCGGCCAGCAGCAGGCAGGCAGCGAAGCCAAGTGTCGTTGCAGGGGTTGGCATGGACCAGTCTCCAGGAACGCGAAGGGCCAGAAGCCAGTTCAGAAACCGGCGCTCAGGGTGACGCTCCAGGGATCGCCCTCGAAGCGGTTGCGTACGCTGAATTCACTCAGGTAGCGGAAGGACACGTCCAGGTGCTCGCCGCCGGACCACTTCTTTCCGTAGGAGATGACCGGCCCCAACCCAAACGAACGGCCCTTGAAGCCATCCAGGCGGTCGGCGATATCGCCATCGTCGTCCTGCACCTGCTGCAGCCAGCCGCCGGCTGCGCCGAACCCCCACCCGCTCGGCGTGCGCTTGACCAGCAGCGCGTCGGCGCGCAGCACCAGGCCGTTTCTGTAATCGGTGTCGTCATTGCGGCTGTACCAGTCCATGCCGCCGAGCACGCTGAATTCCAGCGTGCCCTTCTGGAACAGGTGGGTGTAGCCCACCGCCGGCGATACCGTCCACACATTGAGGCCCGGGTTGGCCAGCTTGCCCGGGGTGTACCGGGCGGTCGGTGCATACACATACAACCCGAAGGACACATGCTGGACCTGGTCGATGTGGTACCCGGCGATGACCGGCGCGAAGTACACGTCGAACAGGTTGGAGGTGCTGTCCTGGGTGCGCACCTGGTTGCCCAGCGGGCCCTGCAGGCCGGCGGTGATGTCCGCGTCGATGTACGGCACGGTCAGCATCGACGCGAAGTTCCATTTACCCGGGCCGGTCGGCCACACGTAGACGCCGGTGGCGGCGGTCAGGCTCACGTCCGCTTCCAGCCCCAGCGAGACCTGGCCGGCGATGGGGACTGCACGGCTGCCGCTAATTTTCCGTCGTAGTGCACGTAGCTGAGCGACCACTGCATGCCCGGCTCGGGGGGAATCACCCCGACATAGGAGGTGATCTGCATTCCGGTAATCGAACGGCCGAGGCCGCCCTCCACGGCATGCGCCGGCAGCGCCGCCACCAGTGCCAGTGTCCCGAGCAGCACCGCGCAGGCCACGCAGCTGCGGCGGTAGTGGGCGGGCGTCGTGATGGGCATGGCAATCACCTCGTTGCAGCAGGAAAAGGAAGCTCAACGTTCCACGCAGCGGAACCCCACGTGGCAGGTCGAGGTATCGATGGGTTGCGCCATGCGTGCCGCCGGGCGGTAACGCCGGCAATAGTTCGGCGCGCACAGGTGCGAGCCGCCTTTCATGACCCGTCGCGGGATCGCGCTGCGGTCGTGCCGGTCATGGCTGCGCTCGCGCACCCCGCCACGCGGGTTGTCGATCGCACAGCAGGGCTTGCCCTGCAGCTGGTCGTGCTGCTGGTACCAGTCGCTGGTCCACTCCCAGACGTTGCCGATCATGTCGTACAGGCCATGGCCGTTGGGCGGGAAACTGCCCACCGGCGAGGTCCAGCGGAACCCGTCCTCGTCCAGGCTCTGCCACGGGAATTCGCCCTGCCAGGTATTGGCCTGGTGGCGGCCGCGCACGGTCAGGCTGTCGCCCCACGCGAATTCGGTCTCCTGCGTGCCGCCGCGGGCGGCGAACTCCCACTCGGCCTCGGTCGGGAGGTCCTTGCCGATCCACTGCGCGTACGCCAACGCGTCGGCGAAGTTGACGTGGACCACCGGGTGGTCGTCCACGCCCTGCAGGTGGGTGAAGGGTCCGCGCGGGTGGCGCCAGTCGGCACCGGCCACGTACTGCCACCAGTTGTGGGTGTTGGACATGTCGACCGGGCGCGACGGTTGCACGAACACCACCGACGAAGGCACCAGCAGCGCCGGGTCGGCGCCCGGGTAGTCGCGCGGATCGGCCGGGCGTTCGGCGGCGGTCACGTAGCCGGTGTCGCGCACGAAGCGGGAGAATTCACGGTTGGTGACCGGGTAGCGGTCGATCCGGAACGGCCCCACCCGCACCTTATGCGCCGGGCGCTCCTCCGGATAGTGGTCATTGGACCCCATCAGGAAGAGCCCGCCTTCGAGGTCGATCATGGTGTCGGCAATCACGCTCATGCACAGGTCCTCAGCCAAATGGGGCGACATTGAAGGTCATGCTGACGATCGCCAGCACGCCCAGCCCCCACAGCAGGCCGGCGGTGATCAGGGTCAGCGACACCGGGTAGTGGCTCTGTCCGTGGATCAGTCCCTGCTCGGTCATCAGCGCGCGTTCGGCGCGCAGCTCCTTCATGTAGCGCAGGTGATAAACAATCCCAAGGGTGAGCAGCACCAACCCCAGCGCGACCAGGGCCACGCCGAAGTTGCGCGGCGCATGCGGACGCAGCCCGCCCTGTGCCGTTTCCACCATGTGGCCGAAGAACTGGTAGATGGTGAAGCCGAACCCGATCAGGGACAGCGCCGTGCGGATGATCGACATCAATGTGCGGTCAGCACTCATGCGGGTGCGCTGGAAGGACATGCCGGTGCGCCGCGAGGACAGCTCGATCGACGCCTCGTCGGCGCCCCCCAGCAGCTCCCTGGCGTGGGCAATGCCGCGTGCGCGGTTGCGAAGCAGTTCGTCGTCGGAAGCGGAATCGTCCATCGGTCTACTTGTGCCCTGGCGGGGTGGGATGGCGCTTGAACCAGCGGCTGGCATTGCGGTCGATCGGCCCGCGCAGCAACAGGTACGGTATGAATCCCAGCACCACGGCGATCACGAACGCTTCGGCCGGATACCGGAAACCACCCAGGGTGCGGACCTGGTAGATCACGTCCATCGCCACCCCCAGCAGCAGGATCCGCGCGGTGGCGGTCACGCCTTCGCGCCACGCGGCCCTGCGTGCCGCCGGCTCGCTGTGCGCGATCCGCCACGCGTACGGGGTGCGCCCGGACCTGGCGTCGCGGATACCGTCGATCAAAGCGGTGATCAACGCCATGGTGGGCTGCAGGAAAAAACGGAAGGTCATCGGACCGTCGGCGCGATGGATCATGTCGGTCCAGAACCGGGTCAGGAAGTCGATCACCAGGAGCAGCATTGCCGGATTCCATGCGACAGGGATCCAGCTTGTACGCGCGTCCACAGGCGCACAACCCAGATAAGTACTGCATCGCCACCAGTATTTTTACTGCGCCGCCCGCGGGCGCATGCGGCGCTATCCTCGCGGTGGACGCAAACGGGGCACCTGCATGGTCCGGCATGGCTATTCGTTGATGCGCGGTGGCCTGGTGCACCGCCTGCTGGACGCGACCGGCGCCACGCGCCGCAGCCGGCACCTGTCGTGGTGGCTCGCGCTGGCGTTGCTGGCGGTGGCGCTGCTGCCGCTGCTGCCGCTGTTGTTGCTGTGCGCGGGCAGCGGCTGGCTGCTGCCCCGCGCGTCCGGCATGCCCCTGTCCAGCGATTACGCTTCACTGGCACGCCTGCTGTTGGCCCTGCCGCTGCTGGTGGTCGCCGCGCCGCGCGCAGACGCATTGCTGCACAATGCCTTCCGGCAGCTCTCGCAACCCGCGGTGGTGCCGGAGAGGCGCCTGCCACGGCTGGAGGCGTTGCTGGCAAGCGTCCGCCGGACGCGTCCGGACGATTCGCTGCTCGACCACGGCGACCCGTCCGCGCTGGCCGACTTCAACGCCGTCTACCAGGGCGTGGCAAGGATGGCGATCGTGCCCGTCGACCGCTGGGTGCTGCTCTGGATCGCCCTGCACGCGGCGCTGCCATTGTGTCCGCTGGTGCTGCTGGCGATGTCGGTGGACGAACTTGTCGCCAAGCTGTTCGGCATCCTGCTCTAGCGGGCGCGCTGCTGCGTGCCCGACGACAGCAGCGCCGAAGACAGCGAACGCGACACGAAGGGCTCGCCCCGCGCCGCGGCCAGGACCGCAGGCGCCAGGTCGTCTCCCGCGTCGGACTTGAGCACGTAGCTGCAGGCGCCGAGCGCCATCGCCTGGGCCACCATCTGCGGCTCGGCATGCACGGTGATGAACACCACCCCGAGCACCGGCCGCTCCCGGCGCAGGCGCCTTGCCGCTTCCAGGCCGTTGACCTCCGGCATGGCGATGTCGGTCACCACCACGTCCGGCAGCATGCTCTGCGCCGCCTTGACCAGCGAGGCGCCGTCCTGCACCAGGCCGATCACCTGGAACTGCTCGGCCAGCAGCCCGCGCAGCTGGCGTCCCATGGCGGAACCGTCTTCGGCCAGCAGCACGCGCACAGCATTCATGATTTACGCCAGGTCAAGGCACACAGCGATGGTGTGCCGCAGGCATGGCCGAAACAAGGGAAAAACAACGGGCGGCGGGCAAGTAAATCTACTTGCCCGCGCGCGACGACGGGAAACGGCTCAGTGCCGGATCAACCCCTCGTGCTCAGCCTTGCGGACCAGTTCCAGGGTGCCGTGCACGCCCAGCTCCTGCATGATCGCGTACTTGTGCGATTCGATGGTGCGGACCGACACGCCCAGTTCGTAGGCGATCTGCTTCGAGCGCAGGCCCCGCGCCACATACTCCAGGATGCGCAGCTGCTTGTCGGTGAGCACATACTGCTGGCGCCCGGCGCTGGTGATGGCATCCATCGCCAGGGTCGGGGTCACGTAGGTATGCCCGCCCATCACGCCGGCCAGCGCCCGCACCAGTTCCTCACCGGCGGCGCTCTTGAGCACATAGCCACGCGCGCCGGCCCGGATCGCTTCGGCGGCCATGCTGGATTCGTCGTGCATGGTGAGGAACACCACCGGCATCTCGTAACCTTCCTCGCGCATGCGCCGCAGCGCCTGGATCCCGGTGAGACCGGGCATGCTTATATCTGCCACCACGACATCCGGCGGATCGCGGCGGACCGCTTCCACCAGTTCCTCCCCGGAAGACACCAGCTCGATCGAATCGAACCGGTCTTCCAGGAGATGTTCTATGCCCTGCGCAACCACGCGGTGGTCGTCTGCCAGCACTACCCGGCGATATCGGCACTCCGCCGTCGAATACGAAACCTGCATGAGCTCGTCTCCCTTGGCTGTCAATCGTCCCCTGATTGAGGTTGCCCCGGGGCGGCTCTGCGGCCACTCCCGCGCAACGGATCGACACTTACAGCCGCACCGTGACGACATCGTGACGGGAAACCGTTCTGTGACTTCCATGCAAACGTGTTCAGGTACGCAGCGTATCCCGCGGGCTTTCGCCAAATACATCGCGGTACATCACGGAAAAGCGCCCCAAGTGCGCGAAGCCGTAACGGGTGGCAATTTCCGTGACCCCTCCCCGCCCCTTTGCATGACGCAAAGCGCTCCGCGCCAAATTCAACCGCGCCAGCTGGTGCCAGTGACAGGGACCATGGCCGTAGGCATCGCGGAACAGGCGCTCCAGCTGCCGCTCGCCCACGCCCAGGTAACGCGACAGCGCGCGACTGTCATACGGGCTATCCAGCTGCGACTTCAGGTAGGCCTCGGCCTGGCGCACGATCGTGTCGCGGCGGCGCTCGGTACCGCTTCCCAGGCCACGCCGCTCCGGGCCACCGTCAGCCGCCCCGACCGCGTCGATGAAGACCCCGAGCAGGGTCTGGGCCTGGTCCCTGAGCTGTTCCGGAAGCAGCACGCCCTGCCACTCGGCGGCTTCCTGCAGCACGGCGAACACGCCCTCGCGCAGGTTGCGCGCATCGCGCGGCGCGGCCGCCCGGCTGTGCCAGCCGGTGCGCGGCAGGCGCAGCTCACGGCCGAGCCGACGCACCGATTCGCGCTGCAGCACCTCGCGTGGAATCAGCATCACCGCCCACTGCCAACCGCCGGGGCTGGGCCGGACATTGAGCTCGCTGTCCTCGGCGAACACCATCACCTGGCCTTGGGCAATCCAGCGCCCGTTCGCCCACATCGGCTGTTCGCAGGTCACCGCCAAGGCCAGCGCGACCATGCCCTGGCTGAAGCTGCCGCTGGCAAAGATCGGCAGCGTGTAGGCGCCGCTGTCCAGGCTGAACTCCGGAAACACCAGCCGCTGCACACAGGCGCGGAAATGTCCGGACGCCAGCAGCCGCTGTTCAAAGCGGGTATCACGTACAACCCCGAGCAGTGCGTCGGCGTCGAAGCCGTCGACCACGAATCGGCTGTAGGGTGACATCGGTTCTTCCATCGCCAGCTCCCCCGTCGCGTCGGATTGTGGATAGCGTGCGTTGCGGCAACCTGTTTACATCGGGCCGATTGTGCGGCGGAAGCGACACGGCGGCAAGCATACAAACTGGATGGCGGTACCACCTACGGCGCTCGGATCCGCGTCGCGATCCGGCCCATCTCCCCCGAGGTGCAGAGTGCAGGCCAGCAGCCAAGCAGATCGGGTCGCCGCCGAGGCGCCTGACAGGCACACCAGGACCTTCGTGCCGCCGCGCCCCGTGCGATTCACATATTCTGCACTCGATGCTCGCACGCTCTTAACACTGGCATTGCCCGTCCTCGTCGGCTGCCTGCTGGGCCAGTGGCTGCCCACGCTGCTCCCGGACGAGCTGCACCTGCACGTGATCTGGATTCCAGGTCCGCTGCTGCTCGGGTTCTTGCTGGTCACCCCCCGAAACCAATGGCGTACCTGCGTGCTGGCCGCTTGCATCGGCACCGTGCTGTCACTGCCGCTGGTGCCGATGGCCTCACTGTCCCGCGTGCTGGCCAGCCTGGCCGAATTCGCCATGGTGGGCGGGGTCGCATGGCTGCTGCTGCGCTGGCGTGGCGATCGCGCAGCGTTGGAGGACTATCGTGACCTGACCCTGTTCCTGCTGCTGGCGTGCGTGCTGCTGCCGCTGTGCAGTGCATGGTGGTACACGCTCGCGCAGGGCGGGCGCGGCGGCATCCTCACTGCTGCCGCGATGCGCGAGCTGGCGCTCACCAGCGCGGTGAGCTATCTGGTGCTGGTACCGGCGCTGGTCAACGTGGCCCGCATCATCGACATGCCCGAACGCCGCCATGGCTGGCGCTGGGAGTCGGTGGCACTGGCGCTGATGCTGTTCGGCCTGCTGGTGGTGCTGTGGACGGTGGACTGGCAGGACGGCGTGGTGACGCCGCTGCTCACCCTGGCACCGATCCCGCTGCTGGTCTGGGCCCTGATCGTGTTCGGGATCGCCGGCGCCTCGGTGACCATGCTGGCAGTGGCAGTGCTGGGCATGCAGCTGGGCGTTGAAGGACTGGGGCCGTTCGGATTCTGGTCGACCGAACGCAACCTGCTCACCGGGCAGGCGTGGACACTGTGCACCGGCTTCGCGCTGCTGTTCCTCGGCGCGCTGTCGGAACAGAAACTGTCCAGCCGGCTCAAGCTGCAGCGCGCCTATGCGCGGCTGGGCGAAGTCACCGGGCGCATGCTGGTGGTGCAGGAGGAAGAGCGCACCCGCATTGCGCGCGACCTGCACGACGACGTCAACCAGTCGCTGGCGGCGATCTCGATCCGGCTGAGCACGCTGCGCAGCCATATTCCGCTCGAGGAGCGCCCCAGCGTGGTCGAACTGCAGGACCAGCTGCTGGCGGTGTCCAACGACATCCGCGCCATCTCGCACGAACTGCATCCCAGCATCCTGCGCTTCACCGGCCTGGCCAGCGCGCTGGACGCGTTCTGCATCAAGCGCAATGCGCGTGGCCGGCTGCGCCTGCGCTGCAGCATCGAGGACGCGCCGCGGCTGGACGACGAACAGGAACTGAGCCTGTTCCGGATCGTCCAGGAGGCGGTCAACAACGTCGACAAGCACGCGCGGGCCGGTATCGCCGACGTGCTGGTCTGCGTGCGCGGTGCGCAGCTGGTGCTGCGCGTGGACGACGATGGCATCGGCATGCCGCCAGGCCACCAGCGGCGCTCGCCCGGTTTGGGGCTGATCAGCATGGAAGAGCGCGCGCGGCTGCTGGGCGGCACCCTGCATGTAGACACCAGCCCGCTGGGCGGCGCGCGGATCGAGGTGCGTTTCCCCCTGCGCGAGGTCGCCCAGCGCGAACGCTGAGCGCGACGACGACGCGCCCCCACTGCAAGGAGCATCGCATGCGTGCACGCCGTACCCTCCCCGCCGTTGCCCTGGCCGCCCTGCTCGCCGGCTGCGCCAGCGGCCCCTTGACCAGCCCTGCGCCCGCCGTACTGCCCAGCCCGATGCCTGCGGCAGCGCCGCCGGTACCGGAACTTCGACCGGGCGTGCCGGCCGGCTACCTGGGCAAGGCCCTGCCCGACAGCCTGGTGCTGCTGCCCGCGCCGCCTGCCAGGGGAACGCCTGCCTTCGCCCGCGACCAGGCGGTCAGCCGCGCCTCGCAGAAGCTCAAGGCCGGTCCGCGTTACGCGCTGGCCAGCCGCGATGCCGACCTGCGCTTCCCGCACGCCGCCAGCACCTTCGCCTGCGCGCTCGGGGTACCGATCAGCCAACAGGACAGCCCGCGGCTGTACCTGCTGCTGCAGCGGAGCATGGTCGATGCGGGCCTCGCCACCTACGCCGCGAAAGACCACTACAACCGCGTGCGTCCGTTCGTGTTCTATAAGGAAAAAACCTGCTTCCCGGCCGACGAGGCGGCGCTGCGCACGGACGGTTCCTACCCGTCCGGGCACACCGCCATCGGCTGGGCGTGGGCGCTGCTGCTGAGCGAACTCAGTCCGGCCCGGGCCGACGCCGTGCTGGCCCGCGGCGGCGCGTTCGGCGAGAACCGGCTGATCTGCAACGCGCACTGGCAGAGCGACGTGCTGCAGGGCCGCGCGGTGGCGGCCGGCGCCGTGGCGGTACTGCATGCCAACCCGCAGTTCAGTGCCGACATGGCGGCCGCGCGCGCCGAGATCGACGCGCTGCGTGGCAACGGCGTGGAAGCGCAGGACTGCGCGGCCGAAGCCACCGCACTGGCAGTCAGGATTCCCGGCGTGGAATGAAGCGCGGCACCAGGAAGGAGTGATGGCCCGACTCGTCGTCATACCCAATGACGGGGGAGACATCGCGCGTGGCGACGAGCCGGGTCAAACCGGGGTCCCGGGCCGACCGGGACGGCGTGGTGCGCACAGGCACCCCGCGAAGAATGGGAATGGCCTGGCTCGCTGCCCCCTGAGCGATGACGGGGGAGACATCCCGCGGTTGACAGCGAGCCAGGTCAAACGGTGGGGATTCCGCGCGATCGCGCGGCGGAATCGTTGATTGGACGGAGGTGCGACCCGTGCGGCCACGTCGGGCCCGAGGCCGGCCAGCCCACCGGTCGGGCCCGACGACAGCGCCTGCTGCGCCGCGGTCGCTGCACCGGCGACATCGGCATCGGCGCGGACCGCCGGCGCTGCGGCAGGGGTCCGCGTCCCCTTTGTCTTCGAACTGCTCTGGTGCCGTGATGCGGTCCATCAGCGCATGCCCCCGTGGCGCCGGCGACGCGGATGCTGAATCCAGGTCGGTCGGCCAGTGGGTTCATTACACCGCGGCGCGGCGCGCGCGCACGCCGCATTCCGGCAGGGCGTTCGCGCATTACGGCAAGAAAGGGCCGGAAACCGGCAGCGCCATGCACGATTCCGGCAATTGCCGGAATCGTGCCGTCAGGAGGAGCCGCTGATCGAGGTGGGCGCGCGCATCAAGGTGTCGCGGGGCAGCTCGCCGAACACGCGACGATAGTTGTCCGCAAATCGCGACAGGTCCCACAGGCCGCAGCTCAACGCGACCGCCTTGACCGACTTGCGGGTGGCGTCGGCCACGGACAGCCCGCGGCAGGCCGCGCACAGGCGCAGCATCGACAGGTAGCGGTTGGGCGAGGTGCCGAACAGGTCTTCGAAGGCGTAGCGCAACGCACGCTCGCTGACCCCGGCCGCATCGCAGATCTCGTGCATGTAGATGTAGCGGCGCAGGTTCTGGCGCATGAACTGCTCGGCACGCTGGGCGATCAGGTAGTGCGCGCGGCGCGCGCGCGAACTGGCCACCCGCTCCGCACCGTCCACGCCCAGCAGGGCCTGCACATGCGCGTGCAGCACCGATTCGACCGCGTCCGCGGGAAATCCGCCGACGTCCTCCCCCAACCACCCGGGCCACTGTGCATGCCGCTGCGCCACCGCCGACGCGCCATCACCGGCGTCGGCGCGGAACAGCGACAAGGCCTGGCCGGACGGCAGGGTGTTGCGCAGGGTGAGCTCGGCCAGCTTGCGCTCCAGCCGGCGCAACGGCGTGAGCAGCAGGCTCAGCCGCGTGCCGGCGCTCAACGCGAATTCGCTGACGCCCTCGGGCAACACGGTCAGTACCGTGCCAGCGACCAGCGGCACGCCGTGGCACCAGCTCTGCGCGGGATCGGTCTGGTGGATGTAGCCAAGCAGGCACCAGTCCTGCGGCAGCATGAAGCGCCCGCGGAACTGGAACCCGCACGTCGCGCTGCAGAACAGGGACTCGTCATGCACCTGCGACTGGATCGATGCGTGCGGCCCATTGCCGTCCAGCAGCACCACCTCCAGCTCGCACACACGCAACATTCCACCCAGCGTTGCCAGATCGAATGGCCGCAGCGCAGCTGCTCCCGCTTCGTCCACCACACCATCGGCCATGACAGTGGATCCCCGTTGTGAATCGTACCCGCTGCCGCACCGCAGTTGCCGCGGGAACACGTTCCTTCCAGATCGAGCGATGCCGCGATGACGTGGTGCCGCCCGGTGTCGCGCTGCGGATTGCCCATTCCGTCCCGCGGCGCATTATCCAAGTTTCGTCACGATCATGTGTACGCCGCGTCAATTCCGCGTGTCCGCGGATAATCCTCTCGCGCTGTAAACCAGGGCGAAAACAGCTTGTTTCACAGCTTCCGGCACGTCCCGGTTTTTGGCAAAAAATACGCAAGTCGATAACGCGGGCGGGTTTGCCGATTTTGTGCATCGAGACTGCCAGGACGACCTGAAGATAATCCGCAGCGGCGACGCCGGAACGTGGTGGGCGCCGGACTGCACAACAGGGGGCAAGGTGATGGACGTGCTGCAACTGAAACGGTGCCGCACCGCCCGCACGGCCGTGCGTGGCTGTTTGCGACGATGGACGGCACCATGAGACCGCTCGCCCCTCATGCACCGCGCGAGGTGGACGCGGCCGTGCCTGCCGACCCGCAACTTCCGTTCGCGCACAGCGACGCGTACCAGAACGTGCTGGTCGCCGCGCTCGAGCACCTGCTGCTGGCCATCGAAGACGAGCGCATCGACATCGAGGCGTGGGCGCCGGACACGGTGGCGCGTTACGTGCGCGCCCAGACCGGGCAGTTCCTGCAGGCCTGGGCGATATCGCTGGACGAAGCGCAGCTGCAGATCCTGGCCGACGCCCTGGTGAAGGAGCTGATCGGCTTCGGTCCGCTCCACGACCTGCTTGACGACCCGGGCGTCGACGACATCCTGGTCAATGGCTGCAACGACATCCAGGTGTCGCAGGGCGGTCGGCGGGTGCAGGTGCGCGAGCGCTTCAGCGACGACACGCACCTGCTGCGCATCCTGCGCCGCATGCTGGCCCCGCTCGGCCATCGCCTCGACGAAGCCCATCCGATGGTGGACATCCGCCTGCCCAATGGCGGCCGCCTCAACGCGATCATCCCGCCGCTGGCGGTGGACGGACCGGTGGTGTCGATCCGCCGCTTCCGCCGGCATTCGTTCACGCTCGGCGATCTTCACCGCGGGGGCAGCCTGGATGGCGCCATGCAGCGGTTGCTGCAGGCCATGGTCGCCGCACGCTGCAACATCCTGGTGACCGGCAGCGTCGGCTCGGGCCGCACCTCGCTGCTCAACGCGCTGGTGGGCTGCGTGCCGCCCGGCGAGCGCGTGGTGACCCTGGAAGACAGCGCCGAACTCTCGCTCGACCACCCGTGCGTGGTGCGCCTGGCCACCCGCAGTGGCGGTCCCGACGGCAAGGACGCGGTCGGCATCCCCGAGCTGCTGCGCAACTGCCTACGCATGCGTCCGGACCGGGTGGTGGTCGGCGAGCTCTGCGGCGCCGAGACATGGGACCTGCTGCAGGCAATCAACCGCGGCCAGGACGGTTCAATGGCCACCCTGCAGGCCAGCTCCCCGCGCGACGCGCTGTACCGCATCGCCCGGCTGGCGGTGCTGGCGGGCGTCACCGGCAGCGAGGACAGCCTGCGCAGTCAGGTCGCCAGCGCCATCGATTTCATCGTGCACGTGGTGCGGCTGGAAGATGGCCGCCGGGTACTGGCCTCGATCACCGAAATCACCGGGGTCGGCGACGGCGCGATCTGCACGCAGGAACTGTTCGGCCACCAGCGGCGGCTCGACGGCGATGGCAACACATGCGACGGCTGGGTCGGCCTCGACGCCGCACCGCAGTCCGGCAAGCTGGTGGGGTTCGAGCGGCATCCGCAGCCGGGGCCGGACAAATGAAAAGCGCCGGGCAATGCCCGGCGCCAGGGATCTACCCCACGCACGCCAGCCGGATCAGGCGGCTGCGGCAACCTGCTCGCTCTGGCGCTGCACCAGCGCGTTGAAGCGTGCCAGCGAGCTCAGGTGGTGGTGGATCGAAGCCAGCCAGCCATTGCGGTGCCAGGCGACGATGATGTCGTCGGGAAGCTTTTCGAACTTCTCCACGTCGACCACCTGGAAACCGTTGACCGACATCTTCTCGCCACCGTTCAGGGTGACGTCGATGCTGCGCTCGACCAGCAGGTCCTGTGCCTTCAGCGCGGCGCTGAACTGGCGGGTCTGCTCGTGTTCGCGGGTGAAATCGGCGCAGAACTTCATCGCATTGTCGACCAGTTCGGTGGCCTTGCCGTCAACGAACAGCGGCTCGCCTTCGTCGCTCACGCCCTGGTTGACCTGCTCGGAATCGGCGTCCAGCGCCAGCAGGAAGTTGCCGTCTTCCTCGGACTGCATGAACACGAACGGGTAACGACGCAGGTAGGCCGGCGCGTAGGTGTTGTCGGCCCACTTGCCGTCGGTCACGAACAGGTTGTTGCGGGCCAGGCCCACGGCCACGATCGGGGTCGCATCGTTGCCGGTGAACAGGATCGGGAAATGCTGCGCGGCCATGCCGAATTCACCGATCACCGCCGGGATGGCGTTGGTTTCGGCGGCGAACGCCAGCGAACCCGGGCGCAGGCGCCAGTTGGCGTGCTTGTCCGATTGCAGCGGCAGCGGCTGGCGGTAGAACAGCGGACCGGAAGCCTGGGCCGGGGCGTCCGGCGGAGTAGTCGTTTCAGCAGTCATGGATTTGATCAGGTACGACGCGCCAGACAGCCCGGGCGCGAAAGCGGGCACCGCATTGATCGGTCACTATAGCGTGGCTGTTTGACGATTGCCTGCCATGCCGAAAGCGACGACCCGCATGGTCAATCCGGGCACGACCGGGGATGATCGCGCTTTGCAGTAGATCTTCCCCCATGCCGACCTGTTTCCCTGCCCACGGCCTGATCGGCCTGCTCCGCCCCGCCCTGCTGGGCACCGCCTGCGCCGCCCTGGCCGCCTGTGACGACGCCGCGCCGGTCGCGCAGCTGCCCGGCCTGACCCTGATGTCCGGCCAGGACGTCGACCCGGCCTCGATGCCCGGCGGCGAAGACGCGCTGCGGCGGGTGCACTACCGCGACCGCCATGGCGAGGGGGTGCTGGTGCTGGAGCGCAGCGACAGCCTCGCCGACGACCCCGGCCGCGGCGGGACGCTGGACACCGCGATCCTGACTGCGCGGCTGTACATCCGCCCGGGCCCCAGCACAGCGTGGACGAAGCAGTGGCAGCGGCAGATCCGGCAGCCCTGTGCCGGGCCCGTGCTGGAAGCGCGCTGGCTGCTGCAGCACGTCAGCGCCACCGATCTGGATGGGGACGGCCAGGCCGAGATCACCCTGGCCAGCCGGACCTTCTGCGGCGGCGAGAACGATCCCCACCAGCTGCATGTCAGCCTGATCGATGGCACCACCCGCTACGGCATCGCCGGCGAAACCCGGCTCGACGCCGCCGGCGGGGTCCATGCTGCCGGGCAGCGGCACCCGAGCCCGTCGCTGGCCACGGCACCGCCGGTGTTCGTGGAGTACCTGGACACCGTATGGACCACGTTGCTCAACAGCGCCGCCCTGCACGCCCGCGAGGCGCACTGAGCGCACGCCATGCCGGGGTGGTATGGTCAGGCCTGGCCCCGCTGGAGCGACCCATGACCTTCCGTCCGCGCATCCTGGTTCCGCTGGTGGCGCTTGCCACCCTGGCCCTGTCCGCCTGCGCCGCCTCGCCGGGCCCGGAGATCACCGGCAGCGGCCAGTGCACGGCCGCACCGCTGGCCTGGGCCGTCGGCAAGCCTGCCGACGAAGCCACCATGCGCGCCCTGCTCAAGCAGAGCGGCGCCGGACTGATCAACCCTATCGGCCCGGAAACGATCACCAGCCGCGACCATCGCCCGGACCGCCTGCGCGTGTACATCGACAAGGACAACATCATCACGTCGGTCCAGTGCGGGTAATGCCGGGCCCGGCCCGGCGCCACCGCATCACAGCGCCAGTGCATCCGCGTTGATGTCGGCCAGCCTCCGGGCGCCGATCAAGGTCATCGCTACGCGCATTTCCTTCGCCATCAGGTCCAGCAGGTTGCCGACCCCGGCGCCGCCCTGGGCGGCCAGCGCGTAGACGAACGCGCGCGCCAGCAGCACGCCGTCGGCACCCAGCGCCAGCATCCGCACCACGTCCAGCCCGCTGCGGATGCCGGAGTCGGCCAGGATCTCCACCTCGCCCTTGACCGCGTCGGCAATCGCCGGCAGCGCCCGTGCGGTGGACAGCACCCCGTCCAGCTGGCGGCCACCGTGGTTGGACACCACGATGCCGTCGGCACCGAAGCGCACCGCATCACGCGCGTCCGCAGGGTCAAGGATGCCCTTGATCACCATCGGCCCGCTCCAGAACTCGCGGATCCACTCCAGGTCCTTCCACGAGATCGATGGATCGAAATTGCTGCCCAGCCAGCCGATGTAGTCGGCCAGGCCAGTGGGGCTGCCACGATAGGTGGAGATGTTGCCCAGGTCATGCGGGCGCCCGCGCAGGCCCACGTCCCACGCCCAGCGCGGATGGGTCGCCGCCTGCAGCAGGCGCCGCAGCCCGGCGTTGGGGCCGCTCATGCCCGAATGCGCATCGCGGTAGCGCGCCCCCGGCACCGGCATGTCCACCGTGAACACCAGCGTGGTCACCCCGGCAGCCTTTGCCCGCTCCAGTGCATGGCGCATGAAGCCGCGATCCCTGAGCACGTACAGCTGGAACCACATCGGGCGGTCGACGGCCGGTGCCACCTCTTCGATCGGGCACACCGACACCGTCGACAGGGTGAAGGGAATGCCGCGACTGGCCGCCGCCCGCGCTGCCTGCACTTCACCGCGCCGCGCGTACATTCCGGTCAGGCCGACCGGGCCCAGCGCCACCGGCATCGCCATGCGCTCGCCGAGCAGCTCGGCCTCCAGGCTCAGGTCGGACATGTCGCGCAGCACGCGCTGGCGCAGCGCGATGTCGGCCAGGTCGGCGACGTTGCGCCGAAGCGTGTGTTCGGCGTAGGCGCCGCCGTCGATGTAGTGGAACAGGAAAGGTGGCAGCCGGCGTTGCGCGGCCGCGCGATAGTCGGTGGAAGCGGAAATGATCATGGTCCAACCATGGCGGAGACATGCGCCGTCCGCCCATTAGACCAAAGATTGAACGGTGCCCCTAGCAGCCGCAGGGCGTGGAGGGGCCCTTCAGTTCGACCCCGTTGCCGTCCGGGTCGCGCAGGTACAGCGATCGCCCGTCGCCTTCCGCGCCCAGATTGCTGGACACCTCACCGTCCACGGCAACGCCGTGCATCTGCAGGTGTTCGCGCAGGTGGGACTCGTCGAACGGCTCGATGCGCAGGCAAAGGTGTTCGAGGTTGCGGCCCTGCGTGCCGGCGGCGGGGCCGCCGCGACGGCCCAGCGAACCGTCCACCGCGATCAGGTCGATCATCGATGCACCGGCATGCAGGTGCACCATGCCCAGCGACGGGCGTTCCCGGGCCACGCTGCAGCCGAGGACATCGCGGTAAAACGCGACCGACCGCTCCAGGTCCTGCACGCGCAGCACCAGGTGGTCGATCCGCTGCAGCTCGAAGGGACGTTCGCTGCTCATGTGGACTCCAGTTTCTTGGCCAGCCGACGGAAC
>Ga0055531_10000510_pt1 | contig 35181 bp, 30 predicted proteins | sample AraplaCvi_mCL_r2_FD_55008 | JGI IMG/M metagenome (GOLD analysis project Ga0055531, IMG submission 55008) | Arabidopsis root microbial communities from North Carolina, USA - plate scrape MF_Cvi_mCL_r2 | ecosystem: Host-associated > Plants > Roots > Endosphere | place: USA: North Carolina...
AATTATCCAGCTACCTACCCTGGGCCTCGTCCCGTTGGGCAACTCAGCACGTGAACCTTAGGCGCGCATTGTTGAAGGGCGCGGGTGCGCTGATGGGTCTTNCGAGCTTTGCTACCCTGCCCTCATTTGCATTAGCTGAGTATCCTAACAAGGTCATCGAGATTGTCGTTCCCTTNGCCCCGGGCGGTGGCACCGACACCATTTCCCGTATTCTTGCAGAGGAAATGTCGAAGGATCTTGGGCAATCAATTATCATCGACAACCGACCGGGGGCCAGCACGATGATCGGCTCGAAGATCGTTGCCGACAGCGCGCCGGACGGCTACAAATTGCTGATGGCGAGCTTTGCTCATGCCGTTAACCCCTATATGAACCCGAACATCAAGTATGACACGGCAACAGCGTTCGCCCCAGTCGCTTTGGTCGCCAAATCCTACAACATTCTCGTCGTCAGGGCGGACTCGCCTTTCAAGACGGTCCAAGACCTGGTCACCTACGCGAAAGCGAAACCGGGCGTGCTCAATTACGGCTCATTCGGAAACGGCACGTCGGCCCATCTCTCCGCCGAGCTCTTTAAATATCTGACGGGATCCGACATCACTCACATCTCTTACAAGGGTGCGGCCCCGGCGCTGACCGACCTGCTTGCCGGACATGTCCAATTGGTCTTCACCAGTGTGGCGAGTGTCACGGGTCATATATCGAGCGGCACTCTTCGTCCGCTTGCGGTTACCTCTTCCGAGCGATCGGCTGCCTTCCCCAACATCCCGACTCTCGCAGAAGCGGGGGTGCCGGGTTATGTCTCCGACGCTTGGTACGGCCTCTATGCGCCCGCCGGCACTCCGCACGAAGTGATTTCCAAGCTTAACGCATCAGTTGGAAAGGCCATCCGGTCCGAGGCCTTCAAGAANCTCGAGAACATGGAAGGACTTGTCTTCGTTCCCGGCACCCCAGGGGATCTCAAGACCTTCGTCGACGCCCAAGGAGCCCGCTGGAAAGAGGTAATCAACGCCCAAGGTATAAAGGCTGATTGATCTCGTTCTCTGCCCGCGAGATCGNAAAACTCGCAACGCGGAATAAACTCCGTATCCACTGTTAATGCTACGACCATGGTGGCGCTGCTCCCGCCGGCGCGCCCGGATCTGGCGTGCGACGCGAGCCACGATCCGACGCAGATTGTGAGATAGCACCGGATTTCGCTGGGCGGCCGCGAAGCACAACGCGGATTTGTACCNTCTGATCAGNTGTGCANCCCAAAAGAGAAGGAGGACGAATGTTGATCACCCTTATTGAAAAGCCGAGGGAACTTATCGCCGGACTACTGATCATTGCTCTCGGGGCCGGGTTCTTCTTGTCCTCTCAAAACCTTGNGTTCGGGACAGCTATCCGCATGGGGCCCGGATACTTCCCGACCATACTCAGCGCCCTGCTTGTGCTGTTGGGCATTGGCATCACCCTACTCGCCCTCCGCCATCCATCGGATGGAGCAGCTTTCGGTAAGGTCGCTTGGCGAGCGGTCGTGCTCGTCTTGGGTTCCACCCTCCTCTTCGGTCTGACGTTGCGCGGCCTGGGTCTCGCCCCAACTGTCGTTATCGTCGTCCTCTTGGCTGCCTCAGCAAGCCAGTACGTCCGTCTCCGAACGGCACTCCCCCTGGCGATTTGTTTGGCTGCCTTCTGTTGCCTCGTTTTTATCAAGGGACTCGGTGTGCCGCTGCCACTGACGGGCCCGTGGCTTGCCGTCGAATTCTGGTGGCCCGCGACTTCNACTCATAGCCAGTAGGACACCCCATCATGGATCTGCTCAGCGACCTTGCAATTGGGTTTTCCACTGCCCTCGACCCCGTCAACCTGCTCTACTGCTTTGTCGGTGTGCTACTCGGCACCGCGATCGGCGTGCTGCCGGGACTTGGACCAGTGGCAACGATCGCCATGCTGCTGCCGCTCACCTTCGGGCTCGACCCGGTTTCAGCGCTCATAATGCTCGCCGGCATCTACTATGGGGCGCAGTACGGCGGCTCCACCACTGCGATACTCATTAACCTGCCGGGGGAGAGTTCTTCGGTGGTTACCGCCATCGATGGCTACCAGATGGCGAAGAAGGGCCGGGCTGGAGCCGCGCTCGCCACCGCCGCTCTCGGATCGTTTTTTGCCGGGACCGTTGCGACAATCCTGCTCGCNGTAGCCGCACCATCGCTGGCTTCCGCAGCGCTACGGTTCGGGCCTACGGAGTATTTCTCCCTCATGGTCTTAGGTCTCGTCGCCTCAGTCGCCCTTGCGAGCGGATCGCTTATCAAGGCGATTGCNATGATCGTTGTCGGCCTGCTCCTTGGCCTCGTGGGGACCGACGTTGACAGCGGCGTGGAGCGCTTCACCTTCGATATGCCTGAACTGATGGACGGGATGAATTTCGTCGCGCTCAGCATGGGGGTTTTCGGCGTGGGAGAAATTCTACGCAACATTGAGCACGAGCATACTCGCAGCGTGATGGTGAAGCGGGTGAGTGGGCTCATGCTAACCAGGGAGGAGTTGAAAAGGATTGTTGGGCCTGTCTTGCGCGGTACCGGCCTCGGCTCCATCCTCGGCATCCTTCCAGGTGGCGGCGCCATGCTTTCTTCATTCGCAGCCTACGCGCTTGAGAAGCGCGTCTCACCAAACAGCGCAGAGTTCGGCCAAGGCGCGATCGAGGGGGTAGCAGCGCCGGAGTCAGCGAACAACGCGGGTGCGCAGACCTCGTTCATCCCAATGNTGACACTCGGCATCCCGTCAAACCCCGTGATGGCTCTGATGATCGGCGCAATGATCATCCAGGGTATTACCCCCGGCCCAAATGTGGTGACAGACGAGCCTAAGTTATTCTGGGGCATGATCACGTCGATGTGGATCGGCAACGTAATGCTCGTTCTGTTGAACCTGCCGCTGATCGGGTTATGGGTGCGGGTTTTGACGATCCCCTACCACGTGCTGTTTCCAGCGATCATCGCCTTCTGCTCGATCGGCGCTTACAGCGTCAGCAACAGCACTTTCGACGTCTACATCATGGCTATATTCGGCCTTGTCGGGTATCTGCTTATAAAACTCGACTTTGAGCCAGCGCCGCTGCTGCTTGGTTTTGTGCTTGGGCCGATGCTGGAGGAGAATCTGCGCAGGGCGATGCTTCTCAGTCGCGGCGACCCCTTGGTCTTCGTCACCCATCCACTGAGCTTATCGCTNCTGGTCGCTGCCCTTGCGCTTATTGTTATGGTGGTGTTGCCCGGCATCCGTGCGAAGCGGGAAGAAGCATTCAGCGAATAGCCACGCGCCAGGGATTTTGTTAGCTTTTCGAAGTCCGAGGCGCGCTAATAGATTTCGCACTTCTGAAACCGGACACGCATTAGCGCCAAAAGCCGATCGTTGTCGCTGCGCAACACTGCATCGCGCCCGCCTGCCAACTTGTTAAAGCTGATTTTGATCCCGTCTCCAGGTTCGACATTGCCCAGATATACGACATGTCGCGAGGTCATCATCCGTGCAGGCGTATCGCCTGCCTCGAACAAGCTACGATCCGCAAGCGCACTGAAGCTGGGGAAATACAGAAGCCCGGCGGCATTAAAATCGATCGATGGGCAGGGCAGGATTTTTTTGAGCTCTCCTGCCCCTCGCAGATCAAACTTTTCGTCTTGCGCGTGGCGTGCGAGGAAGGCAGCATGTCGCGCGATGCGTTGGACAGGAAAAGGCGCTTCGGGTGGGATAGCCAGTACTTTGGGCATGCGGCGAACAATCGACCGATTACTGCCGGGCTCCGAGCGCCCTACGAACGCCGAAATCAAAACAACGCGTCCGACGTCCTGACCGTCCACTCCAATCCGCTGGAGCGAGGCTAATCGCCCTTGCCCAATCCTGTAGAGGCCTGCGGTGAGCGTGAGCTCGCCGCCGAGTTGCGGAAGATCCGGCCTGACGAAGTAAACGCTAGTTGCACAAAATGCTGCATAAAGAGGCTGGCCTGCCGCGCAGGTGAACACGGCCTTCTTCTGCCCCATTGCTCGAGCTATCAGCCGCCAATGCAGATCTCCTGCCCGACGCAGAAGCCATTGCTCAGAAAGGCCGCGATAACCCATCTCGGCCATTCCGAGGACATGCCGCTCGCTAAGCGTGGGCTGAACAGAGGGAGGAAGAGCCAGCAGACTCATGCAGCAAGCGCCTCCTTTTGCCGGGCAATGATTTGCTCGGTGAGGTAACGGCTGTCTTCGTCGATACCGAGAAACCGTCCCGAACCCCAGGTATTCAGCCAGCCGAGCCCGATAAAATACAATCCCGGTGCATCGGTTACGCCACGACGGAAGATGGGCTTGCCGCGTTCATCAAGACAATCGACCTCAAGCCAGGAGTAGTCCGGGCGAAACCCGATCGCCCAAATAATCGATGAGATTCCAGCGGCAGCCAAGTCAACTTGCGTGACTTCGTGTTCGGGTCGCCAAACCTTCCGGAACGGAGGTTCTTCCGGCGCCTTTATGCCCTGTGCGGAGATCCATGCGTCAATCTGCTTACGAATGCCGAGATAGCTGCGATCCGCATCATCCAGGTTTTTTTCGAGATCCGGCAGGAAGGTCATCGTTGTGCCGGAGCCCCCTTCCACGGAACCGTATAGCCTGACGCCTTCCAGAGCGTATTTCCGCAGGTCGATCTCCTTGCCGCCATCACGCCCAGACATGTAGTGGTTCGTCTGAGTGAGCGCCTTCACCGGATCGGGGTGACGGTCGATCGTGACCGCGTAGGTGCCGGCGTCGTACAGCCAGTCCGTCGCATCGCGCCCGCGATATTTACGCGGACTGCGGGGCGCCGGGCCAACGGCAAGATGAACCGGCCGACCTTCCAGATGGAAGTCGTCCATGATCTGGACACCCGACTGTCCCGTTCCAACGATCAGCGTCCCGCCTTCAGGCAGTTGTGATGGGCGACGGTACTCACGTGAATGCATCTGCACAATGGAAGGATCGAGATCGGCCGCNAAGGGCGGAACAATTGNATTGTCGTAGCCTCCGGTGGCGATTACGACCTGATCGGCTACCCAAGTTCCGGCAGTGGTTTCGACACGGTACCCGCCTTCATCGAGCGGTGACACACATGTCACATCCACACCTTCGCGTAATGGAGGATTGAAGCTTTCTGCGAAACCATCGAGATAGTCGACGATTTCGTCCTTCAACATAAAACCGTCCGGATCGCGACCATTGTAAGGCCAGCCCGGCAGGCGGCACTGCCAGTTTGGCGTGACGAGACAGAAACTGTCCCAGCGATTGTTCCGCCAACTCTCGAACCGGCGATGCCGTTCAAGCACGACATGTTCAATGCCGTCACGCGTCAGATACCAACTTACCGAAAGACCAGCCTGCCCACCTCCAATGATGAGCACGGGAATGTGTGGGATAATGATGTCGATCATGAAAGAGCCTTCACGTCAGCGAAAGGCAGATGACCTGCCCGTCGGAAGGTTGACTTAAAGCTACGGCTTCAATCCGCGCCAGTTGGTCCATTGCCGAGGAACAGGTGAAGCCAAATTTGGCAGTAACCCGATCGGATGCCTCGTTGAGGCCGGAGCGTGTACGTTCGAGAAATTCGGCGAGTGGATAGGCGTGTCCCGCGTCAAGGTGGCGTTTGATGGCCGTCGAAGGAGAATAGCAGCTCTCCTCGGAGCCATCGGGCCAGCGGATGGTGAAACGAACCTCAGGCATTGGCGGTTTCCTTGGAAAGATTTAGGTAGGGGGTGGCGGCATAGTCCCAGAACGTCGCCCGCTCGCCGTCAAGTGACAGCTCGACCCGCGGCCTGTCTGTGGCGTAGCCAATGGGGGCGGCGCTGATATCGCGTGCTGAAAACACCGTACAGACCTCTGCCGCCCGTTCGGGACGAACCGAAAGCAGGAAGCCGAAGCTCGGGAAGCTTCGCAGCCAGCGGACGAGATCGACACCGGCCGGCAGGGGGATCGCCGAAAGGTCGAGGTCGAAACCGCAGCCTGAGCATTCGGCGAACATTAGCGCCGTGCCGACGATGCCGCCCTGGCTGATATCCTTTCCTGCATCGANAAGGCCGCTTTCTGCCAGTTCGGGCAACAGTTCATAATCACTTCGCAAGCGAGCATGCGGCGCATCGAGTGCTGCGAACCAATTGTCGAAACGTGGACGGTAATGCCCACGGTGGTCGATCGCGGCAATGAGCACGTCGCCACATTCCGCTGCAAAGCTGGAAATCAGCCGATTCGCCCTTCCCGTCACGGAAACCGCGAGATTAAGCTCGGGGCTACGCAGATTGGTATGCCCGCCAACAATGGGAACCTCGTAGGCCGCTGACGCATCCCGCAAGCCTGAGAGCAGGGCGTCGGCGGCGGCGGCATCCGGCGCCCAGATCGCGTCCAGCAATGCGGTCGCGCGTCCTCCCATGGCGGCGATGTCCGACAGATTGACCATTACTCCGCACCAGCCTGCAAACCAGGGATCGTCCTGCACGAACTGAGGCATGAAGCCCTCCCCAGCGAACAGATCCCAGCCGCCTTCCGGACGCGCGATTGCCGCAGCATCGTCACCCGGCTGTCCGGTCGTTCCGGCAGATAACGAAAGCCCCCTAGTCGAAGCAGCGATATCGAGCTTTCCACGAATGGAGGGATGTGCCGCGAGTTCGGCCGCGATGATACTGAGCTTCATCAGCCTCTCCGCACTCTGGAGGACCAGCCAGTGGCCGGATCCCAAATGGCGGGATAGTGCGCAAGCGACGCCCGCATATGCNTATGCGGAATACCANGGAGATCGACTTCTGCCACCGGATCCCAATGCAGCCGACGGAAGAGTGGTACGTTTTGAAGCTGCACATGGGCGTTGAACTCGCGGCATCCAACGCCATTTGCCGTACTGACAGCAAGGCGAATCAGTTCTGCGCCAAGCCGGCCAACCCTTCGATATGCCGGCGCGACGGCAAGACGTGAGCCCCACCAGACACCGGGGGAGGCTTGATGAATTCGGACGGTACCGACGACATCGGCTGGCTCCGCCGCCAACGTTACGATCGCCACAAGCGGGATTGCCTTCTGGTCGATGTCATCGTGATCGTCGCCGACAAAGATCCGTTGCTCTTCCACGAAAGTCTGATGGCGGAGGCGCGCAGCGCCTGCCAGCTCCCAGTTTTCNGTCGCGGCCCGGATGAGGAACTCGGGGCTGATGAATGCGGAGTGATCCATGTGGCTCATGCGGGAACCCTCAGCTTCTCGTAAGTCGATAGTGCCGAGCAGGCTCCACATTTGCCGCACCCAGCCTTGATATCCGAGGCCTTCAGTCCGCCGTCGATGACGATCCGCGACAGAGGTTGCAGAATACCAGCCATGAATTCCGACGTCGGCGCGGGGTGGCTTTCCAGCGGCGTCCCGGAGATTGGCACAAACGGGACGACGAAGGGATAGACACCTATCGCCACCAGACGCTCCGATATGTCGAGGATCGCCTCGCGCGTATCGCCAAGGCCAGCCAGAATGTATGTGGAAACCTGTCCCCGCCCGAACACCCTCACCGCAGCCTCAAAACTGGTGAAGTACTTTTCGAGTGGAACGCTGGCCTTGCCCGGCATGATCCGTTCGCGGATCTGCGGCGTTACCGCTTCGAGATGCATGCCAAGTGCATCCGCNCCCGCGTCTTTCATACGCTGATGCCAGATATCGTCTTCCGGCGGCTCGCACTGGACCTGGATTGGCAGATCGACCACAGCCTTGACGGCGCGTGCGCTCTCGGCGAGAACTGCAGCGCCACGGTCCTTACCCGGCGGTGTGCCGGTCGTCATGACCATATGCTTGACGCCATCAAGCTCCACAGCCGCCTTGGCGACTTCCGCCAATTGTTCAGGCGTCTTGTGTGCGATCGTTCGCCCTGCGGCAAGGCTCTGGCCGATCGAACAGAACTGACAGGTCTTCTTGCGACTTTCATAGCGGATACAGGTCTGCAGGATCGTGGTGGCGAGAACGTCGCGCGAATGCAGAACCGCGATCTTGTTATAGGGTATGCCGTCCGCCGTCTTCAGATCGTAGAAATTCGGGCGGTTGGGGAAACGGACGCGGGCCACCTCCGTTCCCTCTCGTGTAATGCGCGCACGCCCGTCCGCGTCGGGTGCCTCTACCAGATAGGGGCTGTCGAATGCCGGAGCCGTGTGAACCGGCACCATGACCGTCGTATCGCCGAAGCTGACGGCCTTGTGATCGGANGGGCCTGCACCACCACGCCGGCTTTCATGACCCGCGCGCGGATCGACAAGCCGCATACCCCTTGTCTGAAGATCGTTAATGAGATCGGGATCGATTGTCGCCTGCAACTCACGCATCTTGAACCTCCTTCGCAATGGAGTCTTTAACGTCTTCAAGTGCCGGAGGGGTAGCNTCCACCCGTACCAGCGCCTGGGCGGGCCGCGTGTCATGAACCAGATGCAAAATCTCCGCCCTTGCGTAGTGGCCGACGGAATCCATCATCCTTTTGCGTTTGGTAATCAGCCGCATGTCCAGATCACCAATCAGGATNCCCTCTCCCGCTGTCAGCGGCGGTACGACATGGCGGCCTTCAGGGGTTATGATGCAGGTCATGCAGCCATCGCGCAGACCCTTTTGCAGCTTTGGATCGGGATGGATCGAGGCAATCTGCTCTTCAGTCAGCCAGCCTGTGGCATTGACGACGAAGCAGCCCGATTCCAGGGCATGATGGCGCATCGTCACCTCGATCTGCTCTCCGAAGATCGGGCCAACNAGAGATCCAGGGAAATGAGAGGCGTGAATTTCCTCGTGCTGCGCCATCAGAGCGTAGCGGGCGAGCGGATTGTAATGTTCCCAGCAAGCCAATGCACCCATGCGGCCAACGGCTGTTTCCACGACCTTCAACCCGGCGCCATCGCCCTGCCCCCATATCATCCGCTCATGATAGGTAGGCGTTATCTTGCGTCGTTTGAGCTTCAGACTGCCGTCAGCATCGAAAATCAGTTGGGTATTGTAAAGCGAGCCATNATCGCGTTCGTTTACCCCCAGCACAATGACGGCATTACGTTCGCGCGCAGCCTCCGCCACAGCGCGCGTTTCAGATGAGGGAACCGTGACGGCCTCTTCATACAGGCGCAGGTGCTCTGGCCCCTGCTGGNCGGGCGGCAGTACGAAGCTGAAATAGGGGTACCAGGGCACAAAGGTTTCGGGAAAGACAATCAGTTCGGCGCCTTTGTCGGCGGCCTCAGCGATAGCGTTCAATACCCGCCCGACCGTGNCAGCGCGCGATGCGAGGTCGGGCGCGATCTGGACGGCGGCGGCTCGGACGGTTCTGGACATAACTAGCTCCTTCGCAATAACCAAAGAGTTGGGCGTCCCGACAGGTGCCCTGTCGGGAACCTCCAGGATGGATCAGACCGTCCAGGTGTCGATGATCAGCGCATNGGCTTTCTTGTGAAGCAGCACGCAGTCCAGCACGTCCTGCGGCAGGATTGGGATGATGCCTGGGATCAGTGACGGCTCGCCGTGACCGTAAAGCGCCTGCAGAGCGAAGCGACACGCATAAACCTTGCCGCCCTCTTTCATGAACCGTTCCAGATTCTTGTTGAAATTCAGATGTCCCGGAAAGGCTTCGTCACCAAGCTTGGGAAAGCCGCGCTGGATACCCAGTGTCACGCCGGGACCGTAAAGCAGGATCGAGGTCTCGTAGCCTTTGCGTTGCAAGCGGATGGCATTGAGAATGTTAACGAGACCGATGGATCCCTCGAATGCGACGGTATGAAACGTCACCAAGGCCTTTTCGCCAGGATCAGCTTTCACATCTTCGAACACCTTGGATTCGTAATCCACGAAGAAGTCGCCATCCTTGTGGGGTTCCTGCGTGACTTGGGGCATTTCTGTCGCTCCTATTGCGGTTGGGATGGTCAAGCGTACGACAGAAATTGTATGAATCAATAAGAAGTCTAATATCCATACAATAAAAATTGCAANGCATTAAACTATGCATTTCTTTTCATCGAAACGGTGAGAATTTGAGCTGAAGACAGGCAAAAGATAGGCATATCGCATTGCNGATACCATCGCGCCATCGTCACTTGCTTCGACGACAAGACATCCATACAANTGGCAACAATTCGCAATTTAAGGAATGAAGGTGACATGAAGAAGTGGCTNCCGGTGCTCAAGCCAGATGGTAAACCACGCTATCTGCAGATCGCAGACGCGATCGAAGCAGCGATTAAGAGCGGAGAAATAGCGGCCGGAGAAAGATTGCCGCCGCAACGGAAACTCGCGGAGCGACTTGGCATTGACTTCACGACAGTCAGCCGCGCCTACGCTGAAGCCCATGCACGCCGGCTGGTCGAAAGCCATGTCGGACGTGGCACCTTCGCATGCGCCCCCGCGCACACACGCCACCAAATTGATCCTCTCCGCGCCCGCGACGAGGATCTTTCCATGAATATGCCTCCCGAACCTCAGGATCCAGATCTTCTTGCACGTATGCAGGAAGGCCTCCAGACGGTATCGGCGAACCTTATATCGCTGCTCCGCTATCAATCGACCACGGGCGGGATACAGGACAAGACAGCCGCATCCTCGTGGCTTTCCAAACGCGGAATGGTGCCGAGCCTCGAGCGTATCGCAATCACTCCTGGGGCACATGCGACCATGACCGCCATATTGTCGACGATGACACGACAGGGAGACGTGATCCTATGCGAAGGGGTCACCTATCCGGGACTACGCGCCATCGCAGCCAGGATGGGACTTCAACTGGTCGGCCTGCCAATGGATGGTTCCGGAATTCTGTCCGACGCCCTTGATGCTGCAATTCATTTGCATCAGCCAAAAGCTCTGTACCTAAATCCGACCGTTCAGAACCCCACAACCCTGACAATCCCGCAGGCACGNCGGATGGAAATCACTGAGGTGCTCATTCGCCATAAGCTTCCTCTGATCGAGGACGACGCCTATGGTTTCATTCCCAACTCCACGCCGGCGCCATTTGCGACACTCGCACCGAACCTGACCTGGCACATTGGCGGGCTGGCAAAATGCCTCGGCGCAGGACTTCGGCTCGCTTACACGGTCGCCCCAAACGCCAGGGCCGCCTATTCCTTGGCACAAGCCCTGCGCGCAAGCGCCGTGATGCCTTCGCCAATCTGCATGGCGCTCGCCACGCGATGGATCGAGGATGGGACCGCCGACGCTATCCGCCACTTTGTCCGAACCGAGAGTGCCGCCCGTCAAAAGATAGCCGCCGACACCTTGGCGGGCCATAATTTTNGCGGCGAACCCGAGGCTTTCAATATCTGGTTGAAGCTACCCGTAGGGGCAAGCAGGGCCGAACTGATGGGACGCATGACGGGACGGCACGTGGGGCTGATGCCCTCTGACGCCTTCACCGTGTTAGGAGCACCCGACGAACATGTTCGCGTATGCCTTGGCGGCGTCATTCAACGGGAGCAATTACGCGCCAGCTTGCTGTTCATGGCAAACTCGCTTTCGGATGCCGGATGGATGGGATGACCATGGGAACGGGCGTTCGTCTTCATCCGCAACCAGCCTGCCGGGGAAGAGCACCAGCCAGCCCACAAGAGGGATCCACAGGGTTTTTGCCCGAGAATGAAAGCGCCCCCGTTAACGCAGCAACAACGGCGCGTTGTGCAGGCAAAACCGGAGAATAGGCATTTACCAAGGTTTTGCATTCCGGCATGTGATAAAGGAGGAAGGGTGAACCGAGCGAAATATAAATGGTGGGAAGATAATGCCATAACCTCTCCATGGAGGCAGGAAACGGTCCGTGCAAATCTCCCCAACGNGGGCCAAGATGCTCCCTGCCGGACATGCCTTCTTCAGCCATGACATAGATGCCAACATCGTATCGCGAGGGTTCTATATCACCACCGGACCGTAGGATCGTCACGTCGAATCCCGCTTCTCTCAGAAGTCGATCGAACTGAAGTTGCGGTATAGGACCAGAGGGAGTTCTCCGGTTTTCCAGCCACGACAGAAGTACTCGATGATGCCTCTCAGGATTCAGGGGCAGAATATGCTGTGTATCCTTGACCAACGTCACGGAACGTCGAGCGACCTCATCAGCCCACGCGGCATGTTGACCGGAAGCAAGCAAGATCGACTTCGATCCCTCGTGGGGCAGGGAGCCCTTGTTGATATGGAGGCCTAGCGATGCCTTCAAGGCAAGGACGCGAAGCACGGCTTCGTTGAGACGCCCGCGACTGAGCGTTCCGTCATCCAAGCCGTTCATCAGGAAGCGGAAGTCGTCGACAATATTCGTCGGAAACAGCAAAATATCGCACCCGCTTTCGATACAAAGCGGGACGAGCTCGCTACGTTTGCCTTGCGATCCAAAACCCACCATGCCGGTAGCATCGGAAACGATAACCCCATTGAATCTCAACTCGTCGCGCAACAGCTTTAAGCTGAGGTCACCGTTGAGGGAGGCAGGTAGCGCCATGGGACAGGAAGCGCGGACACCTAGTTCAGAAGCATAGGCAGGCAAGCTGATATGTCCCGCCATGATCGTCTGAACGCCATTCGCAATAGCCGAACCAAAGATACGGCCGAAGCTGCTACGCCAACTTTCCATATCCATGTCGTTGTGCGTTGTCACGAAATGCTGGTCGCGCTCATCAACCCCATCACCCGGCCAGTGCTTCAGACAGGTCGCCAACCCGGCCTCTCGCGCACCCTCATGGTAGGCGCGCACGTACATATCGACTGCGTCAACATTGTCGCCAAAAGCTCGGGTATTGACTACGCTCGATCGAAAATTGATCGCAAGGTCGCCGACCGGGGTCCAGCTGATGTTAAATCCCAGATACAAGCCCTCCCTTGCGGCGATTGTCCCCATCCTGCGCGCGTGAAGCGCATCCCCCGTCGCGCCCACCGCCATCTGGTTTGGAAATTCTGTGCCCGCAGCCGGACTACTTTTTTCAGAGAACTCAATGTCGCCCGCCATGAGAAGCGGCACCTTGGCCTGTGACTGGGCATATTCAGCACTACGGCGCAAATCTCCTTCTTCGCGCCTTATCATGCGATGGAGACCGCCGACATGATGGGCAAGGACGCTATCGAGCGCCGTTTCCGAGAGATCCCTGCAAACCGGAAGCAGGATCTGCCCGACCCTTTCCTCAATGCTCAACGATGCAAAAGTTTCCTGAACCCAGGTGAGCGCAGCCGTGTCGAGGTAAAAGGGTTTCTCGCGCAGTTTTCCCAGAAGGATTGTTATGTCCGCGGCCATCGAAGTCTCAACTATTGCAAAGGCGCGCCTGCGCCTTTTCGGTTCTGCGATCGCGATCAGGGAATGCTTTTGAGAATGTCCAATACCACTTCCGGTCTGTCCACCATCGGATCATGGCCGCATCCCTCCATGATCACTGTTTGCCAGCCTGGATCCTGCTGGCAGCGCTCAAGAGCAGCATCGAACAAAGGTTGCGGGAAAAGCGGTGTCCGCACATAGATTTTCGTCGGCACACGCTCACGCGCGCCGGTCAGGTGAAGCGTTTCAAGCGAGACACCGATCGGTTGCGGGGAGATCTTTGAATCGACCCACGCTGCATTCTTCTGATCCTGAATCTTCAACGCCGCAGAGGTGGGTCCTGGCCTTGAGATTTCGCCGTTCTCCTGTGCGGCCAGAAATGCAGCCTTCTGCTGCTCATTCAAGAAATCAAAGCCACGCTGGCCGTCATCGGGCAGGAAAGCATCCAGATAAACCAGACCGGCCACTCGGCCCTCAAGCTTCTCCATCGCGCCACTGACGACCCAACCGGCATAGGAGTGTCCTACCANGACGGCGTTATCCAGCTCTTCCCATTCAAATATGTTTACCACATCGTCGATATGCGTCGAAAGAGTGATCGAGCCGCTCATCAGGTGGGAGCGCTCGCCCAAACCGGTCAGTGTTGGCGTGAACACCCGGTGGCCGGCGGCAATGAGCAGCGCCGACAAATATCGCCACACCCAGCCCCCATGGCCTGCGCCAGGAACCAGAACAAAAGCACGGGGTGAATTTTGCGTCATGACAATTTCCTGTCGCATCTTTATTAGAATTCCTCTGAGCGCCGCAACTTTCCGCACTCAACTCGGAAAATCGGGAAGGACGCCCTCGGGGAGAGGGAGCTCGAATGTGTTGACCGTCAATGCCACGAGGGAATAGTAACCGATGATCCCGACCAGATCGACGAGACCATTGCTGCCAACCGCTCCCAGCGCGGCGTCGTAGGTCTCCTGCGAAACCCGACGGTTCTTACTGACTTCCATGGTGAAGCGATAAACTGCCTGGCCCGCGGCATCCTTCAACTGCGGTGCGTGACTGGAGCGGATAGCCTCGATCACCTCCGGCTCGACGCCTACCTTGAGAGCCTCAGCCTTATGGGCATACCAAGGCAATTCGGCATCCCACAGGCGCACGAGCGTCAGAATCGCGATCTCCGACAGGCGCGGGGCGAGAGAGGAGCCATATCGGCAATATTGCCCCAGGTTCTGTGCGGCTTCCGCCAGCAAGGGTCGGTGCAGCCACAAGGCCAGGGGTCCTCTGACGCGGCCACGGGGGCCGCCCGCAATGACATCATGAACCCTCCTCTGCTCAGTATTCAGACTGTCCATGTCCGGGGCAGCAAGGCGCATTCCGATATCCTCCGATTTATAATCTTCTTTCAGAGTCGAAGTCGAAGAGCGATGCGCGGTGCAGATTGAAGCCCACGGGTATTATCGCCCCGGGAGAGACGTCGGCCTGTCCATCCATGCGGAAACGGAGCGTCTGCCCAGAAAACGAGGCCCAGACAAGCGTATCGGCCCCCATCGGCTCCACAAGCTCGATGACCGTGTTGAAGTGAACATCCGCATCATTCGAGGCAGCACCGAAAATGAAATGCTCCGGCCGAATTCCCAGCCAGGCATCTTGCGGCCTCAAATCACCACAAAATGGATAGTCATCAAGGGGAGCGCGTAAATCGCCGAATTGGAGCATGCCGCCGTCGAGGGTGACACGGAAGAAATTCATCGAGGGCGAACCGATAAAATCAGCGACATATTTGTTGGCGGGAGTGTTGTAGATTACCTGCGGGCTCGCGAGCTGCATCACCACCCCGCCTTTCATGACGGCGATGCGATCGGCAAGTGTCATGGCTTCCACCTGGTCGTGCGTGACATAAATCATGGTATTGCCCAACTTCTGGTGGAGACGTTTGATTTCCACCCGCAGGTCCGCGCGCAGTTTTGCGTCGAGATTGGACAATGGCTCATCGAAAAGGAAAACATCGACGTCTCTTACAAGGGCACGACCGATCGCCACACGCTGACGCTGGCCTCCTGAAAGCGCAGATGGTTTGCGGCCAAGCAGAGATTGGATCTGCAGAACCGACGCGGCGCTGTTGACCCGCTCATCAATGATATGTTTCGCGACACCGGCGTTCTTGAGGCCGAATGAAAGGTTTCCAGCAACAGTCATCTGCGGATAAAGCGCGTATGATTGGAACACCATGCCAATGCCACGTTTGCTGGGCTCCTCCCAGGTTACGTTGCGGCCATTGATGAAGATTTGCCCGTCGGTCGGCTCAATAAGCCCCGCAATGCAGTTCAGGAGGGTCGATTTCCCGCAACCGGAGGAACCAAGNAGGACCAGAAATTCACCTTCGCTTATATCGAGATCAAGGTTCTTGAGAACCTCGATGTTGCCATAGTTCAGTTTGAGTTCCCGAATTGAAATGCTCTTATTCATGGAGTTACCCTTTGACGGCGCCTGCTGCTATTCCCCGAACGAACAACTTGCCCGAGAGAAAGTAGATCGCCAGTGGAACAAGCCCTGTCAGAAGGGTTGCAGCCATATTGATATTGTATTCTTTGACGCCCTGTACCGAGTTGACGATGTTATTCAGCTGAACTGTCATCGGATAATTCTCGGGCCGCGTGAATATCACGCCGAAAAGGAAGTCGTTCCAGATGCCGGTCACTTGGAGAATGACGGCGACCGTAAAGATGGGCAGCGCCATCGGCAGCATGATTTTCAGATAGATCCCCCAGAAACCGGCGCCATCAACCCTTGCGGCCTTAAACAGTTCCTCGGGTATGGAGCTAAAATAGTTCCGGAAAAGAAGGGTGAGGATCGGCATCCCGAAGACCGTATGGACAAGGGTCAAACCGGTCAGAGAGCCGTAAAGGCCGAGCTCACGAAGCAATATCACTATCGGATAGATCATGACCTGATAGGGAATGAACGCGCCCACGATGAGGATTGTGAAGAAGACGTCCGCGCCTTTAATACGCCAGTTCGCGAGCGCGTAACCATTGATCGAGGCGATCAGGATGGAGAGGATCACCGAAGGAACAGTGATTTTTACCGAATTGAAAAAACCTCTGGATAGACCCTCGCAGGTCAGGCCCGTGCATGTCGATGACCAAGCGTCAAGCCACGGCTGAAATGTAATTTCCACGGGAGGAGCGAAAATGTTTCCGAGCCGTATTTCTGGCATCCCCTTCAAAGATGTAACGATCATCACATAGAGGGGAAGAAGATAGTAAATGGCGAAGACAATAAGAACGCCATATAGNAAGANCTTGTCTCGCGAGATGAAACGCTGAGGACGTGGGCCGCGAGGTTCGACGCGCGAAATCGAATGGTCAGGCACGTTTCTTTCCTCCGAATTCGAGAATAGCCCAAGGTATGATCACGAAAGTCACCGCGACCAGCATCATCGTGGAGGCTGCAAAAGCCTGCCCGAGATTCTGCGACTGGAAGAGATAATCGAAGACGTATTTCGCGGGCACTTCTGACGAAAGGCCCGGGCCTCCGCCCGTTTGGGCGATGATNAGGTCGTAGAGTTTGATGATGCCGGAGGTGATGAGAACGAGAGCGGTAACGAAGACGTTGCGCATCATCGGTAGAATAATGAAGAGATAGGTCTTCCAGGTAGAGATTCCGTCTACTCGCGTCGCTTTCCAGATGTCCTCATCGATGCCACGCAATCCTGCCAGCATGAGGCACATGACCAGTCCGATACCGTGCCAGAGCGCAGCNGCGATGACACCAATGAGTACCAGCTGAGGGCTATAGAGCGGATCGAACGAAAAGTCTGCGANACCAAGCTCCCGAACGAAACGCTGGATACCAAATTCAGGATTGAGCAGCCATTGCCATACAAGCCCGGTGACGATGAAGCTAAGGGCATAGGGGTAGAGAAAGATCGCGCGGAAAGTGTTCTCGAAGCGAATCTTCCGGTCCAGCATCGCCGCCAGCACAAACCCCAGCACTAAAGAAAGAACGAGCATCATCGCGCCGTAGATGGCGAGATTCTCGATCGATATGAGCCAGCGGCGCGTGGTCCAAAGCCGCCGATATTGGCTAAGCCCGGTCCATTCCGCGTTTGGTAGAAGTCGGGAATTTGTAAACGAGTAGCCGATGGTCCACAGCGTACAGCCGAGATAGACCACCAAGGCGGTCAATACCATAGGAATTGAAGCAGCAAGAGCGCTCGCATTGCCGAGCCGCCATCGCCTGAAAGCAACCTTAGACATCAGTTTTTCTCATCGTTTAAGCGAATTCGACTGCCGTGGAGCCCCACGATTGTGGGTGCCCTCAATCAGCGCTTTCGATGATTGTCGTGAACTCGTTTTGCGCCCGTTCAGCCGTGAAGCTGTCGTCACTGAAGAACTCCACNACGAGATCAGTGATGCGTCCCACGGAGTCCGGGGAGAGCAGACTGTTGACACTTCTGATAACCTGGCCCTTTGCCAGAATGTCCAGCCCCTTCTTCATGCAGACGCTCGCATCCTTGACCTCCACGTCGCCGCGGACAGGCAGGGCGCCTTTAATCAGGCTGAATTTCACTTGTACAGCGGCATCGGCAATCACAGATGCCAGCGCCTCTTGAGCCGCCTCTATCTCTCGGCTCTTCACCTTGGGGAAATAAAACGCATCACCAGCCGTTGTGATGTAGGGATAAACACCAAGTCCGGCGAGACAATCATAATCTTTGCCGGCCGTCAGTCCGGCCTGCTCAAATTCGCCTTGAACCCAGTCCCCCATGATCTGACCGGCTGCACGGCCATCGATGACCATCTGCGTTGCCATATTCCATTCCTGGACATTCGATTTCTTCGCCAGGCGGCGCGCATCCGCAGCGGCAGCAAAAACTTTCGCGACGTCCGGGCCCGCCGCGACCTCGGCATCCTTATCCCCATAGACTTTTTCGAAGACTTGAGGCCCGCCGATCGAAACCATCAGGACGTTGAANAGAAGCTGGATCTGCCAAGGCTGGCGTCCTGTCGCAAGAGGTACAATTCCCTTCTTTTCGAGCGTGGGCGCAGCAGCCACAAACTCGCTCCAGTCCTTGGGCACCGGAAGCCCTGCCGTTTCGAATGCTTTGTGTCCAAGCCAAAGCCACTGCTGCGAGTGAATGTTCGAAGGTACGCAATAGACACGGCCCTCGTAGGTGCAGTCTTGCAACAGCGACTGCGGGCGGATTTTATCAAGCCAGCCTTCGCGGTTGGCGAGATCGGTGACGTCGCGCATCAAGCCAGCTTGAACTAGCTCCTTCATTGCCTTGCCGTGCGTGAACTGTGTTGCCCCCATCGGATCTCCACCGGTAATGCGGCTGGTGATGAGCGGCCTCGCGACACCGCCGGCTCCAGCGATCGCGCCATCCTTCCAAACATTCCCTGTGGCGTTGAATGCCTCAGCGAGCACCCGAACGGCAGCGGCTTCACTGCCGGATGTCCACCAATGCGTAACCTCCATCTCNGTCGCGTTCGCATTAGCGGTAATCAGTCCCAGAGCGGCAACTGTCGCGCGCAACCAATGTTTCACATGCGTCCCCTATTATCGAGTCAACCAGATTTAAAACGATTGATANAGACATCTTCGCGCGGGTTGATGAAGACTCTTCGTTGGCCTTTGGCCAATCTGACATTGGGGGTGCCGCGACAGACATGATTGCGGTCAGCTGCAGGCACTCGCCAAAGCAACCTCCAGCCATGTTGCAGGGAAAATGGCCCTTAACTCAGCTCGCCTAACGTGACCATAAGCAGATCAATGATGGAGATCTCNTCGGGGCCGGGGCCTCAACCTCCCTCTCGCAAAAATTTGAAGACGCTTAGGGCTCAGGGTCCAATATTCGGAGCCATATAAAGGCAAGGGTCAACGGCTAAGGTTGATCTTCTTCGTCCAGTTGCTCGCGCATCCAGGAAAGAAACTTTTGAAGCGGCAAAGACGGAGACACATTTTTAGGCCACGTCAGGTANTAACCCTCACCGCTGTAACAGGTCATATTGAACGGCGCGACGAAGCTCCCGGTCTGCAGATGGCGCTTGACAAATACCTTCGTGGCAATGGCGACCCCGATGTCCAGAGAGGCGGCCTCGTACGCGAGCGCCGAACTTTCGAAACGGATGCCTGGTCCAGGATCGACGTTAGACCCGACGCGCTTGAGCCATGCCGCCCAATCGGTCGGCCGCGCCATTGAATGCAGAAGCCGCACGCGACTCAAATCGTCGGGCGTCTCCAGCCGATTCGCCTGTTGGAACGCTGGTGAACATACGGGTATGAGTTCAACATCCACGAGCTTTTCGCTGTGAAGACCAGGCCAATGCCCCTTTCCTGCCTGAATAGCGGCATCGAGGTTCTGTGTCTCGAAATCGACAGGAGCCACGGAGGAACTTAGGCGTACTTCGATACGAGGGAAAGCGTCGTGGAACTGCGTGAGGCGCGGAATGAGCCATCTTTGCGAGAATGTCGTATATGACTGGATGGCAAGGATATCGCGCCGACCTCTCCGCGAAACTCGCTTCGCGGCATTTCCGATTTCCACGAAGGCTCGGGTCACACCCTCGTAAAGCTGCCGACCTTCATCGGTGAGCTCAATGCCGCGATGGAGCCTCTTAAACAAGACAACACCGAGATAATCCTCGAGGACCTTGACCTGTCGACTTACGGCAACCTGCGACACATTCAATTCCTGCGCGGCCTGGGTGAGGCTCGATAGCCGGGCTGCTGCCTCGAAGGTGCGTAGAGGATTTAGCGGTGGAATTGGATTGTTCATTCGGCGAACATACTAGATAGACAACACTGCGCAATACATCGGTGAAGGGCGGTCCGTCATACGCGTTGCAACGCGATCGCAATTCCTTGACCGACTCCTATGCACATGGTCGCCAGCCCGAACCTCCCTTTTTTGNTCGCCAGCTCAAGCGCCGCCGTCCCCGTTATGCGGACGCCGGACATGCCGAGCGGATGACCCAGCGCAATTGCGCCTCCATTCGGATTGACGCGCGGATCGTCATCGGCGATGCCAAGTTGCCGCAGGCAGGCAAGTCCCTGGCTGGCAAAGGCCTCATTAAGCTCGATGACGTCAAAGACGGTGTGATTGAATTGCAACCGTTGCATCAGCTTTTGCGACGCGGGGACTGGGCCGATACCCATGATCCGGGGAGCCACGCCCGCAGTGGCTCCGCCCAAGATACGGACAATCGGCACCAGGCCGTGCCTTTTTACGGCGTCGTCGTTTGCAAGGATCATCGCCGCGGCGCCATCATTGACACCACTGGCGTTTCCAGCCGTCACNCTGCCACCATGGCGAAACGGTGCCTTCAGGCTGGCAAGCGTTTCGAGCGTCGTCTCGCGGGGATGTTCATCTTGGCTGAACAGCGTCAACTCGCCCCTTCGCTGCGGAATCTCAACAGACACGATCTCCTGTGCCAGACGCCCGTTCACCAGCGCGCCAGTTGCCTTCGTCTGTGAGCGATAGGCGAAGGCGTCCTGATCGGCACGGGACACTGCGAATTCCTCCGCCACGTTCTCGGCTGTCTCCGGCATGGAATCCACGCCGTATTGCGCTTTCATAAGTGGATTGATGAGGCGCCAGCCGATGGTTGTGTCTTCAATCGACGCGCTGCGACTGAAGGCGGATTCTGCCTTCGGCANGACGAAGGGAGCGCGGCTCATGCTTTCCACACCACCCGCAACGACGAGATCCGCCTCACCGGCTTTGATNGCACGCGCCGCGGTGATGATTGCGTCCATCCCGGATCCACAGAGCCTGTTGATGGTCGTCCCAGGCACTTCAATGGGCAACCCGGCCAACAACAAGGACATACGCGCCACNTTCCTGTTGTCCTCGCCTGCCTGGTTGGCGCAACCGAAGACAACCTCATCCACCGCCAGCCANTCCACAGAGGGATTGCGAGCCACCAACGCTTTCAAAGTCACCGCACCAAGATCATCCGGGCGGGTGGAAGCGAGCGTTCCTCCAAATCTGCCGATCGGGGTGCGAATATAGTCGCAGATATAGACGTTGGACATGTCGGATCTCCCAAGTAACGCGAGAAAGGCGAGAGCGAGCGGTGAGGTCTCGCAGCCCGTCTCAGCGCGGGCCACTCATATTGAGCACCGGGCGCGTCAGCGAAGCACCGCAAGAGCGTCACCGGCGCGGACTCCATGGCCCTTCGGCAGCACGAAGACCGGATTGATTTCCGCTTCCTCCAGCCGATCATCAAGAGTCGACACCATGTCCGCGAATGACAGGATCGCCTCGATCAGTGCTTCGGTATCGGCAACCGGACGGCCACGGAAACCTTCAAGCAGCGCCGAGCACTTCAACTCGCCGATCATCTCCTCCACCTCATGTCGTGCGATGGGCAACAGACGCATCGCAACATCGTGGTAGAGTTCAGTCGTGATGCCGCCTGCTCCCAGCAAAATGGCCGGTCCCAGTTGAGGATCACGGTTGTAGCCGAGAATGAGTTCGATGCCGTCCTTAACGAGTTCCTGGATCAGGAAACCGTCGATATTGGCGTCCGTCGCGCCCTTCACTCGCATGAGCATTTGCTCGCAGGCGACTTCCACATCGACGGGTGCGACATCCACCTTTACGCCACCGACCTCGGATTTGTGCAGGATCTGATCGGAGAGGATCTTGATGACCACCGNACCGTTGAACGCGGCTGCTTTGATGGCTGCCTCCCTCGGCGTTTTTGCCGTTTCCTCCCGAGTAATCGGAAATCCGAAGCGCGCGCACAGGCGTTTGGCGTCCGCCTCGTTCAGCGACCCTCGGGGCAGATCGCCAATGTCGATCGACTGGATGGCTCGTTTCGCAGCCGNAGGTGGGCTGGCACGCCGCTGAAGCGCAGATAGTGCCGCTGCGCAGCTTTCTGGTGCTGCATAGGCGGGGATTCCGCTGGCATTGAGATGCTGGACAATACCAGGAGCTTCCGGGCTCACATAGGCAATGATCGGCTTATTGCTGATATGCATGGACTCCAGGAGTGGCCGCGCCACGACATCGGGTTGTCCAATCGAGGAGGAACCCACGACCACCACGATGGCGTCGTAGCTCGGACTTTCGGCAAGGATCTTGATGATGGATCGGAACAGATCGGGGCGGAGGCCGGCCAGCGTGACGTCTATAGGATTGCGGTCCAGCACCGCCTCCTTCAGGTCGAGAGCGAGCAGCTTCTGTGCAGTTTCCGGATCGGGGGACGGCATTACAAGACCTGCGAGACCGACATTGTCCGCAACGATGGTCGCAGCGCCGCCAGTTGAGGTCACGATCGCGACCCGCGACCCGTCGAGANTACGGCCCTGAGCGAGAGCTGCCGGGATATCCAGAAGATCGGCGAAGGTCTGCGCGCGGATGATACCAAGCTGCTTGAACAGAGCATCATAGCTCTTGTCCGCACCGGCCAAGGCACCGGTGTGGGAGACTGCCGATTGAGCACCGGACTCCGAACGCCCGACCTTATAGGCAACGATCGGCTTACCGGCTGCGATGACTTTTGCTGCTGCGTGGCGAAACGCCTCAACGTTGCGGACGGTCTCAAGGTAAAGCGCGACAACCGTTGTCGCCGGATCCTCCGCCAGCGCTTCGAGAAGGTCGGACACTTCGAGGTCGGCCTCGTTTCCNGTAGCGACAAGCTTGGAAAAACCGATGCCTCGTCCGACGCCGCGCGACAGCAGCGAACCGAGGATGCCGCCGCTCTGCGATAGAAGAGCGATGCCACCGGCTCGGAAATCCTTCATCTCCATTGCGCCACTGGCCGTGAGCATGATTCCGTCGCTGAGGTTGACCAAACCGATGGTGTTGGGACCGAGAATTCGCATCGACCCTGCAGCTTCACGCAGTTCCACCTGAAGGCGACGCCCTTCTTCCCCAGCCTCGCCGAAACCGCTTGCCAACACAATTGCTGCTTTCGTACCCGCTGCCGAAAGCTGACGAACCGACTCGATTACGCGATTTGCGCCGACAAGCACGAGACCAAGGTCCGGTGCCTCAGGCAAGGCGCCGGCGTCGGCATAGCAGGGCAGATCGCCGATCGTCTCGTAACGCGGATTGATCGGGAATATTCGCCCCCGATAGCCGTGCTGCTGCAGATATGCGATCGGTCGCCCGGTTAATTTCGTGGGATCGGAAGAGGCNCCGACCACGGCGACGCTGGCAGGATTCAAAAGCGCTTGAACGAAAGTCATGATCTTGCCTTACACGTTCGTCTTGTTCAGGAATTCTTCAACTGACATGCGATGCTCGGTCGTCGTGTAGCAGATCGCTTGCGCTTCGCGTCCCAGCGCGAAAATCGTCTCGTCCGAGCTTTCGAATGTTTTGTCCAGGATGGACTTCGTAAGGGCGACAGCAGCCGGTGAGCCGATGCTCAACTGNTCGGCCCAAGTCTGCGCCGCTTCAAGAAGCGCTTCCGGCGCGACGACGCGGTCGATCATNCCGATCTGGAGAGCTTCAGTTGTTTCGACGACGCGTCCGGTCAAGATCAGGTCCTTAGCGCGCGCCAGCCCAACACGACGCGGTAGGAAATACATGCCGCCGCCATCGGACACGAGACCGCGCTTTATGAAGCTCATCGACATTTTGGCCCCCTCAGCGGCGATAATGAAGTCGCAGGCCAGCGCCATATCCAGGCCCAGGCCAAACGCCGCGCCGTTGACCGCGGCAATCACCGGCTTCGTGATGCCGTGAATGACGGCGACACCTTTGTGGGTGCTCCGCTGGCGGGTCCACCCATTGAAGGCCACATCCCCAGGTGCGGCATCCAGCCGCCGGCGCATACCCGCCACGTCTCCGCCGGAACAAAAGCCCTTTCCGGCACCAGTGAGGATCACCGCGCGGACCGTCCTGTCGGACGCCAATTGTTCGAAAACGTTGATCAATTCCGACCGCATCTGGTCGTTAATGGCGTTTCTAACGTCCGGCCGGTTCAACGTTACCGTCGCCACACCATTCTTNTGTGANAGCGCGATGAATTCCTGTTCTCGAACATTGACGGTCATTGTGACTTATTCCTTTCTCTTCTTCCGCCGAACCGCTTGGAGCGACAGAGTATCCCGTGGGATTGCAAGCATGATTGTCTTCCACCGTATCGTTGAGCAACCGACCTTTTGGCGGCCTTCACCCAACCATTGCTTAGGGCACGACTAGCGTGAGGGCTTCCGAATGATCGAAGACCGGCCTGGCACGTGCTCGCCGTGCAGGATGCCGGCCATCATGTTCTGCGCACCTTCGTCATCCAGGACATCCGAGGAAAGTTCGATGAACTTCGCGACGAGTTCGCCATCATCTAAGGGATCTTCAGGATCTCCGCGGCGTGTCTTCTGGAAATGCTCAAACAAACGGCCATCGCGAAGTTGAACCTGCATTCGGGCCTGTCGGCGGTGAGGATATGCCGAAGTGAGCACCGGATCCTCGAAAACGTGGATCTTTTTCATCAACGCACGGATGTCGGCCCTTTCTATGACATTCGACATGAAGGCCGAAAGCCGGACGGCTCCAAGGAATAGCTGGGCGGCAAGGCAGTACTGCAGACTGAAGCGCGCTTCCTGATCCGTCATGGGATTGGGGCGATTGCACATGCGCTCAGTAGCCTGATAACCCCATACTGTGATCCGTTCGATATCGGCGGCGTCGAACCCTTGCGTGCGGCTGATCAGATCCATGGCGTCAAGCGCGGGAAATATGTGACCGCAACAGCCGTGTGCTTTCACGGTCATCCGTGTGATCGGCGTCCATTCGCCGAGACCGTCGAGAGCGGCTGTCCAATCTCCCGTCGTCGAACTCGTGGCTGCGGCAAATCCATTTTGTGCGTGGAGACTCTCCAGCGACGCCGATACGCCTGCCGTTGCAGCCGTCGACGCCAGAAGCCCCGCGTCTGCGGCGTGCCCGGGATGCAGCGCCTTGGCCATGCCTTCACCCTGCAGGTTTTGCTGATGTCCACCTGCAAAGCTGGACGCAAGCGCGATGGCATTGGCGATCGCGTCTCGGTCACCGTCCAGCAGTATGACCCCTGCGACTGCCGCTCCGATCGTTCCCACGGTCGATGTCGTGTGCCAATAGGTATAGTGGCTTGGCTGGATCGCCAGGGAAATCCGACATCCAACTTCATACCCGGCGATGATTGCCCGGTGCAGATCTTCCAAGGGCGAACCTAGATCCTGGGCAAGAGCGAGTGCAGCTGCGATTGTCGGGCTGCCAGGATGATATCCGCCGTCCTTAAAGATGTCATCAAATTCCACCGTATGGCTCGCAACCGCGTTCAGGAACGCGGCCCGGCGGGCCGTGCAGTTTCTTCCATCAACGTACGACCAAGCTCCGCCACTTGCTTCAATCTCCACCATCGCCGGCGCAAGGAGCGTGGCGGGTGCCCGCACGCAACCTGGCAGCATCGTGGCGAACCAATCGAGAAGTGCTCGTCGCGCCGCCCATTGAACTGGCTCATCAAGCGGGCGGCTCCGCCAGTCATGCGCCGCTTGTGACAGTATCAATAGCGGATTGTTCATCCGTCATGACTCCTTGCCTCTAACACGACACGTGGCAGGGCTCGCTGCAAAAGCCTCGACCGCCGGCACATTGTTGGCGCCATGCACCGGTCCCTCATTTGATGGAGCCTTCCTGACGGAGAGACTCTAGCGCCGCTTCGTCGAAACCGACATCACGCAGGAGCTCGTCAGTCTGGGCCCCCACGGCCTGGGGTGGAAATGTCAGTCCCGGGGCGCTGCCGGACATCGTGAAGCCTGCTACGGGCACCGTCAGGCCATCGATGCGACTGCCGGGCACGGTATGTTTGTGCAACAACTGTCGCCCCGCTATCTGCGAATCGGCTAATGCCTCGCGGAGATCGCGAACGCGAGCCGCAGGAATGCGACGCTCACGGAAGAAGTTCTCCCAATAGTCTGCGGGCATGGTCGCGATGATCTGAACGAGAGCCGTTTCCTCTTCGGCGTGATGATCGAGACGCTGGTCGTTGCTGGTCTTGATCAGGTCTTCACGCCCCAATGCAATCCAAAGTCGCCGCTGTTGCTCGATGTTCGATGCGGCAATCATCAGATCGGCGTCCGATGCGCGGTAAAGGCCGATTGTCGCAAAGGGAAAACGGTTGCCCTTGGCTTTCGGATGGCTTCCGTTCCACAAGAACCCTGTGACATAGGGACTGCACAACATCAACGCGACATCGAGCATCGAAACATCAATGTGCTGGCCTTTGCCATTGCGCTCGCGCTGAAATAGTGCGGCCGTGATTGCATAGGCCGCGGTCGTTCCGGTTGCATAATCCACGACCGGCGCTCCGCATTTCATGGGGTCGCTATCCTGATCGCCTGTCATCGCCATCATTCCGGAAAACGCCTGCAGGACGGAGTCGTACCCGGTCTGCTCGCGTCGCGGTCCGGTCGCGCCGAAAGCGGAAATCGAGCAGTAGATCAGGCGCGGATTGATCTCCCGCATCTCCTCATAACCGAGCCCAAGGCAATCGAACGCACCGGGACGATAATTTTCAACAAAGACGTCCGCCGTCGCAATCAGCCGCTTCAGTGCCTCGCGGCCACCTGCGGTTTTCAGGTTCAGTCCCACCGCTTTCTTATTGGAGCCTTGTGCCATGAATGCCGTCCCCATTCCGGCATTGCTCAGTGCCCGGTCCGAGCCTTGAAGGCGCGCCTGATCCGGATCGGAGGGATCTTCAATCTTGATGACCTCTGCCCCGAGAACCGCCATCTGGTAGCTGGCAAACGGTCCCGCGAGAACGTGGGTGGTGTCGATGACACGCAATCCTGCAAGGGCGGCTGTCATGGTTTCTCCTGTGGAAATCGACCCGGTGGCTTTGGTGCCGCCGGATTTCTTCATTGAAAATTGTCAGAGTATTGCGCGGCTTCGCCGGCTCCTGATGCGAGGGCCTTGCCGAACGCGCCAAACGACTGAATTGAAACGAGTTGAAGCGGCCGGGATTGTTCCCACCCAACNAGACGGCTCCGGTGCCCGGGAATGGCAGCCTTTGGACCGACGGAAAGTTGTCTTCTCATCATCTCTCTACTCTCGACATCGCGNTTGAAGAAACTGCAGCACCGCCGAATTAAAACCGTCCGGACATTCGATGTTGATGGAGTGGCCTCCCTCCAGATCGCACACCTGGATGTGGGAATGCGTCTGTCCGATCCAATCTCTTGCCGCTTGAAACTGCTTTTCCCATAATCCATTCACCAGCAGGGTCGGCATGCGAAGTTCACCAAGCCGGTCGCGGACGGACAAATTCGGTGTAGCAACCTCTAGAAGCAGAGCGATGCCGTTGACATCCGTCGCCTCCGCATCACGGCTGAGGGTCTCTACCATGTCCGGCCCAAAGCGTTTGGCATGACATGGATGGTAGGCCATTCGGCGCATGGCTGCATGGCCGTTGCTACGGATGTCGCGGATCTGTGCTTGGTTGCGGTTCTCAAGGTCCGGTGTCCAGGTTTCCCGCAGTGCGCCGTTTGCGTTGGTGAAAACCTGAGATATGACCCGACCGGGGAAGGTCAGCGCGTAACGCAGGGTCAAGGCCGCGCCAAAACTCTGGCCGCAGATGTGCCAGTTTTCGATCTTTAATCGCTCGCGAACGGCCTCAATCGCCTCGACCAATGCCTCTGGCGATGCATCGCCGCGGCCCGTGGGTGCCGGAGACAGGCCGTGCGCTGGCAAATCGATCCGTACCAGCCGAAAATGGTCCGACAAGGCCCGATTTGGAGACCAATGGTTCCGGCTGGACAAAAGGCCGTGGACCAACAGAAGCGGCGGGCGCCCCGTATCGGGATCAGCGTCGATGTGCAGTGTCGCAGGCAATCCAGTTCCCTCGTTTCACCTTGAAAACTATCAGGTCGACCGGCTGATGTTGCGACGACAAATCAGGAGGGTGGGCCCAACCATTGGTTATGTTACTGCCGCGTCGTTCGAAGCTATAGAACCGGTGCAGAATCTTGTGGGTAGGAGTGACCGTGCCTGCCAGTGCATGGGAGACCGAAAATGACATCGCCGGTNACTTGTGAATATAGCGACGGGATTGCGGTCGTCACGATCGACAATCCACCGGTAAACGCCACCGGCCAAGGTGTCCGGTCCGGGTTGCTCGAGATTGTTGGCAAAATCGATAGCGATCCTCGGGTCCGAGCTGTGGTTTTGAGATGCGCGGGACGGACATTCGCGGCCGGTGCGGATATAGGCGAACTCGGCAAGCCCCCACTGCCCCCATTTTTGCCGACTGTTGTGGAGGCGATTGAAAATGCACGTCCACCATGGGTCGCAGCCATTCATGGCAGCGCGTTGGGAGGCGGGCTTGAACTGTGTCTCGCTTGCACGGCCCGTATAGCTGACCCCAACGCAAAGCTTGGCCTGCCGGAGGTTACCTTGGGCACCATTCCCGGGGCCGGTGGGACGGTGCGGTTACCACGTTTGATCCCGTTGCCTGACGCCGTAGAGATGATCACTGGCGGAAAGCCAGTTTCAGGCGCCAGGGCGTTGTCTCTTGGCCTTATCAACGTCCTGTCAGAGAATGATCTTGTTGCGGAGGCAACAGCCCTAGCCGCTTCCNTTGCGGGAAAGCCGAAACCTCCCGTCCTTCTCGACCGCCNGTGCCGCAACGCAGAAGACATAGACTGGTCTGAGACTGAAAAAATGCTGGCGGCAAGAGCGCGCGGTGCGGCTGCCCCTCTGGAGGCGCTAGAGGCCATGAAGGACAGCGCGCGCCTTTCATCCCACGAAGCTTTGAGCCGGGAAAGGGAGCGGTTCCTGCGGATGACTGCCTCCGAACAAGCCGCAGCACTGCGTTATGCGTTCTTTTCCGAACGCCAAGCTGGCCGCAGCTTGACTTCCATCAACTGCGAACCGGCAAATCTGGATCTGGTGGGGGTTGTCGGCGGAGGGACCATGGGTGCCGGCATTGCGACGGCGCTCCTGCTTTCAGGCTCTGCGGTCCGTTTGCTGGAGCGTGATGCCGAGGCTGCGAGGACAGCTCACAATCGCGTGGCCGATATGATCCAAACAAGTCGAGCCCGCGGTGTCATATCGCGCCAGGGGGCGGACGAGGCACTCGCAAGACTGGTTACGACCAACGACGACAAAGCTCTTATTTCCTGCGCGCTCGTCATCGAGGCAGTGTTCGAAGACATGAGGGTTAAGGGTGAGGTGTTTTCCCGCCTCGATGCAATCATGCCGCGTCGCGCGGTGCTCGCAACNAACACATCCTATCTTGACGTGGATCATCTCTCCGCGATGACCGCTGATNCAACACGTGTGTTAGGTCTGCATTTTTTTGCGCCAGCCCATGTCATGAAACTTCTGGAAGTCGTTCGCGGAAAGAAGACTGGCGACAGGACGCTCGCAACGGGGGCAGCGCTCGCGAGACGATTGAAGAAAATTGCTGTCGTATCCGGTGTCTGCCAGGGTTTTATCGGCAACCGTATTATGTCTGTCTATAGACGCGAGTGCCATCGTATGCTGCTCGAAGGTGCGCTCCCGGACCAAATTGACGCCGCTATGCGCGATTTCGGCTTCCCGATGGGCATCTTCGAGGTGCAGGATCTCAGCGGCCTGGACATCGCATGGGCGCAACGTAAGGCCGCAGCGCCTTCGGAAGATAGCGCGGAACCTGCCATGCGTATTGCAGACAGGTTGTGCGAGTTGGGTCGTTTGGGACGAAAGACAAAAAAAGGGTGGTACGACTACGGTGCCGGTGAGAAAAGAGTAGATCCGGTTGTCACCCTTCTCATCGAGCAGGAAAGGGCCAAGGCAGCCGGTGCAGCAAGGATGTTCTCCCGTGACGAGATCATGCGCCGTATTCTCCGGGTCATGCAGCTGGAGGGGCAGTTGATACTGGATGAAGGGATTGCCGAATGCGCGTCTGACATCGATGTCGTCATGCTGACAGGTTACGGATTCCCACGCCATCGAGGAGGCCCGATGTTCATGGGTACTTCTGAAGGTCATTCACTTCGCGGGCCANGGCCCCGCTAGTAAAGCTAGCTGATAGAGATTTGGGCTTAGTCAAAGTCCTCCAGCTAAATCTGCGACATCAGAAATGGCCGTATCTTAGATTATTGGGGCCTGCGCACCGGTGCCACAGAGCCACTTCGCTCGGTTCATTTTGATCCTTGCCTGTCGCAGGAGTTCAANGGTGCTCGCCTGTTCTACGTCGTGCAGTTTCAGGCCCTTACAGATCGTGCCCTCGATGCCTGGCTTCCCGGCAGCAAAGCGTTGAAACGACGGGACGTCTNTTTTCTTGGCAATATTGATCCGAATGACAGCTTGACCTTCGACCTGATCGGGCTATCCAACAATGACAATTTCCTTCACAGCCAGATCAGGCGCGAAGCTGGAAATGTGATTGCAGTCGTGTTCCTGTCATTCGATGGCCAAGCAGGAACGTCCTGGCACATGTAAGGCCGCCCAAGGGAAATCGGGGCGGCCTTACATACGTTTCCGTCACCTTACAGCACCTGTAGTTCGGATGAGNGCCAGGACACTGTTACAGGTTCGTTGTCGGAATAGATCGCGTTTGTGCCGGGTGCCTGCACAGATAAAACCCTGCCGCCAGCAAGGCTTACCCGATAGCGAATGGTGGAGCCCAGATATACGCTTCCCACCACGATGCCGGGCATTGCATTTTGCTGCCGGGAGGGACCGATGGAAATACTTTCGGGTCGCACCATCACTTCGAGCNGTTTGCCCGCAACGGCTTCAGGTCTTTCAACGTCAATCTCGATGCCGTCTTCCGAGGTCAGGACCTTCTTGTCCCCGCTCAGTGCCACGGTGCCGCGAAAGATGTTGTTTGCCCCGAAGAAATTCGCNATGAATTCGTTGGCGGGTCTGGTGTAGATGTCCCGCGGCGCTCCCACCTGTTCTATTCTTCCTGACTTGAAGACAGCGATCCTGTCAGAAAGTGACATTGCTTCTTCCTGATCATGGGTTACCATGATTGTTGTGATCCCGATGGCCTTCTGCAATTGCCGTANTTCAAACTGCAGCTCTTCGCGAAGGTTTTTATCCAGTGCGCCGAGGGGCTCATCGAGCAAAAGGATCGAAGGCTGGAAGACAATGGCACGCGCTAGCGCCACGCGCTGTTGTTGCCCGCCCGAAAGTTCGGACGGTTTACGCGTCNCGAAATCCATCAGCTTGACGCGGTTAAGCACCGCCTCCACCTCCTTGCGTATCACGGGCGACGGCTTCTTCCGAATCTTGAGCGGAAACGCCACGTTTTCGAACACAGTCATGTGGGGGAAGAGCGCATAGCTCTGAAAAACGATACCNATGTTGCGATCCGCACTGGCAACATGGGTNATGTCGGAGCCACCAATCTCAATTCGGCCCACATCTGGCGTGCCAAGTCCGGCGATCATATTTAGAAGCGTCGTCTTGCCTGAACCGCTGGGTCCGAGGAGTGTGAGAAATTCACCTTCGCCCACGGTTAGATTAATGTCATCCAGGGCCACCACATTGCGGTATTTCTTGGTAATCGATTTGATTTCAACTCGTGCCATTTTTTTCCTCTCGGGCATGCCTCACGCACCGTTTTCCGACGCCTTGCGGGCAGACAACCTTGCGGTGGCAAGCAACAGCAGCAGGCTTCCCGCAATCAGCAGCGAAGCGACTGCGGTAATTGTTGGATCGACCTGCTCTTGGAGCTGTGTAAACATTCTCTTTGGAATGGTGACGTATGTTCCGGAAAGGAAATACGTCAGAATTACCTCATCAAAACTGATGATGAACGAAAAGATCCAGGCGACAAACAGAGCCGGATAGATGTTGGGTATGACAATCGAGACCAGAATTCTCGGCCACTTCGCGCCAAGCGACCGCGCGCTTTGCTCAATGCGCACATCGAAGGCGCGTATCGCCCCGCTAACGACAGTGATGACAAANGGGATTGCCACCAGCGCGTGAGCGATCACCAGTCCGCTAAAGGTGCCGAGCATGTCGAGTTTGGCAAAAGCGAAATACAGGGCAATGGCCGTGATGATATTGGGTATGATCATGGGGGCCATAAAATGAGCCTCAAGACCAATCGATCCCGTGAGGTTACCCCTCACCAGACCATAGGCTGCAAGCGACCCAAGCAGGAGCGCGATTACACTTGAGATCACCGCAAGCTGCAAAGACGTTACCATCGCCTGCACCCATATCGGGCTCTCGAGGAAGTTCTCGTACCAATGCAAGGAAAAGCCGGTGGGCGGAAACTGCAATGTATCGGAATCCGAAAAAGACATCGGCAAGGTGATCAGGATCGGTATGCAAAGAAACAGGAAAATCAGCGCCCCACAAAGCGGCAAGAAAATCCGAGTTTTGCCATTGGGGTTNTTCATAGTTTCCTACCCCTGCCCGGTGCAGATGAAAGATCCAACAGTTTTTTGTACATGACGTAAAACATGAGGGTGATCAGCAGCAGGATGCTTGAAAGAGCCGCTGCAAGCTGCCAGTCCGAGACGACATTGATCAGGCTGTCCAGCACGGTCGCTATCATCGGAACGCGGTTTCCGCCGAGAATGGCGGGCGTTACGAAGAAGCCGAGCGTNAAAATGAAGACGAGCATTGAGCCAGCGGCGAGCGCTGGAANGGTGAGCGGAAAGAAGATCTGCCAGAAGATGCGCGGCTCGCTTGCTCCGAGACTGCGGGCAGCAGACATGAGCCGAGAATCGACATTATTCATGGCCGCATANAGCGGGAGAACCGCGATAGGCAGCAGCACGTTGACCGTGCCAATCAGGATGCCAAGCTCGTTGTANATCATCGATACGGGCGCATCCACAATCCGAAGGTCGAGCAGCACACGGTTGACCACCCCGTTATTGCCCAACAACACGATCCAGGCATAGGCCCTTGCGAGAATGCTGATCCAGAACGTCATGCCCACCGTGCCGAGGAGCAGCATGCGCCACCGGGCGGACCTGATGGTGTAGATCCAGTACGCCAGGATATAACCGAGAAACCCTGTCAGAACGGCGGTCGCCAGGGCCAGCTCAAAGGTTACCAATATGACTTGAAGGTAAACCGGCGTCTCGATCAACTCCTTGAACGCCCGCAGGCGATCATCAGGATTTTCGAAGCTCACAAGCAGCATTCGAATGACCGGCAGNTCGAAAGCGAGCATGATGAAAACGACAAGCGGCAGGAGATACCCCCACCGCCTCGTCCATGTTGGAAAGATCGACAAGGTTACATACCCAGCTTGAATTGTTGCCAGCGCTTTTCGGCCGAGGAAGCGACCTTCTGCCACTCATCGCGGTTAGCGGTCCACTGCAGGTTGGCATTGCCCGCCGTGGTTGGATAGTCAGAGCGCTTGTCGGCTGGCAATATTTCATCGAGCTTGGTGCTGGCCCCGGAATAGGGAACCATCTTCATGAAGATAGCTTCGTTCTCAGGAACCGTAATTTCATGGAAAAACTTCATGGCAGCGGCCTTGCGCTCAGGCGGCGTTCCCTTGGGCACGCCCCACCACGATAGTTCGAGATAGGCCTCGTTGAAGGTAAAATCGATCCCGGGTTTGCCATAAACGCGCCCGTTATAGGTGACACCATACGTGACTTCCTTATCGATCAAAAGCTGGGCTGATTGCCCTGTGGAAGTCCACCAGACCGATATTGCTGGCCGGATTTCCTTCAGCTTCCTGAACGCCCGGTCGAGATCGAGCGGGTAGAGCTTGTCCTTCGCAACGCCATCTGCAAGCAGAGCAGCCGGAATGACAATCGACGGATTGTCGGGCAGCGCGCGTTTGCCGGGGAACTCCTTGACGTTCCAAAAGTCGGCCCAGGTCTTCAGCGGCTTGGCTTCCTTGTTCCATGCCATGACGGCTGAGGCGTAGGACCAGCCGATCGCGTAGTCGTCGCGTGCGCCGGGCATAATCGGCTTTGGATCGATTGCATTCCAGTCAAGCGGCTCNAGCAATCCCTCCTGCTTGGCTTGAGCCAGCCATCCGTCTGTGACCAGCACCATGTCACTCGTTGGCTTGCCTGAGCTTACCATCGCTTTGATCTTGCCCAGCGAAGCCGGGTTTTCGCGCACGACCTGTATGCCGGTCTTGCGGGTAAACTGTTCGATGTAGGCAGCCTGTACGGCATCGCCGGAAATGCCGCCCATTTCCAGAAGGCGTATTTCCTTTACTTCCTGAGCGGAAGCAACCGTGCTGACAACCATGGCGACGGTCACTGCCAAGCTGAGTTTTCGAATTTTCTGCGGATTATACATGCTCTGTTCCCTTCTTTTGTATTATTGATCTTGGTTTTATCGACCGGCTCTTCACCTGTCGTTGTGAGCAAGCCACTCCTCGGCATGCTCATGGTTACGCCATGAAGACGCTATGCGAACTTGGGCATACCTATGCTTTTGCGCACCGAGACATCGACACTCGAATTGAATGCAAGCTGCACGCGTGCCGCATCTGCTGCCTCAACGGAGCCGAAGTCATAAATGTCGAGATACTTGTTTTCCGGCCTGAACGAGTTTTCAGGAGGCATCTGAACAAAAGCCCGATAGCGCAGGCAGCCCAGTGGCTGAGCNCGTTCAAAAGCGCGCTCCGTCGGAGCGTCCTGCGATTGGACAACGAGCAGTGCCTCCGGCGCTCGNGCATCCCCCGCGATCAAAAGCCTGCGATAGTTGCCGCGCCGGCGCTGCTCGCCGAAAAGCTTCCTGATCCGTTGGGTCCACGGGGTCGCGTTACCCACCATGCCCTGGAAGCCTGCGCCCGTTTCGACAAATTCGTCAGCACATTCGAACATGGCCATAAATCTTAGCGAATGCGAGGCGTCGAAGAACCGTTGCACGCTGTAAACGCGATCAATGCTGGCAACTTCCGCCACATGTTCGCCCTCGTACCAGGCGTTGACCTCGTCGTCGTGCTGGCTTGCTACATTCATCCAGACGACAATCAGTCCATCATACGCTTCCAAAATCTGCTCCCGGTTGTT
>Ga0055531_10000527_pt1 | contig 34315 bp, 30 predicted proteins | sample AraplaCvi_mCL_r2_FD_55008 | JGI IMG/M metagenome (GOLD analysis project Ga0055531, IMG submission 55008) | Arabidopsis root microbial communities from North Carolina, USA - plate scrape MF_Cvi_mCL_r2 | ecosystem: Host-associated > Plants > Roots > Endosphere | place: USA: North Carolina...
GTCGCGATCCAGACGCTGATCGGCGAATACCAGATCGAATGGGGCCTGCTGGCAGCCGGCGCCGTTGTCGGCGCCATGCCTGCAACCATCCTGTTTCTTCTCGTTCAGCGCCGCCTCATCGGCGGCCTGACCCAGGGCGCGGTGAAAGGATGACGGTAGGCAATAATCGGCGTAGCCGACGGTCCCGCAGGTGGGGTCGCTCAAAAATCGAACTATTGAATGCGATAAAAAGGAAATGACAATGAACCCCATCGGGTTGATTTCCATGCAATATGCGAGGCCTTTCACGGCCGAGCATTTCCCGCTGTTTGAGAAGATGCGCGAGCACGGGTTTGATTTCGTGGAGCTTCTGGTTCCGGAAGTCGGTGAGCTCGACATCCGGGAAACCAAGAAGGCGCTCGACGATGCCGGCCTTGGCGTGGTGCTCGCCGCCCGCGTCAACCTGCAGCGCAATCTCGCATCGGCAGATGCCGAGGCGCATCGCGCCGGGATCGAGTACCTGAAATACACGGTCGATTGCGCGGCCGGCCTGGGCGCGAAGATCGTCGGCGGTCCGCTGACCGGAAATCCGCTGGTCTTCGCCGGCCGCCCGCCGCAGCCGGTGGAGGAGACCGAGCGACTGCCCGCAAGGATCGCTGCGTCAGGGGCTTGAAGGAAGCCGGCGACTATGCGGGCAAGGCCGGCATACTGCTGGCCGTCGAGCCGCTGAACCGCTTCGAAAGCGATGTGCTCTGCACGACGCAGCAGGCGATGGAACTGCTGGACGCGGTGGATAATCCAGCCGTCAAGCTGATGCTCGATACATTCCATATGCACATGGAAGAAAGCTCCATTGCCGAGGCGATCCTGCTTGCCGGTGACCGTCTCGTGCATTTCCAGGCCAATGAGAACCATCGCGGCTTTCCCGGCACGGGAATGACCGATTGGGTCGAAGTCTGCCGCGCGCTTCACGCGGTCGGCTACAAGGGCCCGGTCTCGCTCGAGCCGTTCCGGCGCAATGACGACCGTTTCGGCGTGCCGTTTGCCCAGTGGCGCCCGCCGCACGAGGACGAAAGCAATCGTCTCGCAGCGGCCAGCGCATTCATGAAATCCCACCTCCTGCTTACGGAATATCGTCGATGACTTTGAAAATCGGTTGGATCGGTTGCGGTATCCACGCAACCCAGATGCTGCTTCCCCAGCTCATGCGCCATGACATCGAGCTCGTGGCGATGTGCGATATCGACGGCAAGCGCCTGAAGGATGCCGGCCGGCAATTCGGGGTGACCAATCTGACGACGGACGCGCAGACCCTGCTTTCCACCCCTGGGCTCGATGCGGTCGGCATGGCGGTCGGCCCGGATCAGCACCTCGCCTTCGGCAAGGCTGCGCTCGAACGAGGCCTGCCGGTCTTCATGGAAAAGCCGCCCTCGGGTTCCGCGGCCGGCGCGCGCGAGCTTCTGGCTGCTTCCGAGAAGGCGAAGAAACCGCTGCTCGTCGGATTCATGAAGCGTTATTCGATCGGCAACCGCATGGCGGCGAATATCGTCAAATCCGGCCGTTTCGGGGACGTGCTCGGCCTGACCGGCTACTACATGACGGCCCCCGGCTATTTCGCCGGCAATGTCGACTATACCGGTTTCTTCCTGCATCACTGCGTCCACTACATGGATCTCGTCTCCTTTCTGGTCTCGCCGGTTCGTTCGATCTCAGCCCGCAAGGTCGAAAAGACGCCGGGGCGGCTGCTTTTCCATGTGGCATTCGAATTCGAATGCGGAGCGATCGGCAATATCGCCATGGGTACGGTCCAGTCCCGGGGAACTCCCGTCGAGCGGATCGAACTGATGGGCGACCATCAGCGCATCGAGGTGGACGACGTGATCGAGATCCGCTGGCATCGCAACCCGCCCTTCAAGATCGACGATCTCGGCGCAACGCTGAACGAGAGTTCGGACACGCTGACCTGGAAACCGAATTTCACCGCCGCCGCCAACGAGGATCCTAAAGGGTACCATTCGCTGCTGGCGGATGTGGTTCCCGCACTCGGCGGGGCGGCAACCCCCGCGCCGACGATCGCAGATGGCGTCGTCGCAATGGAACGTCTGGAAACGCTCCGGGGCGAACTTGCGCTCTGATGAGTTTCAGGCTTCCGGCGAAAACCAGGCTCTCATTCAAAGCTCGTTGGCTCGCCGAGGCGGAGGCATTTCGGCGAGACATCGCCTCAGGATGAGAGGCAGGATGCCGCCTGCGCGGAGGATCTCGACCTCGGCATTCGTTTCGATTGCGGCAGAAGCCTTGAATATGAGGGGCGAACCGTCGGTACGTTCGAGGGTTGCCGGCACATCGCAGCGCGGTGACATGATGTCGGGATCGGCGTGGATGGTGAGGACATCGCCCGAACGGAGTTCGAGCATCTGCGGCGTCACGCCCGGTGGAAGGCGCAGTGGGAGGATGCCCATGCCAATCAGGTTCCAGCGGTGGATGCGCTCGAAGCTTGACGCAAGCACGGCGCGAACGCCGAGAAGAGCCACGCCCTTCGCCGCCCAGTCGCGGGAGGAGCCCATTCCGTAACGCTCGCCCGCCACGAGCACGACGGACTTTCCCTCGGCCTTGTAACGCTGTGCCGCATCCCAGAGCGGCAGGACTTTTCCCGATCCGGCATGGACAGTGGAGCCGGGCGCGATGCCTGTTGCCAGAAGGTTGCTCACGGCCTTGTTGGTGAACAGGCCGCGTACCATAACTTCCCAGTTTCCCCGTCGGGACGAGAAGACGTTGAGGTCGCTCGGGTTCTCGCCGCGCTCGACGAGGTACCGCCCAGCCGCACCCTTCGCCGGGATTGCACCGGCGGGGGAGATGTGGTCGGTGGTGATGTCGTCGCCGAGAACGAGGATCGGATGCGCCTCATAGGTGCCGAGCCGGGTTCCTTCGCCGAAGCTCGCGAAGGGTGGACGCCGGATGTAGCTGGAGTGTTCATCCCAGGGAAAGAGTGTGGTCGCCGGCGCGGGAAGCTCTTTCCAGGCCTTGCTCGCTTCTGCGGCATCATAGGCGGGCGAAAAGTCACTCACGTCGGACGCAGCCAGAAGGGTTGCGTCGATTTCGGAAGCGTCGGGCCAGAGCATCGACAGCGTCACCGGGGTTCCGTCTGCGGAAATGCCGATAGGATCATGGAGAATGTCGAGCTCGACGGTCCCGGCAAGCGCGAAAGCCACGACCATGGGCGGCGAGGCGAGGAACGCCGCCTCCAACTGCGGATGTACCCGGCCCGGAAAGTTCCGGTTACCGGACAGGACGGCGACCGGAACTATGCCGCGTTCGGCCATCGCTTCGGCTATGGGCTCGGTCAGAGGTCCGGAATTGCCGATGCAGGTCGTGCAGCCATATCCGACGATGCCGAAACCGGTGGCCTGCAGGTCCGCGAGCAGGCCCGCGCGCTCGAGATAACGCTCGGCGGTCGGGGAGCCGGGGGCAAGCGAGGTTTTCACCCAATGCGGCGGGTGCAGGCCGTAGGCGCGTGCCTTTCGGGCGAGGAGACCGGCGGCCACGAGAAGCCGCGGGTCGGAGGTGTTCGTGCAGCTCGTGATCGCGGCGATCGCCACCGCGCCGTCATTGGGCGCACCCTCGACCGCGAAACTCTCCGAGGATGTCTTCATTTCCCGAACGGCCGTACGCGTCTCGCCGACCGCGATCCTGTCCTGGGGGCGGCGTGGACCTGCAAGGCTCGGCTCGACGCTGCCGATGTCGAGATTGACCATCGAGGTGTAGCAAGGATCGATATCGGGATCGAACCAGATGCCTGCCCGTTTTGCATAAGATTCGACAAACCGGGCGTGGGCTTCGCTCCGGCCGGTTTTCAACAGGTAGTCGACCGACCTGCAATCGATCGGGAAGTAGCCGCTATTGGCGCCGAACTCCGGCGCCATATTGGCAACGACGGCCCGGTCGCCGGCCGTCAGGGTCGAGACGCCGGGTCCGTAGAACTCGACGAACTTGTCCTGCAGGTCGATCCGGCGCAGGAGATGCGTCACCACGAGCGCGAGATCGGTGGCGAGAACGCCTTCCTTCAGCGTCCCCGTCAGTCGGACGCCGACAACATCGGGGATGCGCAGCGTCACCGGCATGCCGAAAAAGACGCTCTCGGCTTCCAGGCCGCCCACTCCCCAGGCCAGAACGCCGATCCCGTTTATCATCGGCGTGTGGCTGTCGGTTCCGATCAGTGTGTCCGGTATCGCCCAAAGTCGGCCGTCCCGCCGGTGCGGCGTCGCGACGGTCGCCAGGCGTTCGAGATTGAGCGTATGCATGATACCGGTGCCCGGCGGATGGACCCGAAAGCCGGAGAGCGTATTCGTCGCCCATTTCATGAAGCTGTAGCGCTCTGCATTGCGCTCGTATTCCCGCCGCATGTTGTGCTCGATGGCGGCCGGAGTTCCAAAAGCGTCGACAGCGACCGAATGGTCCGTGGAGACGTCGACGGGTACGACGGGATTGAGCCGTGCCGGATCGCCGCCGGCCTCCGCCAACGCCGATCGCATGCCGGCAATGTCGACCAGGGCCGGGCCGCAGGTGGTATCGTGCATCAGGATGCGGTTCGGCAGGAACGGGATTTCGACGTCGCTCCGGCCCGTCTCCAGCCATTCGATCATCGCAGCCTTGGCCCGCGGTGCATCGTCACCAGCCGTTCTCAGGAGGTTTTCCAGTAGAATCCGATGGATATACGGCATGCGCACAAGATCGCCGCCGGCCGCGGCGGGAAGGTCGATCAGGTCATAACTTACGCCATCGATTTCGATAGTCGTGCGCATGTGCTTGGCACTGCCTTCCGTTGTCCGCGCTACAGGGTCTTCAATCCGGCGGCGATCGTCGAGAACAGAGTGTCGATTTCCGTCTCCGAAATGACCAGCGGAGGGGAGAGGACGAGCGTATTTGCCACCGGGCGTATCAGCACGCCGCGTTCGAAGCAGTAATCGTAGACTTTTTTGGCCATCGCCTTTCCGCTCGCGACGTCGTCGCCAAGTTCGATTCCGGCGAGCAGGCCGAGATTGCGGATATCCGCCACGCCGGAAAGGCCCTTGAATGCATGGGCCTGCTCCTGCCAGACCGGTTCGACTGCCGCCGCATGCTCGAACACACCTTCATCGATGTAGACCTCGAGTGCCGCAAGCGCCGCCGCCGATGCCAGCGGATGGCCGGAATAGGTATAACCGTGGGAAAACTCCACCGCCCCCTGCGGCGCGATTTCCATCAGCACCTTGTAGACATTGTTCGAGCTGATCACGCCGCCCATGGGAACGGCGCCGTTCGTCATGCCCTTGGCGATCGCGATGAGGTCGGGCGTGACCCCGAAACGGTCCGCCGCGAACGGTCGCCCGAGACGGCCGAAACCGGTGACCACCTCGTCGAAGATCAGCAGGATGCCGTGGCGCGTGCAGATTTCCCTCAGCCGCTCGAGATAACCGACAGGCGGGATCAGCACCCCGGTCGAGCCTGCGACCGGTTCGACGATGACCGCCGCGACCGTCGACGGGTCGTAGGTCTGCAACATCTGTTCAAGCGCGTCGGCGATATCAGCGCCATGGCTCGGCTGGCCGCGGCTGAAGGCGTTGCGGGCAGGGTCGTGGGTATGCGGCATGTGGGCCGCACCCGGCAGAAGCATGCCGAACTGTTTCTTGTGCGGTCCCATGCCGGCGGCGGAAAGCCCGCCGAAGCCGACGCCGTGATACCCGCGCTGGCGGCCGATGATCCGCTGCCTCTGCCCCTCGCCGCGCGCATGGTGGTAGGCAAGCGCAAGCTTGAGCGCGGTATCGGTCGCTTCCGAGCCTGAATTGGTGAAAAAGACGTGGTCGAGGCCCTCGGGCGCAACGGAGGTCAACCGGTTGGCATATTCGAAGGCGAGCGGATGGCCGAGCCCGAACGAGGATGCGAAATCGAGCTGCGCCGCCTGTTTCTGGATCGCCTCGACGATCTTCGGATGCCCGTGCCCGGCATTCACGCACCAGAGGCCGGCAATTCCGTCGAGCAGCCGGTGGCCGTCGCTCATGTGGTAATACATGCCCGAAGCGCCGGTGATGATCTGCGGTTTCTTCTTGAAATCCCGATTGACCGTGAACGGCATCCAGAAGGCTTCGAGCGAATTGGCGTTGAGCTGTTGCATAAGGAGGCTTTCGTTGCTCGGTCAGAGGAGACCGGTCTTCTTGAGGAGGTCTGCGATGGCGGCCCCGATGGCCCGCGTGTTGGCCGCGTCGAGATGTACACCGTCGGCGGCGGAGGCTTCCGCGACCGTGGACGCATCGAGGAACAGGCATTCCCGCCGTTCGGCCACGGCGCGGTAGAGGTCGGCAAGTCTCTTCGATTCTTGGATGTCGCGCCCGGAAAGGCTGCCGCCAGCGGGTTGACGAAAATGCGGCGGGCTGACGATCATCACCTTTGGCGGCACGTGGCCATGGCCGTAAGGATAGTCGGCAACGATCTCGACCAGCCGCTCCATTCCGGCTGCCGCGTCCTCGGCCCTGCCGCAGATCTGCGACTTGAGGTCGTTCGTGCCGAGCATGATGATGGCGAGGTCCAGCGGATAATGGCTGCCGAGCAGGACGGGTAGCGTTCTTGCCCCGTTTCGGTCCTCCGTGGCCGAAGGATCATCGAAGCAAGTAGTTCTGCCCGGCAGGCCTTCGGCAACCAGGCGCGCATCGAAAAGTGCGGCCTCGACGATGCTTGGCCAGCGATCCTCGAAACGATGCCTGCCGATGCCCGGATTGGCACCCCAGGTGAGGCTGTCGCCATAGGCGAGGATCTGTTTCGTCATTCCGCAGCGTCCAGGGTGACGGGGCCCGGCTGTATCGGCGGCATGACGTCGTCCGGAATGGGATTGACGAAGGGATTGCCGTCGAGACGGCCCCTATGGTCCGCCTTGGCCGCCTTGACGAGGGCCGGATCGCGGATGAGGTCGATGGCCGTGCCCGCCATGATTTTCGCGGCATGCGCCATGCCCTTGTGGGCGGCCGGCAGCTTGCCCTGCGCGACGAGCTGCCAGGAATGGCCGGGCGTGCCGATCGCGTAGGTCGCCCCGCGCATCTGTACCGTCGGCACCACCCAGCTGACGCTTCCCACATCGGTCGAGCCGACCATCGATCCGTCGCCTGCGTAAAGCGGCACGATCAAATCGCAGAGCGGCTCGTCCTTTTTCGGTTTGAGGTTGAAGCGGGCATAGGACGAGGCAATGTCCTCCGGCGTGAAGGTCGCCTGGAATTTCCGTGCCGTCGCCCTGTCGTCTTCGTCGAAGACGGGAGGGCCGAGGCGTTCGAGCTGCGCATGCATGCATTGCTCCAGCGGCTCGTTGCCCATCAGGTTGGCGTCGCCGGAGATGATTTCCTGCCGCATGGTCGTTTCAGTCATCCAGGCCGCCCCCTCCGCCACGCGCTTGACGCGGGCGACGAGCGAAAGGAGCTCGGGAAGCGTTCTGGCCCGCACGAGATAGCGCACCGTTGCATTGGCCTGCACCACGTTGGGCGCCGATCCGCCGGTATCCGTGATTGCGTAGTGGATACGGGCAGTTGTCGGCATGTGCTCGCGCAAAAAATTAATGCCGACATTCATCAGCTCGACGGCATCGAGCGCGCTGCGCCCGAGATGCGGCGTTGCCGCGGCATGCGAGGCGCGGCCGGAGAAGTGGAAGTTCATCTCGCTGCAGGCGAGCGAGATCGGGTTGTTGACGCCGCTGAAGGCGGCGGGGTGCCAGGAGATGGCGATATCGACATCATCGAAGACGCCGGCACGCACCATGAAGCCCTTCGAAGACCCGCCTTCTTCGGCGGGGCAGCCGTAATAGCGGATACGCCCCTTCAGCCCGGTTTCGGCGAGATAGTCCTTCACCGCGGCCGCGGCGAGCATCGAGCCGGCGCCCAGCAGATTGTGGCCGCAACCGTGGCCGTGGCCGCCGGAAACGACCGGCCGCTGCTCGGCGACGCCGGCCTCCTGGCTGAGGCCGGGAAGCGCGTCGTATTCGCCGAGGATGGCAATCACCGGCCCGCCTTCGCCGGCCTCTCCCATGACGGCGGTCGGAATGCCGGCGACATTGCGCTCGATCCTGAAACCCTCCGCCTCCANAAAGCGCAGATGTTCGGCCGAGGAGCGGAACTCCTCATAATTGATCTCCGGCGTATCCCAGACGCGGTCGCTGAGTTCGAAAAAAGCCGGGCTTTTTTCATCGACGGTTGTCCAGATGGATTGGGAATTCTGCATCGCGTCTTCCTTCTTGATCAATGCATGTCGCTCAGGACAGGCGTCAGCCGCTCCAGCGCCCAGTCGATCTGGTCCCGTTCGATCACCAGGGGCGGCGCAAGACGGATAGTGTGATCATGCGTCTCCTTGGCGAGGATGCCCGACTGGCGGAGCGCCTCGCAATAACGGCGCGCACCACCGGCCTCCGGGTGCAGCTCGACGGCGAGCATCAGGCCGCGCCCGCGCACGTCGCGGACGATGTTGCTGCGGATGTCCTTCAGCCCTTGCAGGAAATATTCGCCCTGCACCGCGGCGTTCTCGACCATGCCTTCTTCGGTAAGCACCTTCAGCGCCGCCCGCGCGACCGCGCAGGCCAGCGGGTTGCCGCCGAAGGTCGAGCCATGCTGCCCCGGTTTCAGCGTACCGAGCACCTCATTGTTGGAAAGCACGGCGGAGACCGGATAGAAGCCGCCCGACAATGCCTTGCCGACAAGCGTCACATCCGCCTCGATCGCTTCGTGTTCCTCCGCGAGGAGCTTGCCGGTACGCCCGAGGCCGGTCTGGATCTCGTCGAGAATCAGCATGACATTGTTGGCCGTGCAGACGTCGCGAACCCTGGTGAAATAACCGGCAGGCGGGATCAGCACGCCGGCCTCCCCCTGGATCGGCTCCACCAGGAACGCGACGGTTTGGTCGGTGATCGCCTGTTCGAACGCCTCGATATCGCCGAACGGGATAACCCGGAAACCGTGCAGGAAGGGACCGAAGCTCTTTCGTGCCGTCTCGTCGGTGCTGAAGCTGATGATACCGAGCGTCCGGCCGTGGAAATTGTTGGCGCAGACGATGATTTCCGCCCTGTCCTCCGGCACACCCTTAACCTCATAACCCCATTTGCGCACGGATTTGATGGCCGTTTCGACCGCCTCCGCGCCACTGTTCATGGGAAGGACGCGGTGCGACCGGGTCAGTGCGGCAAGCTCCTCGTAGAACAGCGCGAGCTGGTCGTTGCGGAAGGCGCGCGACGTCAGCGTCAGCTTTCCCGCTTGCTCGACCATGGCGGCGAGGATCTTGGGGTGGCAATGGCCCTGGTTCACGGCCGAATAGGCGGACAGGCAGTCGAGATAGCGGTTTCCATCGGTATCCCAGACGTGGACGCCGGCGCCGCGCGCAAGGACGACGTCGAGCGGCTTGTAGTTGTTGGCGCCGAGCCGGCCCTCAATAGCGATGAAGTCTTCCGTCAACATTGTGGATTTCTCCTGGGTCCGGGGAGGCTCTGCTTAGCGATTTGCCTGCTCTTGTTACGCAGCGATGCCCAAGGTCGGCGTGGCCGCGAGGAGTGCCTGCGTATAGTCGTGGCGCGGATGGTCCAGAACCTCGGCAGTACTGCCTTCCTCGACGATCAGACCCTGCTGCATGACGACGATCCGGTCGGCAACACGGGAGACGGCGCCCAGATCGTGAGAGATGAACAGGCAGGCGAAGCCGTGGTTTTCCTGCAGTTTGCGGAAAAGATCGAGAACCTGCTTCTGGATCGTCATGTCGAGCGCCGAAACAGGCTCGTCGGCAACGACGAAGGCTGGATTGCGGATCACCGCCCGGGCAATTGCGACGCGCTGTCTCTGGCCGCCGGAGAGCGCATGCGGGAAACGGTCGCCAAGCCCGGCAAGGCCCACTTCGGCAAGCATGGCGCTCACCCGCTCGGCCTTTTCCGCGCGGCTGAGTTTCGCACCGTGGGCCAGCGGTTCGCCGACGATTTCGGCAATCTTCTGGCGCGGATCGAGGGAGGAATAGGGGTCCTGGAAGACGAGCTGGCATTGCAGGCGGTAGTCGCGCGCCGCAGCGCGATCGGCTGCCGCCATGGAGCGCTCCCGAAACAACACGTCGCCGCCTGAAAGCGGCAGCAGGCCGAGCATCGCCCGGCCGAGCGTCGTCTTGCCGGAACCGGAGCCGCCGACCACGGCAACGACTTCGCCGGGGCGTACTCCGAGCGACACGCCGCGCACGGCAAGTTTCTTTTCCGCCGTGCTGAACATGTTGCCGGCGCCGGAGAATGTCACCTCGACATTGCGGGCCTCGATCAGCGGCGCTGCTTCGGCAACCGGCTTGCGGCCATGATCGCGTTTCGGCAGCGCGTCGATCAGGGTCCGGGTATATTGTTCCTTCGGGTGGTGGAGCACGTCTTCCACGGGTCCCGTCTCGATCAGCCTGCCGCGTTCGAGAACGATGACCTTCTTGGCATATTGCGCGACCAGGCCGAGATTGTGGGTGATCAGCAGGACGGCAGTACCGAACGTGCGGGTAAGATCCACCATCACCTCCAGAACCTCGCGCTGGGTCAACGTGTCAAGCGCGGTGGTCGGCTCGTCGGCAATCAGCAGCTTCGGCCGCAGAAGCATGACGGAAGCGAGCATGATGCGCTGACGCATGCCACCAGAGAACTGATGGGGGAAGGCGGCAAGGCAGGCTTCGGCGTTGGGGATCTTCACGCGTTCCAGCATTTCGGTTGCCCGCGCAAGGGCAGCCTCGGTACCGAGCTTCTCATGCAGCCGCAGCCCTTCGACAAGCTGCGCGCCGATCGTCATCGCCGGGTTGAGCGATACCATCGGTTCCTGAAAGACCATGCCGATCTTCGCGCCACGAACCTGGCGCACCTCGAGATCCGACATCTTCAGGACGTCGCGGCCTTCAAACAGGATCTCACCGCCAACCGGGCTGATCGCCTTGGGGAGAAGGCGCATGGCGGCACGCGCCGCGACCGTCTTGCCGCTGCCGCTTTCGCCGACCAGCGCGACGATACCGCCCGCCTCGACGTCGAAAGAGACGTCGTGCAGGACCGGATGGCCATTGGATGTGGCAACGCGGAGATTACGGACGCTCAGCAGCGGATGGGAAGTTTCGGGGATCATCACCGTTGCTCCATTCTCGGATCGAAGCGGTCGCGCAAGGCATCGCCCAGCAGATTGATGCCGAGCAGCGTCAGCGAGATGCAGATGCCGGGGGCGAGCCCAAGCCACGGGGCCTTCTCGATATAGGTGCGCGCGGCCGACAGCATGTTGCCCCAGGTGGGCGCCGGTGGCGGAACACCGAGTCCAAGGAAGCTCAGGCCGCTTTCCGCCAGCACGACCCAGCCGAACATCGACGTGGCGAGCACCACGATCGGCGCCAGGCAGTTCGGCAGGATATGGCGGAACATTGTGGTCAGCTCGGAATTGCCGATGACGCGCGAGGCCTCGACATATTCACGCTCTCTCGCCGAAAGCACGCTTGCGCGGACGATGCGCAGCACCGATGGGGCATAGGCGATGCCGAGCGCGAGGATGATGCCGTATTTGTTCGGGCCGGAAATCACCATCAGGCCGAGCGCCAGCAAGGTGCCGGGAAAGGCGAGCAGCGCGTCGCTGAACACCATCAGGATGCGGTCTGCCAGTCCTCTCGTATAACCGGCGATCAGGCCGGTGATCGTGCCGACGGTGACCGCGAAGGCGACGGTCAGGATGGCGACGGTCATGCTCTGCACCGCGCCGGTCATCAGGCGCGAGACGACATCGCGGCCGAATTCGTCGGTCCCGAGCCAGAATTGCGCCGATGGCGGCTTCAGCCTGGCGACGAGCTTGATCGCCGCCGGATCGTACGGCGTCCAGAACAGCGCAAGCAGCGCCATTCCGCCGATGAAGACCAGCAGGAGCGAGCCGATGATGAGGTTTGCCGGCTGCCTGATCATGAAGCGGTGACCCGCGGATCGAACAGCGGATAGCAGAGATCGACGATCAGATTGACGATCACGTAGATCAAGGCCGTGAACAGAAGACATCCCTGTACCACCGGATAGTCGCGAGCGAAGATCGCATCGACGAGAAGGCGCCCCAGGCCGGGCAAGGTGAAAACGGTTTCGAGCACCGCGATGCCGCCGAGCAACCCACCGAGCACCAGCCCGATCATCGTCCAGGTCGGGGCGAAGGCATTCGGCAGCACATGGCGAAGCAGGACCTTGCGTTCCGAAAGCCCCTTGGCGCGTGCATGCATGACATATTCCAGCCGCAGGATTTCGATGGCGCTGGCACGCATCATGCGGGTCAGTACGCCGACCTCGATCAGCATCAGCGTCACCACCGGCAGGATCACATAGGTGATGGCGGTCCAAGGCTTTTCCGTGAACGGCACATAACCGACGACCGGCAGCCATCCGAGCTTGAGGCCGAAGACCAGCAGCAGCACGAGGCCGAGCCAGAAGCTCGGAACCGACATCAGCAGCGTCGATGCCGCGACGATGGCGACGTCCACGTGGTCGTTCTGCCGCCATGCCGCGATCAGGCCGGCCGGAACCGCGATCAGCGTGGCAAGCGCCACGGCGACCAGCACGATGGTGGCGCTGACCTGGAACCGGTCGAGCATCAGCAAGAGGACCGAGGCGCCGTTGGAGATCGAATGACCAAAGTCGCCCCGGAGCACATTGCCGAGCCAATAGAGGAACTGCAGCGGCACCGGCTTGTCGAGGCCGAGATTGGCGCGCAGGTTCGCCAGTTCTTCGGGGCTGGCGCTATCGCCGAGGATCAGCTGGGCGGGATCGCCGGGGATCATCCGCACCAGGAAGAACACCATCACGGCCACGATCAGGAGCGTCGGAAGCGTCCATAACAGACGCTTCGCGACATATTTCGAAAGGGCATGCATGAGCTACTTTCCCTGTGCGAAGGAAACGCCCCACATGCGCGGATAACCGACCGGCCAGGTCTTGTAACCTTCCACATTGGCGCGTACCGCGCCGATGCGGGTACCGGAATAAAGCGGGATCAGCGGCACGTCCGTGCGGATCATGCCTTCCAGCTTGTCGAACAGCGCCTGNCGCTGCTTGTCGTCGCCAATCGTGGTGCTTTCGTTGATCAGCTTCAACCCTTCCGGATTGTCCCAGACCTTGTTCGGGCTCTTGTCCTTGTTGCCGCTCACCATGTCGAAGGANAGCGAGGGGTCGAGGCGCGCCGAATAGGTGAACGACATGGCCGAATAGTTGCCGGCCGTGTAGCGGTCGAGCAGGGTCGCCCAGTCGAGCGTTTCGATCTCGATGTTGATGCCGGCTTCCTGCGCCATGGCCTGCGTAAGAACGGCGGCATCGAACAGCGACGGGTAGAATTTCGTCGCAAGCCACTTGATCGGCTGGCCCTTGTATCCGGCTTCCGCCAGAAGTTTCTTGGCCTCCTCGATATTGCGGGCCGGGACTGCCTTCTGCAGCTTGCCGGAATAGGGGCTTGGCACAGGAATGACCGAAAGGTTGGCCGGCGACTGGCCGTTGGTCAGCGCTTCGGTCATCTGCGGGATATCCAGCGAGAGCAACAGCGCCTTGCGGATGCGCACATCCTTCAGCAGCGGATCGCGTGTCTGGAAGAGGAGTGCCGTCAGGCCCATGCTGGCGACCTTGTCCACCTTCAGCTTGTTGCTGGCGGAAAACTCCTCGACATCGGCATTGTTGACGTCGCTGATGACGTCGATGTCTCCGGAATAAAGAGCAGCCTTGGCCGCCGCGTCATCCGGAATGACCATGAAGCGCACGGCGCTGACCTTCGGCGTCTTGTCGCCGACATAACCGGTGCGTTCGCCGCCCGGCGAGACGTAGTTCGGGTTGGCGGCAAGCTGGACATATTGTCCGCTGCGCCATTCCTGCAGCATGAACGGGCCGGTGCCGACCGGCTTCACCCACTTGCCCTGCGCATCGAGCGAACTCTTCTGGTAGATGCCGGTACCGCCGCAGTCGGTGCGGGCGAGGGTGGCGAGGAACAGGGCCGTCGGCTTTTCCAGTGTGAAGACGACGGTGGAGGCGTCCGGCGCCGTTACATTGGTGACGTTCGCCACGCTCGACCCCGTGACGTCCTTGAGGCACCGCCAGGCGGTCTTCGGATCCACGTAACGTTGCCAGGAGGCCAGCACGTCGGCGGAAGTGAGCGGCTCGCCATTGCTGAATTTCAGCCCTTCGCGCAGCTTGAACGTATAAGTCTTTCCATCGGCGGAAACATCGACCGATTTTGCCAGCAACGGTGCGACCGAGGCGTCGTCCCGGTATCCGACGAGGCCCTCGACCATGTGCAACACGATGGCGTCGCTGTTGGCGTCGCGGTTGACGCCCGGATCGGTCGAGCGGATGTCGGCATTGATGCGCACCCGCATCGTCTTGTCCTGTGCGGTGGCCGTGCCCGCGGTGGCAGCCATCAGAGCCATCGCCGCCGCGGTCTTCAAGAGGTTATGATATTTCATGGAAGGCTCCCGTCTTCGTTCCCTTATTGGTCTTGGTTAAGCCGCGTTCGTCTGTGCCTTGAGCGGCTCTTCGACGGGCCGGATGTTCATGTCGAGGGTGTAATTCCAGAAATGCGCGCCAAGCGCCGGCAGCAGCGCCACCTCCAGGCGGCCTTCGGCCGGCACCATGACGATCATCGCAACGGTCGCGGACTGGTTGTTGGAAAGCGACTTTCTCGGCGGACGGCAGACCGACCACGGGCTTTCGAACGTGTCGGACAGCGCGGTCTTGACCGTGTCGACCGTGACCTTGCCGACATGCGGCTCGATCAACTCACGGACACGCAGGTCGCGATAGAGCGAATCCGGCATGTTGACGACGCCCTTGTCGAGCAGTTTCGAAAGCGCTACCGGGCTCTGGAAATGGTTGGCATGCACGAGCACGCCGTTTTGCGGATGAACGAGGAAAGTCTCATCCGGCGCGCATTCGAAATCGATCGCGATGCCGTGCGCATGGCCGATCATCATATTGTTCGAGGCCGATTTGCGGGTGCCGTAAACGGCCTGCATCGACATCGCCAGATGGTCCTGTTCCAGGACCTTGCGGCGGATGATGGCAAGCGGCACACCGAGTTCGCGGTAATCCCGGTCGGTTTCCAGATAGTTGCCGCTGATGGAGATGCCGGCGGCATTGAAGCCGGTGCGTGCCAGCCCGCCCGCTTCCGTGAAGGTGATGATATCCGGCCCGTCGTCGCGCTTGATCTTCAGCACGATCGCCGTTTCGGCGCATTCCGCTTTCCAGTCCCAGTTCTGGGCGTGGATGAAGACCTTGTCGCGGGTGGCCTGGGGCATGACGAAGACGCCCGTGCAGCCGTCCGACTGGATGAAGTCCGCCTGCCCCTTTTCCCTGCGGCGTGCGAGCTTGAGAATTTCGGTACGCGCGTTGAGCAGAAGGATCGCAGCGAGATCGGTATTTACCGCCTTGGCGATGCCGCGCATTTCCTCGATATACTGGCTGCCGAAATTCTCGACCGCACCGGCAAAACGATCGATCATCGCGGCAAGGTCGCTGTCCTTAAGACCGGAGGAATGCAGTTGCAGCCTGTAGTGTTCGATGCCTTTGAGAATGCGCTCCGCGGCCTGCTCGCCATATTGTTGGCCCCGTTCGAACGGAGTACCAGAAACTTCGATGAGCGGGCAGGGAAGGGGTAACGTCATGACGGCTTGTTCCAGATGCTGAATGTGGGTGGAGGCAAACCGGGATTGCCTTCGCCAGAAAAGTATTTCATAAAACAAAAACCAAAATTGGCAGGAAGGCAAGCGGAAAATGTCGGACGCGAGCACGCCTCTTCAGCAGGACCTGATGCGCCGCATCATCGACGTCATCCATGACGATCATCTTCAGCCTGGCGCGCGGCTGCGTCAGAACCAGCTTGCCGACCGGCTCAGCGTTTCACGTACGCCGGTGCGCATCGCGCTGGAAATGCTGGCGGAAGAAGGTTTCGTGCAACATGAGCCCAATCGGGGCATGATGTTGACTTCGATCCCGCCGCGCGTTGAAAAACTCGAGACGCCGTCTGGCGACGAAGATCTGCTGGTGGCAATCGCAAGGTTGCGCCGCGAAGGCGCACTACCCGAACAATTCGCGGAACTCGAGCTGATGCGGCTCACCGGCCGCGAGCGAACGCCGGTGCGCCAGGCGCTGATCAAGCTCGAAGGACTGGGCGTCATCGAGCGCCGGCAGGGTTACGGCTGGCAGTTCTTCGATCCGGTCCGTGATGCCCGCGCCCGTGAGGAAAGTTATGATTTTCGACAGTTGATCGAGTGCGCGGCGATCCTTTCCCCTGAATTTTCGCTTTCAGCGGACTGGATCGAGTCGATGCGGTCAAGGCACGAGGCGATCATGACGGCGCCCTGGACCGACACGTCGAGCGTGACGCTATTCGAGATGAATGCGGAGTTTCACCTGGGTATCAGCGCCGCCTCCGGAAATCGATACATCAAGGAGGCGATGCATCGTCAGAACCAGCTTCGGCGCCTCTCGAACTACAATTGGCAGCATGGAGCCGCCCGCGTGGCCGTAACCTGTCGCGAGCACCTGGAAATCCTCGACCGGCTGGAGCGCGGCGAAAACGAAGTCGCGGCAGCCCTGATGCGTAGGCACCTGATGGGCGCACGAGGGACATCAAGGTGAAATAATGAATTTTGTTCGACAAAATTCATGCTTCATCCCGTCACAAGGTCACCGCGTGAACAAGCCAGTCGTTATTGCGGCCGCATGTGGCGATCGGCCGGCCCGCAAATTGACCGGCCAGACAAGGTTGCCCACATCATTTGGTGCCGACGAGGTCGAAGCCTGGAACCACCTTGCCTGTCGCGCGGAACAGTCGCTCCAGTTCGGCCACATCCGGGCAGGCCGGGACGGAGTTCAAAAATGCCGGGGCCATCTCGGCATTGGGGAGCGCGATGACAGCCGCGGCAAGCAGCGTCGTCCCCGCAACGATCTCTCCACGGAGCTGCGGAAGAAGCGTCTTGGCGTGGACGAGATTGGTGTTGGCGATCGGGCTCATCGAGTGGCCCCCCCGCCTGAAGGCAGGTGAGAGATCGATGATCGCGCTTGTATCGGTTTGGCCGCGCCAAACGGCGAAACCTTCGCCTTGCTCCGCGATATCGGCGTTGAAGTCCGCCTTCTCGATGGCGAAGCCGCCTTCGGTCGTTTTCAGAGCGCGCGGCGTGACGATGCGGTGGATGCGGATATGCCAGGGGCTGGCCGGAACCAGCCATGTCTCAACCGTCACATCGCCCCAGGGTTTCCAGCGAGAGTACAGCTTGTCACCGGCAATCAACGCCTGTTCGAGCGTCTCGCGCATGCGAAAATGCACGCCGTCGTCGGAAAGGCCCAGCATGCCGTCAAAACTTGCGGCAGCAAAATTCCGGTCGTCCGCCTCGATATTGAAGGCGTAGCGGGTGGAATACGCGAATTTCGAATATTTCTCATGGGCGCCGCGCATCTTGTCGTGCTGCTGTCCGGAGGCAAGAACGACGATATTGCCGGGTGTGTGCATGGCGACCATGCCCGGTTCCTTCAGCGGAACCGGGTCCGCGAAGGAGGGAGCCGGCGCTTCCTCTGCCAACCAGAATGGATGGTCGGCGGGCAAGGCCAGCGGCAGGAAGAATTTGAGCGCCCAATAAGGCGAACCGGGTGAGTTGTAGCTCTCGCTCATCAGCAGATTGGGATAGCCGTAACCGATCGACAGCACGCCGTCCCGGTCGGCGATCGGAAGCGTCGACCACCAACGGATATGACGCATGTAATAGCCCTTGATCTCGGCCCATGGCATGGCCTCCACGTCGGCAAACGCCAATGCGCCCCAGAAGCCGCCGGCGGCGAACCGATATGTCTGGCTGCGCCCGAAGGCGAGCGCTGCGCCATCCGGGCCGAACCAGTGGCGAATATCCTGCGCAAATATGCGGGCACGTCCGCGATAGGCGTCGCCGCGCCTGACGTCGGCCTTTGCGAGAACCGAATAGATCAGCGCGTAAAAATGCATGGCAAAAGGGATATAGTGATCGACGCGCTTGACCGGCCCGTCGCGATACCAGCCTTCGCCAAGCCGGAAGGCCTCCGCCTCATCGAGATATTGCTCGGTCTTGGATCGGTCGAAGCTCATGCCGACGCGCGTCAGGCCGAGACCGATGAGAACCCGGAAGAATTTCCAGTTGTTGTCGATGAATTCCTTGTCATATGCCGACAGGAGATAGGCCGCGACGGTTTTCTTCTGTCCTTCGGTCAACGGATCCCAGATGTGTTCGGGCACCATGGCAAGCGCAAAGCCCACTGCGGCCAGTTCCACCTGACGCTGGTCGCGATCGGAAATGTCGCCCCAATATTCCGGATGGGACGGATCGGCGCCGTTTGCGAGGCCGCGGCGATAGAGATCCCAATAGGGGAAGTCGTGACCACCGGCTGCGAGCGGCACGATGCCCCAGAGCGGCCGGGCGAAACCTTCGAGATCCGCTGCGGCGCGGTCGAAATGCGCGCCGGTCGCGCTCAGGCGGACCCGCGCGCCGCCTTGTGAAAAATAGGGAAGAAGCGGTTTGAACAGATCCAGGACCGCCCGGCCAAGATCGTCTCTGGACAGAAGGGGGTTCCCGTAAAGGGGATTGGCTCGAGCTGGGTCGTAGATCACTGGCAAACCGTTTTTTCACCGAAGAGAGACCCGCGGGGGAACGCGTCCCCGCGGGCCGGGCTATTTACTTGATGGCCTTCACGCCCTCGGTCATTTCCTTCAGGCCGTCGTCGATCGAGATGTTGTCGGTCATGATCGAGTCATGCGCGCGGTTGAGAACAACTTCGATCTTGGCGGCATTCGGATTGACGGCCATTTCCAGGAAGGACTTGCCGGACTGAAGCGCGTCCTTGCTCGCCTGATCCTGCGGGAAGCCCGGCAGGGATGCGATCTTGGCGGTGACTTCCGGCGTGCGGACGGTCGGGATCGTGCCGGTGCTGGCGATGATGGCTGCACCTTCCGGACCGGTGACGAACTTGATGAAGTCAAGTACCTCGGCCTTGTGCGTGGAGTTGGCATTGACGCTCAGGCCCGAAATCTGCGCTGCGGTCGTGCCTGCTGCAACGCCGACCGGATGCGGGAACTTGACGATCCCCCAGTTCTTGCTCTTGGATTCGCCGGACGCGACCTTGGCGATCTGGGTGCCGACGAACCATGTGCCCATCGGCAGCATGCCGATCGTGCCGTTGAAGAACAGCGCCGAATAATGGGTGTTGGAGGTCTTCAGCGACGCATAGGACGGGACGACGCCCGCCTTCTGCAGGGCGAGCGCACGCTCGTACCACGGCTTCAGGAAAGCGTAGTCGGGACCTGCGAGGGTCTGCTTGCCGTCGAGGATGCCGGGAAGCTGAACCGTGGAGCGCCATGTATGGAAGAGCGCGCCGTAGGTCTTGTTCGCGCCCATGCCGCCGGCGAGCTTGGTCGCGATCTGGTCGAACTGCGCCCAGGTCATGTCGTTGGTCGGGTAAGGAACATTGGCTTTGTCGAAAATGTCCTTGTTGTAATACACGACCCAGAAATCCGAGCGGAAGGGCAGGGCATAGACCTTGCCGTCGATCTTGAGTTCGTCGACGAGGCCGCCGAAGGACGCTGGGTCGATCTTCTGTTCCGTCATGAAGCCGGAGAGGTCCGAAATCGAGCCGGCGCGGACGAGGTTCGTGTAGTTCGGAACGTCCTTGACGGTGACGATGTCGATATCCTTGGAGCCGCCCGCAAGCTGCGTGGCGATCATCTGCTGGTAGTCCTGCGAACCGAGATCCACGGACTCGAACTTAACGTTCGGATGCTTGGCCTGGTATGCTTCTATGAGCGGCTTGTAATAGGCGACCTTATCCCAATCCCACAGCGCCCATTTGAGCGTCACGGCATTGCCCGACTGCGCGTATGCCGATCCTGCGGCAGAAGCCGCAAAGGCAAGGCCTGCCATCGCGAATTTCACCGATCTCCCGAGTTTTTCCAAATACATTTCCGTTCTCCTTCCCTGAAGTGTTTCTGGATTAGATATGCGTAGCGTCACCAGCATGCGGTTCGCGATGCGCCTGTATTGCTATTGGCAGGGCTAGAACCATGACCGCTGCCCGATGGACGCCGAATGCGACGGCGAACATTCCGAGTGAAAAGTTGAGAGTGGCCGGCATGAAGACTGAGACCGGATAAAAGACGATATGCGCGAGCCAGAGCACGGCCACGAAGGCAAGCGCGGCGAGCGCCGGCAATGGACGGATGACAGCTGCAATGGCGGCAAGCCGCAGCAGCGTCGGCGCGGGCAGATCGCGCATCACCATCAATACGACCAGGTGGCATGCCACGACGACAACGAAGACCGTCACCACCAGCGCGATCGTCAGCGGCAGGGCGAGGACAAGATTATCCCTGGCGGTCGCCGCATAGCTGGCTATCGAAAAGACGCCGAGGCCGATGGCAAGCGTGAAGGCCAGCCCCCAGGCGGTGGCACGCCAGAAATACCGTATGAACGCGTCGAAATAGTCCCGCAGGAGATAGCTGTTCCGGTCTTCGACGAGTGTAACGGAAACGCGGGCGGTTGCCGCAATCGCCGCGGGAATGGTGACGACGAACAGCGCAGTCAGGATGAACAGGATGTTCAACTTGACCATCTCCCACCACTCGCGGGCCAATGTCTCGGCAAAGAGGGCAAGGCCGGTCTTCTTCGGCGCATTCTTGGGAATGCCCGGTCCTTCCTTCGCCCACATGTCCCGTAGCCATTGCATGGCCGTTTCCTCCCGCTCGCCTAATAAAGGATCGAGCGCTCCGTTTCCTTGTCGAACAGCTGCATATTGGTGGTATCGACGACCAGCTTGACCTCGTCGCCGATCGCCGCCTTGAAACGGGGCGATACCCGGGCGATGAAGCTGCGCCCGCCGGCAACGATATTGAGGTGGACTTCCGAGCCCATCGGCTCCGCAAGCTCGACGATGGCGCTGAAGGGCGCCAGGTTTTCCGGCGCGATATCGGCCGGCGGCAATTCATGAAAATTCTCAGGCCGGATGCCGATCACCAGTTCCCGGCCTTCATAGGGTGCTATGCGATTTCTGTCGAAATGCGCCGGCAATGGCAGTTCCCGTCCGTCGAAGAGGGCAAAATATCCGTCGCCGCGCCGCTCGATCACCGATGGCATCATGTTCATCTGCGGCGCGCCGATGAAACCCGCGACGAACATGTTGACCGGGCGATCGTAGAGGTTCTGCGGCGTATCGACCTGCTGGATATGCCCGTCCTTCATCACCACGATGCGATCCGCCATGGTCATCGCCTCGATCTGGTCGTGCGTGACGTAGATGAACGTGGCATCGAGCCGCTTGTGCAGCTTGGTGATCTCGGCGCGCATGGTGCCGCGAAGCTTGGCGTCGAGATTGGACAGCGGTTCGTCCAGCAGGAAGACGGCCGGGTTGCGGACCATGGCACGCCCGAGCGCGACGCGCTGGCGCTGGCCGCCGGACAGCGCCTTCGGCTTGCGGTTGAGCAGATGCGTGATGTCGAGAATTTTCGCAGCGTCCTGGACCTGGCTGTCGATGAAGTCCCGCGGCGCTTTGCGAAGCTGCAGGCCGAAAGCCATGTTCTTGTAGACGGTCATATGCGGATAAAGCGCATAGTTCTGGAAGACCATGGCGATGTCACGGTCCTTCGACGGCACGTCGTTCATCAGGTCGCCGCCGATCACAAGCTCGCCGCCGGAGATCTCCTCCAGCCCGGCGATCATCCTGAGCGTCGTCGATTTGCCGCAACCCGAAGGGCCGACGAGAATGATGAATTCCTTGTCGGCGATCTCCAGGTCGATGTCATGGACGACAGTCAGTGCGCCATAGGACTTGTTCAGTTTCTTGAGTGCAATGCTGGCCATCAGGTTCTCTCACCAATAGGAAGACCAATTGCGCGAGAGGCGCGTCAAAGCTTCCATGTAATAATAGTCGCCCCACGAGACGCACTCGTCGACACCTTCGCCGCGGCAGGTGTTGTAGGGCGATTTCTTGGAATAGGTCCCGTGCAGGACGAGGCCGTTGGAGATCGCCGGGTCCTTCACCGCGTAATGCTCGACGAGGCTTTTCATCATGCGGCGTGCCAGCTCGCGGTAACGCGCGGCAGCATCGGACTCGACCAGTTCGGCCATTTCGAGCAGGCCGCAGGCGACGATTGCGGCTGACGAGCTGTCGCGGGGTTCGCCGTCTCCATCCGTGAACACAAGGTCCCAATAGGGCACGAGGTCGGACGGCAGCTTCTTCAGATAGAAATCGAGGAGGCGGTCGAAGGTATTGCGATATTCCTCGATCGGCTCGTAGCGGTAGGAAAGCGCCATTCCGGCGATGCCCCAGGCCTGGCCCCGCGCCCAGAAACTGTCGTCCTTGTAACCCTGCTTCGTCGCGCCGCGAACGGGCGCGCCGGTGACCGGATCCATGTAGAATGTGTGGTAGGTGGAATTGTCCGGCCTTACCGAGTTCGCCAGCGTCGTGCGGGCATGAATAAGGGCGATGTCGCGATATTTCGGATCGCCCGTCTCGCGGCTTGCCCAATAGAGCAATGGCAGGTTCAACAGGCAGTCGATGATATAACGGTATTCGTCGGCGACACCCTTGCGGCCCCAGCCTGAATGAACTGGCCGATCGGCTGGAAACGCTCGATAAGCTGATCAGCGGCCAGAATGGCGGCCCTTCGTCCGTCCTTGTCGCCGACCAGTTTCCAGGCGGCGATGCAGGAGGGCGAATAGAGGAACCCCATATCGTGGTGATCGGTCTCGATGCGGTTCTCGATCCGGTGCAGGAAGGCCTGCACCTGGATTTGTGCCGCATGCTGGAAAACCTTGTCGCCCGTATGCTCGAACGCCAGCCAGATTTCCCCCGGCCAGAACCCGGCGGTCCACTGGGTGTTCTCGACGGCGGGATAAAAATTGGCAACGCTGGAATGGTTCTGGGACGTGTAGGTGAAGGCGGGCAGATTACGCCGGATCTGCGCGACGGCGAGATCGAGCGCCGCCTTGATTTCGGCATCCGTGATCGGCGAGGGAGCGATCGGCGCAATGGCATTCATGATTTTAACCCTTGATGCCTGAAGAAGCGACGCCCTCGACGAAGAAGCGCTGCAGCGACAGGAAAACGATCAGGACGGGGATGAGCGCGACGACAGATGCCGCCATGATCAGCCCGTATTCCGCGGAATATTGCGAGATGAACATNCGCANGCCGATCTGGATCGTCTTCAGTTCCGTCTTGGTGAGATAGATCATCGGCCCCAGGAAATCATTCCAGGTNGTGACGAAGGTGAAGATGGTCAGGGTCGACAGCGCGGGCTTCGACAGGGGCAGCATGATGCGGGCCCAGATCTGATATTCGTTCATGCCGTCGATGCGGGCNGCTTCGCAAAGCTCCGTCGGGATCGACATGTAGAACTGCCGCATCAGGAAGACGCCGAAGGCAGTGAATGCCTGCAGGCAGATCAGCGCCAGATGGGTGTTGTTCAGGCCGAATTCCCGCATCAGCAGGAACTGCGGCACCATGTAGACCTGCCAGGGCATGGCGATGGTCGCGATATAGCCTAAGAAGAGCGTGTTCTTGTAGGGAAACTCGAGCTTGGCAAAGGCATAGGCCGCAAAGCTCGACGTCAGCAACTGCAGCAGTGTGACGATGATGGTCAGCTTCGAGGTATTGTAGATGAACAGGCCGAGCGGGATCTTCGTCCAGATATCCACGTAGTTCTGCCATTGCGGTTGCGACGGAATCCACTCGATCGGGAATACGAAGACGTCGCGGCTGAGCTTCAGCGAGGCTGAAAGCATCCAGGCGAAAGGCATCAGCATCACGGCGGTGATGACGATGACCGTCGCGTAGATTGCGACCCTCTTGGCGGTGANCTTGCGTCCGGCAATCCTCACGGATCAATCCTCCTTCTGTCGGCGGAACTGGACGACCGTGACCGCCAGCACGAGGAAGAAGAGAACGAGCGCGATCATGCTGGAATAGCCGAGGTCCCAGGAAATGAAGGCTTCGTTGTAGATGTGATAGACGAGAACGAGGGTTGAGGTGCCGGGACCACCCTGTGTGATCATGTAGATCTGATCGAAGACCTTGAACGACTGGATCGTCAGCATCACCGTAACGAAGAAGGTCGTGGGGGCGAGCTGGGGCACGGTCACATAGAGAAACTTCTGCCACGAATTCGCGCCGTCGAGGTCGGCCGCCTCGTAAAGCTCGGAATTGATACCCTGCAGCCCGGCGAGATAGATGACCATGTAATAACCCATGCTCTTCCAGACGCCGAAAAGGATGACCGTCACCATCGCCCAATGCCGGTCGGCGGCCCAGCCCGGCATGTCCTTGGGGTCCAGTCCGAGCGTATAGAGGATCATGTTCACCGGCCCCATTTCGGGGTTGAAGATCATGTTCCAGACCACGGCGACAGCCACCAGCGAAGCGACATAGGGGAAGAACATCGCCGTGCGGAAGAAGTCGCGCCCGAAAATCTTCTGGTTCAGCAGGATCGCCAGGCCGAGCGCGCAGGCAAGCGTCGCGGGAACCGATACGGCCGTATAGATGATCGTGTTCCAGAACGCGGCAATGAAGACCTTGTCTTCGAACAGCCGCCAGAAATTGTCGAGGCCGGCAAAGGTGATCGCATTGGAACCGTCCCAATGCATGAACGCCAGGACNAAAGCGAACAGGATCGGCCCGAGCGTGAAGACGGCAAAGCCAAGGAAGTTCGGCGCGATGAAGGAGTAGGCGACCAAGGCGCTTTGTATCTTGCGCCGGCGACGCGACAGGACCTTTGCNGATCGCCGGGGTATGGCCGGCGCATCGCTGGCGACGACGGTGGAATTCGACATGGACACTTTCCCTCCTCGACGCAAGACGCTCCAATCGATGCCCAAGGGGCTTCAGTTGTGGCCTATAGGCAGCCGTGACGCTGCGGGCGTTCCGCCTCCCTGCTGAGGGCATAGCACATCGCCGACATTGGTCAAACAAATTTCTGGATAAATCATATGAATTTTATGGTCATCTCAAAATACGTATGATAGGTGACATTGCAGGTCGTTGNCCGACGCATGGAGGAAGGTTGATGTTCAGCGAGATCGCCGGATCGTTGCCGCCGATTCTGGCAGACTTCATGCCCGGCGCACCAGTTGAGGACCGCGCCGCGTGGCGCGCCGTATCGGACGATATGCGTTCCGCGGTCATGCTCGATGCGGAAAGGGCGCTCACCCGGCCCTGGTCGGTTATCAGGGCATCGGATTATCGGGAATATTCGCTGAACGGCAATCGCTCACGCTTTGAATCACTGTATTTTTCGCGACGGCGGATGCTGAACGATCTGGTTCTCGCCGAACTCCTTGAGGACAGCGGACGTTTCATCGACGCGATTATCGATGGCGTCTTTCTGATCTGTGAGGAAAGCGGCTGGCAGCTTCCGGCGCATAACGCTTACGAACGGGGCGGGCAGCGATTTGCATTGCCCGATACGGAGCAACCGGTCATCGATCTGTTTGCGGCCGAGACCGGTGCCCTGCTGGCGACCGTGGCTGCGCTCATGCGAGACCGGCTCGATGAGGTCAGCCCCCGGGTTGTCGTGCGCATCGAATCGGAAATCCGGGACCGCATCCTGTCGCCCTACCTGGGTCGGCGTTTCTGGTGGATGGGCAACGGTGCCGAACGGATGAACAACTGGACGGCGTGGATAACGCAGAATGTCCTATTGTCGACCTTCAGCCTGAAGACGGATCAGGGCCTGCGGCGGCGGGTCGTCGAAAAGGCCCTTTCCGGTCTGGATGCCTTCATCAAGGACTACGCGGAGGATGGGGCATGCGAAGAGGGGGTGGTCTACTATCGCCATGCAGCCCTCTGCATGGCCGGAGCGATGGCCATTCTTGATAAGGTTGCCCCGGCTTCCATGGCGCCGCTCTGGAAAGCTCCAAAAATCCGCAACATGGCGGAATATATCGTCAACATGCATGTGGCCGGCCGCCGGTATTTCAATTTTTCCGATTCCGCCGCCATCGTGGAACCCTGCACCGTACGCGAATATCTGTTCGGCAAGGCCGTCGGGTCGGACGTACTGGCGGCATTCGCCGCNCGCGACCGCCTGTCGTCCGAGCACAAACATCTGCCGGAGGAGTGGANCCTNTGGTATCGTGTGAAGGANCTGCTGGTAACACCTGAGATCCTTCAGGAAATCAGGCCTGCAGGCGACGCCTTCTATCCCGGGATTGGCCTATTCGTGGCCCGCGACGACCGCTTCGCGCTGGCCGTCAAGGGCGGCAATAACGGGGAAAGCCATAACCACAACGATGTCGGCAGCCTGACGCTTTACAAGGACGGCAAGCCTTTCCTGATCGATGTCGGGGTCGAAACCTATACGGCCAAGACCTTTTCTCCGCAGCGATACGACATCTGGACCATGCAGTCGTGCTTCCACAATCTCCCGACTTTCGGCGAGGTCGGTCAGGCCGACGGCGCGGATTTCGCAGCGCGTGCCGTCCATGCCGAGTTCACCGAAAACCAGGCGCAAATGTCCCTGGATATTGCGTCCGCCTATCCGGCAGAGGCACGCGTGCGCTCCTATCGGCGGACCGTCACGCTTCGGCGCGGGAGCCAGGTCGAGGTCGAGGACATCCATGACGGCGACCTGCCGGCCACGCTTTCGCTGATGACCTGCGTCGAGCCGATCATTGATCACGGCCTTCGTTTCGAAGGCCTCGGCCGTATCGATTTCGAAGGAGCCGGCGAAATCGAAGTCGAAGCGATCGACATCGACGATCCCCGCCTGCGCATCTCCTGGCCCCCAAGAATTTATCGATTGCGTATCCCCTTTACCGGGACATGCCTGAAACTACGGATCGTCTGAGGAGGACGAGAATGGAACTGACACTGAAAGTCGTAGATGTCGCGGGCGAGGTTCGCGCCAAGGCGACGGGGGCGGACGAGACATATCTCGTTTATCGCGACATCTATAACGAAGGCGATCAGGTTGTCGTGGAGGCGTCTGAACCAGGTTATCTTGTGCTTGCCCTCGATGATGCGATGAGCCCTGCCGTCGTCTATATGAGAGGCCACACCTACGCGCTTGGAGTGCCCTTTGGCTCCAAGCGCGTCCCTTATTCGCCGCGGGCTTTCGAAGGCAGGATTCACCGGCTCTGCGTGCGCAAGGCGCGGCCGGAGGAAATCGCCCCGCGGCGGAATCTGGCTCTCAATCCGTGGGATGACCACGCCAATTCCTCCGTCTTTCCGCATGCGTCGGCGAATGTGGAGACGCGCGGCGAGGCAGTGTTTGCCGCGCGTAACGCCATCGACGGCGAAAAGGCCAATGACGATCATGGCTTCTGGCCCTATACGAGCTGGGGGATCAATCGCGATCCGGAGGCGACGCTGACCCTCGATTTCGGCCGGCCGGTGAAAATCGATGAAATCGTCTTCTATTTGCGGGCGGACTTTCCGCATGATGCATGGTGGGAAAAGGCGAGCATCACCTTTTCCAACGGCGAGAGCGCGTGTTTTTCCCTGATCAAATCGGGTGCGGCGCAATCCTTCCCGGTCCGTGAGCAGACGGTCGAATGGATCAAATTGCACAGTCTGATCAAGGCCGACGACCCTTCGCCGTTTCCGGCGCTGACCCAGATCGAGGTCTGGGGACGTGAAGCGGAATAGAGCCCCGGACCGCCGATGCCGCCGGTCGCTACAGTCTAGCCTGAAAACGCCTTGAAATCCCTGAGCACATCCCGGTAGCGTATCTGGCTGCCTCTCAGGTGGTCGCGCATGGCATTGCGCGCCGCCTCTTCGTTGCGATCGGAGATCGCCATGACGATTGCTTCGTGCTCCGTGTGGATCATGCGGCGATAGGCGGTCTGCTCTCCGGACCGTTCGGCCGGAGTCGCTCTCGATTGCGGAATGACCGCGGTGCCGTGAAATTCCAGATGTTGCCGGAACAGCGGGTTGTTGGTGGCATCGGCGATCGCGAAGTGCAGCGCGAGATCCGCTTCGCGAATGGATTCATTCTGTTCGATACAGCGCAGAATATGCCGATGACACTCGAAGATCGCCTCCTCCTGTGCCGGAGAGCGACGCGTCGCGGCCAGACCGGCAGCCTCGATCTCCAGCGGGGCGCGCACTTCGAGCACCTCCAGGTCGGATGAGACGCGCGCCCGGTCGATTTTCCGGCTCGATGGAGCCGGATTGTCCTGGCTAAGGACATAGATCCCCGCACCTTGTCTCACTTCGACAAGCCCATCCGAACGCAGCGCGGCGACCGCTTCCCGAACCACGGTACGGCTTACGCCATGCGCTTCCGTCAGCTCGACCTCGCTGGGGAGTTTGTCGCCGGGTGAATATTGACCGCTCGCGATTGCCGCCCGAAGGCTTTCGCCTACCCGTGACACCAGCGATCCCGGTCCTTTGTTCCGATCCTTGGTCTGGGTCGTCACGTTCAATCCCCACTGCAATGATGCGACGCGTCTCGCCGTATTCATCACACGTGTATGACAAATTTCGGCTCCGTTCAATGAGCAAGTGAAATCCACTCGCTTCCGAAAAAGGTTTTACCAGCGGAAACGAGCTTGAAACTAAAACTGGACGCTCAAACTTGTCTGCGGTATTTCGTCAAGTTGGACAATGACGGAAATTGGTATGATGACATCGTCCTTTCGTTTCCGGCATGCGGAAGTATGGGAGTTTCCGGGCTGATATCGTTGGTGACCGTCTCCCGTGCATTGCAACCTCGCGGGCGGACGGCGGGACAGGTGATGAGGGAGGAAATGCAGATAAATCCAGAAATTCCCGAAGCCGAGACGGATCGGGAAGCGAGGCTCCAATTTCTGACCTGGGAACGCGGGCCTGAAGATATTGGAAGCGACCTCCAGAAGAAGCTCAAGGAAAGGCTTTCTCGGTCGGCCGGGGCACAGATCGCAGCCACCGCTTACGTCGCGAAAGATGCCCGCGTTTTCACCTCATCCCTGATCGTCGGCGACCGTTCCTGGATTGCCGGGCATGCTCTCGTCCGTGGCGATGTGGAGATCGGTGCCAATTGTTCGGTCAACCCCTATGCATGCATTTCCGGCAAGGTCCGATGTGGAAACGGTGTGCGCATCGCTTCGCTCGTCTCGATCGTGGGTTTCAACCACGGTTTCGACGATCCCGATACCCCCATCAACGATCAACCCCACGAGACGCTTGGCATCACGATCTGTGATGATGTGTGGATCGGTGCCAATGCAGTCATTCTCGATGGCGTGACGATCGGCAGGGGCGCGGTTATCGCCGCGGGGGCCGTTGTCACCAAGGACATTCCCGACCTTGCGATTGCGGCCGGCGTGCCGGCCAAGGTCGTGCGCCGCCGCGGGGAAGCGGCAGGTGCCGGAAAGTCACGCCGGGCTGACGTGGAACACGCGTTGCTTCGGATCAGCAGGATGGCGGAAGCCGAGTGGCCGGAGGTACTGGAACGGCATAGGACAGCGGACGGCTATATATCGGCGGACGCTGACGGGCGGGCGCATATGAGCGTCAGGCATGAATGCGATGCCATCGAGATCGCCGCCGGTTTTGGGCATCAGCCGTCGGGGACCGAGGCGAAAGTCATCATCGATCGTCTGCAGGCGCTGCAGGATCCTGCGACCGGCTTCTTCCCCGATCCGTTTCGCCCACCTGACCCGGCGAAGAATATCCGCGATGATTCCCCGGCTCTCTACAACGTGCTCGCGGTCGGATATGCGCTGGAGATACTCGGCGGGCATCCGTCCCAACCCCTCCGCGGCGTCGAGATGGATGCCGTTGCGCTCTGCGACTGGCTCGAGGACTTGCCTTGGAACACCCGCGCATGGTGGTGCGGCGATAGGGTGGATGCGATTGCCACTGCGCTGTATTTCAACGCCCGCTATTTCCAGAGCGGCAGGGGGAAAGAAATCCTTTTTGGCTGGCTGACCACCCGTGTCGATCGTTCGACCGGCTTGTGGGGAAAACCGACCACGGAACAGGGGTTCCTGCAGCCGGTCAACGGCTTCTATCGCCTCACGCGGGGAGCGCATGCCCAGTTCGGCATCCCTGTCCCTTTTCCTGAGGCNGCCATCAACTCCGTCATTTCNCACTATCGAAACAACCNCGGTTTTTCCGGCTCGACCTACACNGCCTGCAATCTTCTCGATACGGTCCATCCGCTTTGGCTCTGCCTCAAGCAGACGGATTTCATGCGCAGCCATGCGGAAACCGTGGCTGAAGACATCATTCTGCATTTGCAGGATCGCTGGCAGGCCAAAAGAGGCTTCGCTTTCGCCGATGGTCAGTCAGGAAGCCTGCAGGGGACCGAGATGTGGCTTTCGACCCTGCATCTGGCCGCAGACCTTTTGGGTATCGCTGAAAACTTCGCCTTTGTTCCGAAAGGGGTGCACCGGACGCGATCGGCGGGAATGGGGTTGTAGCCAGGTCGCGTCGGCAAGTGGACAANGGACAGGGCTCACCTTCGCAANCGTGTCGCCGCTNAACGGAAACGCGGCGGTCGGGGCGGGGAGTTCGANTGGATCTCGTGCACAGGCGCGTGTTTTCCCAGCAGTCTTAGCATCTTCTTCTCGTCTTCCGGCCTCATCCCGTTCTTCTGACAGTGTTCGGCGACGTCGTGATCGCGAGGCCCGGGAACTCTGACTTGCCGAGTGGTATTGTTCTTCATGACTATCTCCTCCGAACTACATAACGCGCTTGGCTCGTAAATGTTCGTGAGGGATGGCTAAAGTTCGGCTCGGGCAGGCACCCCGGTCAAACAACGGAGGATGAGGGACTTTTATCGAGTTTTCCCGAGGGGAGGCCGTCCGGCGGCGCCTGGCTCATGACGATCGAGCCGATGGCGCAGCGTTCTGGATTGCACCAAAGGAAAAGCCCCTCTGCAGGCAGAAGGGCTTTCCATATCGTCAGCGCCAGTCTCGGCGGTCGCGCCAGTCGCGATGATCTCGCCATTCCCGGCGAGGTGGTCCTCGGTCGTCCCACCGGTCGCGACGATCCCACCTATAGCCGTAGCGCGGCGGCGGGGGCGCCCAGCGGTTGGGACGGCAGTTACCCCACTGATTCAAGTGATAACCCCGGCCGCAGGCCCAATCGACATTTTCCGCGGATGGCTTCGCCGGGACGGCAATGTCTCCAATAGGCATGGCATTTGCGGCGCCTCCGAAGAGGCAAGCTGCGACCAAACTGGCCGCCAAGATTGTTATTCTGCGCATCGGTTTCCTCCAGAGTGCACACGCTGAAGATTGCAGCAGTTTCAGTGAACCGCCCCTGAAGTCTGTATTCATCTGGCCTTCAGCTAAAGGCGCGTTCCTGTTTGAACGCCTGACCCTTTTGGGCGGTTCGTCAGAAGGCACCAACTCGTTCCGTTGACGAACCGGCTTCAGCGATCCCGCGAGCGATCCCGGCCGTAATCGTCGCGCGAGCCGGAATCTTCCGAAGACGTGCGTCGCTCCAGCCGGTCCAGCACCTGTATGAGAAGGTCGGCGCAATCCTTCGTCGGCTCACCGTCAGCACAGCGTAGGTCGATCGTGGTTCGGCCGTTCTCGATGCGGAAACGCGCTCCCCGCTCCCGCGGCGGCCGGTCCGCCATGGAACGCATCTGCCATTCGTCGCCGTCCCTGTCCGCGCTGCGTTCACGAGGGCCAGGCGCGGGGGCAGTCGGTGGGCGGTCCTGCTCGGCCTTCGGGGGTGGGTTTGGCGGCCCGCCGGGAGTTTCCTGTGCGGGCGCCAGGGTCGCCGAGAGCGAGATGACGGCCGCCGTGATGAGAAGAAGTTTCATGTCGTAGCCTCCGATTTCGGATGACAACGAACAACGGCCGAGTGACGTTTGTTCCAACCGCGCGCCGTAGTCGTTCGAGATACCGCGTTCCGGCGACCGGGATTGGATCAAGCCCACTCGTCAGGGAGCATGGGAGACCTGAAGCGTTTAACGGAACGGCCTCTGTCAGGACAAAGCTGCAACCACGCCTATGACCACCGCATATAGCGGAACCATCCAGGCCAGCGTGATCAGAAGTCCAAAGAACCAGAACCGCTTCGGTATGTCATCGTCAGCCAGCCGGCGGATCCGCCGCCGCGGGTGACGCGCCTCCGAACTCCTCCATGTCAGGCCGGTGAAGAACAGCCAGCTCACAATGGCGCCAATCAACGTCAGAGCGCAGAACAGGACGATCCCCAAAGTGAGCGCCAACGACCAGAGGAAGCCGCTAAGCTCGTAGTTCAGGAACGCAATTCCGCCTGCGGCAGCCATCATGCCCAGTGACAGCAAAGGCCAGTTGGCCCGCAAGTCGAGAAAGCCTTCCTTAGCTTCAGATGGCACGGCGCGTAGCGCAGCCGAAATGCTCGCGTTCAAGTTATCCTCCCGGCGTATCGCCTTTCCGCACTCGGCGGATTGGTCTTCTTTCAATCGCGAACAGGGGCAAAAGGTTCCGGATGATGAAGAGGGGCGAGGGGAGAATTTGTCTGGAGCCTTGGCAGGCATTGGCCCAACGGGGCGGATCACATCGTTCGGGGCCGAAAATGGGACCGGCGGAACTCAATGCCGAAGCGGCGAGGTGCTCTTGTCTTCAGAATTTTCCGTTCCGGACAGATTTGCCAGGCGGATCACGTAATCTTCCGCGGCATCCGCGAGCGTCAGGGCTATTTCCGCCTGACTTAATCCTTCCTGTTGGAGATGTTCGATCATCTCCAGCATGGCGGCTTCGATCTTGAAGCGGTTGATGGCCGGCGGATCATAGGCGTCGTCTAGTGTGGGATCGTATGGACTCATGGACTGATCTCCCATCTGTCGGCAGCATGGCATATCGCCTCGGTTCCGCAAGTAGATGCTTAATTAAGGGTTAATGAGCATCGTCGGGACGCTCGGCGAAGCCCATGCCGCCTTGATCCGTCTCCCCGGCACCGGCCTGCGCATCGTTCACCTTCCCCTTATCAAGGGATGGCGTGGTGCTCAGGATGGGACGGGCCTATGTAGAATGCCTGAGGCGGAGGCTGCAGAGGGGCAATGGAAGATTCGGAAATCATGCGCGAAACCACGACGCGCCTCACAAACCGGTCTACGTCTCCGTCACTGGCATCGCGAAGCTTGCCCAGACTGTACCCTTCCGAAATTGCCGATTCCCGCAGCCGTGCACCCAGCGACGCTATGTCGTCGGCCATGATGTTCTTTCGCTCCGACATCCAGTCGTCCAGCCAATCGTCGATGATACGCATGTCACTACCTACGAAGCTCACATTTCGTTCGCATATAAATCCTGCTCCAAACTTTGGTTCCACATCGCCGGAATCTGCAGGTCGAGCGCCAGATCGCGGTCGCGATGCGGTCGGGTTCGAAGACTGCTGGAGCTGGTTCGCGAAGAAAACATCCTCCAAGTCTGGGCACTATTTCTTGCGAACCGATCGTGTGATGGCCTAAAATCAGCCAGATCAAGGATGTCGGGAAGACGCAATGAGTGGGTGCTGTTCAGGATCGAGACGCGAAATGGGGCAGGGCTTGCCTGTTGGGCCGGCAGGCACGATCTCCAGCGGCGCCCGGGGGGAAATGGTTGCCGTCAAGGGCGGCGAGACATTCGTCGGCACGGATGATCCGGTGATCTCCGCCGATGGCGAGGGGCCGGCGCGAAAGGTCTCGCTGCAGGATTTTTATCTCGAGACCGAAACGGTTACCGTCCGCCGGTTCGCCGAATTTGTGGAAGCGACCGGCCACGTGACGGAATCGGAGCGGTTCGGCTCGTCCGCCGTATTTGCACCGCTCGTCGCCGACCCACGCCTTGCAAGACGCAGTGTCATCGAAACCCCATGGTGGACACGCATCGACGACGCCACCTGGCGGCAGCCGGAAGGCCCCGGCAGTTCAATCGACGATCGGCTCGACCACCCCGTCACCCAGATATCCTGGAACGACGCCGTCGCATTCGCGCAGTGGGTTGGCGGCCGCCTTCCGACGGAGGCCGAGTGGGAGCATGCGGCGCGGGGAGGCAATCGCCGGCGGCGATATCCCTGGGGCGAGGACGAGCCGAACGACGACGCGATCTTCTGCAATATCTGGCAGGGCCGCTTTCCCGACACCAATACCTTGCAGGACGGATATTTCGGCACCGCACCGGTGCGCAGTTTCGCCCCGAACGAGGCCGGTTTCTACAATCTCGCCGGCAATGTGTGGGAATGGACCGCCGATCCGTTCAAGGTGCGCTCACTTTCGAAGCAGGCCAAGGTCCGCAACGAGAACGCGAAGCGCTTTTCGGACAAGGTGCTGAAAGGGGGGTCGTTTCTCTGCCACAAAAGCTATTGCTACCGGTACCGGATCGCCGCCCGGATGGGGCTTTCCCCAGACAGCGCCTCGAGCAATACAGGCTT